>Ga0207714_1001017_pt1 | contig 18764 bp, 17 predicted proteins | sample PonA232FremontCA_2_FD_187270 | JGI IMG/M metagenome (GOLD analysis project Ga0207714, IMG submission 187270) | Marine sediment microbial community from Fremont, CA, USA - Pond A23 Sediment 2 (SPAdes) | ecosystem: Environmental > Aquatic > Marine > Unclassified | place: USA: Fremont, California...
CCTCCCAATCCACCGTTCGGTCCCTCGCAGCAACCGTGAAACGCGAGTACGACCGGATCGACGTCCTCGCTCACAACGCCGGACTCTCGGCCGGGTCACGGCGTGAGAGTCCGGACGGAATCGAACTCACGCTCGCGGTGAACCACTTGGCTCCCTACCTCCTGACATACGAATTGCTCGACCATCTCCGTGACGCACCCGATCCACGTGTTGTCATTACCGCCTCAGACATCCATCGGCGGGCGACACTCGATTTCGACGACCTCCAACTGACGGACGAGTACGACTCACTCGACGCGTACGCCCGCTCGAAGCTGGCGAACATCGCGTTCACGGTCGAACTTGATGCCCGGCTCCCGGACGACTCCGCAGTCACGGTCAACTGCATTCATCCGGGGTTCGTTCCGTCGACGAACCTGTTCCGGGAGGCGTCGCTCCGAACGCGGCTGCTGGTTCGGATCGCCGGGCTGGTTCCGGGTGTCGCCACCTCAAAACAGGCGGCCGCCGAACGCCTCCAAACACTTCTCGTTGACCCTCGGTATGGCTCCGTAAGTGGCCAATACGTCGGCAGCGATGGTCCCGAAGACCCCGCTCCCGAGGCCACGAACCAAGCGGTTCGGCGGCGACTGTGGCAGATAAGTGCCGAGCTGGTCGGCATTACACCCGACTGGCCGACGCCTAGCACCAACTAGACTCTAGTAGCATGGTCTCCACCTACCTCAGACATATCCGTGCTTCTCAATACACTGTTACGGCTAGTGGGATTCAGATTCTTTTGTCTCAACCCGTCCGTGTCGTGCATCGATCTCATCGGGCATATCGAGCGTTTTGCGGATTGATGCCCGGATTGCGTCGCTTCGGTTGACGAACTTTCCCTCGTCACCGACGTGTTCGTCGAGGTCGTCAAGCCTGTCTTGGGTAGCGTGGTTCTGCGGAAACCCACAGCAACGAACGTAGAATGAACACAAATAACAAACAGCCAACTAGAACCAAAATAGATATTCCTGTCACTCAAACATATTGTTTTCATGCAACAAGCGCCGTCATCAACTGAACCGGAGTCCGACTGGCCTCCGACCTTTCGCGCAGGCTGGTGGCCGGCAGTGGCACTGGTACTGGCGTTCACTGGCTGGATACTCATCTCGGTAACCGTGTCTGGCTGGCTGTTCGGCGATACCCTCTCAACCATTGAAGAAGGGATATGGACGATTCCATCCGGTATCGTCCAACTTGGTATCGCTGTGGTCATCCTTCGATACGAACGTGTCGGCTACCGGGAACTCGGGTTGGCCCCACGGTTAGTGCGTCCGGCACTCGCTGCAACCGGCGTGGTCATTCTCGTGGCGAATGTCGCGGCTGCAGGTCTGGGAGTGGTCACGGGTAACAAGATATCATTCGGATTGATGGAATTCTATCTCACACCCCCACCCGATTGGACCGTTCAGGGAGTCCTCATCAGTGCGGTTGCGCTGTATCTGTTTACTGGTCCGGTCGAGGAACTGGCGTTTCGGGGGTATCTCCAGAATAAGGTCATTTCGAACGTGACAGTCGGGTCGCCGACGGTTCAAACGATTATCGGAATACTCACTGCCGCGCTGGCGTTCGCGTTGCTGCATATCCCGGTGTACCTGATCGTCAGAGAAGTGTCCACTGGGGCACTTATCGTGACTCTCGTGCTGCTGACAGCCACGGGAATCATGTACGGTAGCATCTACGCGGCCACGCGAAACCTATATCTCGTGATGTTCCTCCACGGTATCGGCAATCTCTGGCCACTCGTCGTCGACCCCGGGACAGGCGTCTGGCCGAACTACAGCGTCCTGTTAGTGATGTACATCTTCCTCACCGTGTTGTACCGGCAGTGGGCGACGGATTTGACGCTGCCAATATTCGCACAAGAACGCGATCCGGCGGGTGAGTGACCACAGACAAGGGGTTGGTTACGTGGGAGTAATCTCGAATGTGGTGATCGTGCCGAACAGCCCGGACGACGTCTCCTGAACCGACAGGCCGGCTTCTGTGACGATTTCGCGCGGTTCCTGCGTCCAGCGGCAGCCCGTCTTCGCGTAGTGCGCATCCGCTCGCCACTCTTGGTACCGAGCGATCGGTCCCACGTCACTGCGGCCGTGTTCGACGAGTCGGATCGTCCCGTCGGGCTTACAGACTCGTTCCATTTCCCGAAGGGCGGCGACGGGGTCGGGGAACGTACACGTCGACAGCGCTGAGATCACCGTATCGAAGCTATCGTCGGGGAAGTCGAGATCCTGTGTATCCATCTGCCGGAGAGTACCCTCTCTGCCGAGTTCGGAGAGCTGCGTCTCGGCGTTCTGCAGCATCTCTGGACTGATGTCGATCCCGACGAGTTCGACCGTCTCGGGAAGGTACCGGAAGTTCGTCCCCGTGCCGCACGCGACGTCCAATACCTTGCCTGCCACGTCGCCGAATCGGTCGCTGCGATACCGGCCGGTGACGAGTCGGTCGAACCGCTCGAACCGATGCAGCCAGTCGGCGTAATCGGCGTACGACGCCTGAATCTCCGAGAGTGACATCGGACGGTTCGATGCCGGATCATTCTCGGTGCGGTGCGATTGGTGTTCGTCCGTTCGGGGAGTCGAGGTCACGGCAGTCCACTTATTTTCGGGCAACAAGAGCAGGAAGGGGAGCAGTACAGGAGCCGCCGCTTCCTTACGGCTGTACAATTCCTCCTGAAACCGCTCGAGTGTTGGGATATCGATGACGGCTAGATCGAACTCCATAGCCGTTAGATCGGAACTTTTGAGGACCTCGTATTGCGGTTTATTCTCGATCCACTGGCGGAGGAGGTCGCTATCGCCCGGTTCTGAAAGCAGCGGGACGATCTTCGCTGGATTTGTCTCATCAAACCGCGAACTGAGTGCTTCCGCGGGTTCGGCATCTGCATCCAGTGTGGAATGTTCCATCGTCATTCTCCGTCACCGGCCATGTGGCCGTTCTCGACACATTGCAAACTAATGCGAAAAGCGGCTCCACCCAATTCGCTTTCTTTCACCCGAATATCCCCACCGTATCCGGAAACGAGGGATTCAACAAGAAAGAGGCCCATTCCGGTTCCGGTACTATCCAGGCCCATTCGAGCCTCCTCGAAGATTACATCCCTCCGCTCCGTGGAAATGCCAGGGCCATTATCTTCGACGGAAATCTCGATCGTTCCGTCTTGCTTTTCGGTCTTGATCCTGACTCTTGGCACTTCCTTATCGTTGTGTTGAACGGCGTTGTTTATCAAATTACGAAAGACCGAGGTGAGCAGTTCGTTCGCAAACACTTTCGTCGAAGGATCCGGTTCTTCCAGTAACTCGATCGAGGCTTCTTGGAAGCTTTCTTGCCGTTTTTTCACTTCACTATCCAGTATCTCCCGGAGAGGCACTTGTTTTAGATCTTGTTCTTCGTTCTGGAAGACCCCGTCGACGATATCTTTTGCAACCTCCGTCAGTTCGATGATATGATTTCCCGACCGCAGGATGCGCTTTCGGTACGGTTCCCCTTCTTCATCGGTGTGGGGTTCGAGTGTCTCCGCCCAGCCCAATATCACGTGGAGGTCGTTTCGAACGTCGTGGCGAAGTACACGATTGAGAATCGCCATTTGCTCCCGCTGCTCCCGGAGGGACGACTCTAACTCCTTCAATTGGGTGATTTCGTGGTTAACCGCGATGAACCGCTCTATGGTTCCTGTCGAGTTGGTGACCGGAGCGATCGTTTGGCTGACCACATACTTTTCGCCGTTTTTCCGTTCGTTCGTGAACTCTCCTTGCCAGACCTCTCCCGAACAGATCGTCTCCCACAGCGCTTCGTAAAACGCCTCGTCGTGGACGCCGGACTTGAGAATTCGAGGAGTTTCCCCGAGCAACTCGCTTTTATCGTACCCAGATTGCGTTTCGAAGGCCCCATTGACGTATTGGATCGTCCCGTCCCGATCCGTAATAACGACACCATGACCGGCGTGTTCCTCCCGGAGGGTTTCCAATTCACGTTCTTGTTGCAGGAGATCGAGTGATTGGGAGCGGGTCTTCGCCATCGTTTGCAACCGGTTTTTGAACGCGGTTTTTGACACCGGCATTTCGATGACCGCATTCACGGACTTCCAGAGGTCCGGATATTCGTTCTGCAACCGAGATCGGATCTCTGTTGCATCCCTTTGCTCTATGAGCAGCACATAGGGTAGCACAGCTGTCTCCTCGGCCTCCCGCTGCAGCAACCACTCTCGATGTTTACAGTACGACCAGTCGTCGGCGATCAAACAGTCAAAGGAACCCGACGAGGGTTCATTCGCCTCCGTGACAAGTTCGAAGGGATCTGATCCCTCGATCCATTTCCGAAGAACTGTTTGATTGCCAGTGTCTTCAACGAGCGTAAGGACCCTCATGGAGGCTTGAACGTACGTCGGTGGTGCAATCGACGAACTCTTTGCTTCATTTTGGCCTCTCTGGGGTAGTATCCGTCCGGTCATTGCCGTTCCAATCAGGCGTCCCAGTGAGGATCCCCCGAAGGTGTGGCAGCGGGTCACCGACCCGCAAGCCCGATTCAGTGATCTCTAGTTCACGGAGACTCCGTTCGAAATCCCCCGTCCGTTTTTTGAGGGTCCCGATCACCTTTCGCATCTCGCCTTTGTACTCCACGTGTCGAATGAATATGATTGTATCCGCAAGATTGCTCGACCCTTCTTCAGTCACGTTGAACGATCCGGTAATCGAGTGAATCTCGTTCGGGATTATGAGTGTTACTCCTTTGGAAGTCAGATATCGCCCGATCCGAATCAGGTCTTGCTGGGAACGTGAATCCATCCCTCTCAGATTCTGTTTGAACCCGGTTGTGCCATCGATCATTATCACTTCCACGTTGTCTTCTTCGACGGCATGTTTGACCGTCTGGCCGAACTCACCGACTGTCATTTCCCCCGGTAAGACCTCTGCGAGCCGCAGATCCCCCGCCTCTACCATCGAGTCTATTGGAACGTTAACCGCCGTGGCCCGGTCCAATAGGGTCCGCTTCGATTCTTCGAATTCGTAGAGGGCAGCCCGCTTGCCCTGTGAAATTGCTTCTTTCAGGAAATGAATGCCGGTCGTCGTTTTCCCAGCGCCAGTCGGTCCGCTAATAAACGTGACAGTACCCTCGGTTAGCCCACCCCCTAACAAGTCATCCAGTTCTGGGACTCCCGAAGAGAGCGACGAAAGGCTCTGGTTTTGCTTCGACTCGAGGTGTGGTTGAATCGTCGGCCAGACGGCCACGCCCGAACTGCGAATGTCGTAGGCATGCTTCCCTGACAGAAACGAGGACCCGCGAAATTTCGAGACCTGAACGTTGCGATGATCGGATTCGATTTCCAGGGTAAGGACCGTATCCGTGAGGAACTGAAGATCCTCGTCGGGGAAGGTTTTGGCCACTTGTGAGGTCAGAACGACGGTGGCATCGTTGACTTTGAGGTAATCTAGAAACGCCAAAATCTGTTTTCGGAACTGGCGGTCGTCCGAGGTCAAAAAACGGAATTCGGTAATCGGATCGAGCAAGACCCGATCCGGATCGATGTCCTCAATTGCTGCTTTCAGATCGGTGATGTAGCCGGGGTTTTCGACCTCGGAGGCTTCGAAAAGCGAGTAAGTCTCGTCCTCGGAAAACTCCTCGTGGGTCGGGGAAAGGCTTCGAAAGTGGATTTCTTCGGGATAGAGCCCAAAAAAGTCGGCCGTCGCTCGAACGTAGTCTGCCGGTTCGCCCAGATTCAAGTACAAACTCTTCTCGCCGGCCTCGATCCCCGCAGCGAGAAAATGCAGGCCAAAAATCGTTTTCCCAGCGCCGGGCGGCCCACGAAGTAGGGCATTTTGTCCTTTATTGAGTCCACCGACCAAGATTTCGTCCAATCCCGCGAGCCCGGTAGATGCTTTGGGACTATTCATGCGGTCTTAAAGGTTCCCTTAATTATAACCGTTTTGCTAAACAGTACCACACTCTATGAAATATCACTGCTCAAAGCCCAACACTGCCAGATTGTCCACATGCATCAGCGTGACACTTTTTCCTCCTGGAGCACCACTGACTGTCAGTTTTAGGGGCACCATATCACCGCCAGGAATGCAACACGATAAGCGAGATGTGGACTCCACTGATGAACGTCCTGTAATTGTCGAAAACTCTTAGCGTTCTCACACTCACGACTACTCGTTCGATAATCCCTGTCCCTACGAAACGTCGACGAAGAGTTCGTCCAGCGTGTACTCCCGTGGAATCACCCCTTGACGGTGAGCGTATTCGACGAACGTGGACAGTTCCCGCTGATTTTTCTTCGTGAGACCGTGTTGCCAGGTCTCATCCCCGAGAACCCGGTCCTGGTCAGTCGCGTGGAGGTGGGCCCAGGTCTGAAGCATGTTGTAACTGGGTCGCCGATTCCGTCGCAGGGCTTCTTCGGTCGCCTCGACAAAAGCCGCATAGAGATCTGCTGCTATCTCCGGGGTTTCCTCCAGGGCCTCGTTTCGAACAGCCACGACGTGCATCGGGGGATGAATTCCCGTCGCCCGGTAGTAGGCCCGTTCCTCTTCGATCGGATCCTCGAAAAGCAATTCCACGTCTTCTCGGCGTCTCACCTTTCGATACAAGGATCCGGAGGGATCCATGACGGCGTCTAGTTCGCCCTCGAAAAACAGCGACTTCATATCCTCGGCCGTTTCCATCGCATCACCACCTTGCTGTCCCTGGATCTCTCGGATGTCGAATCGATTCGGAATCGGGGTCGGAACGTCGTCCTGTCGACGTCGGTACCAGGTCACCGATTCGAGGTCCAGGCCGTACTGCTCCGCTGAAATGCCCCGCATCCAGACGTTCGCTGCGGTCTGCCAGGATTGGATCCCCACTCGCTTCCCATCGAGGTCTCCCGGATCATCGAAATCGGCGTCCGCGCGCTTGTAGAAAAAGGAATGCCTGAATTTCCGGCTCGGAAAGACAGGCAGCGCCGTAAATGGGTACTTTTCGGGCTGCCGTCTCGAAGCCACGTAGGAGGCCAAACAGAGTTCGCTGATGTCATAGGGCTGCTCGCGCACGAATTTCCGATGGCGCTTTGGCGGGTATTCTACTTCAGTCTCTAAATCGACTGTCTCGGGTTCGACTGACCCATCGAGAAGCGGGCGTGTCAGGTCCGAGTCGTCACAACAGAACCGCAGTGTGTCGGCCATGGGGCTACGATTTCAAACACGGGACCGGTCCATAATGGTTGGCCTTTGCAGCATTCTCCAGACAGTGGCTTTGCGTCCTCCAGGGAGTTGATTCACTGGATGAATTTATCCTTGTGCCCGGCCTACTGGAACACGTATGCCAGAAGAGGTCCTGTTCAAATCCGAGAGCGATCAAAGCCGAGAAGCAATTGCCACCTACCTTCGGAACGTCGCAGACAAACTCGAGCAAGGTGGCGCGATCACGTTGAAAACAGGGTCCGAGTCCGTAACGATGGACCCACCAGAACGGCCGACGTTCGAAGTCAAAGCCGAACGCGAAGGGCCACGGGACGGCGCCGGAGAACTGAGCATCGAGTTCGAACTCGAATGGGACGAAAACGGGAGTGGGACAGACGGCAGTAGCGGACAGTTGGAGATCGAGTAAGACCAGTTATCGATGGATTGTAGGTGTTCGTCGGATTGTGCAGCGAGAAAACCCGTTTTCCACAAACCGCATAGCAGAAGTGGCGAACGACGCCGTTCTGCCCCGCTAAAACTCTGAATCGACTGTTTCAGACGTCGTTACTGATACGGTGCCATTCCCCTTCACCTGTACGAAGTAGTTGGCGTACTCGAAGGTAACGTTCAGATCAGACGACCGGCTGCCGATAAGTTCGTCCAGTGCATCCGGATCTATCACCTCGTACAGTGGCGGTGACAGCGTTTCTGGTGGTTCCCCCTCCCTTTCCGCCACCGCTTCGACGACGCGCATCGAAGGCGACTCTGCGTCCATTTATGTTCTATACAAGTGAAATTGCCATATGTTTTCTGCTTTGCACAGTGAATTGCCGTTTTAGTCTGTGCGATCCATTGTACTGTTCATTCTGGTTCCTCAGACAGACCGATTTGTGCACGTATTTAGATGATAGTGGAGCTGGACGGTGGTTGTGCTGAAAATTCCCGCCTTTTTACGGTCCGAGGAGCCGAGCCAGGGACGGAGTGTGCTCAGTCGTCCTGCAGAGATTCAGGCGGCTCGTACGTGACAAGTAGGTCAGGCGTGACGGCGTAGTACTGCCCGCGTTCGGGCTCCTCGACGACCGCCGTGTCCGAGTCGATGGCGAAGTCAACGAGGTCTGCGAAGGAGTCGGCCGTCGCAGTCTCCTTGTCGAGAACGGCCTCTGGCAGCGTGGCCCGCACGACCCACTCGTCGTACTCCTGGCGCTGGTCGCGATACGTGAGTACGGCCCGCTCCGTATCCGTGAGACCAATCGGCTCTTCACGCTGGCGTAGCCATCCCAGACCGGCGATCCCACCCAGACCAAGGAGCAAGGCGATGGGGCCACCGATTCCCATAAGCGGACCGCGTTCACGCGTGGTCGTTTCAGTCCGGGTCTTGGTCACCTCTTCCCCAGTCTGTGCCGGCGACCCGACGGAGTAGGTGTCTCCGGAGAGCGTCACGGGGAGCGTGGCAGTGTAGGAGAGACTCGACCCCCCGCCAGCATCGGATGTGGTCGTCACGTCTACGGCGATAACGGTCTCCAGCTCGCCTGGTGACCCACCGAGCGCCTCGGTGATGTTATCCCGACGGTCGGCCTCCCGGGAGGCGTTAAACGAGAATGCCAGTCTCCCCGTTTCGCCTGCTTCGAGGGTGTGGTCGGTCTCCGCGAGGGGCCGGCTCTTCGTCCAATAGACCGTCTCCTCGCCCGTTGCGCGATGGACGAGTCTGGCCTCGAGATTGCCGTCGGCTGGTTCGCCCGCCGCGGTCTCGTACCGGGCCGTGAAGGTTCCTTCGAGGACCGGCGAGACCCTCGTGAAGTACGTCGATCTGTTGGTTAACGTAGTGTTCGTGGCGAAGACCGGGTTCTCCCGCTGTACTGTCGCCGAATGGTCGAAGGATCCCTCGACCCCCCACACCGTCGCTTCTTCTGTCGTTTCGACGGTGCCCGGATTCACGTGGGCGCCGATCGTCGCCCATCCCCCCAATGCCGCGAATGCGACGATCACGACGGCGAATACCGGGAGCCAGGCGTCGAGAATCGCCCGCAACCGGAGCCGAAGTGTGTCCTCCCTCATGGTAGTAGGGTGTACGGGACGTGTTAAAAAGTTGTGTCAGTCTACCAAAGAATCACGTTAACATATGTAACCTCATCTTACGGGGTCAGGTACGCGAGTAACCGTTGGACCAGCGAACGACTGTGTCGGGACTCGCGCCGTCGCATACGGATGCGCCGGCCGCCTTGTACCCCCATTCCCAGAATGCCGATGGCACCCGCAAGCAGCGCGTCGATAGCCACGATGGGTCCCCAGGGGTGGAGCCGATAGAGCCCGTCAATCACGCTTGCCGGCAACAACGCGAGGTACCGGTGTTCCGTGACGTACTGGCGGTAATAGCCGGTCTCCGGCGGGGCTGTCAGGGTTAATGTCGCCATCGCCGAACTCCGCCCGCCCACGTATTGGTGGTCGGGTTTGACGGCGAGGCCGTCGCTCCCCGATTCGAGGTAGACGTGAACGGGGACGAGGCCGGCGTTTGGCACCCGGTAGTCCATAGTTTTCGACTCGCCGGTCGGGATCACCGTGGGCCGCTCGGAGTCGAACTCGGCGCTGACGATGCCGATCGATTGGGTCCCTGCGGGGACGACCATTGCCGCGGTTGCGGTCACCACGAGCAGCGCTGCCAACACCGCCATCACTGTTGTGCTGCTGATACCGTTGTCCTCTCTCCTCCGCGATCGGTTACGCGATCGACCGTCGTCGATGAACAGATCGACCACGTAGAGCGCCCCCGACAGGCCGAGGAGGAGATACGCGAGCCCCTGGGTCCCGAGGAGCCCCCGCATCCCCGTGAGCGTCGCGAGTCTGCTCTGAACGGATCCGAAGGCGTTCTGCAACCCCATCACTACCGTCCCCAGGTGTGGAATCACGACGGTCTGGCCTCCGATCTGAAGTGCATGTGAGACGATCTGCGCGTCTTTCACTGGTGGTTCGGCCCCGTCCTGATCGGAGAAGGGGTTGGCGTCCCCTCGTGTGATGTACCCGCGTTCGGTCTCACCGACGATTCGGTGGGTCGTCAATCCACCCCCGTCGAGTTCCTCGGCCTGGAAGGTCACGACCTCGCCTTGCTCCGGCGACCCGGTCAGTGCGGACGGGATTGCGACGAACCCGTCGCCCGGTTCCATCGTCGGTGACATGCTTCCGGTCTCGACGAATCCGAACAGGATCGGCGTCCCGAGCAGTTGGCCGACGACGAGGCTCCCGACGACGAGTATCACCACGACCTCGAGTGTTCCCCAGGCAATGCGTCGGGCGTCCATCAAAACCAATTGGAATCATGATGTGTCGATAGCAAAAATCTTCCGACGCGGCCGGAGATCAGTCGAAGAGCCCGGCCTCCACGCCGATGTACGGAACCATAAACGCCAGCCCATAACCGAGAAAGTGGACGTAGAGGTTAATTACCGCGCCCCCGACGGCCGGTTCGGCGGGGAAACCGAGGAGCGGATACCCAATCGTCAGGACGACGGCCACGACGAAGATTTCCAGCCATTTTCCGGTGTCCTGGCCCGCATTCGGTGGATCGTTTCGCAGTGCCGTCACGAGGGACACGCCGTATACGACCGCCAAGACGCCACTGGCGACGGCGATGCCCACTGTTACCTTTGTCAAGGGGACCGCGAGCAGTGCGACTCCGGTCAGGACGACGAAGAATGGAATGGGTGCGTGTCTCGCTTCGATACTGTGGGAAAGGTGACGTCGGGCGAAAGCGATCAGCAGAATTGGGAGCAGGCCCGCGAAGGCCATGTTCAGCCCCGAGAGGCCGAACCCAATCGCTGGCCGGGGGACTGCGAGGTTGAGCGCCCAGAGCAAGGGACCGACTGCGAGGACGTAGGTCAGGGCGGCCGTTCCGAACAACCGCCGCCGGCCCGCGAGGAGCGCGAGGACGTATCCGGTGCTAACGACGAACACGTAGGCGAGCAGATTGGGGACGAGATGTTCGAGCGTAAGATGGACGTAAGTCGCCGTAACCGCCGTAAAGGGCGTGGGCTCGACGTAATTAAATGCGAGTGACCGTCGAACTGGGGCCGGAAGAAAGAACACCGCGACTGCAGCGGCGGGCACGAGTGACAACAGCAGCACGTCACGGAGTCGGATCGACCGTGCGAGGGTCGCCCGGACGCCGTCTTCGCCCGCTGCCTTGGCCATACCCATGCCGACCGGTTGGTCCATCAAAAGTCTACCCGAGCGGCCGGCGCCTGACGAGAAGCACCATCATGAGGGAGAGCATGATAGCAAAGCCCAGTCCGAAAATCCGATCGAGACCGATGCTCGCCGGTTCCTCGACGAGTGCCGTCGTCGTCTCGTTCGAGGTCACTGGGGTCTCAGTAGTCGTCGGTATCTCGGTGGGCTCCGTGGTCGTCGGCGTTTCGGTGGTATTCTCGTCCGGTGCGGTCTCGTTGGTCTCGGCTGCTACCTGGACCGGCACGCCGGCTGAACTTCCGATGGCGAGGATCCGCTCGCCGGTCTGGTTCAGCTGCCGGGTGAAGGTCAGGTTCTCGGTCGCGTTCGTTCCGAGGGTGATTGTCTGCTGATCGACGGCAATTCCATCGAGCGAGAGCGGGAACGTTGCAGTTCCGTTGGCCGTGCCCCGGTTCGTCACCCCGGCGGTCACGGTGACAGTCTCTCCAGCCGTGATCTCGCTCCGATTCACCTGAGTCCCAGCCACGTCGAAGATGGCGGTCGGTGCGCCGACGACGAGGGTGTTCATTTCCTCGGTGCCGACGGTAAGCACGCTCCCGTTCTCCGTGCCGCTATGCTCGATCGCCATTCGCTCCCACGTCTCACCGTCGTACTGGTAGATGGCGAGATCCTCGCCAGCGACGTCGTGGGCTTCGAGATACGCTTCAAGTGCGCTCAGTCGGAACTCCACACGCTCCACGGGATCGTCTTGGGTCGCCGAGACGGTGACAGCCCCGAGGGCTGCCATGCCGGTTTCGTCCGTGAAATTGGCAACTGCTGGATGGGTTCCGTTCGGTTCGACGGTGGCGAGTTCGAACTCGCTATCACCGGCCGCGTCGTGATCGACCGTCATCGAATCGAGCGTAAGACCCTCCTCCAGCGCGAGCGCTCTGAGGTCGGCCTCGAGGGACTCACCGGCAGCGGCGTCCTCGATAGTGACGAGTCGCTCGCCCGGAGCCGGCGTCGTGACGGTCACGGTTGCCGACATCGCCGTCGATGCACTCAGGCTCGCGGAGTACGTCTCCGTCTTGTCCGGCACCCGCGAGTGGACGGTGAACTCCTCGATGTTTTCGATGGCCGCCGAATCGGCTGTATCGATTGTCATCCCAACGGCCACTGACTGGTTCGGACGGAGGGTGACATTGTTCGCACGCGTCTCAATGGACGTCCCCTCAGTAGTGAACTCGATCCCCTCGCCCTCGTGGGTCAACCAGACCTCCGCGAACTGGTCGCCACCGTAGTGAAGCATGAAGACGTCCTCAAAGGTGGTGACCGAGCTCGGATTGAGCCCATTGGCCTGAAGGTTCGGATTCGAGGGGGAGATATCGACGACGAGTTCGTCGTCTTCGAGGTAGGCATAACCGCTCTGGGTCGGTTGCAAGGATACCTGCTGGCCGACATCGTCCGTGGGTTGGCCCGGGAGGAAGAGCGCAGCACCCGTCGGGACGAGCAGCCCGCCGGCTGCAAGCAGGGCCAAAACCAATGATAATTTTTGTGTCCGTGAGTACATTTCCCGGAGTCTTCAGCTCTCGTCTCTACTTGGGTGGGGCAAGGGTATTGTATTGGGTAGTCTGAAACCTGGATGGATGTCCTTGAAACCTGTGTAGGGCACCCGGATACACGGTCCTCTCCATTCTCTTTTCAATCCTCCCGGCGGCAAGCTACGCAGGAACTTTCGGACGATCGGTCTCGGATCCCTCCTCCCGAGCAACCCATTCGACGTCGGTGCACTCGAATCGGGCCCCACCCGCACCGCCCTCAGTAATCTGGACCGACCACCCGTGCGTATCAACGATGCGTTGGACGATATGGAGACCGAAGCCGGTCCCGTTTGGCGAGGTCGAGTAGCCCGGTTCGAACACTTGGGACCGATCCTCGGGTGGAATGCCAGGTCCGTCGTCCTCGACGAAGAACCCGTCCTCGAGTGTCCCGACATGGATCGTCACGTCCCCCGCTGCTTTCTCCTCCCCTGAACCGTGTTCAACTGCGTTCCGGATGAGGTTCTCCAGCAACTCCATCAGTTGACTCTCGTCGGCCATGATCCGGCCTCCGGCCTGGTTGATCAGGCGGCTATCCTCGGTTTCGACGGTCTGCCACGAGCGGTCGACCACCGAATCCAGTGCCACCGGTTCCATGTCGGCGACGGCCTCTCCCTCACGCGCGAGCGCGAGGATGTCCTCAATCAGTGCCTCCATCCGGCCTAGCGATCGATCGACGGCTTCCAGGTGCTCGCCGTCGTACTCGGCGAGTGCGAGTTCCAGTCGCCCCTGGGCCACGTTCAGCGGGTTGCGCAGGTCGTGGGAGACGATGGAAGCGAACTCTTCGAGGCGGTCGTTTTGTGCATCCAGTTTTTGTTCGCGATCTTTGAGTGCTCGCTCGTGAGCTCGGCGATCCGCGTCGTACAGCCCGACAACCGCCCCGACGAAGGCTCCGAGGATCGTGATGGAGAGGGTCATGGACGCCAGGTATGGGACAGTTTGCCCGCTCACCGCTTCGAGTCCTCGGAGCCAGGCGCCGACGCCCAGGAAGAGCAGTCCGCCGCCGAACACCCAACCCGCCAACCGCCGGGCGTCGCAGTCAGCAATTAGCTCGCCCCGGGCTGTTTGCCCGCCGACGACCAGTAGACCTACGGCGAGCCCGGCTGCCGGCACCTCCATCACGACGATGGGGACCGCTGGCTGCACCACGAGGGTCGTCAGGACCAACCCACTCAGAAGCCCCAAACCGAGGATTGCGATGAGGCTGCCTGCCACAGTCGACGTGTTGGCGGTGTCTGAGGGGGATGGTGTCATTGAGCTATTCTGTGATTTTAGCAAATTGGTATCATGTGGTATCTCGTTCGTGATTGGCAGATGGCCGGGGTCGATTTAGCAGAGCGGCTCGTTGGCCAATACCACAAACCCGGGATATACTGTATTGATGGTGCTACTGTGATTCAATGAGTGCTTGAATCCTCTCAGGTTGTGTTTCTCAGCATCTTTGAATCAAATGCGGCGCTACAGTGGCAAGCCAAACACGTAATTGTTGGATCTACAAGCCGAAAATCTCGGACATGCTTAAATTGACAAAACGGTGGCTTCCCAAAATACCATAGAGGGTTGAAAAAATATGCTACTATCTTTACTTTGCACCGGTGTTGCTACTGCCAGACACACCGCTGTCAGATGCTTCATTCTTAGCGGTGGGTAGCTCAAGACCGTTCCTCTGTCGAAAATCGAAAGGTTGCGTTTCCTTCTATTTCCTGCACCGTAATGGGATTCTTGCAGCGGCTATTTAGCTGATCTCGGTTCTAAACCCCCACCCTCAACGAACGGTATTGAGTAGGGTGGGGATACAGAACCAGACGGAGTGTATGGCCGAGAATTTGCGAAGTGATATACAGAGCTTTAACTCAAAGCAAGCCGTTGATTCTAATACGTCGCATGAAGTACAGTCCACGCTACCGCCTGTTCCCCGACGAACAGCAGCGGGAGCAGTTATCGTGGACGCTCGATGTCGTGCGACAAGTCTACAACGACGCGCTGAAGCGGTTTAACGAAGTCCCCGAATCGGTCGGGACGGTAAATCAACGTGTCCGTTCTGTCCGAGATAAGCTCCCGTCAATGAAAGATTGGTGGGACGACCTCAATGATGTGTATTCGACTGTGTTGCAAAACGTGGTGATGCGCATCGAACGAAACGTTACGAATCTCGGCAAACTCAAAGAACAGGGATACGGTGTTGGGGAGTTACGGTGGAAAGCGCCACGCGATTTTCGGAGTTTCACCTACAACAAGAAGGGCTTCGAGCTCGACAAGAAGAGTGGCCCTTCCGGACGTGGGATGCTGACGCTGAAGAAAGTGGCTGGCCAAAACATCAAGGTTCCAATCCGCCTCCATCGCGACCTTCCCGACCATGAATCAATAAAACAGCTCACGGTCAAGCAGGAACCGACTGGGGCGTGGTACGTTTCGTACACAATCGAAACGGAGGAGCCGGCAAAGCCGGCTCCGGAAAATATCGATGCCGACGATTGTGTCGGGATCGACCTCGGCATTCTGACGTTCATCCACGACTCCGACGGCCGTGAGATTGACCGCCTCGACCTTTCGGATGACCGGGAACGCCTCGAACGAGAGCAACGGGCGCTCTCTCGGAAACAACACGGGTCGAATAACTGGGAGAAGCAGCGTCAGAGCGTTGCGGAGGTGCACGCGACGATATCGAACAAGAAGCGTGACTTCAAGCATAAACTCGCGCATTTCTATACAACGGCCTACGACGCGGTCTTCTTCGAAGACCTGAACGTCACGGGTCTCATGCAAGGTGTCGGGAATGCGCGGAATACGGCTGAAGTCGGCTGGCGCGACCTCATCACCATCTTCGAGCATCACGGCCAGAAGAACGGCTGTCACGTCGAGACGGTTGATCCGACTGGCACGACGAAGCAGTGCGCGTCGTGCGGCGTCTCGACGGAGAAGCCGCTGTGGGTGCGCGAGCATTCGTGTCCGGTATGTGGGTTTACCGCTGACCGTGATCTGAACGCGGCGGCGAACGTACTCAAGCGCGGATTGGAGCAACTAGGAGTGGTTCACTCCGAAGAAACGCCTGTGAAGACTGCGACCGCTGTGTCTGCCGACGGGGGCAATGCCTCGGTCGCCGTAGATGCAAGTCGCGTCACTGAAGCAGGAAGCGCTGTCCTCAAGGAAACCGCGTCAGCGGTTGAGTAGGGCAGCGTAGTTCACCTAACGCAGGAGACGACTAGGCAATCTACATAACGAGTATGTATCATGCATCTCTGACAATTCGCCGCCCCTAAAACTGTCCGAATAACTTTTGCCACTCCACTTAGAGTGCCGAACGTGATGGAGTGGGTGACTATCGACGAGTCCGTTGGCTCCGAACAGGAGTTTTATTGGCTCTGGATTGCCGCGACGACGGCGTACGGTGTCGGAGACGTGGTGACTACTATCGCGCTCGTTTACTTTGCTCCTGGGGTGCAGGAGGCGAACCCAGTGGTAAATGGGGGCCTTGAAACGCTTGGGCTCCCAGGTTTGGTAATCTTGAAGCTCGCGGTGTTTTTCATATTACTCGGAATAAGTGTGAACGCGATGCACGTCTGGAAAGATCGGTCGCTGTATGTGTTTCCGCCGTTGGTGCTCGCGATTCTTGGCACCGTGCTGACTGTCCTTAATATCCGTCTCATGCTATCATAAATAGGGGGTGGACGACCATTCTGATTATCTGAATATTGCCCGGCATGCAACTACGGCTTTACAATTGTTTGTCTTCACTCAAAGGTCTGCTGTGTATTTCTGTGAAGTCTAATTCGAGAGCGTCGTCCTCATTTATCTTTGCGTACTTACTTTCTGGATGAAGCTGTATCCACGCACTTTCATCACCAGCGACTTCAACTGAAACGGTTCGTTCTGCCTCTGCAGTTGCGAACGCACCGGTACCCATTGCAGCCGCCGATCCGGCGGCGAGCGATCCGACCGTCGCGAGGAATTTGCGTCGTTGCTTGGTTCGATCACGTGCCCCACTGCGGGAGCACTTAGGTATGTCATCCCCCTACCTATGTTATATTGACACGTCTGAGGCCCCTCTGCACGCGTCTGACGATTGTCAGACATTGCCTGAACACTATATCCCGTTCCTCAGGTAGATCCTGAATAGTTCCCAGGTACTGACTAACTGATTCAACATCACATATACTAATGGTACTGGACATTGTATACATAGTCACATGGTCTCGACGGCTACAGGGAAAGTGGGTGAGCCTCAGTCGGGGCCCAGCGAAGACGACCTCTTCGAGGTCCTGTCGAATCGGCGTCGCCGCTACGCCGTGCACGCGATCAAACAAGAGGGTGAGGCGGTCAAGCTGGGCGATATCGCCGAACGAGTGGCGTCCTGGGAGTACGACGTAGCGAAGTCCGAACTCTCCTACGACGAGCGCAAGCGGGTCTATACAGCGCTTCAGCAGTCCCACCTTCCCACGATGGACGACGCGGGGATCGTGAAGTACAACAAAGAACGCGGGATAATTGAGCCCAAACCGGCGCTGAAAGACGCCGACGTTTATCTCGACATCGTCCAGGGCAGCGAAATACCCTGGAGCCAGTACTACCTCGGGCTCTCAGGGGTGATGGCCTCACTGGTGCTGGGACTCTGGGTCGGTGCTTGGCCCCTGACGATGGTACCGACGCTGGGCTGGATGGTCGGCATCGTCGTTGCCTTCGCGATGTCGGCGGCGATCCACACCTACTACTCGAAGCGGACTCGCATCGGCAGTGGAGACACACCACCGGAGCTCGAACGGTGATTGTGACATGAACGGACGAAAATTCCTCAGTCTCCTGATCGCCTCTGTGGCAGTCCTGTCGCTGGCGTTCGGTTCTGGGGCGTTTACGTCCGTGTCCGCGGAGCGAGGCGTTTCCGTATCGGTCGTGGACGACGAAAACGCGTTCGTGGGGTATGCAACGAGTGACCGAACGGTATCTGACGGGGATCGGGTCACACTAGTCACAGTGACGAACCGAATGCCGGGAGAGCTTACAGTCACGAACGTGGATATTTCGGCAGGTTCGATGTCTTTTAGCAATGTGAACCAACCCACGATGGGGGTGGGTGAAACAGGAGCTATTGCGGGAGATGTTTCCTGTTCCGCCGGATCATCAGAACCGGTCCATGTGACGGTGACGGTCTCGGGAACTGGCGTGTGGGCGAAGATCTTCGGCGACTCGGATACGCAGGAGCGCGAATTCGACGTGACCTGTGAAGCACCTCAGGCAAATTCGATCAACTCGGTCGAGTTCAAAGGGGCCGGACAGGTTCGTATCAACGCGACGCCCGAGGGTGAGATTGATCTCATCTATTGGACCACAACGGATGGACCCAGTGACGAACCGCTGACCTTCACGAAACACGGACAAATGGTCCACAACACGAACGACAAGCTCCAGAAGACAGGTGAGGGAGGCCCTAAGATCGTCGCAGTTTACTTCCCAGCGACAAACACGTCCTACCACCATCCACAATTCGACCCTGAAAACGAGACTATCGATAGTTGGGGTCATGGGTGGAATTCCAGCGACAGCGTTGATGGAAACATCAATCTTGGTGCCTGACTCCCTTTTGACTCTAAGCTGTGTTGGTAATTTGACCGGCTAAACACACCTCTTTGAGCAGCGCTACGGAGTGGCCCTTGCCGAGGACTCATACAACTGTGATTTACACCAGCTTTCCTAAATAGGAACGATCGAATCTTCTACAGTGTGACTTTTTTCGAAAAGTGCTCCGTCAGGGATTTGAACCCTGGTCCTCGGCTCGAAAGGCCAAGATGATTGGCCGGACTACACCAACGGAGCGCATCCTTTCCTA
>Ga0207714_1001019_pt1 | contig 18706 bp, 16 predicted proteins | sample PonA232FremontCA_2_FD_187270 | JGI IMG/M metagenome (GOLD analysis project Ga0207714, IMG submission 187270) | Marine sediment microbial community from Fremont, CA, USA - Pond A23 Sediment 2 (SPAdes) | ecosystem: Environmental > Aquatic > Marine > Unclassified | place: USA: Fremont, California...
GATCCGTGCAGTTTGTGCTGTTCCCGGCATTCAATCCCGGGATGAAACACGGGCCTCAGCGCAATCCCCGACACGCCGCGCAATTTTCATGCTTGGTTGTGTCCGGGTCGGCCTGGAAATGAAGGTTGTATGAAAATTTTTTCAACTTACTGAATTATTATGGGATTTGCCGCGAGGCTAGCCCGCCACTCATTCAGTTTATGAGTGCCGGGTTCGCTGGGTTTCATAATACACCATGGCCTTGTTCGCACCGCTTGAGGTGGAATTGATTCCACTCAAGTCAGAATTCACATCATTTGAATCCTGCTTCAACGGACGTGATTCCGGGAATGTCGATGAGGTGTTGCGTATCCCATCATGGGAAACCCGGGATGAACCCCGCGCTTCAGCGTTCACCCGCCTTCGCCTCTCATTTTCAAGCTACGTTGCGTCCAATGTTCGCTCGGCAATTCAGGGCCTGATTTGTTCTCGGATCTGAGATGTCACTCTGTGGCCCTTCCTCTCAGAGAAGGACCAAGCTGGACAAGGACAGACCACCCAGCCTTCCCAGAAGGGTTCCTTCCTTCTTCGCCCTCCTTCACATTCCCCGAGATGTTGATGCAGTACCTATCACCTGCTATAGTTTCTATTCCTTGCTCATTTCCATGAGTTAAAAGTCTGCGTCTGCTCTTTTCAATCATCAAAAAACGTGTTGTATAATTAATTGGTTTTATTGCTTCTTTTTTGTTAAAAGAAGCGGGAAGCTCTTTTTGGCCGTATGGGGGTCTTGCTGGCTCCGAATAAGCCAAACTTGAATGAAAAGCTTTCAAGGCGTTCGTATCTGAGTGATTCGACGATTTGTCAGGGAGTTTTCCTCTTAAAAACCAGGGATCGTTCCTGTGTTGTTGCGACTTTGCGACGGCGGATCTGTAGCCATAACAGCCCGGAGGATCTGAAAAAATGACTATGCCTCGTTGTTTTCTTGCCTTGTCTCTTGTTGCGTTTTTGTTTGCTCCCATTTGGGCCGGCATCGCACAGGCCGGGGAACGGGAGCCCATCGTCGTCGGATCCAAAATCGACACCGAGGGAGCCCTTCTGGGCCAAATGATGGTGGCCCTTTTCCGTTCCAACGGCCTCAAGGTGGTGGACAAAACGGAATTCGGAACCACTCCTATTGTCCGCAAGGCCATCAAGTCTGGCCAGTTGGATATCTATCCGGAATATACCGGTAACGGGGCCTTTTTCTTCGACTCTGTCGAAAGCGGCGTATGGAGGGATGCGGACAAAGCCTACGCCATGGTCAAGGAGCTCGATGCCGAGCAAAACAATCTGGTCTGGCTCAAACCAGCGCCGGCGAACAACACATGGGCCATCGCCGTCAGAAGAAAGCTGGCCCTGGAGCACGGATTGAAGACACTCGAGGACTTTGCGGAGTTCGCCAATAGCGGAGGCCGTATCAAGCTGGCCTGTTGCGAGGAGTTCGTCAATCGCGAGGACGTGTTGCCCGCATTCCAGGAGGCGTATGGCTTCTCCCTGGAAGAGGATCAGCTCCTGGTCTTTTCCGGGTGCAACACCGCCCAGACGGAACAGGCAGCCGCACGCGGCACGAGCGGAGTCAATTTCGCCATGGCCTTCGGCACCGACGGGTCCCTGGCCGCTCTCGATCTCAGGGTTCTCCAGGACACCAAGAGCATCCAGCCCGTGTATCAGCCGGCCCCCTTGCTCCGTCTGGAGGTCAAGCAGGCATATACCGAGCTCCCCTCCATCCTGCGCCCATTGTTCGCCTCCCTGGATCAGGAGACCCTTCAGAAGCTTAATTCCCGGATCGCAGTTCAAGGGCGGCCTGCGGAAGAGGTGGCCAAGCAATACCTTCGGGATCGGGGAATGCTTGATGAAGAGGGCGCTCCCTAACGGGCAGTTGTCGAAAGTCCTTCTTGTTCGCACGACCGGAAAAGCAGTATTGCTCGAGTCGCCATGCCCGTGCTTCCACACCTTCGTTCCAAAGTGCTCCTCGTGGGGAGCTTGTTGGGCCTGTCCGCCGCCTGGCCCCTGGACTTCCTCATATTCCGCGAGAATCGCATAGTAGAGGGGCAGGGTATCCCGCTTCTCCAGGCGGCTCCCTGGTTCGCCTGGCTGGGATTCTTCCTTTTCTGGGGGTATTTCCTGACCCGTTCCTTTTCCGGAAGCGAACGTATCAGGGCTTTCGAACTGGTCCCCGCGGCTCTGGCGCCTCCCTGTCTCCTTTTTTTCCTGGGAGAGGCGGCCACACGGATCCTTTCCACGGCCCAGCCCTATGCCAGAGTGTCCATGGGGCCGGGGATCTGGATCTCCGCGGTCGCCCTTTTTATCCTCCTCGTCGATCTGTATTCCCGGTACGGCCGGGAAAAAGCCAAATACCTGCCTCTCGGGACAAGTGCGATCCTCGTGCTCTGGATCTCCGCTTCGGGCCAGCTCAACGATCTGTCCCTTCTGACCGAGTTGATCCAGCGCAAGGCGCGCTTCGCCGCGGAGCTGGGGAATCATCTCTGGATTACCGGAGTTTCCGTGGGCCTGAGCACACTCGGGGGGATTCCTCTGGGATTCGCCGTGTTCCGAAGAGCTTGGCTGCGGGAGAAGGTCTTTTCCATTCTCAATATTGTGCAGACTATCCCCAGCCTGGCCCTTTTCGGGCTGCTCATCGCCCCCCTGTCTCTTCTGGCCGCAACCGTCCCCCTGCTCAAGGAGATGGGTATTCAGGGAATCGGCTGGACGCCGGCTGTTATCGCGCTCACCCTTTACGCCATGCTTCCTGTTGTTCGGAACACGTATGCCGGGCTTGCAGGTGTCGAACCTGAGCTTGTGGAAGCGGGCAAGGGAATGGGAATGAGCCGGGTGCAGCTCCTTGTCTTTGTGGAGTTGCCCAGGGCGTTCCCCATCGTGCTCGGAGGCCTGCGCATCGCCTGTGTGCAGAACGTGGGCAATACCGCAGTGGCCGCGCTCATCGGGGCAGGGGGGTTGGGAGTGTTCATTTTCCAGGGGCTGGGACAGTCCGCCCTGGATCTGATCATGCTCGGCGCGGTCCCCACCATTCTTCTCGCAGTCGGCGTGGACGCCCTTTTCCAGGTCCTGATCCGCCTTGTAACTCCGAGGGGGCTCCAATGATCGAGCTGCGGGAGGTGAATAAATTCTTCGGAGACGCTCCGGCGGTGCTGGACTTTAGCCTGACCGTGGACAAGGGCGAGTTCTGCTGCCTTATAGGACCCTCGGGGTGCGGCAAGACGACCACCCTCAAGATGATCAACCGCATGATCGAATCGACAAGCGGGTCCATCCGGGTGGACGGTCGCAGGATCACGGAGTTCAGACCCCATGAGCTCAGAAGATCCATGGGGTACGTCATCCAGAATATCGGCCTCTTCCCCCACATGACCGTGATGGAGAATATCTGCGTCGTGCCCAGGCTGCTCAAATGGGACAGGGCAAAGGCCGAGTCCAGGGCCAGTGAGCTTCTGGAGCTCTTTGACATGTCCCCGGACACTTTCAAGGATAAGTATCCCAGGGAGCTTTCCGGGGGACAGGCCCAGCGAACCGGAGTGGCCCGGGCCCTGGCCGGTGATCCCGATATCTTGCTCATGGACGAGCCATTCGGGGCCCTGGATCCCATAAGCAGGGCCAATCTCCAGCAACAGTTTGCGAGGATCCAGAGCGAGCTGCAAAAGACTGTTGTTTTCGTTACCCACGATGTGGACGAGGCGGTCCGCCTCGCCTCCCGGATCGTGTTGATGCGGGACGGTCGCATGGTGCAGACGGATTATCCAGAAAGGATGCTTTCCCTTCCCGGGAATCCATTCGTGGAGCGCTTCCTCGGCTCGGAGCGATCCCTGAAGCGCCTGTCCCGTCTCCGGGTGAGCGACGCCATGCGGGCTTTCTCCAGAGGGGCCCTCGGGGTTGACGAGGGTCGACAGAATTGCGCCACGGGTATTGACTGTATCGCCGTCCCGGATAATCCGAGGCCGTCAAGACCAAATTACGAAAGCCCTCCAGCCGGACAGGCCGACGAGCCGGCCCTCGATCCGGGAGTGGACCTCAGGCATGCCCTGGCCCTCCTTCTCCAGCACAGGAGAGAGCGCCTCCCGGTGCGTGACGGAAACGGCCGCGTAATCGGCGAGCTCAATCTCCACGATCTTCTCGGTGCCTGATCCATGTCCCCTCGATCAGCTTTCTTTACCGGTAAGCTCATGCTGCTTGTGGCCCTCTTTCTTCTGCTCATCGGCAGCCCTTCCGTATGGCAGGCCCTTTTCCGGCCGGTTTTTCCCCATCTGGAGGAGCTGGTCTACAGTCGGGCTCCCCTATGGGAGCTCGTGGTCCAGCACGCGAACATGGTGGTCGTCTCCAGTCTCCTGGCCACACTTATCGGCACCGGGCTGGGCGTTTTCGTGACCCGAAGGCGGGGCAGGGAATTCCTGCCGGTGGTCAACAGCCTGGTCTCCATAGGGCAAACTTTTCCCCCGGTCGCGGTGCTCGCTGTCGCCGTCCCCGCAGTGGGGTTCGGATACAGGCCGACGATCATCGCCCTTTTTCTCTATGGGCTGTTGCCTATTGTGCGGAATACCATTTCCGGACTGGAGTCCGTGCAGCGGGAGATTCTCGAGGCCGCTCAGGGAATGGGGCTGACGCCCTTTCAGATGCTCATGCGTGTTGAGCTTCCCCTTGCGCTGAAAGTGATCATGGCCGGGATCCGTACATCCGTGGTCATCAATATCGGCACCGCCACCATCGGTGCGACAATCGGCGCCGGAGGATTGGGAGCCCCGATTATTGCCGGACTCAACAGCGACAACCCGGCCTTTATCCTGCAGGGAGCCTTATTGTCCGGCCTTTTCGCGATCCTGGCGGATACGGGCTTGGACAGCGCCGAACGGAGAAGTGCTCGCTTTGCCGCCAAATGATTTCAGACCGATGTCTCCTTTCCCGGGTTGGTTTGATGTCCTTTTTGTTTGAAAATGTGTCCAACACAGTGAATTACAAGGAGGTACAGCGAGGCCTGTCCTGTACACATTCCCCGAATGAGTGCAGGGCTCGACGGGTGGAGCGCTTCACTGGGGTTCATTATAGCCCTTGGCCTTGTTGGTACCGCTTGAGGTGAAATGGGGACCACTCCAGACAGAAGACACGCTCATTGAATCCTGCCTCAAGGGGTGTGATTGCGGAAATGTCGATGAGGTGTTGCGTACCCCATTATCTGAACCCCCGGATGAACCTCGCGCTTCGGAGTCCACCTGTCTTCGCCTCGCTTTTCATGCTTGGTTGCGTCTGGTCTATGCAGGTATAGTGGGGCGGCGTGATCGAAAAAAGGGCGGCTCCTCTGGAGCAGCCCTTTGCTGTTTGCGCGCGGGAAAGGGGATATCTGCACCCGCTAATCGATCGAGACCGCAGTGTCTAGTGACTTGTCCAGCGTGAATCGTCGTTTTTATTGAGTCCCTGCATAGCCACGCATACGTCCCATCTTAACGACACTTGAAACGTGACAAGACACTAAGGCTAGGATTGTTTCCTTTTCTGGATCATTTCCTCCACTTCCTCGTAACCCTGCCTATAGAGCTTTTCCTCATCCGGGGCAAGCTCGCGAAGAAGCCGCAGAAATTCTCCCGCATGGACTCGTTCTTCGTCGGCAATGTCGCGCAGGACCTCCTGGGCAAGCTCATTGTCCGTGGACTCGGCGAGCTGCATGTAAAGCTGGATGGCCTCATACTCCGCGGAGAGGGAGTAGCGGATGCAGCGAACGAGCTCTTCGTGACTCACTGTACGATCTGCACGAAGGCCGGAGAAGGGATTGGAGAATTCGGGCATGATGATTGCTCCTTTAGGATTTTTAGGGTTTTCCTTTTAGCGAGGCGCTCCAAATTTTCAAACACCGGGTTCATTCAAAAAGGCTCAAATTGTATGGAGGGCCATACCATTCCGTTCCAATGAAACAGAAGTAGGGTTATGAAAGAGTCTTCTGCATTGAACCTTTTCGCGCATTGTTCGCCAGTGCTTTGAATGCCGGCACTGACAGTTTTTTGTTCATCAGGCTGGCTAAGACGCATCAGCAGTGAAGCCTGTCTCCCGTCGTCCACACCGGTGCTCACAGAACCGAGCATATGGTGCTTTCCTGTACAGGATGATCTCCTTGTGAAAAAACGAGAAGCCCGGAAGCAACAGGAAAGTGCTCTTGCATATTATCCATATTTATAACATGCAGGGGGGAGTGGGACAATAGGTCGCTGTCAGACTGAAGGATCCAAAGAGTGGGGAAAAGGAGTAGTCGGTTCGATGGCTTGCACGGGGCTGGAACTACCGGGCGTTGGAAATCGGTTCTTCGTTACTTGGCGCGGGATTTGCAAGAATCACGGAAAGCATTGTTGACCCTGATAAAATGCAAAGAGGTCTGATGACAAAAAATTGATCCTTTCGAGGTGATGGCGAGCAGCCAGGTAACCATTCAGGGGGCAGGATAGGCGGACTGCAAAGCCTCAGAGAGCATTTTTTCTCACCACAGAGGGCGCCCCGGTTAAATCCTGCTTCGCAGGGCCGGCTTTGCCGGCATTTAACGGGGCAGACAGAGGGCGCTGAGGAGGCACAGAGATATTTTTGCTTTGCGGTAAGGTGTCGCAAAGCAAAATGGCTCAGCCCCGACGTGAAAGCTAATGAGAACTCGAGTCAAGGGGGGCCAATTATCCTTTGCCCTGTCTCAGGGCAAAGGATAAGGCTTTTCCTTCCGCGTCCTCCTCTCCGAGTGCTCCGCTTGCCCGGTTAAACCGGGGCACCATTGGGGTGTTCAACTGAGGCGCCTCGGCGGTGGGCTAGACTTCCTGTCGCAGAAGTGCAAAACAATTCCCGTGAAGGCTTACGGATATTCAATTCATTTGAATGGATATAGAGAGTGACAAGATAAAGGAGACGCTCAAAGTATGTTGCTCCCTCAAGGAAAATGCATATGGAAAAATTTGAGTACATTTTTTGTGAAAATTCAGGCATTAATGCAATACATAAGAGATCAAGATTTCGACGGATATATATATATAAATTTGAAAAATGAAAAAGGAATAGTCTTCTTACAAGAAGGCGATTTTATTTGTGGTATCCTGAAATATAATAATGATGAACAAAGAAAGATAGATACAGTCAAAGAGATATTAGATCGAATAAAAAATGAAAGAAAGGAATTAATCGATGTTTACTCGCTATCAAACAGGTCGATAGAAATTATTACTGATCTTTTACTTATGGATGTAAATCCTTATCAGACTGATCTTTCTTCAGAGTTTTTCAATATTGAATCATATATAAATAACTACTTAAACGGAATCAAGTTCAATGGTTATGTGGAAATACATTTTCATGATGGAGAAGAGGGGATTGTTTCTCTTCATGAGGGAAATGTGAATACGATAATAACTGATTCGCTTCAGCTAAGAAGGGACCGAGCAACACAAAGTGAGCTTCGAGTTTTTGATATGTATGCTCTCAAACTGCTAGAGCGAGCTCAGAGCAAGGGGGCGATGTATGATATCTACGCATATGTATAATGGATATTTTATGGAATAAAAAAAATAACATTTGATGATAAAACAATCCTGTTTCCTGATGGATTCAAAGGTATTTGATTTGAGAGATAGTTGTTTTTCACTCAGCGAAAAGGCGTAACCCTCCAACAGCGAGAATGATGAGCGCTATGATCTTGAATACGACACTCGCTGTATAAGCGAAAACAAGACCATAGTTTATGGTAAGAAAAAGGGAGATGTCCGCTATAAGTAAAAATCCTGTTGTACCTATGATCATGTTGATAACCTGTCCAATCAAGCCCCCTTTATATTTGGACCGAGCATAGATGAAAACAATGATGATGATAATGTAGATTGATACTGACAGTAACAGTAATAAAATTAGCTGAAAAAGATGCTGGTCCAGTTCACTCATCATAGTAATCTCTCCCTCTTCCTTCTGCCGTTTGAAATAACAGACCAATACGTATGTAGAGATTGTTGCTTAGTTACGGTGGGTTGAAGATTTTGGGGGCGCACTGAGTATGTGTAGCCTAAGGATTTAAGTTGAGCTTCAAGCTTTGCTGTTTAAACGCCGTTTTTGACGAGGTGGTTAGAACAGACTTACTTGGAATACTTGCTCAAGAGATGTCTTAGCGTTTTCAGCAATTGATTCGAGTAGGAAGTATTGACGCTCAAATTTTCTATATTCGAAACAGTTGTCTTGATATCCTGTATCATACCCTGTGTTATTCTGTTACCTAAATATCTTTGTGTTTCGTCAAGTATGCTTTCAAAAAGTTCCCCGAAAATGTCGATGAAAATAAATCGTTTTTCAGGCTCGGGATAATAGTGAGCCATGTTGTTCAATATCGTTTTTTGCTCCATATGTTGGGGATCATCAAGAGATACGTTTTCAAAGAGCTTTTGCTTGTCGTGATCCAAAAGCGTCTTGGCATTTAGAGCTATTTGGTTTGTTCTGCGACCTAATTCGCGGTAAAGCCTTGCATGCAGAGTCTTGTACATATCGAATATAAGCTCGAAGATTCTGGACACTTCCTCGAACTCTTTATCTTCGTATTCCGCCGATTCCCGAATTTTCCTGATCAATCCAATCTTGCTCAGGCGATAAAGGATACTTATTATTGATTCTTCTGAAGCTCCACTGAAACGTACAATTTGATCAATGTTGCGAAATCCGTCTATTAGGGAAAGTACAAATAGTTCATTTGTATTGAGTTTTTCCCGCAAATCTGTTTCTATCTCATCAAAGTAAGGTGTTTTTCGAAATATAACCTTGTTGTCTGTAATTTCTTTACGAAAGTTGTTAACGTCAAATCGTCTTTGTGCAGCTTTGAAAGCCATTTTTAAAGGTGAATAAGTTACTTTTGGTTTTTCTTTTATTGGTTGCTGCTTAAAATACAATTCCCCATTATCCGTAAAAAGTGTTTCACTCACTACTTCTATTATTTGTTGATCAAGAATATCTCCTAGTTCTTGTTTTGTGATTAAGCTGTTTTCGAGCATGAATTGGCCGACATGTTTTTTCTGTTTTTTAGATTCTATAATGTTTTTTTTCATCTGTTCATAAGTAATATCATTTTTCCTCTCCATAATATATTTGCCTATTCTTTTTTCCAGTGTGATGTTCTCAATAAAAAAAAGAAGACCTTTCTTGAACATGAGTTTTTGGGTTTTATCAGGGTGTTTTATTTGGGCAATACCTGAAAGATTGTTAAAATATATCACATAAGTAAAATGAAGTAATGATACATCTTGGATATTGCTTTTTATCTGAACAGGTTCATCATCTTTTTCAAGCTTGACTGGCTCGACGATATTAAGGCGACTCGCAGCAAACCATTCCCATATCGCACGTTGAAAATCGCCGTTCTGATAATATTCCACACCTTTGTTCAGATATGAAAAAAACTTGCTCTCAGGAAAATCATCATACTCGAGAAAGTGATAACTCACGTCGATCCTCCTTGATCCTGATCCCTTTTTTACCGTCCGTGAGCTATTCCAGAGGTGTTCATCCAAGGACACGTGTTGGCACATCTGGATTGTTTGCGATTGGTAGTTCAGTCCTGCCAACGCGTAAAGGATAGGCAGAAATCATAGTCTATGTATGATTGTTCCTTACAGTGAATATCTTTGCACATATTTTTCATTTTTTTACTATATCTTTTTGCGCATCTCAAATAGTTTTTTGCTCTTCGAAAGCATACAGCCTTGCTGATTCTTGACTAAAATACTACAGATTTCACATCGCTTCATAACAGTCTCTTGGAATTCAATATGAGTGCCAGTCATTGCATTGTTCTGGTATACCTGTTGGTTATGATGGCCCATGCGATGATGTGGTGCGCCTGAGTCCAGGGCAAGGTGTATACTTGCTCGAAGAGCCTGTCCCGCTTATCATGGAGTATGTATGACCTCCTTTTCACGGATTTCCGCTAGAAGCGGCGATCCGTGACCGGGTCATCGCAAACAGGCTATAGACCCAAGTTAGAGGGAAGGAGAGACTTATGCAAGCGCAGGGCAAGAAATCCTTCGTATTGGTGGAGAAGCTTTTCGAGGACTATGAGCTGATCTATCCCTATTATCGTCTAATAGAGGCAAGTGCAGAGACGAGGCTTGTCGGTCCTGAAGAGGGCAAAGCCTATCAGGGAAAATCCGGGACAACGGCGACATCCGGGTTGGCTGCTCGGGATGTGGATCCTGGGGATTGCGACGTCCTGGTCATACCCGGAGGATACGCTCCGGACCATATGCGCCGCCACAAAAGCATGGTCAATCTGGTGCGGGGAGTACATGAACAAGGGAAAGTGGTCGCCGCAATATGCCATGCGGGATGGATGCTGGCCTCCGCTGGCATTGTCCGGGGACGCCGTCTCACCTCCTTTTTCGCCATCAAGGACGATCTGGTGCACGCCGGAGCCAAATGGGAAGACAGCGAGGCGGTGACTGACGGCAATTTGGTGACCAGTCGCAAGCCTGACGATCTGCCGGCCTTCATGCGCTCCATCCTCGAGCTCTTGGACTGATGCCGGGATGCTCGGATGAGCGGGGACGTCCGAGTGAGCTTGTCAGGCTGATGATAAAATTCTTATAGGGCAGGGCGTTTCAAACTTTTAAGGGTCAAGCTCGAAAAAAGCTCAAGGTCGCAGCGTAGTGAGCCTCCATAAGAGTTTGAATCCGGCACCTATTTCTGAAGCCAAGTCAATCAGACGTCCTTTTGTCACCTCAAATAGGTGCCGGACAACGAAGCAGTTGGAAGCTTTGGAACGCCCTGCTACTCCTGGATCTCTGGCCGAACCCAGAGATAGGAGTACCAGTGCCACCGGGAGCCTTTCGAGGACGGAGCGGTTATGGTGTACAGGGTGCGGCGCTGTGTGAGCTTCCGGCCGGCTTGCACCCTGATGCGGCTCGGATCCTCCTTGTTCCGCTTGATGCTGCAGTCCCTGCTCCCGGCCACGAAGCACTGCACCTGGCTCAGATCCACAGGCTTTGCTTCCAGGTCCAGGGTAAGGGTGGGGGGATTGGTCGTTACAATGGGCGATTCCGGTTCTTCCCGGCGGACTTTGAGGGGCCGCATGCCCGCCTTGGACCTGAATCCGTCCAGGGTCGCATAGGGGCCGCCCATGGGAAAGCGGGGCAGGGCGTAGCAATCGCCCCCGGCGTGCATAACCCCGGATTTTTGGGCGGCGGCAGCGGTAAAGCCCATGTCGCGAATAACTTCCTGCATTCCGGGAGTGTATTCCCCAAAGGGATAGGAAAACAGATCAGGGGCCTCTCCGAGCTCGGAGGCGAATTTTTGTTGAGCCTGCCGAACGTCCTTGCGGAAGCGCTCCAGACGGCGGTCTTTGCTCATATTGAGAAAATGGGCGTGGGAGGCCGAATGATTGCCGATCTCGATCCCCTTGGACTGGAGCCGCCTGAGCTCGTTCCATCCTAGGTATCCGGGATCGTCGACATTCCCGGTCTGCACGAAGAGGGTGGCCGAAAAACCGTATTCCCGGAGCAGGGGCATGGCACCCGAGAGAAAGGAGGCATACCCGTCGTCCACAGTCAGGACCACGCTTTTGTCCGCAATCCCCTCCCCGGAACGAATACGGGCCAGGGTCTGGCCCAGGGTGAGCACGACGTAGTCGTTTCGGCTCAGGTACTGCAATTGGGACTCGAAAACGTCCAGGGGGATGTTCGTTGAGGGATAGCGGTTATCTCCGAAGCGGTGGTACGCGAAGCAGGGGACGGACTTTGTCGTATCCTTTCCGGAAGCCTGTTTTTCTGCGGCCCGGACGGGAGCTGCGGGAACAAGGGTTATAATGGCCAGGGCTACGCTGATAACGGCGCAGAACCTTGCATTGCATCCTGTTGACGGGAGTGCGGCAGATATGAGCCGTCTTATGGCTCCTGTCCTTGCGTAGCTCTTGCGGACGGCGCCAAATCCCGAGCACATCGGTTTGCTGGTTTTGCTTGAGCAGGCCGTCCGTCTCAGAGGGTGGCGAGTCTTTGTGAGCGGGCTCAGCCTCATGTCCCTTCTCTCCCATGGATGGGATTAAGTTGTTCCAACAGTGGATTATTATGGTTCAGGCGTCTTTCACGGTCAATATATATGATTTCGGGCCTCAGGGCTTTTCTGTTCTCCTATGCATCTTCAATGATTTCGAAAAAATAAATCTTTAGCCGGTACAGCGGAAAAAGAATGCCTCGCGCAGCGGGCCTTCACCCACTCAGCAGAAGTCGTTGCCGCCTGAATCGGTTGACTCTTTCTTCATCAGCCTGTGGACAACTGCATAATAAATTGCCTTGAGTGGGTGAAGGGCTGCGTTAGAAAGAAGAAAAAAAGAGGAAGTTGACAGGATTTACGGGATGAGGACGATATCGTTTTCTCTTTTTCTGGAAATCATGTTCATCCTGTCAATCCTGGCGCCGTTCTTCCTCTTAAACGTCGAACGTTGATCTGAAAACAAAATCACCCTGTCCGTGCCTTACCGAGAGACGGTACGCAGTTTGGGCCGGGTGAAATACATGGAATCGGCTATCGCGCCCAAAAACGACTGGTCAGGGTTTTGTCGATCAGTGGGCCGTTTCAGGAGGAGCGTTCGCAAATGGTGTTGACAAATATCCCGTCCGAACTGAGTCTAGGATGAAATCGCATCGTCTGAGTGAATGAGAGGCCCAAGGTCCGGACGGGCGGCGCTCGAGTATTTCTGTCCCAATGAAGGGGCCTCCAACTATGGAATTGACCGAATCAACCGAGCAGGGGACTGCCACGGAAGATGTCCCCAAAGAGGAAATCCGGGCCGTGGAAGGGGTCTTGTCCAAGCTCATCCTGGCCATGAAGCAGGCGAACCTGTATCCCGAGGACCATTCTATTTCCCGGGAGGCCATCAACGAGCTTTGTCGTTCCGTGGAGGAGTTCACCGAGCGATACGGCGAGCTGGTGCTGGAGGTGGGAAGGGATGGCTTTCGCTACAAGGACCAGGACCTGACCTCAATCACGGGGAGCAGGGATGTCTCATCCAGATGCCATCGCGACGGGATCGAATGGCTCATATTCGCCGCGGGCGTCGCTCATAACGAGTTGAGAACATTCGTGAATATTGTGAATGCGCACCAGATCATCGGCGACGAGGAGGAGGGGGATATTGTTACGAGCCTGTGGGAGGTCGACCTCCAGGGTATTCGTTACTATACGGACCACGCCATCTGGCGCAACGAGCCCTTGCTCGATCTCTCGCGGTTTCAGGTGGAAGGGCGCGAGAAGGGGGGACAGGGTGACTCCGGGGAGGAGCAGGAGTTCTCCCAAGCCAAGAACATTCTGGATCCATCCACGGACAGGCATCTATGGCAGCTTACCGGGGAGGAGATAGAAATTACGCGTCAAATGGTCCGCGAAGAGGAAGAAAGGGATCATACCGGCGATATCTTCGACGTGCTCCTGGTTATCCTGGAGCAGCAGCGCACCAGGGAGGATGTGATCACGGCACTGGGCATTATCCGCGAGTGTTTCGCGAAGACCCTTGCCAGGGGCCTTTTCCGCCAAACCGCCCTCTTTTTGAAACAGATTCATCGTATACGCCAGCAGTATGCAAAGGAAAGGCATTGGGCGCTGTCGCATTTGGATGAATTTTTGCAGAGCATCTCCGGCTCCCGGGTTCTGTCTCCCCTGCAGGAATACCTGCACAAGCCGGGAGCAAACGACGAGGAACAGGCAAAGCAGTTGCAGTTCATGGTGACCCAGCTGCCGACGGAGAGTGTCGAAGCCCTGGTTCCCATGATTCCCAATGCGGGTGCGTGGGGTGAAACACTGCGTAAGGCGGTCCGGGAGCTTGCCCACAGGGATATTCGTCCCCTGGCGCGTCTGGCGCGGAATGCGGAGCCGGATGTCTCTCGGGAAGCCCTGGCTGTCCTGGGTGGAATGCCCCACGAACAGGCGTCCGGCATTCTGCGGGAAATGACCGGTTCCCGGAATGCTGCAGTACGCCGGGCGGCAGTCCAGGGACTGATCGAACAGGGAACAGAGGATTGGCAGGAGCTTGTATTCTTTCTCGGGGATTCCGAGGCTGAGGTTCGTCGCACCGTTTTCCGTTTTCTTTCGCGCAGGCGCAATCCGGAAGTGGAATCCGCAGTGAAGCAGTACATCCAGGAGGGCGAGTTCAGCCGACGGGATGCGACCTTCCTCTATTCCCTCTATCGGGTGCTGGGCAGTTGCGGGGCGCAGCACTCCGAGGAATTCCTGCGGGAAAAGCTTTTCTCCGAGCCGGCAATGGTCGGGGGGGCGCGGGCTGTGCATCGCAAAGGGGCCGCAATGGGGCTCAAGCTCATGAATAGTGTGAGTGCTCGCGAGACAGTGTCCCGGGCTTCCAGAAGCCTTTGGCCCACTGTTCGTCGGGCTGCCCAACAGGCAATGGAGCAGACAGATGACTCCTGAAGCGGACTTGGACGGGAAGAAGACCGAGCAGGATGGCGCAGAACGGCCGGAGGAAAGCTTCGCCAGGGCCTTTATGCGCTTGATCCAGATGGCCCGTCTGCACAGGGCGCAAAATCGGCTGGTCCTGGAAATGGCTGGAGAGTTCATCCGGGCGGGTCGCAAGCTGCTCGAGGACGACTCCTTTATCGCTGTGGAGACAAGGCACAGCCGTCTGTTCGTTCAAGGCCAGAGGGTCCTGTTCAAGAAGCAGAACGCGGTGTTCATTCTCTCCCTCTTGAGCTATTTCGAGCGCCTGAGGATCTACGGATTTGAGTTCAACGCGCAGTTCGCGGAGATCACCAAGGAGCAGGCCTGTCTTTTCGTCCAGGAAATCCTCGAGGCGATGCAGAGCACCTCACCCCTGGAGCTGCTGGATCAACGGCTCGACAACGAGGCCTATGAGTGGGCCGGCATCATCTACACCCTCCGCCAGAGCCACAGCGAGATATCCTCGGAGGAGAAGGCGCAGATCGTGCACCAGCTCTACTCCACTTCCTACAACGCCGTTCAGGAAGTGAGCGAGAAGCTCATAAACAACCAGACCGCGGGCGTGCGCAAGCCCCTGCGCGTGATTCAGGATATCGCGGACCTTGCCTTTGTGGACAAGTCCATCCTCATGGGGTCCATGACCATCCGCGACTACGACGACTATACCTTCACCCACTCGGTCAACGTGGCTATCCAGACCATATGTCTGGGCCACGAGCTGGGTCTTTCGCGCCACTCCCTGGTTCGCCTGGGGATATGCGGGCTTTTCCACGATCTGGGCAAGGTGGACATTCCCCAGGAGATCATCAATAAGCCGGGACCGCTGACCGCGAGCGAATTCCGCACAGTGAAGCACCACTCCCTGAACAGCGTGCGCCGAATGATCAGGCTGGAGGCCACTCCGGACCTGCTTGCAGGCATCATTCTGCCTCCCTTTGAGCATCACCTTCGCTACGATCTCCAGGGGTATCCCGAAGTCGGCTGGAACGCGAAATTGAGCTTCTTTGGAAGGATCGTGCAGATCTGCGACGTGTACGACGCTCTGACCTCCTCGCGGGTCTATCGCTCCAATCCTCTGAGCCCGGATCGGGCCATAGGGATGATGCTTCAGGATTCGGGGAAGGCCTTTGATCCCGTTCTGCTCAAATGGTTCGTGAACATGCACGGGGTGCTGCCCGTGGGCACGGTTGTGGGGCTCAATACCGGCGAGCTTGGGGTTATCTGCGACGGAGGCGATCTGCGGGACAAACGGCACCCGCGCTTTGTCATCTTGCAAGAGGCGAAAGATGGATATCAGCGCAAGGAAGTGATCGATTTGAATCAGTCCGATACCCGGAACGGCCGGGAAAGCCCCAAGATCCGCAGCACGCATCATCCGGGCGAATTCGGGATTCAGCCTTTCGTCCATCTGGCGGGTGTGTAGCAGGGGGAAGCGCCTTTGAAATTGCCCGGAGATGGCTCTTGCGGAGCACATCTCCTTGAATTACAAGGAAGAAGAAATGAGCGGGGCTTGCCCTGCATCCCTCAGGGTGCTCGGGCTCGCCTCGCATTTTCATGCTCTGTTGTCAGGACTCTGTGCGCGCATCCCCAATAGGTTGGGGGCCAAATGAACCGGGCGGAAGAATGGCCAAATGCAAGCGCTCTTTCGGGAGGAGCACATGCACGAATCTCCCATGGACACAAAGAGGATGAGCGGATGGATTCCGTTGTGGGCGGTTTTGAGTCTTTTGCTGGGATTTGCCGTTTTTTTGGGGGGCTGCGGGGACCGGCCCGCGGAAGAGGAGGCAAACACCCTGCGAGGGGTCCTGCAAAACGTGAAGCTGCCGCCGCTCAAGGGCGATCTTCCCGAAAAAGGAGAGGGAAGCGTGCGCGGGGATCCCCTGCCCAAGCTGGATGAGATCGAGGCTCAGGCTCCGGATCTGTCGGAGCGGTTTCCGGAGTTGCCGAATTTTTCCGGAATGCTCGATGTGCAGGAGAAAAAGCGCCGATTTTTTGATTTCATGAGCGATCTTTTGCAGGCCGAGAACGTTCGCATCAGGCAGGAACGCTTTCGACTGATGAAGCTCTACCGCGCCTTTTTGCGGGGAGAGCCCCCTGAGGGGGAGGATCGGAGCTGGCTCCAGTCCCTGTGCCGCAAGTACAGGGAGTCCTTCGGGGACGGGGCGGATGCGGAGCTCTTCCGCAATCTCCTGGTCAAGGTGGATATCGTGCCTCTCGACCTGGGCATTGCCCAGGCGGCGAACGAGTCCGCCTGGGGGGCCTCTCGGTTCGCCCGCAAGGGGAACAATCTCTTCGGGCAGTGGTGCTTCGAACAGGGCTGCGGGCTGGTTCCCCTGCGCAGGAGCGCCGGCTCCACCCACGAGGTCCAGACCTATCCCTCGCCCAGGCACTCCGTCCGGGACTACATGAAGAATCTGAATTCCCATCCCGCTTACCGCAAGTTCCGAGTCATCAGATACAGACAGCGAAAGAGCGGCTCCGGGCTCGACGGCGGCGAGCTTGCCGAAGGGCTGCTCGCCTATTCCGGCATCGGCCATGAGTATGTGAGCAGGCTGCGGAGCATTATGGAGCAGTACGAGACCTACAGGGCGAAAGCGCAGATCGAAGAGAAAAGTGAGCAGAGCTAGCTCATTTCCATCCGGAAACGAGCTCTTTTAAGGAGGAGATCATGGCTTATGGGGCCCGATTCTGGACCTTGTTCTTGGGTTTTCTGATCCCTGCAGCCCATCTTCTTGCGGCCGGTCCGGTTTTCGGGGCCGTGGAGCAGGTCACGCTCTATCCCCGGGGAGCGTCCGTTCTGCAGCGGGTGGAACTCGAGAAGGAACGCTCTCAAGTTGAGCTGATTCTGCCCGGCGAGGCGCGCAAGGATACGCTCCGGGTCCGGTCCGGAGCGGGCAGGGTGCAGGGCGTGTCCGTGAAAAAGGACCAGCGCGGGGCGGATCCGGAAAGGATCGCCGAGCTCAAGCGCCGTATCGAGGAGCTGGAGCGGAAAAAGGCACAAACGCAGAACGATCTGGAGCGCCTGGGCAAGCTCATCGCCTTCTACGAGGACAAGGTCTCGGCGGAGACCAAAGGAGCGAAACAGACTTCCGAGATGGCCGATCTGCTCGACGAATCCCTGGAAGGCCTCTACGAAAAGCGGCTTGCCTCCAGACAGCGGCGCGACGAGATCAAGAGCGAGCTGAGGGAGGTCAGAAAGCGGCTCAAGGAGCTTACCGGAAGGTCGGAGAGCATCTTGCGGGTGCGCGTGCACCTGGAAGAGGCCCTGCCAGGGGGTGCCACTCTCGAATGCAGCTATTACCTGGATTCCGCCTCCTGGAGCCCGGAATACACCCTGAACGCCCTGCCTGAGGAGGAGCGGGTGGATCTGGTATGGCGGGCACAGGTGGTGCAGCGCTCCGGATTGGATTGGCGCGACGCGGATCTGCGAGTCGCGACCGCAACCAGGAGCTTCCGGACCGATCCGCCGCAGGTGCGGGAGTGGGTGATCCGCCCAGCGCGAGCCCAAAAAATGGCTGGAGACGCGGAGGCCCTTTCAGCACGGGCCCAGCAAAAAGAGGCGACCCGGAAGCCGCAGCGGGAGCGCGCCTTTTCCGCGGACATTTACGAGCTGGGGCGGAGGAACCTCCCTGCTGGCGACAAGCGGCGTCTGACACTGAGAAGGCTCAGTCTCCCCGCAGACTTTGTCCATCTTCTGCGGCCCCTGGACGGGCGGGAATGCTTTATCCGGGCGAACGTCCGGTCCGATGAGCGCATGCGTCTGCCCCAGGGAAAGGCCTCGCTGGAGCTGGAGGGCACTTATGTGGGGCAGAGCGCCTTTTCCATGCGGGGCAAAGAGACCACTGTCTCCTTCGGTGTCGATCGCGACGTCGTGGCCGAGGTGGCGCGGCTGACCCAGAAAGGCGGGAAGCAGGGATTTTTCCAGGGTGAAAAGACCTACCAGTGGGGCTGGCGCTTCACGATCGCCAATACGCGGGATCAGGCGGTACGGCTGCGGCTGGAGCTTCCCTGGCCCAGGCTCCGCAGCGATGAGATCGAGCTGGAGCCGCTCTACAATTTCACCGAGGAGGATGTGCGCGAGCACAGGGCGGTCAAGGAGTTGGATCTTTCGCCCTCGAGCAATGCGACCGTGGAATATGGGATCCGCGTCGTCTATCCCAAGGAGATGGAGCTCGACTTCGGCAGGTTCTAGGGTCTTGTCACCTCAAGCCACCGTATTCATTTATGTCTCTGCAACTGGTTTTTTGAA
>Ga0207714_1001020_pt1 | contig 18682 bp, 14 predicted proteins | sample PonA232FremontCA_2_FD_187270 | JGI IMG/M metagenome (GOLD analysis project Ga0207714, IMG submission 187270) | Marine sediment microbial community from Fremont, CA, USA - Pond A23 Sediment 2 (SPAdes) | ecosystem: Environmental > Aquatic > Marine > Unclassified | place: USA: Fremont, California...
GAATCGCGAGCCGCTGGACGAACGGCTCGTAGGCACCTACCAGAAGCAGTTCAACGTCAGCTTCGAGGAGCGCGATATCGTGATCCGAACGCTGGCGCAGAGCGGTGCCGAGGCGGTCGGCTCCATGGGCGACGACACGCCCATGCCGGTCCTGTCCAAGCAGATCCGCTCGCTCTACGACAACTTCCGCCAGCAGTTCGCCCAGGTCACCAACCCGGCCATCGATCCGTTGCGCGAGCAGCTGGTGATGTCTCTCGAGACCTGCTTCGGCCGAGAGAAGAACCTGTTCGAGGAATCCGAGGGCCACGCCAAGCGCCTGGTGGTCGATTCACCCATCCTCTCGGATGTCAAGTATCAGGCCCTGCTGGCGCAAACGGACGACGAATACGCGCACCAGGTCATCGACCTCAACTACGAGCGCGACGAGGACCTGGCTGGCGCCATCGACCGGATCTGCCGCGAGGCCGAGACGGCCGTGCGCGATGGGTACGTGGTGCTGGTGCTGTCCGACCGGGAACTTGGCAAGGATCGCATCCCGGTCCACGCGCTGTTGGCGACGGGCGCGGTCCATCACCACCTCGTGGCGCGCGGGCTGCGCTGCGATGCCAACATCGTCACGGTGACTGGCACCATCCGCAATCCCCATGAGTGCGCGGTGCTCATCGGCTACGGCGCCACGGCCGTGTACCCGTATCTCGCCTTCGAGGTCGTCCAGGAGATGACCCGCACGGGCCAGATCAAGGGCGTGCCGCTGCCGGAGCTGCTGGAGAACTACCGTAAGGGGCTCAACAAGGGGCTCTACAAGATCCTCTCCAAGATGGGGATCTCGACCATCACCAGCTACCGCGGCGCCCAGCTCTTCGAGATCGTGGGCTTTCATGAGGAGGTCGTCGAGAAGTGTTTCCCGGCTACCGTCAGCCGCGTCCAGGGAGCCGCCTTCGAGGACCTGGAGTCGGACATGCGTCGGCTGCAGTTCGATGCCTGGCGCCAGAGCCAGCCGATAGCCCAGGGCGGCTACCTCAAGTACGTCCATGACGGCGAGTATCACGCCTACAACCCGGAGGTCATCCGCACCCTCCAGGAGGCCGCCCATACGGGCGACTACGAGAAGTACCAGGCGTATGCGCGCACGGTGAACGAGCGCCCTGTAGCGACCTTCCGGGACATGTTCCGCGTTAAGACCACGGAGCAGCCGCTGGACCTCGACGACGTCGAGCCGCTAACCGACATCCTGCCGCGCTTCGACTCGGCGGGGATGTCCCTGGGCGCCATGTCGCCCGAGGCCCACGAGGCGCTAGCCATCGCCATGAACCGCCTCGGTGCCCGATCCAACTCGGGCGAGGGCGGCGAGGACCAGGCGCGCTACGGCACCGAGCGCATGTCCAAGATCAAACAGGTTGCCTCGGGTCGCTTCGGTGTCACGCCGCACTACCTGGTCAACGCCGAGGTGCTCCAGATCAAGATCGCCCAGGGGGCTAAGCCCGGTGAGGGCGGCCAGCTTCCGGGGCACAAGGTCAACGAGATGATCGCCCGCCTGCGCTTCTCCAAGCCCGGCGTGGCGCTGATCTCGCCGCCGCCCCATCACGACATCTACTCGATCGAGGATCTGGCGCAGCTGATCTATGACCTCAAGCAGGTCAGCCCCAAGGCCCTGGTATCGGTGAAGCTCGTCGCCGAGCCCGGGGTGGGCACCGTTGCCGCCGGTGTTACCAAGGGCTACGCCGATCTGATCACGATCGCGGGCTATGATGGCGGCACGGGCGCCAGCCCATTGACCTCACTGAAGTACGCCGGCACCCCATGGGAACTGGGCCTGACCGAGGCACACCAGACCCTGCGCGCCAACGACCTGCGCGATCGCGTGCGCATTCAGACGGATGGCGGGCTCAAGACGGGGCTGGACGTCATCAAGGCCGCCATCCTCGGCGCCGAGAGCTTCGGCTTCGGGACCGGGCCCATGGTCGCCATGGGCTGCAAATACCTCCGGCTGTGCCATCTCAACAACTGTCCCACCGGTGTGGCGACCCAGCAGAAGGTGTTGCGCCTCAAGCACTTCGTGGGCACACCGGAGCGTGTCGCCAACTACTTCACCTTCATCGCCACGGAGGTCCGCGAATGGCTCGCCAAGCTCGGCGTGCGTTCGCTTGAGGAGCTCATCGGGCGCCTGGACCTGCTGGAGCAGATCGAGCCCGAGACCTCGCGCCAGGCCAAGCTGGATCTCGCCCCCATACTCTCGGATGGCGGGATCGATGCGGCGAAGCCGCAATCCTGCCAGGTCGCGCGTAACGAGCCCTTCGACAAGGGCGAGCTCGCGGAGCGCATGGTCGCGGACGCGCTACCCGCCATCGAGGCGGGCAGTGGCGGCACGTTCACCTACCGCGTCCAGAACACGGATCGCTCCATCGGCGCCCGACTGTCCGGTGAGATCGCGCAACGCTGGGGCAATTACGGCATGGCCGACACCCCGATTCGGCTCAACCTCACCGGCACGGCCGGCCAGAGCTTCGGCGTCTGGAATGCCGGCGGCCTTGAGCTCTATTTGGCGGGCGACGCCAATGACTACGTCGGCAAGGGCATGGCAGCCGGTAAGGTGGTGCTGCATCCCCACGAGACCAGCGGCTTCGCCAGCCATGAGACGACCATCATCGGTAACACCTGCCTCTACGGCGCGACCGGCGGCAAGTTCTTCGCCGCCGGCCTCGCCGGCGAGCGCTTCGGTGTGCGCAACTCGGGCGTTCATGCGGTCGTTGAGGGTATTGGCGACCACGGCTGTGAGTACATGACCGGCGGGGTCGTGACCGTCCTCGGCACCACGGGCCTAAACTTCGGTGCCGGCATGACCGGCGGCTTCGCCTTCGTGCTGGATCAGGATAACCACTTCGTGGACAGCTACAACCACGAGCTCATCGACATCCACCGCATCCGCGGTGAGAACATGGAGGCCCATCGCGAATACCTGCGAAGTATTGTCGAGGAGTTCGTCGCTGAGACCGGCTCCGCGTGGGGTCAGCACATCCTGGATAACTTCCGGGACTACGTCGGCCAGTTCTGGCTGGTCAAGCCCAAGGCGGCCGATATTAACGAGGTGCTGGACACGCTACGGATCGCCGCCTGAGGCAGCGACCCCAAACGATAGTCATACACGCGGCTCCATCGACGGGGGCCGCCCGGCGAAAAGAGCGCAATGGGTAACGTATTCCAATTCATCGAGGTACCGCGTCAGGATCCCGAAAAGGAGGGAGCCGGCGCGCGTGTGCAGATGTTTAACGAGATCTACGGTGACTTCACCGGCGACCAGGCCGCCCAGCAGGCCGATCGTTGCGTCGAATGCGGCAATCCCTACTGTGAATGGAAATGCCCGGTCCACAACTACATCCCCAATTGGCTCAAGCTCGTTGCCGAGGGCAACCTCTTCGAGGCCGCCGAGCTGTCGCATAAGACGAACTCGCTGCCAGAGGTGTGCGGTCGGGTCTGCCCCCAGGATCGCCTCTGCGAGGGCGCGTGCACGCTCAATGATGGCTTTGGCGCCGTCACCATCGGCTCGGTAGAGAAGTACATCACCGATGAGGCCTTCAAGCAGGGCTGGCGCCCCGATGTCTCCGACGTCGTCATGACCGACAAGCGCGTCGCCGTGATCGGCGCGGGACCGGCCGGCCTCGGCGCTGCCGATATCCTCATCCGAAGCGGGGTCCAGCCGGTGGTGTTCGACCGCTACCCTGAGATCGGCGGCCTCCTGACCTTCGGTATCCCGCCGTTCAAGCTGGAGAAGGAGGTCATCCATACGCGCCGCTCGATCATGGAGGAGATGGGAGTCGAGTTCCGACTGAGCACCGATGTCGGCACCGACGTCGGCTTCGATGAGCTTGAGCGCGAATTCGACGCCGTCTTCCTCGGCATGGGGACCTATACCTACATGCGCGGTGGCTTCCCCGGCGAGGACAAACAAGGCGTCTTCGAGGCATTGCCCTTCCTGGTGGCTAACATCAACCGGCTGATGGGCTTCGAGGAAGACCCGAACGACTTCATCGATATGGCCGGCAAGCGCGTCGTTGTCCTCGGCGGCGGTGATACCGCCATGGACTGCAACCGGACCTCGCTGCGCCAGGGGGCGAAGAGCGTGACCTGCGCCTACCGCCGGGATGAGGCGAATATGCCGGGCTCGCGCCGGGAGGTCTACAACGCCAAGGAAGAGGGCGTCGACTTCAAGTTCAACCGCCAGCCCATCGAGATCGTGGGCGACGGCAAGGTCGAGGGCGTGAAGGTCGTTGAGACGCAGCTTGGTGCCCCCGACGAGCGCGGTCGTCAGCGCCCCGAACCCATCCCGGGCAGCGAGGAGGTCATCCCGGCCGATCGCGTAATCATCGCCTTCGGCTTCCGGCCCAGTCCAGCCGACTGGTTCGAGCCCTACAACGTCGATGTCGATGACCGGGATCGGGTCGTCATCGACAAGGACGGCCGCTACCCCTACCAAACGGATAACGAGCGCATCTTCGCGGGCGGTGACATGGTACGCGGCTCGGATCTTGTCGTGACCGCGGTGTGGGAAGGGCGCGAGGCGGCCAAGGGCATCCTCGAATACCTGGAGGTCTAACCCGAGCCAGGGTGAGACCAACGTGGTTCCCCGGCGGGGGAGCGCGCCGCAGCAATTCTCATTTTGGCCTTTGAGGCGGTCGCGTTAGCCCCTGCCAAGGGCGTCTGCGGCCAGGGAAGGCCGCCGTAGAGGCTCCAAGGAAGGTTTATGGCGTCCCTTGGCGGGGGGTGACGCGACCAGGCGCGCTCCTGGGATCCCATGATGAGAATTGCTGAGCGCGCCGGGGCCCAGCCAATGCCGAGGCACGGTGCGCGCGTGCTACACTACGCGGTGTTTCCGTACAGTGGTATCACCGCCTTGAGCCAGCTCGACAACGATCTGCTGCTGCGTGCCCTGAACCGCGAGCCCGTGCCGCGCACGCCGGTCTGGATCATGCGCCAGGCCGGGCGCTACCTCCCCGAGTATCGCCGTATACGCGAACAGGCGGGCAGCTTTATGGCGCTGTGCCAGAACCCTGAGCTCGCCTGCCAGGTCACCCTGCAGCCCGTGGAGCGCTTCCGGCTCGACGCGGCTATCCTGTTCTCGGATATATTGACCATCCCCGAGGCCATGGGCCTGGGCCTCTACTTTGAGCCCGGCGAGGGACCGCGCCTGAAGCATCCGGTCCGCGATGAGCGCGCCATCGACCAACTGCCGGTGCCGGACGCCCGCGACGAGCTCGGCTACGTACCCGACGCCATCCGCCTGACGCGCCGCGAGCTCCAGGGCCGCGTGCCACTGATCGGCTTCGCGGGCAGCCCCTGGACGCTCGCCACCTATATGGTTGAAGGCGAGAGCAGCCGCGAATTCCGTCGCATCAAGACCCTGCTCTACGATCGCCCGGAGCTGCTCCACCGGCTGCTCAGCAAGGCCGCCGACAGCATCACGGACTATCTCAATGCCCAGACCGAGGCTGGGGCGCAGGCGCTGATGATCTTCGATACCTGGGGTGGCGCCCTGTCTCACGAGGCCTACCACGCCTTCTCGCTAGCCTACGCCAAGCGCGTGATCAAGGGTCTGACCCGCCAGCGCGAGGGCCGCCATATCCCCGTGATCTTCTTCACCAAGAACGGCGGTCTCTGGCTGGAGGCCATGGCCGACTCGGGCGCTGATGCCCTTGGCCTCGACTGGAGCACGAGCCTTGGCGAAGCGCGTCAGCGCGTCGGCGAACGCGTCGCCCTCCAGGGCAACCTCGATCCCTGCGCCCTCTACGCCCGGCCCGAGACCATCCGCACCGAGGTCGCTCGCACACTGGCCGATTACGGCACCGGTCCGGGACATGTGTTCAACCTGGGCCATGGCGTCCACCCCGAGATCCAGCCCGACCATGTCGACGCCATGATCGAGGCCGTCCACGAGCTTAGTCCGGCCCATCATGAGCAGCGATAGCCCCTCCGCCGAACGCGACCTCGGTACGCGTCACGGCAAGCGGATACGGGTCCTATCGGCCGGTGTCGCCGTGATCCGGCCGGAGGGGCACGAGTGGCGCCTATTGCTGTTGCGCGCCTACCGCTACTGGGACTTCCCCAAGGGCAAGGTCGAGGCGGGCGAGACGCCGCTGGAGGGCGCCTGCCGCGAGGTTGCCGAGGAGAGCGGTATCACGGACTTGGACTTCCGATGGGGTGAGACCTACTTCGAAACGGGACCGTACGGTCCCGGCAAGATAGCGCGCTACTACGTGGCGCAGACCCGAAGCCAGGACGTCGTCCTGGGCATCGCCCCGGAGCTGGGGCGCCCCGAGCATCACGAGTATCGTTGGGTCGGCTTCGATGAGGCCTTCCGCCTCGCCTCACCGCGCGTGCGACGCGTGTTGCGTTGGCTCAAGCGCCAATTACCGCCACGGCCCGACCAGCGTTAGGCGAGCAACCCCGCGATAACCCGCCCACTGTCCCAGACTAGCCGCCCTCACGGTACTAATCGCTGCAGCCAGCGCACCAGCCGCCGCGTACCGGCACTGAATAGACGCGGTGCGTAATGCGTATTCACTACGCGACGGTGGATCTGCGACAGCGTGGGGTAGGCGTGAATCGCCGAGCTCACGTGGCCGAGCCGTACCCTGGCCTGCATGGCCAGGACCACCTCATGGATCAGCTCCCCGGCATGCGGGCCGAGAATGGTCGCGCCGAGGATACGGCCACGGCAAATGACCAACTGCATGCGCCCGTGTGCCTCCCCCTCGGCGTGGGCCCGATCGAGCTGGTCGAAGGGGAACGTCAGGACCTCGGCATCCGGGTAGCGCTGCCTCGCCTGCGACGGCGTGGGACCGACCCGAGCAAGCTCCGGATCGGTGTAGGTAACACCGGGAACGACGCGATAATCGATGCGCCGCGGCCAACGCAACACGGCATTGCTGATGATGACACCGGCCTGATGCTCGGCCATGTGGGTGAACGGATAAGGCCCACAGACGTCGCCGCAGGCGAAGATGTGGCGCTGCGTCGTCCGCATCCGTCGGTCCACCAGGATACCGGCGCTGCCGCGGTCCACGCCCGCGGCGTCTAGGCCCAATCCCTCGACGTTGGGCGCCCGACCGGCGGCCACCAGCAGGGCATCTACCTCCACCGGCATACGGTCCTCGCCCCGCCGGGCGTAGACGCATTGGCGGTCACCGCTCGCCTCGACCCGCTCGACCCGCGTGCCCGGGCGCACAGCCACGCCCTCGGCGGCCATGATCGCGCGTAACTCGCCCGCGATAGCCCGATCTTCCCGGGGCAGGATCTCCTCGGCCATGTCGAACAGCGTGACGCGGCTACCCAGCCGCTGGAACGCCTGAGCCAGCTCGACACCGACCGGGCCGGCACCCATTACCGCCAATCGCGCCGGCAGCCGCGTCTGGTCGAAGACGTCCTCATTGGTCCAATAGTCGACCTCCTCGAGCCCAGGAATAGCGGGTACGGCCGGCCTGGAACCGGTAGCGATCACAAAGCGCCGGGCCCTCAGCCGCTGCCCCTTGATCGCGATCTCATACGGGTTGCAAAAACGCGCCTCGCCGAACAGGACCTCAACACCGAGCTCACGAAGGCGTTCCGGATCATCATGGGCCTCGATCGTCGCAATCACGGCGCGTACGCGCTCGTTGACACCAGCGAGAGCCACCTCGGGGCGACAGCTCGGAAGACCAAAATCCCCGCCTCGGCGCATCAGCGAGGCGACCTTGGCCGACTTTATAAAGGTCTTGCTCGGAACGCAGCCGCAACGGAGGCAATCGCCACCGAGCCGGGGCGATTTCTCGACGAGGGTTACACGCAACCCCAGTTGGGCGGCGACACTCGCGGTCACCAGACCGCCAACCCCGCCTCCGACGATGATCAGATCACGCAAATCGATCTTCCCTCACGACGTCTGTCAGGGCGCGGCCCGACCGTGGCCGCGAAGCCGGTGGCTACCAAACGGCATGATGACGCGCGATCGGAGCCCTATACATCCGTATTAGCGCGGAGCGAGCGATGGACCGGCTTGGGCGCGAACGTCGGCACAGGCATACTAAGCAGTCATCATACCCCCGTTGCACAGGGAGGCCGATTTGGCGAGCGAGATAACCGGGCGTTTCCCCCGAGCGCGGCCCCGGCGCATGCGCCGGGACGAGTTCTCTCGACGACTGATGCGCGAGCATGAGCTCCATTGCGATGACCTCATCTGCCCGGTATTCGTGATCGAGGGCCGCAACGACCGCCAGGCTGTGCCGTCCATGCCCGGCGTGGAGCGGCTCACCATCGATGCCCTCCAGGCCGAGGCGGAACGGCTCGCGCGCCTCGGCATACCCGCTATCGCGCCCTTTCCCGTCACGCCACCCGAGCTCAAGAGCGCCGATGCGGCGGAGGCGTGGAATCCGGAGGGCCTGATCCCGCGTGCCGTGAGGGCCGTCAAGTCGGCCGTCCCCGAGATGGGGGTGATTACGGATGTCGCCCTCGACCCGTTCACCAGCCACGGCCAGGACGGCCTGCTGGACGAAGCGGAGTACGTGATCAACGACGCCACGGTAACGGCCCTCACCCGCCAGGCGTTGGCCCACGCCGAGGCGGGCGCGGACGTCGTGGCGCCGTCAGACATGATGGACGGACGAATCGGCGCCATTCGCGACGCCCTGGAGACCGACGGCCACGTCACCACCCGCATCCTGGCCTATAGCGCCAAGTACGCCTCCAGCTTCTACGGCCCCTTCCGGGATGCGGTGGGCTCGGCGACTAGCCTCGGTCAGGCCGACAAGAAGACCTACCAGATGGATCCGGCGAACATCGATGAGGCCCTTCGCGAGGTCGCCATGGATCTCGACGAAGGCGCCGACATGGTGATGGTCAAGCCGGGGCTGCCGTATCTTGATGTCGTCCGCCGGGTCCGCGATCGATTCGCCGTCCCCACCCTCGCCTACCAGGTCAGTGGCGAGTTCGCCATGCTCAAGGCGGCCGGTGAGCGCGGTTGGCTCGACGAGCGGGCCTGTGCCATGGAGGCATTGACCTCCCTCAAGCGGGCCGGCGCCGACGCCATACTTACCTATCACGCCTCCGAGGTCGCCGCCTGGCTCAACGAGTAGGCCGCGTCACCGCCGTGGGAACAGCTCGCAGCAACCAGTAACGAGGGCGCGCCATGGATCACTACGTCGTCATGGGCAACCCCATCGACCATTCCAAGTCGCCGCCGATACACCAGCTCTTCGCCGCGCAGACCGATCAGGCCATGAGCTATGAGCGACAGCTCGTGGCCGAGGGTGGCTTCGCCGAGGCCGTCGCGGCCTTCCAGGACAGCGGCGGCCGCGGCGCGAATGTAACGGTGCCGTTCAAGGAGCAGGCCTGGCACCTGGCTGATCGCCGCAGCCACCGCGCCGAGCGCGCGGGCGCCGTGAATACGCTCGCTTTCGAGGCAGGCGAGCGCTACGGCGATAACACCGACGGCGCCGGCCTGGTCCGCGATATAGGCGTCAATCACGCGACTCGCCTGGCGGGCCGCGCCATCCTGGTCATCGGCGCCGGTGGCGCTGTACGCGGGGTCTTGCCCGCTATCCTGGCGTGCGGACCATCGTCCGTATGCATCGCCAACCGGACGGCGACGAAAGCGAGCGCTCTGGCACGCGAGATGGCCGACCTCGGGGCCATCGAGGGTGGTGGCTTTGCCGAACTAGCGGGCCGGGGCTTCGATGTGGTCATTAATGCCACATCTTCCGGTCTGCACGGCGAGCTACCGCCGCTGCCGGACGGCCTCCTGAGCGAGGGGTGCCTGTGCTACGACATGGTCTACGCCGATGAGCCCACGGCCTTCGTACGCTGGGCGCGTGAACAAGGCGCCGCCCAGGCCGTCGATGGCCTCGGCATGCTGGTCGAGCAAGCCGCCGAGTCGTTCCTGCTCTGGCGCGGCGTACGCCCAGACACGGCCCCCGTCATCGAGGCCCTGCGGCCGTCCTAGCCCGTCGCCGGCGTGCCAGCGACGGCCAGCGCTCACACGATGGGCGGCTCATCCTCCCAGCTCTGGTCCTCCTCCAGTTCGCGGCTAAAGGCCTCGACGTGGCGCGCGACCCGTCTCGCCGCATCGAAGCGCGCGAGATTGAACAGCGCCTCGCCCTCATGGACCAGCGGCAGATTGTTCCGCCCGATAACGATGCCGGCGGTTGGGGCGACGACGGTCATCTCGGACTCCCCAAAGGGATCCGCGATAAACCCCAGCGTCTGGCCCTCGGTGACGTGCGCCCCCAGTGGCACGATGGCGCGGAAGAGGCCATCCTGCTCACCGCGGACCCAGGCATTGTTATTAGCCACGTAGCTCTTACGACGCCCCTCGCGCTGGCGCTTGCTCGTACGCGGCGCCATCTCGAGCTGACGCATGACGCGCACGACCCCGCGCACCCCCGCCTTGATGGACTGCTCGTTAAAGCGCAATGCCTCGCCGGCCTCGTAGGTAATCACCGGCTTGCCGGACTCGCTGCACATATGCCGCAGGCTGCCCTCGATGAGCGGCGTATTCACGATCACGGGCGTGCCGAAGGCCTGCGCCATGGCTTCGCAGTCGGGCTCATCCAGATTGGCGCGGATCTGGGGCAGATTATCGCGGTGTACGGCCGCCGTGTGAAGATCGATCACGTGGCTGGCGTGCTCCACGATGCGCGTGCGGAACAGATAAGCCAGGCGCGCGGCGAGGGAACCGCGCTCGGTTCCCGGGAAGGCGCGATTGAGATCGCGCCGATCCGGCAGATAGCGCGAACGGTCCGTGAAGCCGAAGACGTTCACAATCGGCACCGCCAGGAGGGTCCCCCGCAGCTGCCTCATCACGGGGAGCTGGAGCAGACGGCGGATGATCTCCACGCCGTTGATCTCATCGCCGTGAATGGCGGCGTTGACCAAAACGGTCGGCCCCGGCCGCCGGCCGTGGACGACGTGGACGGGCAATGACACCGGGGCATGGGTATACAGCAGCGCCGCCGGGATATCGATGGTCTGGCGGCTGCCAGCCGGAACCGCGACCCCGCCCACCTCAATGGCAGCCCGCGACTTCGAGCGACGCCGCCTGGGGGAGCTCTCGCTCACGCGCTACCCTCGTGGCGTTGCTTCAGACTGACGTAGTGGCGCGCCGAGTAGACCAGCTGCTCGCGATCCTCATCGGTGAGCTCGCGTGCCTTGCGCACCGGCGAGCCGAAATACAGATGCCCCGACACCAGGCGTTTACCCGGTGGCACGAGGGCGTTGGCGCCCACGATGACGTCATCCTCGACCACGGCACCGTCCATCACCGTCGCGCCCATGCCCACCAGGACCCGATCGCCAAGCGTGCAGGCATGGATAATGGCGCGGTGGCCGATGGTGACATCGGCGCCGATGCGCGTGGCCAAACCACCGGGGGTATACGGTCCATCGTGGGTGACATGCACCACCGTGCCATCCTGGATGTTGGTGCGCGCCGCCACCTCGATGGTATTGACGTCACCACGCATGACCGTCGTCGGCCAGACCGAGACGTCCTCGCCAAGGCGGACGTCACCGACGACGACCGCGGTCTCATCGACCCAGGCACCATCCGACAGCATAGGTGCCATGCCCTCAAGCGTCCTAATCATGCCTTCGCTCCCTTAGGTCATGGTGACCAATTCCTCGGCGGCCGTGGGATGGATCGCCACGGTATTATCCAGATCGGCCTTGCGCGCGCCCATGCGGACGGCGACGGCGAAGCCCTGGAGCATCTCATCGCTCCCGATGCCGAAAAGATGGACCCCCACTACCTTCTCGTCATCGCCGACACAGACCAGTTTCATAAAGCTGCGGCGCTTGTTCTCGGGCGCCTCCAGGGCGAAATCCATGGGCGTAAAGCGCGTCTCGTAACAGCGTACCGCGGCGTCGCCGTACTGCTCGCGGGCCTGCGGCTCGGTTAGCCCGACGGTCCCCATGGGCGGATGCGTGAACACGACGGTCGGGATGGCGCTGTAATCCAGATAGCTATCCCCGGCCCCGCCATAGACGCGATCGGCCAGGCGGCGGCCCGCCGCGATGGCCACGGGGGTGAGCTCGTAGGACCCGATAACGTCGCCCAGGGCGAAGATATGGGCTTGGTTCGTGACCTGATAGCGATCCACCGGGATGGTGCCGTTATCGGCCAACTCAACCCCCGCGTTCGCCAAGCCGAGATCCTCCGTACTGGGATCACGCCCGATGGCCCAGATGAGCTTGTCCATGCCGGTGAGCTCGCGACCGTCCTCACCATAGAGGGTGAGCTTCTCACCGGCCTCGACACCCACGGGTTGGAACCCGGTCACGACCTCGATGCCATCGGCCTCGGCGGCCTCCATGAGGCCTTCCCGCAGGATAGGATCAAACGCGCGCAGCGGCTCCTGACGGCGGATCACCAGCCTCACGCGGCTCCCTAACTGGCGCAGCATCGAGGCGAGCTCGACGGCAATATAGCCCGCCCCCACAACCGCAACGTCCTCGGGGCGATCGCGCAGGGCGAAGAAGCCATTGGAATCGATGCCCAGGTCGGCCCCGGGGATCGCGGGCCAGCTCGGCCGGCCACCGACCGCCACCAGGAACCGATCCGCGCTGTACTGCTCGCCGGCGACCTCGATGGTATGCGGGTCCAGAAAGCGCGCCCGGCCGGTAATGGCAGTCACGCCGGCCTTGTCCAGGTTGCTCTGATAGATGTCGTTGAGGCGCTCGATGTAGGCCTCGCGCCGCGCCACCAGCGTACCCCAGTCCAGGCCGCGGCGAGCCACGTCGAAGCCAAAGGCCTCGGCATGCCCCAGGGCCGCGGCGTGATGGGCCGCGTTCCACATCACCTTCTTCGGCACACAGCCGACGTTAACGCAGGTCCCCCCGAACCGGTCCTCCTCGACCACGGCCACGCTCGCGCCATGGGCCGCCGCCCGTCGAGCCGTTGCGATACCACCGCTACCGCCCCCTATACAGATAAGATCGAACTGATTCGCCATGACCTACTAGCACCTCGTCGCCTGCGCCGTTATGCGGCACAATCTACGCGACCCACGACACTACGAGCAAAGCCCCGTCCATGACGAACCCCGTTACCGATACCAGCGGCCTACCTCGCTTCAGCGAGATACGCGCCGAGCATGTCGAGCCCGCCATCGATGAGCTCCTGGCCGAGAGCCGTCAGGCCGTCGAGGATCTCCTCGCACGCAACGGCGACTACACCTGGTCCAACCTGGTCGCCCCGTTGGAGGCGATCCATGACCGGCTCCACAAGGCGTGGTCCCCGGTCTCGCATCTCAACGCGGTGGTTAATAGCGACGAGCTCCGCGCGGCCTACAACGCGTGTGTGCCCAAGTTGACCGCCTTTGAGACCGAGCTCGCCCAGGACGAGCGCCTCTACCAGGCCTATCGCCAGGTACGCGAGCGCCGCGATTTCGCCGACCTCACCGCCGCCCAGAAGCGCAGTGTCGACAACGCCCTGCGCGATTTCCAGCTGGCGGGTGTTGCCTTGCCCCAGGCGGACAAGGTGCGCTTCGCCCAGATCGCCGAACGGCTCAGCGAGCTCAGCAGTCGCTTTAGCGACAACCTGCTGGACGCCACCCATGCCTGGTCGCTGGATCTCACAGACCACTCGCAGGTCGCGGGCCTGCCGGAGTCGGCGCTGGGAGTAATGCGCCAGAACGCGGCTAGCGCGGGTAGCGACGGCTGGCGCGTCACCCTGGACATGCCCGTCGTTCAGGCGATTCTGACCCACGCCGACGACCGCGAGCTGCGCTACCAGGTCTACCAGGCCTTCACTACGCGCGCCTCGGACGTCGGCCCCAACGCCGGCGCCTACGACAACGGCCCGATCATGGACGAGATCATGGCCCTGCGCTGCGAGCAGGCGCGACTGCTGGGCTATAACAACCCGGCCGAGGTCTCGCTGATCCCCAAGATGGCTGAATCCGTGGAACAGGTGCAGGGGTTCCTGGATGATCTCGCCGCCAAGAGCGTGCCAGCTGCCCAACGCGAGCTCGCCGAGCTCCAATGCTACGCCCGCGACGAGCACGGCGTGGACCAGCTGGAGGCCTGGGATATCGGCTACTACGCCGAGAAGCTACGCCAGGCACGCTACGACATCTCGCCCGAGGACCTGCGCCCCTACTTCCCCGTGGACCGGACCATCCACGGCCTTTTCCAGGTGGTCGAGCGCCTCTACGGGGTACGCATCGCCCAGGAGGCCAACGACGACGTCTGGCACCCCGAGGTCCGCTTCTACACCGTGCGCGATGCGGATGGCAGCCCTCGCGCCCATTTCTATATGGATCTCTACGCGCGAGCGAACAAGCGCGGCGGCGCCTGGCTCGCCATCTGTCGTAGCCGCCATCGCAGCGACACGGGCGTCCAGCTACCCGTGGCCTTTTTGACCTGCAACGTGACGCCGCCGGTCGGCGACGACCCCGCGCTGCTCAGCCACGACGAGGTCCAGACGCTGTTCCACGAGTTCGGGCACGGCCTGCACCACATGCTCACGCAGGTCGACACCCCCAGCGTCGCCGGTATTAGCGGGGTAGCCTGGGATGCCGTCGAACTGCCTAGCCAATTCATGGAGAACTGGACCTGGGAGCGCGAGGCGCTCGACCTGTTCGCGGCGCACTACCAGACCGGCGACCCCATCCCGGCCGAGCTGTTCGAGCGCCTCCAGGCCGCCCGCAACTTCCAGGCAGCCATGCGCATGGTCCGCCAGCTGGAGTTCTCGCTATTCGATCTGCGGCTGCATGCGGAGTACGACCCCGGGCATGGTCCCGGCATCCATGCGCTGCTCGACGCGGTCCGCTCGCAGATCGCCGTGGTCCGTCCGCCATCGTTCAATCGCTTTCCCAACACCTTCGGCCACATCTTCGCCGGGCCCTACGCGGCGGGCTATTACAGCTACAAGTGGGCCGAGGTGCTATCGGCGGACGCCTACGCGCGTTTTGAGGAAGAAGGCATCTTCAATGCCGAGACCGGGCGCGATTTCCGCGAGCAGATACTTGAGCGGGGCGGCTCCGCGGACGCCATGGCGCTGTTCCAGGCCTTCCGTGGCCGACCACCCAGCGTCGAGCCGCTGCTCCGCCACAGCGGCCTGGCCGCCTGAATCCAGCGCCCGCGTCCCGGGCGGGAACGCCGCTAACGCCAACGAGCCGAGGGGTTTGGGATCGTGAGAATAGCCTCCTGGAACGTCAACTCGCTGAATGTGCGCCTAAACCACGTCACGGCCTGGTGCCAGCAACAGCAGCCGGCCATCCTGGCCCTGCAGGAGACCAAGCTCGCCGACGAGCGCTTCCCCGTTGCCAGCATCGAGGAGGCGGGCTACCACGTCGCCTACAGCGGGCAGAAGACCTACAACGGCGTCGCCGTATTAAGCCGCGAGCAGCCGTGTGACATCGTTACCGATATCCCGGGCACGGACGATCCCGCCCGGCGGGTCCTGGCTGCCACAGTGGGCTCACTGAGACTAATCAACCTCTATGTGCCGAACGGCAAGGCCGTGGGCACGGCCAAATACGACTACAAACTGGGCTGGCTGGCGAGCCTTCGGGACTGGCTACGCGACGAGCTCGCCGAGCACGATCGGATCGCCGTGGTGGGCGACTTCAACATCGCCCCCGAGGACCGTGACGTGCACGACCCCGAGGAATGGCACGAGGGCATCCTCTGCAGCACCCCCGAGCGCGACGCCTTCCAAGCCCTCTGCCAGCTCGGCTTCAGCGACAGCTTCCGCGCCTTCGAGCACCCGGAGGCAACCTTCTCCTGGTGGGACTACCGCACCAACAACTTCAAGCGAAACCGGGGGCTGCGCATCGATCTCATACTGACGAGTCCAGCCCTAACGCCGGCGCTGACAACCAGCTACGTCGATCCCGAGCCGCGGCGCTGGGAGCGCCCCTCGGACCACGCGCCGGTCGTCGCTGAGCTGAGCTGAGGCTGACGGCGCCCCGGCGCGCACGGCGGCGCAACGGTAGCTCGCTCCGCCGCCGTGTTCGCCTAACAAGACGGCCCGAGAGGACCATGAGCTGGACCACGAATCCGCACGACGGTACGCGTTTATACTATGAGGCCCAGGGCCGCGGCCCAGCCCTAGTATTGGTTATGGGGCTGGGCGGCAGCGTTGCCGCCTGGGGCATGCAGTGGCCGGCCTTTACCCGCCAGCATCGGGTGATCGCACTGGACAACCGCGGCTCGGGCCAATCGGATAAACCGCCGTCCGGTTACGACAGCGCCACCATGGCGGCGGACGTCGAGGCCGTCATGGACGCCGAACACATCGAGCAGGCCGCTGTACTGGGGGTCAGCATGGGCGGCCTGATCGCCCAATCGCTCTACCATCGGGTGCCGGAACGTATTAGCCGCCTGTTACTAGCGGCCACTGGTCCCCCGGTTACCAGTCCCGGCCATGTGGCTCCCGAGCCAGTGGTGCGCGCCGCTCTCGAGCGCGACCGCTATACCACCGAGACTCGGGCACTGATCGAGGAGATGGTGGCGATCTTATATCATCCGGCGTACCGGCAGCGAATTCCGAACCTGGTGGATTGGCTGGTACGCTTTGAGCGCGACCAGGGGCAGCCGGCGCACGCGTATCATGGCCAGCTGGGGGCGGTCCTTGGTGATCGCTCGACACCGGATCGCGCCGAGGCTATCCGCGCTCCGACGCTGTTTATCCACGGCCGTGACGATCGGGTATGGCCGCTCGCTAACGCGCAGCGGCTCGTCGAACGGCTCCCCGACGCGGAGCTCACCGTCATCGACGCGGCTGGCCATATGGTCATGATGGAGCAGCCGCGCCGGTTTAATGCGTCGGTACTGGAATTCACCAAGAAGCAGGGGGCTAGTCTCGATGCCTACGACGATTAATGGACTATGGCGGCTTATCGGCATCACTGCGATGGCGGCCATGCTCGGCGGTTGCGCCACATCCACAACACCCGAGACCACAACGGCATCCGAAGCCGGACCCCAGTTCGCCGATGACGACGGCTCGGGTGATCCGCTAGAGGGCATGAACCGCCGCATCTTCGCGTTCAACGAGGGCGTCGACGAATACGCCCTGGCGCCCGCCGCCAATGCCTGGATAGCGGTCACACCGGCCCAGTTACGGCGCAACGTGGGCAACTTCTTCGACAACGCGGGCGCACCCGGGCAGGTGCTCAACAACCTCCTCCAGGCCAAGGGGCAGGCAGCCGCCACGGACGCGGCCCGTTTCTTCGTCAATACCACCATCGGCCTGGCCGGCCTGTTCGATGTCGCCTCAGGCGTTGGGCTCGAGACGCGGCCGGAGGATTTCGGCCAAACGCTGGGCGTCTGGGGGCTAGACTCCGGCCCCTATCTCATGCTTCCGCTGCTCGGCCCCTCGAGCACACGCGATGTCAGCCGCTACCCGGTCGACTGGTATACGGACGTGCTCACCTATCTGTCCCTGGAAACCGCTACCCGCGCCGGTTTAACCGGCCTCAACATCGTCAACACGCGCGCTCAGCTGGGCCGGGCGATCAGTATCCGCAACGAGGCCGCCCTCGATCCCTACGCCTTCACGCGCTCGTCGTACCAGCAACAGCGCCGCAGCCAGGTCTACGACGGCGAGCCACCGGCCGGCGAGGATGACCCCTACGGCGATTTCTTCGATCAGCAAGGCAGCAAGCCGTCTCCGCCGAACGGCGACTAACGCTGGTCCGCTGGCGGCTAGCCCAGCGTCGCGAGAAGCCGATCGATGAGCCGCTGCGCGGGGCTCTCGTACATGCGGCCGAACAGGTTGAGATGATTGAGGATGTGGTAGAGCTGGTAGAGATCCCGGCGCCGCTCATAGCCCGCATCCAGCGGCCAGGTAGCCCGATAGGCCTGATAGAAATCGCTCCCCAAGCCCCCGAAGAGCTCCGTCATGGCCAGATCCGTCTCGCGGTCGCCGAAATAGGTGGCCGGATCGAAGATCACGGGCCGGCCTCGCTCGTCGAACGCGACATTGCCGCCCCATAGATCGCCATGGAGCAATGAAGCCGCCGGCACGTAGTCCTCGAACAAGCCAGCCAGTCGTTGTTCTAGGCGCCGCCCGGCGCGAACCAGTTCACCGTAGCCACCGCTGGCGGCGACGAGATCGAGCTGATGGCCGAGGCGCTGCCGCGCGAAGAACCGAGCCCAGTCGTGATCGCTGCGGTTCGGTTGCGGGGTGCTGCCGATGGTGTTGTCTCGGTGCCAACCGTGTTCGGCGCGAGTAACGGCATGGATGCGCGCGAGCCCCTCGCCCAGGGCCCGCTCGCTACCCTGAGCCGCTCGACCAAAGGCGATATACGCCATGATCAAGAAGGCCCCCTCCGCGTCGACGCCCTGGCCGATGGGCTGGGGCACCCGAATAACCCCGGGACCGCCCAGCAGCTCCAGGGCCTCGGCCTCGGCAGCGAACATATCACCGGCGTCGACAGACCCCGTTTTGACGAAGACATCGCCATCGCCGACGGGCACCCGATAGGCGGGACTGATACTACCGCCGCCGACTCGGCGACGGGCCTCGATGTCGGGCCGAGCGCCACACTCGCGAGCCACGACGTCCGCAATCGTGGTCCAAAGGCTCATGCCAACGCCTCCTCGCGCTGCGCCGGCAACCGCTGGCAAAGGCTGCTGAGCTGGACCGGCAGCGAAAGCCGTTCGAGCGCCGCGGGGCAGACGCCCTCCCAGGCCAGCGACGAGAGGCTCG
>Ga0207714_1001021_pt1 | contig 18673 bp, 17 predicted proteins | sample PonA232FremontCA_2_FD_187270 | JGI IMG/M metagenome (GOLD analysis project Ga0207714, IMG submission 187270) | Marine sediment microbial community from Fremont, CA, USA - Pond A23 Sediment 2 (SPAdes) | ecosystem: Environmental > Aquatic > Marine > Unclassified | place: USA: Fremont, California...
AGTATCAACCCGGTCCCGAGCCGCTTCGGCCTGTGCGACGGTCTCGAGGCGGACTGTTGCGAAGGTGGACGCCAGTGCCTGTCGTATCCGATCGGGAGATGGGGGATCGGGATCGACCAGCAGGAGGGACACTTGGCGGCGCCCTGACATGGTCGGGCACAACACCGAGAGAGGCATGAGTGTTCGGATCCGGTTGGTGGCTCGCCGGTGACGGGACTGGGGACCCGTTCGCGACGTCCTCTCACCGCTTTGGGGTAGGCTTCCGCTCGCAGCGTGTCAATCGACGGTGGTTACAGGGGACATCGCCACGAACTGTCACTAGTCGCCTAACCGCTGTATATTCCGACGATAGCATCCAGTCGGAAGACACCAACAGCGATCAGTCGCTCTCAGTGCTCCGCTGGATGTCGGTTACGATCTCCGAACGCGTCTTGGTGATGTCAATATCCTCGTCGGTGACTTCCCGAATGCGGTCCTCGAACGTATCTGACTGCAGGAGTTCGTGTTCCCGGTCAAGCCCCCGATAGAGGGTATAGCACATGATGACCAGTACGATTGCGAGGGGAAACCCGGTTGCAATGACGGCGGTCTGTAGTGCACCAAGACCGCCACCATAGAGCAAGACTGCGGCGACACCACCCTCGACAATCGCCCAGAAAACCCGTTGGATCCGGGGTACATCCCGTTTTCCGCCCGATGTAAGATGGTCGATCACCAGCGAGCCCGAGTCAGACGAGGTGATGAAGAACGTGCCGACCAAGAGCACCGCGAGCAGTCCCGAGACAGCACCAATCGGGAACTGTTCAAGAAGGGCAAACATTGCGATAGTCTGGCCGGCCTGCTCGTAGCTCGCGAGTACAGCGCCATTGGCGTGTAGCGCATTATAGATCGCACTCCCACCAAAGGTGGCCATCCAGATTGTCGAGAACAACGTTGGGATGAGGAGCACGCCAACGACGAACTCCCGGATCGTCCGGCCTTTGGAGATGCGGGCAATGAAGGTCCCGACAAAGGGCGACCACCCGATCCACCAGGCCCAGTAAAAAACAGTCCAGGCATCGACAGTTGCCTGTCCATCGCCGAATGTGCCGGTGAAGAACGCGAGTGTTGGGAGCGACCCAAGGTACGATCCGATCCCTTGGACCCACGCGCCGAGGAGATAGACGGTCGGCCCGACACAGAGGACGAATCCAAGCAGCACAAGCATCAGATAAATGTTTAGCGTGCTCAGGCGCTTGACCCCGCCATCAAGTCCGAGGGCGACAGATCCTGTAGCGATACCGGTAATGATAGCGATAAGGACGACCTGCATTATGATCCCCGTTGGGACGTGTACGATACCGAGTACGTCACCCAGGAGGTGGGCAAGTCCGGTGTTGATCTGCTTGACCCCGAACCCGAGTGAAGTGGCGAGACCGAATAGCGTCGCGAATACGGTGACGAGATCAATGATATGTCCCGGCCAGCGGTAGATCCGTTCGCCGAGGACGGGCCAGAAGATTGACCGGAAGGTCAACGGGAGCCCACGGTTAAATGAAAAGAACGCGAGACCGAGACCGACGAGTCCGTAGATCGCCCATGGGTGGATCCCCCAATGGAAGAACGTCTGTGTGAGGGCTGCAATCCCAGCCGCGCCGGTGCCGGCATCGGCGGCGTAAAATCCCGGGGGCCCCGAGTAATAGTTGAGGGGCTCGGAAACGCTGAAGAACATGAGTCCAATCCCCATCCCTGCACTAAACAACATCGCCATCCACGAGAAGTCGCTGAACTCCTTCTCGGCTTCAACGCCCCCGATCCGGATGTCACCGTATCGGCTAAATGCAAAGAACAGCAGGACACCGACAAAGAGGTTGACAGCGAGCAGGAAGAACCAGCCAAAGTGCCCCTCGAAAACCTGCCGGGTGGTCGAATAGACATCAGCCATCCGATCGCCGAAAGCAATCGTGATGCTAACGAATAGGACGACCACACCGAGAACGGTCGGGAAAACGATCGGATGAACATCGAAGCCCCACTTTTGAATGTTGGTGTCACCGGGTTCGCGCCCGGACTCCGGATGGAACAGGTCCATCTGTAGGCCATCGATCAGGCGCTCTTGCTCGTCGCTATCGCTCATTGGTATCTCTCACGTCGGGGATGTGGTTCGACTGGTGCGGTCATCCCGTCTGGTGATCGCCGTGTAGTGATTCTGGTGCTGATACGACTGCAATAGTCGTGAGTCGGTGATACGCGTGTGCGAGTGCACATGACTCTCAGGTTCAGATCGTGTGTCGTCAGGACTGCATTCAGATGCGCCGCCGCTTCCTGTGTGACTCAATACGGTCAACCGCGTGATCGAATATCCGACGGTGCATCGGGTACCACTGCTTTAGAGGTTTCAATGTGTCGGGTAGTCGACGGCATAGGCCGATCAGTCAGACAATCAAGCGGGGACGAATACTGCCACCGAGCGAATCAAAGCGCGACGGCCAGCCGGTCGTCGCTACATTGATGTTAAGGTCTGTGTGTACCTCCGAGGGATACGGTCGTTGACTTGCTGCGGGTGGACGCTGGCCGGCAGTCGTCACGATTCAGAAACGCATATCATTCCCGGGATGGAGAACGGTACATGGAAGAGCTCTCGGGAACGATTCTCGTCGGAGACGAATTCGAGCCGGTTCGCGGGCGGGTGGTCGTTGCAGACGGGCGGATTGAGGCCATCGAGGAGACGAGTACGGACTCAACGGACATTATTCTCCCCGCCTTCGTCAACGCCCACACCCACCTGGGCGACTCGGTCGCCAAGGAGGCAGCCGTTGGACTATCGCTTGACGCGGCGGTGGCGCCGCCGGACAGCCGCAAGCACCGCCGACTGGCCGCCGTCGATCGCGCCGATCTTGTGGTGGCGATGCGTCGGAGCCTTCGATTCATGCAGCGGACTGGAACCGTCTCGGTGATCGACTTTCGGGAGTCCGGCCCGGCCGGGACGCGTGCGCTTCGCGAAGCGGCGGCCCCACTCGATATCAATCCGGTCATCCTGGGGAGCGGTCCGTCGGCCGTGCTTGATGTAGCAGATGGGTACGGGGCGTCCGGGGCGAACGACGACGACTTTACGGATCAGCGGACCGCCTGTGAGCGCCGTAACCGGCCCTTCGGGATCCACGCCGGTGAGCCTGACGCGACCGATATCCATCCGGCACTCGATCTTGAGCCGGATCTGCTGGTGCACATGGTGCATGCGGAAACAGAGCACCTCGAACGAGTCGCTGCACAGTCCATACCGGTCGTGGTCTGTCCGCGCGCGAACACTGTCCTTGATGTGGGAACGCCTCCGCTCCAGGCACTCCTTGAACACACGACGGTCGCGCTCGGGACGGACAACGTGATGTTAAACCCGCCATCGATGTTCCGAGAGATGGCATTTACGGCCAAACGGTTTGACGTGACCGCCCGAGAGGTGCTCCGGATGGCCACCACGGCCGGTGCGGAGATTGCCGGGCTCGACTGTGGTGTGATCGCTCCCGACCGACGCGCTGCCCTTCTCGTGCTTGATGGCGACTCGGACAACCTGGCTGGCGCGGTTGATCCGGTGCGGGCCGTGGTCCGTCGGGCGACGGCGCTGGATGTCAGCCGTGTCGTACTCTAGTGCGTCGAACCCGATCATCTAGATACATCCGAGTGACATCAATCCGGATGGGTATCTATTGTGCGATCGCCGAAATGAGCAACCACGGACCGAATGCCAGCGGCTGTTCGCGGATGGCCCAACATCAAGCACGAAAAGGCGGCACGCGGATGTCGGATACGGAGTTATCACACGGACCAGTTGGCGTATCATGGCAGTGCTATTGCGCCATGGGTGTGAGCCGCTGCCGCTCTGGCAGCGGCGGGAGACACCTCGCTACCAATAAGTCACACGATACGGTGAGGCAGACCGAGTGATGGGTACGGGGGGTGACCGTACCGCTGAGCATGTGCGAGACGTTCCTCCAAGTCGGTGTCCGGTCTGCCTCACATGATGAACAATCATTGGGTTGGTACATAAGGCTAGTTAATAATTGAATATCTGCCGCTAACAACTCGTCTGCAAACTCCCCGAAGACGTCACGATCCGTGAGTCGAACCGGTGTCAGGGCACCGGTCGCCAGTGGCTACACCGGATTGGACAGCCACCACCATGCTCAGACTCGTATCCGGTTGGTCGATGGCATGGTCGCCGTCGCTACTATTGCTGAACCACACGGTCTCACTCGCGGCATCAAAAGAGACCTCACCGTCGCCGACCACGATACTTCGTCGAATCAATTGTCGTTTTTGGGCGTGGAGATCACCCGATTGTGACTGTTGCTGTTCCGATCTGAGTTTCGTTAACGGTGAGCTCGACCTCGTACTCGCCAGATTCGTCAGGGTTGTCGACGGCGGGATACTCAAGCATCACAGCATCGTTTTCGGCGAAGGTATAGTCCGAGTCAACCTCAACTGTGAATGAAAAGTCGTTGTTGTTGACGCCGCTGATCGCGTCCGCACCGAACTCCTCATCGGCTGTCCCGTCACCAGTGGTGTCCACGCCGAGGAAAATCTCTTCGTGCTGTGCAGACTGGACGGTGAAGTGCTCTCGGGGGTAGGTTGCCCCGACAGACTCCAGTTGGGCACCAGCGATTTCCTCACCAACGACGAGGCGGAGGGACTGATCAGAGCGAGCGCCAGGACTCCCATCCGAAAGGTCAATGCCGGTCTCGTTGTTAGCAACTTCGCCGTTATCGGTGTCACCTGACGAGCATCCGGCCAGTCCGGCTGTGATAGCTGCTGCAGCACCTGCAAGGACGTGTCGTCGATTCATACAAGAACGTGCCACGGACCACTAAAAGTCCTGGCGAAATGGGCCACCACCCGGTGTTTCGGCCACCCAAACTGCTTGGCATCACTCAGGCAGCGTTGATGACCGGTGTTTAACGACCCGTTCAAAGTTCGCGAGAACGCGATCGGCGGTTACTGCAGCGAAGGTGTGCTCGTTGCGCTCCCAGTCGACATCTGATCTGATACGATCTTCGTGCTTAGCGGTGAGTTCCGGATGGAACTGGACCGTCCACAGCGGCGCACGTCGGTGACGGGTCGCGAATACACTAGCGTGAGGAGCCGAGGCGATCACCGCAAGGTCGTCGCCTGGATCTGTGACGACATCACCGTGGAGACACACGACAGGTGTGTTGACACCGATGAATAGCGGATCGGCATCCAAGGACGCCTCAACGAGTGCTGTCGTCATTCCAATGTGTTCGACCGTCCCATCCAGGGCCGCGTTGATCAGCTGGTGACCGAAACAGACTCCAAGCGTCGGGATCTCACGAGCCACAAGTTCTCGAACGAGTGCCTGCTGGTCGGCGATCCAGCCGTGTCGGTCGACCTCATAGACGCCGGCAGACGAACCACTAAGCACAACGCCATCGGCTTGATCGAGTGGCACCCGGTCGCCAGTAGGATATTCAACCTCCTCGGCGCCGGTAATCGCTGCGACGAGAGCGTCATTATGATACCGGCGTCCAGACAGGACCTCATTTCTGACCACATATATTGTCGGCTGTGCCATGGCTGTTGGTTAATATTCCGAATAACCCATACAAGAAACGCTATATCCCGACAATACCTGCATGAATGTTGACTCATTGCGGCGGAGACTCGACACCCCACGCGTGTTTTCGTGTGGGGGGCTCAGCTTGAGGGGGTCAGTTTCCCAAGTCGAGTGGGCAGGTCCAAGTTGATTCCAACCCGATCACACAGGTTCCAGATCGTTGCCGCGTTGCTTGAGATGACCGGAACGTCGAATGCCGTCTCCAGAGACGAGAGCGCCGGGAGCGATCGGTAGTTTGTACACGAGATGAACAGCGCGTCTGCTTCCGGGGCAGCGGACAGAACGGACCGACCGTGCTGTTCGGCATCATCAGCGTCCAGCGCTCCGATCGCATCGTTTGCCACAAGGCCCCGGCCGTCGATCGTGACGACCTCAAAGCCATTTGCGGTAAGGTACTCGTGCTCCAGGCGATCCAGTTCCGCTGTGTAGGGGGTCGCAACGGCCACCCGTTCGACATCACAGGCGTTCAGCGCCCGGACAACAGACAGTGCCGTCGCGACCGCCGGGGCGTCGGCGACATCGGACAACCGAGACTCAAGTTGTGCATCGAACCCCGAGCCGTGGATCAGGCTCCCGGTGGTACAACCGTAAGCAACGCCGTCGACCGAGGCGTGCGAGAGCAGGGAGGCAGCGCGTTCGGCACCGTCGGCCATTGCATCAAGATCCTCGGTCGTGACGTCTTCAAGTGGCATCCGCGCGGCATGAATCGTATGCTCATCCGAAAGTACCGCCCGGAATGCCGGCTCGGCGGTCGTATTTGAGGAGGGAACAACGAGGCCAAGGCGGGTCATTGGTCGTCCACCTTCTCGTCCGCTCGGTCGCGCTCGCGTGCATCGATGTCGCGATCAGCTGGATCACCGTGTCCGCCGCCTCCGGGTGTACGGATCGACACGGTCGTTCCCGCCTCGACGTCGAGCGAAGTTTTCGCGGGAACCGCTTCCCCGTTGACGAGGTTTCGTCCAGTCGCACCATCTTCACCACCGTCGATCCCCGTCGGTGCCGTCCGGCGGCGTTCCGTCAGCAGCGAAACGGTGGCATCGGTTTCGACGGTGAGAGTGCGTTCGAGTCCCAGACCGCCGCGATATCGGCCATCGCCGCCACTTGAGGCTCGTAGTGCGTATCGATCGACACGAAGAGGATACTCGGTCTCCAGCGCCTCAACAGGAGTATTAAGCGTGTTGGTCATGCCAACCTGAACTCCGTCCATCCCGTCTTTGTCGGGGCGGGCCCCGAAGCCACCGCCGATCGTCTCGTAGTAGGTGAATGCGCCGCTGCGATCACCGATGATGAGGTTGTTCATCGTTCCCTGACTGCCAGCCGGCACTGCGTCCGGCACCGCCTCCGCGAGTGCTGCGAGCACGACATCCATGACGCGCTGGCTCGTCTCGACGTTCCCACCGACGACGGCCGCTGGCGGCCGCGGATTGAGGACCGACCCCTCGGGGGCAGACACTGACACGGGATCATAACAGCCCTGATTCGGAGGGATTGCTGGATCGGTAATCGCCCGCACGACAAAGTAGACCGCACTCTTGGCGACGGACAACGGCGCGTTCAGGTTGCCGGCAACCTGGTCGGCGGTCCCCGCAAAGTCGACATCAATTGAGGCGCCATCGATAGTGACCGTCGCCGTAATTGGAATGTCATCATCGGTCACACCGTCGCCTTCGAGTATGTCCTGTGCTCGATACGTGCCATCCGGAAGGGTCGCGAGTTCGGCTTCGACGCGCTCGCGTGAATACGCGATAACGGCGTCAAATGCGTCAAGGAGCGTCGCTCCGTGTTCGGCGAGCAACGCACCGATCCGCTCCTCGGCCCGGTCGTTGGCGGCGCGCTGGGCCCGGAGATCCGCTTCGCGCTCGTCTGGGGTCCGCACATTGGCCCGGAGCAACTCGTAGACCGCTTCGTTCCGCTCGCCACCGTCAACGAGTCTGATGGCCGGCAGTCGGAACCCTTCTTCGTACACCTCTCGGGCGCCCGGGGGCATACTCCCCGGCGCACTGCCGCCCACGTCTGCGTGGTGGGCCCGCGATACGGCGAATCCGATCACCTCGTCGTCGGGGGCGATTGGTGAGACAAGCGTGATATCGGGGAGGTGTGTTCCTCCTGCAAACGGATCGTTGACGATGAAGACATCACCGGGGACCGGATCCTGCTGTAACACGACATCAACCGCGTCGGGCATCGCCCCGAGGTGTACCGGGATATGTTCGGCCTGGGCAATCATCCGCCCCGACGCATCAAAAAGCGCCGTCGAGCAGTCCTGGCGTTCCTTGATGTTCGGCGAGTAGGCCCCACGAATGAGTACGTGTCCCATCTCGGTCGCGATACTCTCGAGTTTGTTCCGGAGGATTTCCAGAGTTACCGGGTCGATCCCGTCTGGACGATCGGCCGTCGTCTCGTGATCATCAGACATGAGTGTTCACCTCACCGATCAGTGCGCCGTCCTCACGCACGCGAACGACCCACTCGGGCGGGACCACCGTCGTGCTCTCATCGCCTTCGACGATTGCAGGTCCGGTCATTGACGTCGTCGGGGACAGTCGCCGGCGCTTGTAGACCGGCGTGTCGTATATGCCATCGGGGAACGCTGCCTCGCGGGTCTCGGTCCGTGCATCCCCATCCCCGGTGTACGTGACCGGCGGCGCGTCCCGGGACACCGTGGCTCTTGCCCGGCAGTTCACCAGTTCGATAGGCTCGTCCGCGCGATAGCCGTACGCCGACTCGTGGGCTGCGGCGAACCGGCGGCCAGCGTCGGCGGCGTCGAACGGGCGTTCAATGTCGACAGTCAGTTCAAAGCTCTGTCCGGCATACCGGAGATCCGCGGCGTAGTGGATGGTGGCGTCAGTCCGGTCGCTGATCTCATCAAGGAGTCGGTCGGTCAGTTCATCGTAGACGGCGTCGACGCCATCGGGGTCAACCTCGGTGAGTGAGCACTGGTAGGTCCGAACCGCGGTGCGTTTCTCATCGGCCGCAAGTAGGCCATACGCGGAGAGCACGCCAGAGGCCCGAGGAATCACCACCCGTTCGATATCGAGATTCTCGGCGATCGACATGGCGTGCATCGGCCCGGCCCCGCCGAACGCGACGAGGGTGAACTTCCGCGGATCGTACCCACGCTCGACGGTCACTGACCGGATCGCCCGGGTCATATTGGCGTTTGCGACGCGGTAGACCCCACGGGCCGTTTCGAGTGCCCCATCCATCCCCGCCTCAGCGGCGAGGGCAGCGAGAACGTCGTGTGCCGCATCCTGATCAAGCGTCAGTTCGCCACCGAGGCTGGTGCTCGCGCCGATGTAGCCTAACACGAGGTTCGCGTCCGTAACGGTTGGCGCCGTCCCACCTTTGCCGTAGCAGGCAGGACCGGGCTCTGCACCGGCCGAACGTGGACCGATCCGGAGTGCGCCACCCGCGTCAATCCACGCGATCGATCCACCACCGGCGCCGACCGTCTCGATGTCAACCATCGGCGTGCTGATCGGTCGCTCGTTGATTGTTCCCTCAGTCGTCTGTTCGACGGCCCCATCTCGGACGAGACTGACGTCACTAGAGGTACCCCCCATGTCGAAGGTGACCAGCCCATCCGGCACATCGGCACCCGTGGTCGCCATCGCATTCGCGCCGACAACGCCAGCGGCCGGTCCCGAGAGGACCGTCGTCACAGCGTTTCGTCTGACAGTGTCGGCGTCGGTGATGCCACCGTTGGCCTGCATGATCCGTGGCTGTGGAACACCCAGGTCGCGGGCCCGATCGGTGAGGCGACTCACATACCGGTCAATTGCTGGCCGGACGTAGGCGTCAACGACCGTCGTCGAGGTCCGTTCGTACTCGCGGAACTCTGCGAGCACCTCGTGTGAGGCGGAAACTGGGACATCGAGTTCGTCCCGTAGCATGGCGGCCACCCGCTGTTCGTTTTCGGGATGTGCATAAGCGTGCAGCAACACGATGGCGACGGCCTCGACATCCATCTCGCGAAGCTCGGTGGCAATCGATCGCACCGCGTCTGTGTCGACGGGCTGTTCGATTCCCTCAGGAGTTGCCCGCTCAGCAACCTCGAAGCGTCGCCGTCTGGGGACCAGTGGTGTCGGCTTCTCGGCGTCAAGGTCGTACAGCGCCGGTCGATCCTGACGGCCGATTTCCAGGACATCACGGAATCCCTCGGTTGTGACGAGTGCCGTCGTTGCGCCCTCTTCCTCAAGTAGAGCGTTAACCGAGACGGTCATCGCGTGCGAAAACTCATCGATCTGGTTGGGATCGATCCCGGCTGTCTCGCACGCCTTCTCGATCCCGGCGATGACACCCTCGCTTTGGTCGTCGGTGCTCGGCACTTTTGCCGTCACGAGTTCGCCGTCGAGTGCAAGTGCCACATCGGTGAAGGTGCCCCCGACATCGACGCCAAGTTTCGTTGGCCCCGTCATACCACGCCAGCCACGTCAAGGAGCGTTCGGATGCCGAGCCACACGACGACGATGGTCACGATTGCCCCGAGTACATTCGCCACCGGGCCGTTCGTGTACTCGCCGAGGAGGTCCTGCTGGTTCATGGCGTATATGAGGAAGATGGCGACGATCGGCAGTAAAATCCCATTGACCACCTGCGCGAATACGATAATCTGGACGGGACTACCCCCAAGGAGCACCGAGAGGATGCCAACGCCGAGGATGGTCGCCCAAACCGCCCGGAAGCGTGGACTCCGGAGATCGGAGTCCCACCCAAGGGCTCCAGTGGTCGCCCACGCCCCGGCAAGCGGTGCCGTCGTCGCGCTCGTGAACCCGGCGGCAAACAGTCCGATGCTAAAGAACAACTCCGCGTAGGGGCCCGCCAGCGGGCGCAGTTGTTCGGCCATACGGCCAACATCGCTGATCTGCGTCCCCGGTTCGAACGCCGCCGCCGCGGTCACCATGATCGTCACTGTGATCAGCCCGCCGATGGCGATCGAAAGCACCGTATCGACGCGAGCCTGGCCGATCGCCTCGGGGCCGCTCCAGCGCTCTTGAACGTTGCTGGCGTGCAAAAAGAGATTATAGCCCACGATGGTGGTCCCGATGAGACCGGTGATGAGATACAGCGAGCCGGAGGGGATGCCGATCACGAATCCTGAGGCGATCGCCCCGAGGTCAGGGCCGATGAGAATCGCCGACGCCACAAACGAGAGCGACATGAGGATGACGAGGCCGACGAGCGCCCGTTCGATCAGCTTGTACCGGCCGGTGAACAGCAGGGCGCCAGCGACGAGTCCTATCACGACCCCCCAGGTGGTAGAGCCAATCCCCGTGATCGTTGCGAGCCCGGCCGCCCCACCGAGGATATTGCCAGCCTCGTACGCCGCGGTGCCGACGCCGATTGCCCCGACAACAAGGATGATACTGGCGTACTCGACGAGTTGGTTGTCAAAACGCTCTCGGAGGGCTTCCCCGAGTCCTTCGCCCGAGACGAGACCGAGTCGCGCGCTCATCTCCTGAAGCACGATTGTCGCGATGATCGAGAAGGCGATCGTCCACAACAGTGCGTAGCCAAACGCCGCGCCAGTGACGCTTGCGGTCGTGACCGTCCCCGGACCGATAAAGGCGGCTGCGACCATAGCGCCCGGACCGACGGCCTTGAGTCGTTGAATGATGCTCATGATGATTCGATCAGTAGCTCATATCGTGCTTCGATTAGCCTTTGAAATATCTTCGCTCTTGAGGGCATAGTAGTGTTCGCCCGTAGGTAAAGAACGCTCAGCAGCAGCGAGGTGTCGAATTGAACGAGGACATCTGTAACGATCGATAAGAATTGTTCGTCCCAGCAACCCGTGGCCACGCCCGGATAGCTCGTGGCTATCTTCGCTTGCCGCTAGACTGCAGATACCACTGTAACAGACCGACACCTCCCGGACGCTGTCTCAGGCGTGCGCACTCGGAGGGCGGAAACGTTAACTAATATTGCTGAATAAAAGTGGTACCACGACTCATGTTAACAGACAAAACCGCGGTCATCACGGGGGCTGCAAGTGGGAACGGCCGGTCAATCGCAAAGACGTTCGCTGAAGAGGGCGCAGACATCGTTGTCGCCGACATCAGAGAAGAACCACGGGAAGGCGGGACTCCAACGCACCAACTGATCACGACGGAAACGGATGCCGATTCGACGTTCGTTGAGTGTGACGTTACGGCGAAGGACGATATTGAGGCGACTATTGAGGCGGCCGAGGCGTTCGGTGGCGTTGATGTGATGGTGAACAACGCCGGCATCTTCCGCAGCGAGGATGTGCTTGAGGTAACCGAAGACGCGTTTGATCAGATGATCGATATCAACGTCAAGGGCGTGTTCTTCGGAGCGCAAGTAGCAGGTGCACGGATGGCCGAGCGTGGAGGCGGGAGTATCATCAATCTCTCTAGTGTGGCTGGGCTTTCCGGAACGGGCGACTATGTTACCTACTGCACGTCCAAGGGGGCCGTTCGTCTGATGACGTACGCACTCGCGGATGCGTTGGGCCCCTCAGGTGTTCGCGTCAACGCGATTCATCCTGGCCTCATTGAGACGACAATGACCACGGAGGATGTCCAAATCGTCGGCACCGAAGCAGGTGAGCAATACCAGCAGTCGATCCCCTCCCGTCGGGTCGGTACACCGGAGGACGTTGCCAACGCCGCGCTCTTTCTGGCTTCAGAGCTCAGTGACTACGTCAACGGCGAGTCGCTGGTCGTTGACGGTGGTATGAGCAGTACTGGCTAGCCATCACAAGGAACGTCCCGCCGTTTGAGTTAATCAACCTATGACATCTAGCACTTAGCTGCCACCGAGACGCTTGGCCGACACAAAGACCGTCGGAACGATAATCGGGATTGTCAAGATCGCGGCGGTGATCACAATAAACGGGGCAACACCTGCAACCGGGTACGACAGCACACTGATTGCCACCCAGTCAACGAGCGTAATGGCTATGGTATATGCAACAACGGCCAGCGTAGCGATCAGCCCAAACACGCCGACAATAGTGCCAAGGACCCGTCGCATCGACATACCGGTAACACCTGCTTTCGTGTTCGTCGCCATGAATATTGTGTAGTATTGGAAACGCCGTGCAGCATCAAAACAGTTGGCATCACAATACTGAGGCGAACCGGAATCGGAACGCTATGAGGCACTGTATCGAACCAAGCTCACTCTGGCTGTGTGGCACGCTCGTTGGTCCATCGCTTTTCGACCTCGCGGTTCGCGACGACGATGAGATCCCCGTCGTCGGTTTGGATCCGCGTCTTGCGCAGGTCAATGCCGGTGACCGTTCCGGTCACCGAGGCGGTCGTGACGACATCGCCCTCGTTGAAGTCCGGATCTCGAAGCAGATACACCCCAGCGACCGTGTCGGCGATCATCTCTTTGATCGCGAAGGCGATCCCCAGGCCGATGAATCCGGTCGCCGTGCCAAGACTCGCCGCGATGTCCTCCATGCCGACGATTTTCAGTAACGCCAGTCCCGCCCCGAACCAGAGAAAGATGCTGACGACGGTCACGGTGAGATGAACGATCGGGGTTTGATCCGCTGCGTACACGCGGGCTAGGGCGGACCGAAGGATCGATGTGACGATGCGAATCGCGATATACGCGAGAATCAGGAACGTCAGTCCAGACAGCAGGCGTGGGATCGTCTCGACGATTCCCCGGAGGAACTCTCCGATCACCGCCTGCCCCAGGACATCGCTGATGGTCACCATGGTCGGGTCGAATACGATCCGTCGTGAAAAGCACCGGGCCAACTCACAGCACCGACGAGGCGGCCGTCAGAGCGTGGACATCTCACGCCTTCGCGACAATCCTCTCGGCGATGTGTTCGCCGAACGGAAGCGAGGAGGTGAACCCAGGAGATACCGCGTTGAGAATGTGGATAGCGTCCTCGCGCTCAATGAACAGCGGATCCTTCACAAGCTTGCCGTCCGCGCTGACGAGCTGGGCGCGGATTCCGGCATAACTGTTCTTGAGGTCCGCCGATCGGATCTCGGGCACGAGTCGCTGTGAGGCCGCCGTGAACTTCGCCTTCCGGTAGGACTTGTTGAGCTCCGAGTAGGCAACAGCGATCATCCGCTTTGAGGCGAGCAGGCGGCGAAAGCCCGCGTAGGTGAGCGTCGCAAGCAGCTCGCGGGGGTTCACATCGGTATTGTCGTATGCTTCACGGCCGAACGCGAGGACGGCATTTGGTCCAACAATGACCTTCCCGTCCGTACGACGCGTGTAATGAACACCGAGGAAGGGCAGTTCCGGGTCCGGCGTCGGATAGATCATACTTTGACAGAGGTCCGTGCGCTCGGGACGCACCTCGTAGTACTCACCGCGGAACGGCACCACCTGGTATCTCTCGCCGACGCCGACCTGGTGGGCGAGTGTATCTGCGTACAGTCCGGCCGCGTTGACGAGGTAGTCGGTTGCAAAGCGGCCGTTGCTCGTTCTCAGGGTGTACCCCGGATCCGCGTGATCGATCCCGGTGACCTCGTAGCCGGTATAGATGCTGACACCGGCCTCGCGGATCTCCCTGGCGAGCGCATAGACATACTGCTCGACGTCCACGGAAGCAGCCTCGGGGGCGTACAGAGCTGCCTGGCCCTCGGCGTGGGGCTCGTGGGCTCGGATCGCCTCCTGTGAGTCAAGCCGCTCGTAGGCAACGCCGTTAGCCTCGGCCTGTGCGGCGAGGTCGTCCAGTCGCACCTCCTCCTCGTCGTCCTGTGCGACAACGACCACCCCGCACTCCTCGCAGGGAATGTCATGCTCCGCACAGTACATCTTCATCCGTTCGGTGCCCTCCGTGGCAAACCGCGCCTTCTTCGAGTCCGGCGAGTAATTGAACCCAGGGTGCAGCACCCCGGAGTTTCGTCCGCTCTGGTGGGCGGCGAGGTGGTGTTCCTTCTCAAGGACAGCAATGTCCAGATCGGTTTGCTCAACCAGGTGCTTCGCGACTGAGAGCCCGACACAGCCGCCACCGACGATGACGACATCGTGATGCATCATACGTATCAGTTGGTGTGAATGCGAGTTCGTTCTCCAGCGTAGACGGCGTCATCGTGCTGGTTTCACACCCGGTTACTTGATCATTGCTGAAGAGCACTTCCGTGTTGTCAGCTGCTGGTACCCGTGATGATCAACGCAGGTTCGGCCGGCGAACACCACGAGTCGTTACACAGAGGGGGTGCTAGACGCCTTCGTAGCGCTCTAGCGATACGGTCCGACACCACCGTCAGGCTGTGCTTCGCCCGCATGAACACGGTTGCAGCGGCTGCAATGTCGCCTGCCGATCTTTGTGGGTGCATCGCGTACCCGCAGCTATGAGCGAAAGCACTGACCGATTGCGAGACATGAGTCGACGGCGGTTCTTGGCGGCCGGCGCGACCGTCAGCGCGACAGCCGTCGCCGGGTGCAATACGGTCGTGAACGCCGTCTTCGGGGCGATCCTTGAGGACGTCAACGTTGTCAACGACACCGACCAGCGCCGTGCGGGGACAGTCACCGTCACAGACCCTGCCGATGAGACGGTCCTCGAGGAGTCCTTTGACGTGCCCTATACCGACGATGACAGCGACGAAGCCCAGGAGAGCAACATCGCCGTCTTTGAGGATGTCTACACCGAGACGGGCGAGTATACGGTCGCTATCGACCTGGATGCCGAGAGCGCGATCGACGGGACCGAGCGCACGACGCAGACGGTCACTGTCTCGGATACCGAGAACGAACACATCATGGCCATGCTGGAATCGCCCTCGGGCGAATCCAGGATCGCCACCGTGGTCGTCATCGAGAAGCTGACTGATCTGCAGGAGTACGCGGCGAACGATTCGGACGCGTGAGACTCTAGCGGACGGCTACTCGGGGATCGTTGCGCCGAAGGGGTGATGTTCCGACACCGGGTAGAGGACTACTATTTCACCGGAAATCCGGTGTGTCGCTCACGACTTCCCACCCGAGCGTATCGACATCGTCGGCTTCGCTCTCCGCGAATGGGACCTTCTCGCGCTGACGACAGAGCCTACCAGACCAACAGGTCAACTGCCCCTACTACTCGCCGCTTTCGGCGGCTCCCTGAGGCAGGGGGTTCCTGTTTCGACGACGCGTTTGCAGACACAAGTATAGTGTCCACAGGAAGCGCAGTCTCCACAGGCGTTGATGAATCGCTTTGCGATTCGTTCGCCAACCAGAAATCAAAGAGTTCCGGTGACGTTCCTTCGGAGTGTCTCACTCCGATGTCGGTAAGTCCGCGAGAACGAACGGGATGATAAGGCGACGCCTACCGCGGCCCGACCTCCGGCAGTGCTGCATAGCATCATCACTGCGCGTGACACCGTCGAACCCCCGTAGCCCGGCGACACTCCAAGAAGCCGAACGCCGGTAACCGGTGGAGTAGTCCCGCGTGGCGCGTTCAACACGAGTCGGCCAAGCGCTCCGCCAGCTGAGGTCCATCACCGCGAATCGTCGAGTTCGGCCTCCGCGAGATAGCCACGGTCGCGCAGCCACCCCCAGGCGCGGTCTTTGTGTTCCGTGGCGATCGCGTCGACGGCTTCCGGGTCGTCCTCGCCACGGATCTCATCGTGCAACGCGTCGAACAGCGACTCGCAGATCGTCTCCATCGCGTCTTTGGCCCGGCGGTACTCGCGTTCGGCGTCGTCGTCCCCCGCGCGGTAGCCCATCACGCCGGCGTCGCGGAAGTACTCGAGAATCTGCCGGGCGGCCTGGTCGTACCGGTCGGCGACTCGCGTCCACGCGGCGGTCCGGTCGAGACAGCGCGCCCGGTAGTCCGCGTCGGTGGCCACCTTCCGAGCGAAGTTCCGGACATAGGGCTCAACGTCTTCCTCGAAGTAGAACCACCGGTTGACGAACCAGTCGTCCTCCTGACCCACCGTGACGACCGTCGTCGCCCCGACCGGTCCGCCCGTGTCGAACTCGATCCGCACCCGGACATCATCGATATGATAATCGTCGATTATTCCACGAGCCATGAGGAGTACTCGCAATTGGGGAGCTTAACCGTTTCTCCCGGCTGGATCGCCACGCACACCGCGCGAGACGGCGTCGCCCCTCAACCGAGACTATCCGGATGCGGTGTCCGATGATCCGCCCGTCCGCTCAAGCGGTGTGCTGATGTCGTCTTCATCAATGTGTTCGGAGCGATGCTCGGGATCGCCGATGCTCTGGGGGACTGATGCTGGCAGCTCCACAGCGGGCGTCGTCGAGTCGAATCGTCTAGTTGGCCCCTCCCGGCACCCACCCAGTGCGCCGCTGTTCGTGTCTCACGACAGACCTGATCGAAAAAGCAACTTTATTATATTGAGACGCTAAATTAATAATTCGCATGCGTCCGACACGACGACAGTTTGTGGCGAGCGCCGCTGGCGCCGGTGCGGCGACCCTCGCAGGTTGCACCAGCGGATCTACCGATACCACGCAGACCCGAACCAACGAAACAGAACCGGCCGACGAAGCGGCGGTTAGTCGCGCTCAGACCTCGTTTTTCGTGTTCTACGACGCCGCTTTGGCCGTCGCTGGGGATACGCTCTCTGTCGAGTACCTGATCCCGTTCGGCCAGCACGGCCACGGCTGGAGTCCCGACGCCTCGGTGCGAGCGGACATCCGAGAGGCCGACGTGCTGGTCCACGGCCCGGAGAACTTCCAGCCGTGGATCGACGACATCCTCGTCGACCTGTCCGATACAACGACGATCAACATCGCCTCGGATGTCGAACTGCTTGATGCCGGTCCACTCCCGAAGCGCACCTACGATCCACACTTCTGGATGGACCCGATCCGGATGCAGACGGCGGTCGAGACGGTCCAGCAGCGACTCGCCGAGGTTGATCCGGACAATGCGACCACCTACGAGGAGAACGCACAGGCTCGACAGGACCAACTCCAGACCCTACACGAGGACCTCACCGCGCTCACAGACCGCGCTAACAACGAGGTTCTTCTGCACGCCGGGCACAACGCGTTTCGGTATCTCGCAGGGCGGTACGGCTTCGATGTATTCGCTCTTACCGGCGTCTCACCGGACGATCGTCCAACGACGGAGGTCATCCAGGAAGCAAGCCAACTCATCCAGGAGCATGACCTCAGCTACGTCTGTGCCGACCCCATCGAGAAGCAGTTCGGAGCCCAGCAGCTCGTCGCCGAGACCGACGCCCAAGAGGTGCTGGATCTGACAGCGATGCCGGGCGTCATCGACACCTGGCAGAAAAACGACTGGGGCTACCTCGAGATCATGCGGAACGTGAATATGCCGACCCTCGAACGCGCCCTTGATGCATGACACGTCCAGGGACATGGATCGGGGACGACACGCGGATCTACACAAACCAAGACCGGACTACCACCGTGCGCGTTCCAGCGTACCCCCGATACCGCACCATGTCACTCGACAATGGCTGCCATCGAAGTGCGTGATCTCACCTTCGCGTATGCCGACCGTCCCGTCCTTGAGAACATCAGTCTCGATGTCGAGGCCGGGGAGTTTCTCGGCCTGGTGGGACCAAACGGCTCTGGCAAGACCACCCTGCTGACGCTCATGATCGGCCTCAAGCGGCCCGACCAGGGAACGGTCCGACTGTTCGGCGAGCCGGCGGCGAACTTCGATGCCGGCGACCGCATCGGCTACGTGCCACAGAACGTCGCCGCCACCGGCGGTGACATGCCGATTACGGTCCGCGAAGTCGTCCGGATGGGCCGCTATCCCCACCGACTCTGGCGCCGGTTCGAGTCCGCGGACCGCCAGGCCGTCGAGGACGCCCTCGACCGGGTCGACATCACCGATATCGCCGACCGACGCGTCGGCCGGCTGTCCGGCGGCCAGCGCCAGCGGGTGTTCATCGCCCGGGCCCTGGCCGCCGACGCAGATATCCTCGCGCTTGACGAGCCGACTGTCGGGGTTGACGCCGAATCGCGCGAGGCGTTCTACGCTCTGTTGAACGACCTCAACACCGAGGGCATCACCATCGTCCTGATTGAACACGACATCGGCGTGGTCACGAATCATGCCTCGACAGTTGCCTGCCTGAACCGCGATCTCTATTTCCACGGTGACGCAGAGGCGTTTCTTGAGACCGACGC
>Ga0207714_1001024_pt1 | contig 18624 bp, 22 predicted proteins | sample PonA232FremontCA_2_FD_187270 | JGI IMG/M metagenome (GOLD analysis project Ga0207714, IMG submission 187270) | Marine sediment microbial community from Fremont, CA, USA - Pond A23 Sediment 2 (SPAdes) | ecosystem: Environmental > Aquatic > Marine > Unclassified | place: USA: Fremont, California...
TTCCAGCTTGAAGCTGGGCGCGTCATCGTCGCGCGTCGGCCATTCGATGCCCTCGGGGCGCAGGGCATGGAAGGCACGCACCACATCGATCAGATCCCAGCGCGAGTTACCGTTCTGCCACTCCCGGGCATAGGGGTCGAGCAAGTTGCGGTAGAAGAGATGACGACTCACCTCGTCGTCGAAGCGCAGGTTGTTGTAGCCCGCGGCACAGGTGCCCGGCTCGCTCATCGCCGCCTCGACCACGCCCGCGAACTCGGCCTCGGGCAGGCCGCGGCGCCGGGCCTGCTGAGGGGTGATGCCGGTGATCAGACACGCCTGGGGATGGGGCAGGAAATCATCGGACGGCTTGCAGAAGAGCTCGATGGGTTCACCGATCTCGTTGAGGTCGGCATCGGTACGAATGGCCGCGAACTGGGAGGGGCGATCGCGGCGCGGGTCGGCACCGAACGTCTCGTAATCATGCCACAGGAAGGACGACGGGGCGGCGGGGGACTGCGCCATGGGCGGGAGCTCTCCGAAAGGCGTGAATTCACGCCATTCAGCCTATCACAGCCCGGTGAGCGACTCAGCCGCCGGGGGCCGGCCAGGGCCCATCCCAGCGCTGTCCATACAGGATCAAGACAGCCGTTCCGATCGCGAGGGCTGGCTTTGCAGACGCTCAGGACTGCTCTATCAGGACTTGGGCAGGGTCACGTTGAGCTCCAGCACCGAGCAGTTGTCCTCGCTGTCGAGGGTGATGTTGACCGCATCATCGTCGATCTGCACATAGCGGCGGATCACTTCCAGCAGCTCCTTCTCCAGCAGTGGCATGTAATCCGGCTGCCCGCGCTGAGTGCGCTGATGCGCCACGATGATCTGTAGCCGCTCCTTGGCGACCGACGCGGACTTCTTGCGCTCGCGCTTCAGGAATTCGAGCAACTTCACCGGCGGACTCCTCCAAACATGCGGCTCAACAGGCCCTTCTTCTGATATTCGTGGAAACGCAGAGGCACCTCCTCGCCCAGCAGACGGGCCACGGTATCGGCATATGCCTGACCGGCGTCACTGTCATCGTCATGGGTGACCGGCACCCCCTGGTTGGAGGCCCGCAGCACGGCTTCCGACTCCGGGATCAGGCCGAGCAGATCGATGGCCAGGATCTCGCGGATGTCCTCCAGATTGAGCATGTCACCCAGGTCAACCCGGCTGGGGTTATAACGGGTGATCAACAGGTGCTCCTGGATAGGATCTTCACCGCGCTCGGCCCGGCGGGTCTTGGAGGCCAGCAGGCCAAGGATGCGGTCGGAATCACGCACCGAGGAAACCTCGGGATTGGTGACCACGATCGCCTCGTCGGCGAAGTACATGGCCAGCTGAGCACCACGCTCGATGCCCGCGGGGGAGTCGCAGATGATGAAGTCGAAATCCTTGGTCAGGGTATCGAGCACCTTCTCCACCCCTTCCAGCGTCAGGGCATCCTTGTCTCGGGTCTGGGAGGCCGGCAGGATATGCAGGTTGTCGATCCGCTTGTCGCGGATCAGCGCCTGGTTCAGCCCTGCCTCCCCCTGGATCACGTTCACCAGGTCATAGACCACGCGACGCTCGCAGCCCATGATCAGATCGAGATTGCGCAGCCCCACGTCGAAGTCGATGACCACGGTCTTCTTGCCGCGCAGTGCCAGCCCTGTGGCAATCGCGGCTGCGCTGGTTGTCTTGCCGACCCCACCCTTGCCGGAGGTCACAACGATGATCTTGGCCAAGTGTCGCATCCTGTCTTGTCATGATGAAAAGGGAATGGGGGGTAAACTCGCCACTGTCATGCCGGTCATCGGCATCAGCTCAGCGGCGTGATACCCAACTGATCGTCGCTCAGGCGGACCTGCACGGGCGTCCCCAGTAGCCGCGGATCGATATCCTCGAGGCGCTTGTAATTGCCGGCCACCGAGAGCAGCTCGGCATGCAGCTCACGACAGAAAATGCCGGCCTTGGCATCACCGTGGATGCCGGCCAGGGCACGCCCGCGCAATGCGCCGTAGACGTGCACGCTTCCCGCAGAGAGCACTTCGGCGCCGGCATTGACCGCCCCCACCACCACCAGATCGCCTTCCGGGGCCGTCACCTGCTGGCCGGAACGCACCGTGCCACGAAAGATGCGGCCACCTGCCGTGGTGCCAGACAGTGCTTCAGGACTCACGACCTCAGCCGCCGGCGCTACCGGCTCGGCCAACGCGGCGTCATCGTCATCGGCAACGCTCTCGAGAGGGCGCGGGCGAGAACTCTCCTGGGGCGGAAACCAGCCCAGTCCCAGGGCCCAGGCCGACTGCTTGACCGGGTCAGACCCGCCGCGCACCGCCACCGGCAGCAGCTTGTGGGCCCGGCATACCGCACAGATGCGCTCCAGGGCCAGATGGGGCTCGTCGAGCTTCTCGACGCTGAGCACGACAGGCGTATGCTGGAAGAAGGCAGGCGACTGGCTGAGCTTGCCCGCCAGCTGCTCGCGGATGCGCTCGGGATCGGCACTGGCCAGTTCCATGACCGTCATCGGCAGCATTCCCCCCTTGAAGGTGAATGCCATGCTGTCCCTGTCCACATTGAGACTCATTGCCGAACTCCACGTCGGGTGTTGATCGGGGTATTGCCACAAAGCTAAGCGAGTGGCCGCATCCCTGCAACCGATCATACGGCCATGGCGGGTCCTTTGTCAGTGTCTCCGAACGGCCACACCCTCTGCTCGGCCAGACTTTTCTGTCGACTCGGCACGTGCTTAGATACTTATCACTCAGGCCTTGTGCCATTGCCACCAACAACACTGCTTCTTCTGCGTCCCGCCGGGGAGCTCTCTTTATTGTCAGGATGCCCCATGTCAGGACTCCTCCGTCGCCTGTTCGCCCCACGCTGGAAACATCCGAACGCCGACGTTCGCCGTCAGGCTCTCACACGTCTCGACCCCGCCCATGATGACCAGCGCAGTGCCATCGAGCAGCTTGCCCTCGATCCCGACGCCACGGTGCGCGAGGCGGCCCTGGGCCAACTGGAGGACCCCGAGCGTCTGCTGGCGATATTCACGGAGGGCGGCGCCTCACAGGAGCTGCAACGCCATCTGGTGGCACTGCTCGCCGGTCGCCGCGGCCAGCATGACCTGCCGGCGCGCATCGCTCTCGTGGAAACGCTCGAGGATCGTGAGCTTCTCCATACGCTGGCGCTGCAGGGCGATAACCAGCAGCTGCGCCTGGCCGCCCTGGCCCGTCTGGATGCAGAAGAGGACCTGATACGCCAGGCCTGCGACAACGGCATCGCCGCCGTGCGACATGCCGCCGCCGCCCGCGTCGAGAGCGAGAAAGGCCTCTCGCAGCTGGCCCACGAGGCTCGCCGTGACCGTCAGGTCGCCCGCAAGGCACGCGAACGCCTCAACCGGTTGCGAGCCGATGCCGCCTCCCTGGCAGCCGCCCGCGAACGCCGCGAGGCCCTGCTCGAGTCTCTCGAACAGCACGCCAGCAGCCCGTGGGAACCGCTCTATGCCGGTCGCTTTCGCCACCTGATGCGCGAATGGTCAAGGCTCGGTGACTTGCCGGATGCCCGACAGGAGCAACGCTATCAGGATGCCTGCCTGCGCTGCCGCAAGGTCATCAGCGACCACGAGGCCCAGGAGCATGCCCGGGATGCGGCGCATCGTCAGCGCGAGGACGCTGACCAGGCCCGGGAATCGCTGGTCGAGGCCCTGGAAGAGAGTCTCGAGGGCCTGCAGCAAGGCGACCGGCTCACCGACCAGGACATCGCCAGCCTGCGCGCCCAGAAGCGCCTGCTGGCCACTCGCTGGCAGGCCATCTCCGATCAGCACCTGGTCGACGAGGCACTGCGCGAGCGCTATGACCATGCGCTCGCCACCTATGAGAGCATCGCCCAGGCGCGGGTACGTCTGGACGAGCGCGCCGACGCGATCGAGCAGGCCCTGGTCGACGGCGATGACGAACGCCTCGAGGCGCTGGTGGCGGCCTGTGGCTGGCCACAGGGCCTCGCACCCGCGCCGCTTCTGCAGCGCGCCCGTGAACGCCTCGCCGCCGAACGCAGCCGGGAAACGCGTGACCTGAACGCCCGACTGTCGGACTTTGCCGAGGAGCTCGACCAGCTCGAGCGCCTGCTGGAAAGCGGCGCGTTCAAGGGGGCAAGCCGTCTCCACCAGCGGCTTCGCCAGCAGGCCGAGCAGTTGCCCCAGGCACAACTCCATCCTCACCAGGCGCGTCTCAAGCACCTCGCAGCGCGGCTCGCCGAGCTCCGCGACTGGCGCGGCTACGTCGCCGGCCCCAAGCGAGACCAGCTGTGCCTGGCGATCGAGGCGCTGGCTGACAGCGACGCCCCGACCGAGCTCGAGCTCGATCGCCGTCATCGTCAGCTGGTCAAGGAGTGGAAGGCACTGGGCGACGCCGCGGCCAATCGCGACCAGTCCGCTCGCTTTCGTGCCGCCTCCGACCGCATCCACGCACGACTGGCCCCCTGGCGGGAGCGGCAGCAGACCGAGCGGCAGCGCAACCTGGAAGCTCGCGAGGCGTTATGCGAACAGCTCGAGACACTGCTCGAACAGCCCGCCCATGAGGCCGACCCCGATGCGCTGCGCGAGATCCGCGATCGCTCGCGGGAACAGTGGCGCCGCTTCGCCCCCGTGCCACGCGAGCAGGCCGAGGCCATCGGCCGGCGCTTCGGTCGCATCCGCCATGAACTCCAGGCCCTGATCGACCGGCGTGCCAATGAGATCGCCGCGGCCAAGCGCGACCTGATCGAACAGGCCCGCGAACTGCTGGCCCGTGACATGCCCGCGATCACACGAGCCGACCATACCAAGGCGCTCCAGCAGCACTGGCGCGCCCTGGGACGCGCCCCCAAGGGCGAGGAACAGGATCTTTGGCGGGAGTTCCGCTCGCTGTGCGACGAGATCTTTGCCAGTCGGGAGGCGGCCCGGGATGATCAGGCCAAGCGAAACCGGGTCCAACTGGATGCCATGCAGGCACTGGTCGATCGGCTCGACAGCTGGCACCCGGCGCACAGTCGCGAGAGCAGCGTACTGGACGAGGCCGTCCGCGACGCCACGGCACTGGAGCCGTTACCCTCGGGACGGCGCAGCGAGGGGCTGCGACGTCGCTGGACCGGCATCGTGCGCGCCCGCCGAGAACGCCTCTCCCGGCTGTCGCTGGCCGAGGAGGCCGAGCGCTGGCAGGCCATTCGGCCCCTGCTCAACGCCCACCTGCTGGCCGATGAGCGTCGCCTGGCCGGCGAGGCCGTCGAGCCGGTGGCCCTGCCGAACGACCTGGTCCTGACCCGCACCCTGCGTGACGCCCATGAGCGTCGCAACGCGGCCCGCGAGTCTGGCACGGATCACGGAGTGGAGGAGCGACTGGCGCGCTTGCGGGCCCACCTCTCCCTGCTGGCCGGGGGCCGCGTCAACCAGCGTGACGAGCCGCTGCGCCTGGCCATCCAGGTGGAACGTCTCAACGACAACCTGGGCCAGCAGTGCTCGCGCGCCGAGGAGCTCCATCGGATTCTGGCCGACCTGCTGGCGATCGGCCCGATGCCCCACGGACTCTGGGAACGCGAAGTGGGCGAATTCGACCGCATGCTCGAGAGCCTGGTGGCGCTGCCCCCACCCTGAGCACCCAGACACTCAAGACACGACAGCGCGAGGCAGATGCCTCGCGCTGTCGTGTCTGCCGCCGGGATTGCCGGCGGCAGGGATCATGCGACGGTCGGGCGATCAGCCCATGAACTGCCCGCCGTTGATGTCGACGTTGGCGCCGGTGATGAAGCCCGACTGCTCGTCGGCCAGGAAGGTCACCAGGCGACCGATCTCTTCCGGCGTGCCGTAGCGCTTGACCGGAATGGTCTCGCGAATGGCCTCGCGCACCTTTTCGGGAATGTTCATGATCATGTCGGTGGCGATGTAGCCGGGTGACACCGTATTCACGGTGATGCCCTTGGTGGCCGTCTCCTGAGCCAGCGACATGGTCAGACCATGCATACCCGCCTTGGCCGCGGCATAGTTGGCCTGGCCGAACTGACCCTTGCGGCCGTTGATGGACGAGATGTTGATGATGCGGCCATAGCCCTTCTCGAGCATGCTCTCGATCACGCTGCGGCAGGTGTTGAAGACGCTGTTGAGGTTGGTGTCGATGACCTCATGCCATTGATCCGAGGTCATCTTCTTCAAGGTGCCATCTCGGGTGATCCCGGCACAGTTGACCAGCACGCTGACGGGACCGTGCTTCTCCTCGATCTCCTTGACCCCTTTGATGCAGGCATCGAAGTCGACCAGGTCGATCCCGGCAATGTCGATGTTGTCGAAACCCTCGGACTTCTGGGTCTCCAACCACTTCTTCGCCTTGTCCGGATTGTGGTAGCCGGCCACCACCATGTAACCCTCGGTGGCGAGCGAACGGCAGATCTCGGAGCCGATGCCACCGGTACCACCGGTGACCCAGGCGACGGGTGCTTGTGTTGTCATTGACTACCTCCCTGATGTGCATGGCGTGTGGCGTGGCGTCTGGCCTGCCATCACCAGTCTTGTTCATCGACCTGTCACCTTGATGACAGTCAGGAAAGTATGGACCAGGAAGTACCGCCGGGACGAGCGTTTGAAATCGATCCTTGACCAAAGGCGCATAGCCTGTAGAATGCGCCACACGTTGATGCGGGGTGGAGCAGTCTGGTAGCTCGTCGGGCTCATAACCCGAAGGTCATCGGTTCAAATCCGGTCCCCGCTACCATCTTCAAGGAAAAAGGCCAGAACCCACCGGGTCTGGCCTTTTTCATGCCTGAAGCGCCGAGCAAAACCCCGTGGCACTGAACACTCCGAACGCTCGGAGAGGGTCAGCTTCCAGCCGTGTCAGTCTCAAGGCTCCCTGCCACCACTCATCACTCCCTTGATGAGCGGCGCCATGCCCACTCGACCAATGCCCGGCAACTTGAGCGCCGGGCGGAGCGGGTCGATGCCCAACGCAAGACCCAACAGGCTGAGCTCGAGTCCCTCGTCGCGCCCCAGGGTCAGCCCCAGCAGGCCACCCAGCGAGGCGGTGACGCCGCGCCCGCCCGGCGCTCCGGCCAGCACGCCGTCGAGCAGGTAGTCCTTGCCCACCGCGGTCACCGGCAGCGTCGCCTCCAGCCCGGCCACCTCGCGGACCACCCAGGCGGTAAAGGTATTGCTGTTGGGCCCCGGCCAGGCACGGTAGGTCGAGGGGGCCGGGTAGGCCGCCACCGCCGCCTCGATCTCAGGCATCAGCCGCTCGGCCGGCGCACCCCGGTAGTCCGCAAGCAGGACCGGTTCGCTGCCGTACCAGGCCCGATCCGGCGTGGTGGTCACTCGCGATTCGAGGGCAGGACGGCGCCAGCTCAGCACATGGTGCATCTGCCAGGCATCGGCGCCGGCGTTGCGAGTGGCGATCCAGGTGTGCACGCCGAAGGCCCCGCGCCAGCCCCAGGCTCTGGCGGCATAGAGCTGCACCACCGCCTGCGAGGCCTCGGCAGGGGATGGCGCCAGGCCCGCCGGGCTTCGGTCGGCCGAGGACCAGTGACCACGGCCCTCGACACGCTCAGTGGCCAGCATCCATAGCGGTCCGGCCAGCAGCAGGGCGAGCACCAGTGCCAGTCCGGAAACCGCACGCAGAATTCGTCGCACCATGGGCCGGCTCCCCTTGAAGTCGCGGGCGACCACCCGCATCTGTTAGACAAACTCATTCCACGCAAGGCCAGTGAACATGCCCATCGTCGACCCCCGTACCGGTGAGCCGCTCACCGACGACATTCCTGCCGGCGAGAGTGCCGGCGCCGCATCTTCCGGCGGACAGAACGCCGAAATGATCATCGACGTCGACGCCAGCAATATCCAGCAGGTGCTCGAGACCTCGATGCAGGTGCCCGTACTGCTCGACTGCTGGTCACCCTCGAGCGAGTCCAGCAAGACCCTGACGCCGATTCTCGAGAAGCTGGCCCGCGAGTACCAGGGCGCCTTTATTCTTGCCAAGCTCAACATCGACGAGAATCAGGAGATCGCCGGTCAGCTCGGCGTACGCTCGGCGCCGGACGTCAAGCTGATCAGCCAGGGCGGCCTGGTCGATCACTTCCAGGGGGCGCTGCCCGAGAAGCAGGTGCGCGAGTGGCTGGGCCGCTATTTCCCGGCGCCGGAAGAGGCCCCGCCAACCCCCGAGGACCAGGCTGACGAGGCCCTGGCCGCCGGCGATGCCGCCACCGCCCGAAGCATCTACCAGGAACTGGCCCAGCAATATCCTCAGCACACCCCGTACCAGGTAGAGCTGGCCCGCGCCCTGGTGGCCGATGGCCAACCCGAAGAGGCCCGCGCCCTGTTGGACAACCTTCCCCCCGAAGAGCGCGATGCGGCACCGGCTCGCGGCGTACGCGCCAGTATCGAGTTCGGCGAGCAGGCACCCTCCGCCGAGGAGCTGGCGGCCCTGGAGGGACGAGACGACAGCGAGGCCCAGTTCAAGCGCGCCCTGCGCCAGGTGGCCGATGGCCATTACGAGGCCGGCCTGGATGCACTGCTGACGCTGGTAAAGCGCGACCGCGCCTATGGCGACGATGCCGCCCGCCGCACTCTTCTGCAGGTGTTTGATGCCCTGGGGGCCGATCATCCGCTAACGGTCGCCTATCGCCGCAAGCTGTTTGCGCTGCTTTACTGATTCCGTGAGGGGTGAGCGCTGCGCTTGTGAGGGGTGAGCGCGCTTCGCGCTTGTGAATGGTAAGGGGGTGGGTGTAGGAGCACAGCTCGCCTGCGCGATTGGAGGCCATAGGCCTCCCCTGGCGTACTTCGCGGTGCGAGCGCCGCTTCCACAAGAACCTCGCAGGCCTGTTGAGCACACTACGTTCACCCGCGCAGGACACCATCCAGCCTCGCCAGTGCGGCTTCCAGCTGCTGGGCCGTCGTGCCGAAATTGAGTCGCGCAAAGCCCGGCCAACCGAAGTCGGCCCCATCGGAGAGCGCGACCCCGGCGCGTTCGAGCAGACGTTGCTGTGGTGCGCCCGACCATCCCTCGAGCCCTCGCGCATGGCGCAGATCCAACCAGGCCAGGTAGGTGGAGGCGGGCGGGCTCATGGCTACGCCCGGCCAGTCGGCTACCCGTTCCACCAGTGTCTGACGGTGGCCACGCAATACAGCGAGCAGCGCCTGACGCCAGGGATCGCCATGGGCATGGGCGGCCTCGGCGGCGACCAGCCCCAGGACATTGCCGTCGGGCTGAAGCCCCTTGACCGCTGCGGCGAAACGTCGGCGCAGGGCAGCGTCGGGAATCACCGCACAGGCCGTGGTGAGCCCGGCCAGGTTGAAGGTCTTGGACGGCGCCCAGAGCGTCAGGGTGCGCGAGGCCAGCTCGGGGAAGGCGGCGGCCAGGGGGACGTGACGCGCTCCCTCGTCGAGCAGCAGGTCGCAGTGCAGCTCGTCGGAGACCACGTACAGCTCGTGGCGTTCGACCAGCGCGGCCAGTCCCGCCAGTTCCTCGCGCCTCCACACCCGTCCGGTGGGGTTGTGGGGGTGGCACCAGAGCAGTAGCCGGGTCCCGGGGGTGATGGCTGCCTCAAGAGCGTCAAGATCGAGCCGCCACGTCTGGCCGGGCGCAGTCGGGGCCTGCAAGGCCGCCTGCTGGGGGATGCGCCCGGTGCGTTCGGCCACCTTCAGAAAGGGCGGATAGATGGGCGTCACCGTCAGCACGCCGTCGCCGGGCGCGGTCAGCGCCAGGCTCGCCATGTGCAGCGCCGGCACCACGCCCGGCAGCCACAGCTGCCAGTCGGGCTCGATGGGCCAGCCGTAGTGCTCGGCACTCCAGCGACAGAGGGTCTCGCGAAGCGAATCAGGTATCCTGCCGTAGCCGAAGACACCATGCGCGACACGGGTCTGCAGGGCCTCGATGACCGCAGGGGGCGAAGCGAAGTCCATGTCGGCGACCCACAGCGGCAGTACGTCGTCGCCGTAGCGATGCCATTTCTGCGAGGGCCAGTCGCCACCCGACGGGTGGCGACGCTCGACGGGCGTGGCAAAATCGAATTCCATGTGCAGTTCCCGATTCCAGAAGGCCAGCAAGATGAACGAGACCATGCCCCAAGACAGCTTCTATGCCAAGGTACGCCGCGGCCTGCCCTCGCTGGTGGGTCAGTGGCTGACGCTCGGTCAGGGAGATGAAGACCGCCTGGCACTGCTGCTCGCCGAGACCGCCAGGGTAACGCGCGTCGGCCGCCCCGAGACCACACCGTCGGGGGCCACCCTGGTCGACTGGAGCCGTCCCGACGGCGAGGAACCGCCCCTCTGGGCCGCCCGCACGGCCACCTTCCTGCTGTCGCAGATGCCCGCACGGCCGACTCCGGCCGACGATGACGAGGCCTGTGCCTGGGCCTACTGCTGGCTTCGCAACCGCGACTTCGAGGACCTCGAGACCGCCGAGCAGGCGCTGCCCGAACACCTTCGCGAGCCGCTGGACGCTGCCCTGCGGGCTGCCTGGACCGACCTGAAGGGACTGCGCCTGGTCTGACGGAAACTAGCGTCGCCGCGCCGCCCGTTTCTTCGGGCGGAACCCGGCGGGCTTGGTGGAGAGCCAGGCGACGAAGGTCTCGATCTGCGGATGGGCCATCAGCGCCTGGCGGCTGCGATAATGGTCGGCCAGTTCCCGTTCGCCGAGCACCGCATGAAGATGCTTGTGACAGGCGTGGCACACCCAGAGGATGGCCGTCAGCCGCTCCACCCGGTCGAAGCGCTTCCGGTAGCGCGCCTTGCCGTGCAGAGCACGCGGGATGAGGTGATGGCGGGTCAAGGACGCCGCGCGCCCGCACAGTTCGCAGGCCTCGGGACGCGGTGGAGGTGTAAGGTCATGGCCGGCCATGCTGGCCTCCCGACGTGTCAGGACTCACTCGAGAGATAAGGAAAACAGGATGGAAGTTCCCCTGAGCTGGCAACTGGCCAAGCTGCTGGTATCGATCGGCGTGGTGCTGGGCCTCTCGGTGATCGCCGAGCGGGTCAGCACCCGCGTGGCCGGCCTGCTCGCCGGCTATCCCCTGGGCACCGCCATTGCGCTGTTCTTCATCGGCCTGGAGATCTCGCCGGCCTTTGCCACCCAGAGCGCCGTGCACACCCTGGCCGGCTTCACCGCGACCCTGGCGCTGGGGGGCGGCTACCTGCTCTGCGCCCGGCGCGATGGTCTCCCCGGCGTACTCGCCGGTACCGCGGGCGGATTTGCGGCATGGCTGGCGATGAGCCTGCTGCTCACCCAGGTGGAGTTCACGCGCCTGACCGGCACCCTGACCACCCTGGTCGCGATCATCGTGTTCATCCGGCTCTACCGTCGGGTGCCGGAAACCGCGACCGGCGCTCGCGGCGGCTTCAGCTGGGGAGCCCTGGGCCTGCGGGCCGCACTGGCCGCTGGCATCATCTTCCTGATCACCGGGCTCGCCCATGTGATGCCTGCCGCCTGGGCCGGGGTGATGGCCGCCTTCCCGGTGACCATGTTCCCCTTTCTGGTGATCCTGCACCTGACGCACGGCGCGGCGCCGGTGGCCACGGTGATCAAGCACTATCCCGCCGGGCTCGGCGCGCTGCTCTGGTATGCCCTGTGCGTCTCGCTGACCTACGACAGCCTGGGCCTGGTGCTGGGCACCCTGATCGGCTTTGCCGTCGCCACCGCCTGGCTGCTCGCCTGGACGCGGCTGCTGGCCTGGCGAGCCGCGCGCCTGGCCGCTCGCCCTCGTGTCGGGGCTTGACCGAGCGCTTGCTCGAGGCAAAGCTGATCGACCGACATGCATCATGAGGACCACCCACCATGTTCACGCGCACCATCGAGCCCGCCTTCTACGACACGGATGCCCTGGGCCACGTCAATAACACCCGGCTGCCGGCCTGGTTCGAGCTGGCCCGCAACGACCTCTTCCGGTTGTTCACGCCGGACCTGGACCCTCGCAAGTGGCGCCTGATCATGGCGCGCATGGAGGTCGACTACCGGGCCGAGCTGCAGTACGGCCGCGACATCGAGATCCGCACCTATCTCTCGCGACTCGGCAACAGCTCATTCACGGTGAGCCAGGAGGCGCGCCAGGACGGCGTGCTGACCAACCTAGGGCATACGGTCCTGGTGCACTTCGACCACGCAACCAAGAAGGCCGTCCCCATCGAGGGCGAGCTGCGCGAGGCCCTCGAGGCCCACCTCCAGGCGGAGCCGGCAGACGCATGACGCCGGCGGTGAAGTGCCTGGAGAGGGAAGGGGTCGCCTTCACCCTGGCCGAATACGATCATGACCCGCGCCGCCCCGCCTATGGTGAAGAGGCCGCGCACGCGCTGGGCCTCTCGCCCGACGAAGTGTTCAAGACCCTGCTCGCCCGGCTCGACGACGGCCGCCTGGTCATGGCCATCGTGCCGGTTTCCGCCCAGCTCGACCTGAAGGCCCTGGCCAGGGCGGCCGGCGGGCGCAAGGCCAGCCTGGCCGACCCCGCCGATGCCGAACGGGCCACCGGCTACGTGGTCGGCGGCATCAGCCCACTGGGTCAGAGAAAGCACCTGCCCGTTTTCCTCGATACCGTCGCCGAGCGCCTGGAACACCTCCACGTCAGCGGCGGCCGCCGCGGGCTGGAAATCTGCCTGGCGCCGGGGGACCTGGCGCGCCTGACCGGAGCCCGTTTCACGGACCTGGCACGACGCTGAATCGAACGCGAGCCGAACCCTGGCCGACGCTGTCACACTGTGACCGCCATCCACTGACGGGAGCCCGCATGGCCATTCGTTATACCCTCTGGCTGGACCCGGACGACACGCCGCGGCACCGCGCCGTCGAGGCCGATCTGAAACGCTACTTCGTCGCGCGCTTTGCCGACTATCCACATATCCGCTTGTTCGGCGCCGACCCTTACGATTATGATGCGCCGTTCAACCGCCTCTATGACGTGCTGATGGCGCGGGCCGGGGAATACTGCGAACGAGAGTGGCGCTATGTACCCACCCCGGAACAGCTCAACCGCGCCTTCTTCCTTGCCGTGGGCCATTCGAACAAGTTCGTACGGGATGACGACGATGGTGATCCGCACCGATCAGGCTCCTGATGCGCAGCAGCTGGCCATCATTACCGAACAGCTCGGCCGCGCGCCCCGCGGCATCGAGTCCCTGGCCGCCACCGACGGCGAGGGCACCCCGCTGGTGCTGCGCATGGCGCCCATCGTCGACGGCAGGCCTTTCCCGACGCTCTACTGGCTCTGCTCCGAGCGTCTCAAGGTCGAGATCTCGCACATCGAAGCCGCCGGGGTGATCAAGCAGCTGGAGACTCGCCTGCAGCAGGACCCCGATTTCCTGGCGGCCTACCATCGAAGCCATGATGCCTATGTGGCAGCCCGCTGGGCCTACATGAGCGAGGCCCAGCGAGCCGAGGTCAGCCGCCTGGGTTACACGGATGTGCTCACCGAGCGCGGCATCGGCGGCATTGCCAACCGGGACCAGGTGCGCTGCCTGCACACCCAGTACGCCCACCACCTCTGCGGCGAGAACGTCATCGGCCAGTGGCTCGATGACTACTACGGGGTAGCCGACTGCCTGCCCTGAGCGCCCCCAGACAACAACAAGACACCTTTCCCTCTGACCCCCCACCCAGGAGAACTCGGATGTACGTGGATGCCCCTGTGATTGCCAGCCTCGTGCTGATCGCCAGCGTGATCGTCATCTGCGGTGTTGGCATGAAGCTGCTGCGTCAGGCCATGAAGCGCGATGGCGCCGACTCTCGTTGAGACGGCCGACTCGCATCACCGCACCAGGGGCGCCTTCCAGGCGCCCCTGGCGTTTCCAGATGTCGGATGTGGTCAGACGGGCTGCTAGGATGACCCCTTTAGGAGAACGACATGTCGAGATTCTGCGTCTATCTGGGGTCCCGGGAGGGCCGGGATCCCCAATTTCTCGAGGCCACACGCCGACTCGGCAGCGAGCTGGCCCGCCGAGGCCATGGCCTGGTCTATGGCGGCGCCCGGGTCGGCCTGATGGGCAGCCTGGCCGATGCCGTGATGGCGGCCGGCGGCGAGGCCATCGGTGTGATGCCCGACCACCTGGTCGAGCGCGAGCAGGCCCATCACGGCCTGACCGAGCTGGTGCGAGTCCGCAACATGCATGAGCGCAAGGCGAGCATGGCGACCCATGCCGATGCCTTTATCGTGCTCCCCGGCGGCATCGGCACCCTGGAGGAGTTCTTCGAGGCCTGGACCTGGCACTACCTGGGCCTGCACGACAAGCCTATCGGTGTGCTCGATACCGCCGGCTTCTATGCCCCGCTGCTGGCCTTCCTCGACAGCACCGTGGCGCACGGCTTCCTCAATGGCCGCACTCGGGCCGAGCTGGTCGATGCCACCGAGCCCGAGGACCTTCTGGATGCCCTGGAGCGGCGTCTTGCAGAGCGGGGCTAGGCGCCTCGTCTCGAACGGACTTGCTGCCCGCCTTCATGTGCAGCGGCGAGCGTCCACCGTTATAGGCGATCCATCAGGCGCGAGGCACACTCTCGAGAGTGCGAAGATAGGTGAGCTGCAGCAGACGCGCATCCTCACCGGCCCGATGCCGATGGATGCCCTGCTCGCGGATGATCGCTTCCTTGGTGCGGCTCCAGATCGCCTGCTGCCCCTCGCTGAGGAGGATACGCAGCGCTTCGAGACGGAAGGCCGGCAGCATCCCCGCGTGATGGAAGAGCAGGGACAGCCAGCTGTTATCGTAGCCCCAGCTGTCGCTGTAGGCGATGCCGACCTCGCCCAGTTCGTCATTGAGCCATCGCGCCACCTGACGCACAGGATACCCCTCCCGCTGCAGCCTGCCCCGACTGATACCGTGCAGCAGTTCGGCCTTGGGGTCCCAGTGCGTCCACTCGGTCAGTGGCTGGATGAGGAAGGCACAGGTACTGCCGTCGACGCGGGCGAGGCCGACCTCGATGGGGTAGCTGCCGCGCCCGAAGCCGGACGCCTCGATATCCAGCAGTGTGGGTAGCGTCACGGGCGGGCGAGTCCTTGAACGAGATGACCGATAACACGGAGAGACGAGTGGCTAGTGTCGCGTCTCGCCTTCGGCCCTGTCCAGCGAGCCCGGGACCAGCGAATCCGTCTCTGTCAGGGCAGCGTCCTGAGACCCCGTGTCCGTCGTACCGGCCAGCCCGGCCAGGCGGTCGGCGAGAGCCTGCCAGTGCGCTGCCTTCTCGTCGTCCAGCGGCAGCCCCAGCTCACCGTTGAGATAGGCCCGGACGAGGCGGGTTGCCGCCAGCGGATGACCTGCCTCACCGGCGCGCGCGTACCAGGTCACGGCATGATCGTCACGATGGGGGTACTGGGCGCAGCCGTACTCGTAGATCTGACCAGCCTGGTACTGGGCCTTGGCATCTCCGGCATGCGCCGCTTCGAGCACGTAGCGCGCCCCACGAGCCTTGTCCTGGGGTGTGGCGCCGCGATGAAAGAGCATATGCCCATACTGCGACAGTGCCGCGGGATGTCCGGCATCGGCACAGCGTTGGAACAGGTGCATGGTCAAGCGCTGTGTACGCGGCGAGCGTGGCAGCCAGCGGGTGTGGAAGAGTTGCTGTGCAAGCCGGTACTCGAGCCGGGTGAACAGTGAGGATGCCTCAGACATATCGACAATCCTGCGTCCATTGGGCGGAACCGATAGCGGCAACATCCTGTGGCCGGCATCACTTCCTGCAAAAAACAGTGGCCCTGCGGACTCCGCCGGGGCAACGGGTTGGCAAGCATACGCCCGGGCTGGCAGTGACTCAACCCCGGGATTTGCTGCGCTGCTTCGGCCCAACTACCATGCCAATTCAAACCTTTCCACCAGCCCCGCCAGGAGTGACGAATGCAGACGCGACCACTGGGCAATACCGGCATCGACGTCAGCCGTCTGTGCCTGGGCACCATGACCTTCGGCAAGCAGAACAGCGAAGCCGAGGCCCATGAGCAGCTCGACCGTGCCGTGGCGTTCGGCATCGACTTCATAGACACCGCCGAAATGTATCCGGTTCCGCCCGAGGCCGATACCCAGGGTCGCACCGAGGCCTATATCGGCAGCTGGCTGAGGCGTCGAGGCAGCCGCGATGATGTGATCATCGCCACCAAAGCCAGCGGCCCGGGCCTCGACCATATCCGCGGCGGTCCGCGACTGACGCGCGAGCATCTTCACCAGGCCATCGACGAGAGCCTTTGCCGACTGCAGACCGACTACGTCGACCTCTATCAGCTGCACTGGCCCGAGAGAAACGCCAATGTGTTCGGCAGGCTCGGCTATGTGCATGACGAAGAAAAGGAGGAGGACAGTACGCCGTTGGAAGAGACGCTGTCGGCGCTCAAGGAACTGGTGGATGCCGGCAAGGTCCGCGCCATCGGGCTCTCCAACGATACGCCCTGGGGCGTGATGCGCGCCCTGCACCTGTCCGATACCCTGGGCCTGCCCCGCGTTGCGAGTATCCAGAACCCCTATAGCCTGCTCAACCGCACCTTCGAGGTGGGCCTCGCCGAGATCAGTCATCGCGAGCGGGTGGGGCTGCTGGCCTACTCGCCGCTGGCCTTCGGCATGCTCTCCGGCAAGTATCTCGACGGCGCCCGTCCCGCCGGCGCCCGGCTGACCCTGTTCGAACGCTTCCAGCGCTACACCAACCCGCTGGCCCGGGAGGCCACCGCAGCCTACGTCCAGATCGCCCGCGACCATGGCCTGGACCCGGCCCGGATGGCGCTGGCCTTCGTCAACTCGCGGCCCTTCCTGACCAGCAACATCATCGGCGCCACCACCATGGCGCAACTGGAGAGCAACCTGGACAGCGAATCCCTGCGGCTCGACGACGAGGTTGTGGAGGCCATCGAGGCCGTTCACCGCCGCATCCCCAACCCGGCGCCCTGACTCGGAAACGCCGGCGAAGATGGGCTATCACCTTGATAGCCCATTGCCGCCGCGCCGCTTGATATACTGAATGCCGCTGTCATTAGGCCAATCCCTTCAGGCACAGGAGCGCCCCATGCTGAGCGTGATCTCGCCCGCCAAGACGCTGGACTTCGAGACCCCGGCCACCACCAGTCTGTATACCCAGCCGGACCATCTCGAGCGCAGCCAAGCGCTGATCGAGATCCTTCGCGACTATTCACCCCAGCAGCTCAGCGAGTTGATGGGCATCAGCGACAAGCTGGCCGGGCTGAATGCCGCGCGCTTCGCCGAGTGGCATACCCCCTTCACGCCCGATAACGCCAAGCCCGCCGCCCAGGCTTTTCAGGGCGACGTCTACACGGGGCTCGAGGCGGACACCTTCAGCGACGACGACAACGCCTTCGCCCAGCAGCACCTGCGCATCCTCTCCGGCCTCTACGGCCTGCTGCGCCCGCTGGACCTGATCCAGCCGTATCGCCTGGAAATGGGCACCAAGCTGGAGAATCCCGCCGGAAAGGACCTCTACGCCTTCTGGAAGGCGGTCCTCACCGCCGAGCTCGATCGCGCCGTGGAGAAAAGCGGCACGCCGGTACTGGTCAATCTCGCCTCCAACGAGTACGTCAAGGCGATCGACACGAAGCGGCTCGAGGCGCGTGTGATCACCCCGGTGTTCAAGGACGAGAAGAACGGCAAGCTGAAGATCATCAGCTTCTATGCCAAGAAGGCTCGCGGCCTGATGGCCGCCTGGATGATCCGCGAGCGCCTGGACGCTCCCGAAGGCCTCAAGGACTTCGATGGGGAAGGCTACGCGTACAACGCTGCCTTGTCCGAGGGCGATACGCTGGTCTTCACCCGTGCAGAGGGTGCGGCCTGACACGCTAGCCGGTAAAGACCAGGGGACGTGCCGAGCGCTCCCTCAGAAAGCGACGATGGGCCTGCTTGAAGCGCGCGTCATCGCAGCGGTGCAGCCACTCGTAGGCGACCATGTCGGCACTCACCGGCACGGCACCGGCCTGTACCATGCGCTCCTTGGCCAGCCGCGCCTCGGCAGACCGCCGGCTGGCACAGGCCTCCATCAGCCAGTAGACCTCATAGCCTGCCTGCAGCAGGCCCAGACCGGTCTGCATCACGCAGATATGCGCTTCGGTGCCACACAGCACCACCTGGCGACGACCGCTGGCGTCCAGGGCCTCGGCAAAGGCGGGCTCGGCATGGGCGTCGAAGTGAACCTTGTGCCAGAGGCGATGCCCCGGCAACGCCTCGAGCAGCCGCGGCTCACTGCCACCCAGCCCCTCCGGATACTGTTCCGTCACCCATACCGGTACATCGAGCTCCCCGGCCAAGCCGCCCATCCAGCCGGCCTCGGTCACTGCCTGATCGCCGTGCTCGATAACCGGCAGCAGGCCGGCCTGGAGGTCGACGATCAACAGCAGACTGTTCTCTCGCGTCAGGCGCATCGGGCGGCCCCCTCTCTTTATGCGTTAGTTGTCGTGGCTGACCAGCATAGCCGCTAGAATGAGCGCTTCCGAGCCTTTCTTATTCCCCTTCCCTCGATTGGAGAACTCCGCGATGCGCCACCTTCTTGTCATGCTCGTGGTCGGCGTGCTGGGCTTCGGCCTGGCCGTGGATCATGCCGATGCCCGTCGCCTGGGGGGTGGCAAGACCTTCGGCAGCCAGTCCCGCACGGTACAGCAGCCGGCAGCCACGCAGACCCAGGCCGTTGGCAACCGCACCACCCAGGCGCGCCCCGGCTC
>Ga0207714_1001025_pt1 | contig 18620 bp, 17 predicted proteins | sample PonA232FremontCA_2_FD_187270 | JGI IMG/M metagenome (GOLD analysis project Ga0207714, IMG submission 187270) | Marine sediment microbial community from Fremont, CA, USA - Pond A23 Sediment 2 (SPAdes) | ecosystem: Environmental > Aquatic > Marine > Unclassified | place: USA: Fremont, California...
TTTTACCACCAGTCATTTTCCTGTTCAATTTCTTTGGTCTTCTCGGGGATTCCGTATTCATTGATTTCGTAGACATCCAGGCTGCCATCGGAATCTCCCCTTATTTCGCCGGTCTTTTTGGGGAGCCCCATCTCATCATACTGGCTGATATCCGATTCGTTGTTCCAGCCTTCGCTGACTTTGTCTACTTTTTCCGATATGCCATATTCGTTGTTCCTGTAAACCTCCACATCTCCCAATGGATTTTCTTCCATTGAGCCAACCTGTTGTTGAGTAAGGGGTCCATGCCCGGTTTAACGATGTCATATGCGTCTCCGTGATCATATGATTCATCCGGCTTAAGTAAAGAAGTGGTATCCTGAAAAAACTGTCGAAAACCATTTAGAGAAGCACCCGCGTTCGTTCAATATCCACTTCATGGATACTGCCCTATCCAGTATGATTCTATGAATGCACTTAAAAATAAAAGGAAAAAAGCACAGGCCAGAATGATTTTTTCGTTTTTACTTAATTGTATTTCCCATAATTTTCTGCTTGACAATATCTTTTTTCCGTCAGAATACCATAAGGTAAATTTATATGAAACCGAAGTTATAAAAAGATAAGCCAAAATCTCCAGCAAACCGGAATGATGATATATATCGAAGGTACATAATAATCGCTGGATAAATGTTTCCGGAGGTCTACTCAATTCAAATGACCACGTTCCCATAATTATTCCCAACAACAGCATCAATCCCCAAAATGTAATATAGCTGACAGGAACATATTTGTTTGATAATATTTTTGATTTCTCTGCAATCAAACTACTGAGAATTAATATAACTATAAAAACTAAATTATATAATATGATTTGCAGCGTCGAAATCCACACATTTGGTGATAATTCTAACATATTAACTACCGGATGCTTCCCCCGCAAAAAACCTTCCGGTAACAATAAATAACTAATTATCAGGGTTATATAAAATATTGCCAAAAAAGAAATGAATAAAAATAAGATTCTCTTAAAAACATTACCATCCAAAGTACCTTTTAATATTTTTTTTATGATCCTCATATATTTTTCTTTTAGGAATTCTCTATTGCCCTTTAGGCGCATATGATGTGGGTTTTTCGAAAAGTTTGTCCGGGACATCCGCATTGAATTCGATGGAATCAAAGATGATCTGTGAACTGAACTGGGCTGCGGTATTTTTCATGCTCATGGGCATGGCGATGCCGTCGATCATCTCGTAATTGCTGAAACACGTCTCCGTTTCCATCTCCTGGTTGTTGAAGGTGGTTTTGGTGATTTGCTTGAGCGGGATGTAGGTTGACTCATCCAGGTAGTAATCTATCACGTCCCTGGGTTTGCGTTTTGCCATGCATCTTGATCGTTTGAATGTTTTCCAGTTTTTCCTGGTCCATGGCTTCAAAATGCCTGGAGAGAATCTCATCGCGTTTGTTTTCCTGCGCTGTGCCCGTGAATCCGGATATCACAAAAGCCAGCATGAGGGTGAAATAAGTAAGTTGTTTCATGGCGTAAAACATTAATGGGTGTTCAAAAAACTCTGATGAATTAGTTGGCTTTATACGAAAAATATTACGATTGGGTGGCAATTTTTTATAAACAGTCATGCTGAATGCCAGGAGAAAGGTGGCCTTGTGCGGTGAGAGGTGATGCCTTTAAAAAAGCATGTACTTCGCTTAACGAGCAAACTGGATGAACTTGTTAGGTCCTATGACTATTCAGTAAATATTTACCGGTATCTATAAATAAGATGATGGTTCCCTCGAAAAGGATGAAGAACCAATTGAATATTAAGTTTAAGAAAACAGTTTAAGGTTAATTGAAGGGAATCAACTGGAGAAGTAGATTAAGCGGGGAACATTTAAATTAATCACAGCAAATTCATTTAAAAACTGGCATGGTCTTGATCTTTTCAGTATATTTATAATTAAATTACTGATTGTCCTGAATTAAAAAGTTACACCCCTCAATGAATTAAATCTATGCAGTCCTTTTTTGATAATCTATTCTCCGACTTCTTTCAAGGTATGTTTCTTGAGATATTGATCCCGGTTGTTACATTTGGTGCAGGCTACGCATGGAAATATGTTAGGTATTATTTCCGTTTCAGAACATTTAGCAAGGTCTTTGGTGCTACAGAGGAGCATAATTTTTTCATCATGCTTCCTGATTATAAACTGATTGAAGGAGACGACAGGGCCATCCCGCGTATGGAGAAACATGAACCAGGCAGTGAACGTAAAGAAGGTTTCTATGGTGCCTCGGAAGTTTATGCACAAAAAGATGTAGAAGCTGCCATGGAGATCAGTTCCATGTTTGGAAGCTTTTTCAGAAGACCGATCGAGTTAATAAATGATGCATCGGAACCAGATGATAAAAAATATTGCGGCATTGCCATTGGTTCCCACATTGTGAACTGGTTTATGCGGGATATCATGACCGATTTTGACACCAGGCTTATACCAGCACGATTGTATGAGGGAACCCCTCCGGAAAAACAATATGATTGCTTTTACTACGATATGGAAGACGATGTATACTATAACTTTGATCAGGGAGAAAGTGAGCTGTCTGCGGTGTTTCGGGTGAAGAACCCATACAAATCACAAGGTTATATTTTCCTGGTTTTTGGCATTCATGATACCGGTACATTCGCTGCAGCCAAATTCCTTCGGGAGAATTGGACTGAATTTGCCAATGAACCTGAACTTTCCGGTTTCCTTTTAAAGATGAAGCGCGGAAAAAAACAACAGGCATGGATCAAGAAGCGTTACCGGGCTGAAAAATTGATGCCTCTTACCCAAAAGGAGCCGGAAGAAGTCGTGCATTTGCATTGACGGGTATTTTTCATTCGGGATGAAGATTGCCAGGGTGCGCTGTAATCAGTATTCTATAATCCCACTCATCTAAAGAAACCTTAAAGCGTTTTGTAACTGAAACGCTTTCTTTTGTCTTCCAGTCTGTATAATCACCCCAATGGCTGTTGCCTGAAAAGGAGATGTTTTTTCTTTTGTTGCCAAGATTGGTTATTACAAAAATCCTATTGTTCCCCATCTGACGGATAAAGGCAAAAATGGATCTGTTGTGACTGGTTTTAATCCTTTTGATCATTCCCCCCTTTTCGCCGTTCCACAGCACCTGATTCTGTTGTTTCAACTGGTTTAGAGATCTGTAGATGCTTTTCATCGGTGAATCCTCCCATTCAATCGGGTCTTTTTCAAAAAACCGGATTCTTTTTTTAAGACCGGCTTCCTGACCGTCATAAATAAGCGGCATCCCCGGCAGCATGTAAGTTAATACTGTACAAACTTCCAGGGCATTGCCCAGTCTTTCCTGAGCTGATCCTTCCCAGGTGTTTATATCATGGTTGCTTGTAAATAACATTCGGTAGGCGTTTGAAGGGTATTTTTTTTCTTCCTGCTCAACAAACTTTTTTAAACGCCTGGCATTCGATTTTTTCTTAACGAGCTTATTCATAATCTCATGAAGGGTCCAACAATAGGTCATATCAAATGCTTTTACCTGGAGTTTTGGGTAAGCAGATTCTGCAAGTAAAAAAACAGGTTTGATCTGCTCCAGCTTTTCCCGGACCTGGTTCCAGAACTCAACGGGAACCATATAGGCAACATCACAGCGAAAACCATCAATATCCGTTTCTTTTACCCAGTATTCCATTACATTCAACATGTAACGCCAAACCTCCTGATTATGAAAGTCGAGAGCGATCACATCCGACCATTCTTTTACAGGCGGGATAAAATTGCCATGCGCGTCCTTTTTGAACCATTCCGGATGCTCTTTCGCTAAGTGGCTATCCCGGGAAGTATGATTGGCTACCCAGTCGAGAATAATATGCATATCCAGTTGATGTACCTCATCGACCAACTGCTTGAATTCCCGCAAAGTACCAAATTCCGGGTTAACTGCATAATAGTCTTTCACGGAGTAGTAGCTGCCCAATGTACCTTTTCTCTTAACCTTGCCAATCGGATGAACAGGCATAATCCAAAGGATGGTAACACCCAGTTTTTTCAGATGGGGTAACCGGTTAATGATAGCAGAAAAAGTGCCTTCCTTAGAAAACTGACGCGTATTTATTTCGTAGATCACTGCATTAATGCTCCATTCAGGATGCTTTACCTGAGATCGTTCCATTTCTTGTAGCTTTCTTTATGATTTTTTATTTACAAAGAATCTCCGTTGGTTCCCTTACCGGTAAGCCGGGCAAGCATTTCCCTTAAGTTGTTAAACCGTTCATATTCCAGACAGTCAATGCGGGCTACTATTTGGTATACCTGTTCCTGCGGGTCAAAAATGATCAGATCTTCATCCATTGCCCCCAGCACCGGCCGGCCATTCAAATTGGGCCTGTCGTTATAATACTGGTTCGCTTCCAGCAAAGAGCTGATTGGTCCGATTTGTCCGGTACCGAAAAAGGTAACCCCATTCCACTTCAACCCGTCGGTCTCACCCAAAAAGTCCATGTAGTCGTCCGGCGGTATGGAAAAATCATGATTGAAAAGGGCTGCCATACAAGCATCCATATCGTCATCAGTAGCCGGCGGGGCTGTACCGATACTGGATTCCTGGTAAAAAAATGTGTTGAGTATATCCAGGTTCATACCGGTTATCAGGTTGATCTCATCAATCAGCTCATACATAGCGGGAAAGGATGTTGTCATATTGCTGCCCAAAGCCAGGCTTTCTGCATTTTTTAGGTGATACATAGCCTTTTTGTATTTGCCCGACTGATAGTAAGCTGCGCCGGTATGATAAAACAATAAAATGACCATATAGGTATTATCCAGTTCACTGGCCAGTTCCATTGCTTTTTTGTAATAATCAAATGATTCATGTAACTGGAAAAGCGAAGCTTTTACCATTCCCATATTTTTGTAGCTTAGCATAAGTCCTTTTTTGTCAAGGCCTTTTTCTGCCCAGTCAATTCCATTGAGAAAACTTTTTTCAGCCGAATCATAGCTCCCGGAGTTCAGTTCTGCCATTCCCAGCCGATTGTAAGCATCGCAAATATTGGCCTCGTTTTCCTGTTCCAGTTGGATCTCCAGGTCAGCAGCATAATATTCCAGGGCCCGGGAATGGTTTCCTGACTGTTCACAGAAACAACCCAGATTGATATACATCCTGCTGATTAACGCTGTGCTGATGTATTTTGTGACGGGCAGAGCTTTTTCCAGTGTCTGTAAAGCTTTTTGCGTCTCTCCCATATTGTTGAAAGTAACTGCCAGGTCATTGTAACAGGTTGCCAATGTCTCAGGATGATGGTCTTGATCCGACCATTCTATTGCTTTCCTGTACCAGGCGATAGCTTTTTCAAATTGATCGTTGTTGCTGAAAAACCTACCCATTTCAAGATTCGCCTCTGCTTTAACAGCCGGGTTGTCCTGTTCATTGGCTTTATCAACCACCTGCTGAAGGCAAGAACGTTGTTTCTCAGCATCTTCAATTCTATCATAGATGTATGCCAGATTTTGTAACCGAAGGATCATTTCATTTATTTCCCCTGTTTTTTCAAGAAGGCGAAGGGATTGAACGAAATAGTCAGCAGCCTTTTCAGGTTCGCCTAAAGCATTATAGGCCAGGGCAATATTGTTGGTGATGAGCGCCAATGCTTCTTTATCATCAGCCATTTCTGAAAAATGGATGGCCTGTTGCCCCTGGTTCAGTCCTTCCTCGATTTGTCCCGTTCTAAATAAAGATTCTGCGATATAATAATGATCCCAGCCAAGATTTCTTGTATCCTGCAATTTCTTACTGATATTTAGCGCCTTTCTGTAGAATTCTATACTTTTTTCATCTTCATTAAGTCGCACATAGATATCTCCTTTCAAACGGTAAAACCAGGCTTTCTTTTCACTGTTTCCTTTCTCATCGGCCAGAGAAATGCCCTTTTCCACTATTTCCTGTGATTTTTCATAATCCCCCAAAGCCATGTAATGCTGTGCCAATTGGTGAAGCAATTTCAACTGTTCTGTTGGATCCTCCTTTCGCCCGAAGCCTTCCAGGGCTTTTTCAAGGTAACAGACAGCGTCATAAAGATTATCTGTTTGCCGGGATAAGGACTTATAGCGCGAGGCCCCTTCCTGGTAGTATTTATCAGCGTTTAACGGGTCATCATAATAATGACAGATATAACCCAAACTGTAATAGAAATAAGCCGCTTTACCATCCATCTTTTGATCTTCTGCTATGGAAATGGCCTTTTTTAGATAGGGAACAGCCTTTTCTTTGTTTTCGTTTTCAGCAAGCAGCATACCCAGGTTGTGGTTGAGGGAGGCAATATATTCCTGGTCGCTTCTTTTTTCTGCATACGCTAAGGCTTGAAGGTAACATTTTTGGGAGGCTTCCACTTTGCTGAGCTTGTTCCAGGCTAAACCCAAATTGTTGTATTCCTGCATGAGGCCTTCTTCATCATCCACTTTTTTGTAATATTCAATCGCGGATTGAAAGGCTTCAACAGCTTTTTCCGATTCATTCATTTCGTTGTAGGAGTGGGCTATGGTATCATATATGACTGCCACGCGGCTGTATTCCCTGAGGCTTGCATATATCTTTACCGCCATCTCGTAATTTTGAATGGATTTCCGGCGCTCGGAAAGATAGTACAAAGCATCCCCTGCTCCCAACCAGGCGTAAGCAAGAGATTCAATTTCTCCTGCATTGCCGGCAATACGGAGGGCTTTTTCATAACAGCGCAGGGCTCTGGCATCATGGTGTTCATCCATGAATTTTTCGGCCGCATCGATCAGGCTTTTTATTTGGTCCTGCTTCTTTTTAATGGCCGGAGAACTTGTCTTTTGTAAATACGCAAGAATTTCTTTTTGCAGGGTATGGATCTCTTCCTGGAGGGCCTCATCGCAATCAGGTTGCAGGCTCTCTTCGGCCTCATCCAGTTTTTCCTGTGCGGCTTCATGTTCCCCGTACTTATATAGCATCCTGGCATGGCGCATGAGCAGCTCACAAACCTGTTGGTTTTCTCCGATATTCCCCGCAAGACTGGTCGCCAGATCAAACAAAAAAGAAGCTGCTGACAAGCGTTTTGCATTTTCAGCGAAATAGGCGGCCTGCTTAATTTTCTGAAGATTTTTTTGGCGCAATGTGAAGCTTTCAAGCAGGGCAATACGATGACTGAAAAAATTATCGTTGGGGGAATCCATTGTTTTTCGGGCCTGGTCAAAATAATAAAGCGCTTCCTGTTGATCCTCTTTCATCAATTCAATGTAGCCCAGGTAGAAATAACAATAAGCCTTTTGCGCCAGGAGGCTTAATTCTCCATAATATTGAACAGCCTGTTTAATATGGTCATAGGCATCTAACGGTTTCTGCCATTCTGCATAAAACATGCCGGTGGTGAAAAAATAATTGGCACGTGCAGTGGGATTAGGAGAGGATTTTATGTGTTCCCTGGCTTTGATCAAATGCTGTTCTGCCTGATGAAATTGTTGCCGATCCCAAAACAACACACCCATGTTTTGGTAATCATCCCCCAGGCGGGCTTTTTCATTCACTGTTTCATGAATTTCAATGGATTTTTCGAAATGACCCCTGGCTTGCTCGTATTTTCCCAATGCCTGATCAATTAATCCCATCTTGCTATGGTCATGGGCCTGGTTGACCGCATCTCCTTTTTCCTGATCAATGCTCAGGGCTTCCTGCAACATCGATTGGGCAGTTTCATAATCACCCTTCAGATAATGGGTATACCCGCTGTTGTATTGATAGAGCGACACATCAGATTCCAGCTTCTTGTCTCCTAATATGGATAAGTAGTTGTTGAAGTGCTCCAGCGCTTTGTCATAATGCCCCATCATACGACGGGTGACCCCCAGTTGATTTTCAAATGTTGAAACAGTGTGGTAGGGCAACAAATGGATAACACGCTCCTTTCCTTTTTGCAGATAATGGATGGCCTCTTCATGTCTGTTCAGCCCTCTGAGAATTCTTGCATAATTCTCATACATATGCCCTTTCCAGAGTTCAAGCTGGTAATTGTCGGCCATCGCCAGGGATTTTTGAGCATAAGTCATGGCTTCCGAATAGTCTTCCCAATAGATGTAGAGCTCAGTCAGATCATTGTAGATGAGGGCCTCCAACTCCTTATCAACTGCATTTTCGGTAAGTTTTAACGCCATCCGGTAATATTCAGCAGCTTGATCGTAGCTGCCGGTACTGCTGTTTAAAGCGCCCAGCCAACGGTACAAATCAAAGATCAGTTTGCTGTTTGTACATTGTGGGATCCGTTGACAAGCTTTTTTATAATAGACCAAAGCTTCCCGGTAGGAGCGGTCCAGGCTGTAATGAACGCCCATCCAGGTGAGCGCTTCAAGCTGGCGGTTAGCCTGGCCGGTATCGATTGCCGTTTCATAAGCTTTTTGGGCATAATTGAACATTTTGGCATGGTCGCCGCCATTGACAAGGTTATAGACCGCGTTGATGGCACCTTTGTATTTCTCTTCAGGCAGATTATACACATCAGCCAAATCCATTAACTGTTCGGCGGTATGGAAGGCTTCCCGGTACAGTCCCTTGCTGCTGAATGCCATTATTTTGCCATACAAAGCCTGGCTTTTCAGTTCGATTGTTTCTTCTGATCCTTCCCGAATCTCCTTTAACGCTTCAAGCGCTGCATTGTACAGAGAAAGGGCTTTGTCGTCTTTCCCTTCTTCATACCTGGTCTCGGCAATATTGAGGGTTTCCCTAACGGATTCCGGAGACGGGTTGGAGTGGGTGTTTTTTGGAGTCATCGACTGGGAATTTTGGTGAATGTTGTGAGGGAACTGGTTGAAGTGGGTGTTTTTTGGAGTCATCGGCGACAAGGTATTGCCTGGTTTTTGTTTTGATGTTGTATGACCACTCGTAACCGCAGTGACTACATTTCATATCTTCGATGTATTTATCTGTTGTTGTGGTTTCAATTTTTGAATCCTTGGGCACATAGCGACCAAAACGTTCTTCATACTTCATGGTGGTTATTCTTTTCTTTGTTCTCTTTTGGATTCTTTGGCGGTTTGTGTTTCAGAACGGTCACTTTTTCCCCTGCTTTTAGCGGCCTTATTTTTTGGTTATTGAAAATGGTTCCCGGACTTTCATAAACATATTTCATCTTAGCGTTGCTACCTCTTGCCATAGCCATTTCCCGGCTACCCAGAAATCCAGGGCGCCATTTTTTAAGAAAGCAAGGAAGCCTGGCCACTGATCCAGTGTAAAAGCCAGAATGAGCCCGTAACACAGGATGTTCCCGAAGATGATGACGATCAGGGAGAACAGCACACCATACTGCCGGATGTCGGGCTGGTTCAGCCGTGTTTCTTTCAGGGTGGAGGAAGTATGATAACCCGTGAAAACGCCTAGCACCAGGAAGAAATATCGGTGGTATTCGGTTTTCAACAGTCCATAAAACGCAAGCGCGATAAAAGAGAGCGTCAGGAAAAAATAGGGGGCCAGGGTCATCAGCACATTGCCTTTGCCCTGGTACTGGAAATACCCACCTCTGCCCTTCTCCACATGGAAGCCGACGGGCTTCTGAAAGGTAAGCAGCCCGAAAAGGTTGTGGGTCAGTTCATGTTCAAAGATGGCAAAGTAGGATCCGCCCCTGAGTACAAGAAAAAATACCAGGGCGGATCCGGCCAGTGTGTATATGAATGCCGACTGATGGGGATGAGCAAGTGAGACAGCCCCCACCAGGTCAATCAGGTGCACGCCGTAGAAATAGATCAGGGGAATGAGAAGAAGACTTATGACCAGGCGCATTCTCTGGGTTGTTTTTTACAAGATTGTATTTAAGGTTTTGCTTTGTGTCACTTATCCCGCTGTGGCGGGGACGTTTCAGGTGGATGCCTAAAAATACAAAACGTAATTCCTAAGGTAATTGATTACCGCCCAGATGCTTATGGTAAAGGCCACAACGATCATAACAAAAATGCCTAACATCCAGGCAGTACCATGAGCTGAATTATCGTCTTCATAAGTACCATCGGTGTAACGCGTTCTTACGGTAAATCCACTCCCCAGGACTCCAAGTGCAATAGCGACCAAACCAGAGGAAACATTGCCACCTCCGCGGTTGGCTCTTTTTTCTATCAGGAACTGCGGAGTATAGCTGGCTATATAGTAAATGGCCACCGGAATAATGAAGAACAGGCCAACGGTGAACAAGGCTTCGAAAAAGCCTGTGTCGGGCATGGAGCTGGAACCTATTATCGATATGAGCACTCCTACGGCAAGGCCCAGGATCATGATTTTTTTAGAGCCATCGAACGAACGCTGCTTGTTACTGGAAATGACCTTCTTGTATTCATTGAAGACGGCTACCAGGTCTTCATCCGTTGGGGCTATCTCGGCCACCTCTTTGAGAAGCTTCTCTGTTCTCAGGATTTCTTTCATCTTGTTTGGTCGCCGGTATTCATTTCCATCTTCGTCTTCCACAATGTAGGTCCACGAATTGTAAACCTGGTCCAACAATTCGCCACACCTTTCGTTTTCTTCTTCCGTGGATTCAGCGGATTTTCCCTGTTCCTGACGCAATGATTTAAAATATTCCACATCGTGGTTGTGTTCCCTGAAGCGTTTCGTAGTGATCAGGGTGTAAATCATGTGCCCTATGATGAACAGGACGGCCAGACCTAACAGTATGACAAAGACGATGTTCCAAAATTCACTGCTGGAGGTGTCATAACTGTCAGTAAGTTCTTTGGCTGCTGCGACAGAGTCCTTCACAGCAGAAGAGTCACCTTCTTGTGCCATGGAAACCAGGGGCATCAATAGTGTAAAAATGAGGGTTCGTGTTTTCATCTTGTAAGGGTTACTATTATTCCTACTCTTGACGATTTTCGGATTCCTCGTTTTAAATTTACAGGGCATCTCATGATAGACACAGTGTTCTTCATGGGGTTGTGGAGGTCACCCTTGTTTGACCGACATGATGGTTACCAGCTGTTTAACATGTTTTCCTGATGCGATGTGTTGTTATTTCGGTGAAAGGTTTTCATTTACCTGGTGATCCGGGCTTCCTGTCTGTAGATCCTAAGACTTTTTGTCTCTCCCTTACTCATGGCTTTGTAATGGATGTAACCATTCACTTCGGCTGAAGTAAACCCTTCTCTGGTTTTAAAAGGTTCGGTAGACACCGCTACCTGGTGCGTTCCTTTTCCCGGTATCTGCTGATCGAGTTTTTGGTAGATCTGCAGGTCGGCCACCTCGTTGTTCAGTTCCAGAGAGATGATGGTTAGGGGTGTGTCGTATTTGGAGCGGATCCTGAACCTTATCTTCCCCTCTTCAGGATGCAGGGTGATCTTTCCCAGCAGGGTTATTTCGATTTTCTCTGCCGCCGGGTCAACAGGGAATTTCTTGGTCACCGGCCGGCGGGCAATGGTGTAGCGCACTTCGATGTAATTGCCGGGTTCTTCGTAGCAAGGGGAATCGTCGTAGCTGATACGGTTGACGGGACGTCCCAGTGTGCGGTTTTGTATCTCCGCGCAATTGCTTTGAATGGCTGGTTTTTTTGAGGTGGTGACTTTTTTGTCGCCCACTTGCAGGCTGTATTGGACCACACCTGGTTTGCTTCCCTGGTCATGGATGTAGACCGATTGCAGCAGGCTCCTGAATTTTTCTACACCCACCTCGGCCCTGTTTTTCCTGTCGTCCATGAACAGGGGGACCATTTTTTGGAGTTGGGCCAGGCCTTTCTCCAGGTCCTCTATCGAGGTAAAGGCACGGCTCAGATCCAGGATGTTGTTGAGCCTTTCGGTGAGCTGGCGGTCTTTTGCTTTGAACGAGCGGACGAGTCTGTCCAGCTCCAAATCGGAAAAGGGATATTTAAGCCAGTAGGCGTAGTATTGTTGGTCGCTTTGTCTGTTTTTCAGATGTTCCCAGTAAAAAGCCTCGGCTTTGCTGGGAGAGATACCTGCCAGGTAGTCCCTTTTGGCCGTTTGAGTAGTGGTCTCCTGGGTGAAGGCGCTGGAGAGGTCACTTTTCTGGTTGTGCACCATCTCGCGGATCATATTCGTGGATACGGATTGTACGTGTACGGCCACCGCCTCGGTAATTTGTTCACGCACATCCAGCATGGCTTGCTCTTTGGCTTCTTTGAGGTTGCCGCCCTGGCTCATACCGATGATGAATCCTTTTTCCATGGCATTTTCAGCCCATTGCGGTTTTTTCCCCGAGTCGTCCAGTTTTCTCACCTGGGCCTGAAGCGGGAGGGTCATCATGCAGGTTAGCAGGAGCAGGGGTATGTAACGTGTTGCTTTCATGGTTGGTCTTTTTGCAGGGACAGGTGGTTCAGCTTATAAACCGTTCCGTTGATCTGGGTGACCAGTTGACGGACCGCCTTTTCCTTTGGGAAGAAATAGGTCATCTCCACCGGCGTGCCGGGGAGGATGTCGTATTTTATTCCGTATCTGTTGCTTTTGTTGGCTATTTGGATCCTTTTCATGGGGATTTGCTCACCCTGGTTGTTGATGAGGTAGTTGTGTCGTTGTCCTCCCCAGGGTATGATTTTTTCCTCTACGTCGCCGGGATTGCTTACTTCAAATATCAGGGCCAACTCTTCGCCATAATACCGGCCCTGCCGGTATTCCACTACCAGTCCGTTGAGCAGGTCGATCTTGTTGTTTGATACGGCCTGTTTTTCCGCTTCATCCGTAATCTCCTCTTCGGGCACCTGAACATTCCGGTCCAGCTCGTCTCCGAATTCGCGAATTTTCATCATAGCCTGGTCGTAGCATTCCCGCGCCACCGAGGGCACCCCCATCAGCAGGTCATATGCCTGCTGGTATTTATGTGCACTGACCAGGCCGTTGGCTTTGGAGAGCACCAGGTCGCAATGGCTGTTATAATACTCAATGGCATAATCCTTGCCATCCTGTATGAACCGCTTCAGCCTGCCATCACGGGCATTGAACCTTCTGAAGGCCTGGGTGTAGGATTCTTCTTCAGAAGCACCTGCTCCGGTGAATTCATAGAGTATTGTATTGTAGCTGTGGCCCTGGTATTGATCTACCAGTTTAAGGGAAAGTTGCAGACGGGTGGTGACGATGGGAGGGGCAGTGGCTGTAGCCTCCTGCTGGAGGATGCTGATGTCGGGTTGAATGTTGAGCACACTGCTTTCTTTTTTTGCCGACAGGCCATTGAGGCTTAAGGCTTTGCTTATTCGTGCCGAGACCAGTTTCAGGGCATTGGCCGGTATATTTTCCGCGTTCTCAGGAGGTATGACGCCAATGGCCATCCGGGCCTCGTCGTCGGCTTTGCCCAGGGTGTTTTGTGCTTCCAGAGAATAGCCAAAGATCAGCAGGAAACAGATCAGTAAAACAGATTTTTTCATGATATGGGGTTTAAAGGATATATATTATTGGTTTGCCAATAGCAAAATTTTATTCTATCGTTCTCTCATGGGGGGCATTACTTTTCTCCCAAAATGAGCCAGGCTTCTCCCAGCCCTCGTTGATGGATGCTCGATTCGATGTGAAAAGGTGCCTGCCGGAGGAATTTGCGCAGTTGGTTCACGAAACGGCGCGTATCCATGGCCCGCTGTCTACCCCGGCGTTCAAAGTACAGGGGAATGCGCACCTGTTCGAATTTCATGCGGCTTTCGGTGGCGGTGGCTGTAGTGAAACGCCCTTTCACTGAATTTTCAGCCAGCCAGTCTTCCAGCAAAAAGCCCAGCTCATCGGTGATGCCATCATACGTATATTCCGAATAGAAATCTATCGGGGCATTCTCCCAGGTCATGATGGTGATGGCCACTTCCCTGCCTTGGTCGAACATGTTGTTGAAGTGCTCCATCAGTTGGGCATTGAAGCCGTCCATATAGCTGAGTACAGCTTCTTCCAGCAGCAGGTCGGCTGATGCGGCGGTGGAAGGCTTGCCGGCTCCCGCTGCCCCGGCTATTTGCTTACTGGTATAACTGTCCAGGGCTTTCAAATTAAAAGAGATGTATTTTTCCGGCCCCTGGCGTTTGATTTCAAAATCCAGGTCCAGGATGATATCGGCCTTGGCTGTTCTTCTGAGCCGGTCGATGGGAGATTCATAAATCTCAGCCCCCGAAGTCCGTGAGCTGATCACCATTTGTTCGGCTTGTTGAGTCTCCAGGCTTTTCAGTTCCTGTTCCAGGTCTTTGAGGGGAAAGCCACGGTTTGCCATTATGCTTCCCATCTTGGTGATCACCAGGCGCAACTCATCGTCTTTTTGCAGGGCCTGGCGGTAGTCGGGATAGGATTTTTCGGTACCCTGAACCTGAAAAGTCGACATATAGCCCTCTGACAAACAAAAACGATCACTGGGCACCACCATCAGGGTGGGTTTCTTTGCCTGTCCCCAGACCGCTGGCAGGACAATCAGGGATAAGAAGAAGGTTAGCAGGAATCTTTTTTGCATGGGGTGAAGTTTTAGCGTATGTGAAAGGATATGCATGCGTATTTTTTTTGACTAAATGGTTTGACCGAAATGACGGATGGATGAGCAGATCCACTACTAGAATCCCTGATCCATGGGGTTTGCCAACCCTTCTTTTTCCAGGTATTCCCGCAAGTTGTCGTAAGCCAGGGTGGCTTTCACCCCAACTTTATAACCACTGCTCATCCGGATGCGGTCTTTACCACCCGGCATGCCATCGTTGGTGAGGGTTATGAATTGCAGGTACTTGCCCCCGGTCTCAAAAAATCCTTCAAAAAAGGAGGCATTTTTTTCGAGCTTGTTTTGCTCAGGGCAGATGGCAGGTGTGGCAGCCGAGCCGTTGCCCCCGGGCAGGCCTTTGAAGATGGCTGCGGCCACGGCATTCTTTTCTGCCTGTATAACCGCCAACTCCGGATTGCGGGCATTGGCCCATGCTTTGACCAGCTTGGTGCCGTCGTGGCCAACACCCAGTGTTTCAATCTCAATATTGTAGGGGCTTTGCCACAATGCTTTCATGTTTTTTCGGGTGCTGCAATGAGATAAGAGTAGGGTGAAGAAGATACCCAGAAGAATCATTTTTTTCATAGATCGTATGGATTTAAGTTTTAGAATTCGTAACGCAGGCCGAGCTCAATGCCGGTACCGCCTTCCTGGTCGGGAAACTCATCAGACCAGGATTCGCCTCCCATTTCCTCCATCACATTTCCGTCTTTATCAGATACGGTCACTTCACCCATGCCGTAATAATTGAACTGACCAAAGGCCTGCAGGTTATGGAGCAGGTTGATTCCTGCTGCAAGGCCGGTTTTATAGTAAAAGGCAGAGTAATCGTATTCCTGTTGGTCGTCTTCCGTATTGTTCATACCGGCGGCAATGAAAGGAGTTAGTTCTATGAAGCGTACAATTTGGAAACCTTTCCCAAGGCCCACATCAAATCGGTAAAAAGAGACCTTATCTTGTTCGAAATTTTCCAGATAAGTGTACTGGCTGCGATCCAATCCCCCATAATCGGACGAGGTGAAACCCAATCCGCCCACCAGGTAAAGGGCCGGAATGCCGATGACACGGCCCATCCTCCATCTACCCTGAAAACTCATACCTCCCAGTCCGTTTTGCTCATAACCGGCAGTCAGGGAGATACCCCAGTCGGGATGCTCCCGCAGCACCATCCCCTCATCGATGGTGCCTCCGTATATCTGGTAAAACCTGGACCGCTTCGACCTTTGATTGCCCCGGTTGTCTGCTACTTTTTTGGCCCTGATAACCGCTTTGCGTTGGGCCACTGCCTTATCAAGCTCCTCATCCCACTGGTACTCGTATACAAAATATTTATCATCGGTCTTTAGACTCTCCTTTTTCCCAATCTTTGCCTGGATGGGATGAACCCCCATAACCTTTTTCTTTACCTTGAAAGCTTCTACTTTCTTTGAAGCCTGAAACTGCATTTTTTCATAGCTTTCCTCAATCATTTGATTGAAAGCTTTGCTGTTCAGCTCTTTTATGTTCAGCTCCTCGCCTTTCATCTCATCGATCATGCTATATCGGGCTTTGCCTGTAATATGGTGAGCCTCGGGTTCGGCCATGACATATTGCAGGGGAAAGTCCATCCTCTGGAAGGCAGCTGCCTTTTTTTCCTTAATCTCAGGCGGATCATCCTTATAGAACCAGACATTAAAAAGCTGATCGATCTGTTTTTCCCCAAATTGGAGTTTAAAAAGGTATACCCCCATCTCAGACTGATAGGAGATGTTGGCATAATCCCCTTCCCGGCTGACGTCCTTTTCAATTCCCCGTAGATCAATTACCGCCAGGTAAGAGTTGCTGACCAGGGTGTGGCCATAATCCCTGATTCGGGCTTTTCCCCTTTTGCTGTTGCGGGAGACAAAAATCTCTTCATCGGTGGCATTGTATTCGGCCCGCTCAAAGACCCTGGACAGGTCAAATCCTTCACGGGGGTCGTAATTGTACCAATGGGCTACCATGACCCGGCCCAGGTGGTTCTTGTTCAAAAAATCGCGGATGGCCTCTATCCTTTTATTCTCATCCTGGGTGTTCAGAAATTTTTCTTTTTTCTCCTGTCGCTTTCTTAACCGGATAATCCTTTTTCCTACCGGATTGTCATAAAATTTCTCCTGTAAGGGAACCTCTTCTAAGGCTTGTTTTATCAGATCAGCGTGCCGGCCACCATAAGTTATAAAACTGGAGGTCAACCCAATGCGATCATAGTGATCATTAAAACCATTTTGTGCTTCTGCATGGAAAAGGCTGGTTCCACTGAGCATCAACAATAGGAGGATGAATTTTTTCATGGGTACACCGGGTTTAATTGGAGGCATGGATTAGAATCATGAATCATTTGAATCAGCAGAAAAGGATGTTCCACTCTTTCAGGAAAAGACAATAGTTGATGTCATCATTTATAGGGCCACGTTAAGTGAACCTCTTAAATTATCCTGACGACCTTGCAATTGTTTTTTAATAAAAGGCCGATCAATAGATGGCACTTTGAAAATCCGGCCAGTTGAAAAACAGGCTTTTTCCAAAGGATGGGGCAGGTATTTATTATGAGCGTCTTTACTTACTGCTGTGGTGGCGCATGCCAGGGGATGGATCAAGTAGAGCAATGAGGATTTAACGGGGAGAAGCCATGCTATTACCTTCTTGTAATGTTGGTGAAGGCCAGCAAAAAAGCTTTGAAACAAAAAAGCCGGCTTATGGATGGCTGAACCATTCGAAGGTGGGATCAGTCGGAGATCAAAGTAGAGCGATGGGTTAACAGATAACAACATAGAAAAATGAAAATTGAACCCATTTTGGTTTGGTTTTTAAAAATACAAAAAAATCTTTTTGATCCGGCTGTCATCGGTTCAAATAATATCTGATAATGGGGGCATGCACATGCTATATTCGATTAAATGACTTATAATCAACAGGTAAAACGGGATGGTTTGTACAATTAATTTTTAAAAAAGGAGTCCCCTGCCACATCCGTCCCAAAAAATTGTGGGTGCCTTAACCCTGTATCCAATCATAAACATCCAGTCTGTTGTATGCTTTCGGACAAAAGGGGACATAAACGGACATCTTTTAAGCAGTCATGTCGTTGTGCAGGGGATGTTCAAGGAACAACTACCCATCAATGAAGAAACCTTAAAAGGTCACTCCAGATTCAGAAACATCTGCACCAGGGCATCGCGGATGGGATGGTCGGCTTCGGTCATGTCGTAGCGCAGGAGGTTTTCCACGGGCACCCAGGCGATGCGGTCGTGGTCCTCGAGCTTGAGCATGCCGTCGGTGTATTCGGCCCAGAAGGCGGTGAGGCGGATCATAAAATCGCCGTAATCGTGATCCACCGAACAGCATTCATCGCCCACCCGGGTGTGGATACCAAACTCCTCATAGAGTTCCCGCTGCAAAGCTTCCGGGTGAGATTCCACTTCGTGCACCTTGCCGCCGGGGAACTCCCATTTGCGGGGAAAAGACTTATGCGATGCCCTTCGGGCAACCAACACCTTGTTCTGTTGCATGATCAGTCCTGCTACTACTTCAATCATAGATCCATTCATTGATGGCACCAATTTAAACAATTCATTTTATTATATTTTGATTTATTTAGTGGCCAAATGGAATTTTGCATGATCATATACTTTGATATACATAATTTTTCATCGCTTTTTTACATTTTTGCACATTTGGATGTGCAGTTTTTTGTTACTTCTGTATAGGTACAAGTGCAATAAATGAAGCTTTTCGATACGGATCCGATGGAAAGAAGGGTGGTGCTCAGCGCCTCGAGGATGACCGATATGCCCAAATATTATCCGTTGGACCTGATGCGGGAGATCGATAAACGCAAAGAAAACGGCACAAAGATTCACACCCTGGTGCTTTGGACCAAACATCCCGGGGCGCTTCTAAAAAACCCACTCCAACCCTACCTGGTGCAATTGAAAAAGGAAGGTGTTCAACTCTGCATCCAACTTTCCATCACAGGGATGGGCCAACGTGTTGTAGGCGAAAAGCCCGACGGCACGCCCCTAATTTTCGAACCCAAAGCACCTACCACCGAAAAGGCCATAAACTCATTGCCGGATGTGATCCAGCTGGTTGAAAAGCCCGAAAGGATCCGCTTGCGGATCGACCCGATCGTACGAATAAAGGATCATCAAGGTCATCCCTTTTCCAGTCTGCCGTTTTT
>Ga0207714_1001027_pt1 | contig 18617 bp, 18 predicted proteins | sample PonA232FremontCA_2_FD_187270 | JGI IMG/M metagenome (GOLD analysis project Ga0207714, IMG submission 187270) | Marine sediment microbial community from Fremont, CA, USA - Pond A23 Sediment 2 (SPAdes) | ecosystem: Environmental > Aquatic > Marine > Unclassified | place: USA: Fremont, California...
CGACTCGCCCTGTTGAATGCAGCGTAGCTGCCCTGCCGAAGGCAGGATTCAACAGGGCTCGCCACGCAGCATTTTCATGCTTGGTTGTGCCCGGGTCGGTTCCTGGAATGAGGGTTATTGATTTGAATCCACTCAAACCAATTACGGGGTTTTTTCTCCACTATTCCATGTCCCAGTCCGTGCCCTGTGGCCCGTCCTGGAGCGTGATTCCCATCTCCGCAAGCTCATCCCGCAGGGCGTCCGCGCGGGAGAAATCCTTGTTTTGCCGGGCCTCCTGGCGCTCCCGGATCTTGCGCTGCACTTGGTCCAGGTCCACGCCGCGCTGCTCGGCCTTGAACCGCCGCAACTCGTCCAGGAAGGTTTCCGGGTCCCTGTGGAATACGCCCAGGATGTCTCCGGTGGAGCGGATGTGCTCCAGGATGCCCTGCAGGAGCTCGCGACCCTGACGGGACTTGCGCCAGCCCTTGTCTTCCAGGATTCTGTTTCCCAGCCGGATGAGGCTGAATATATTGCCCATGCAGGCAGCGGTGTTCAGATCGTCGTCCAGGTGATCCAGCGACTCCTGCATGAGCTGCCGGGCCTCCTCCGTGATCTCCTCGGGCAGGGGGGTGTCCTTGCCCTCGCCCTGGTCCAGAGCGAGGCCCATGTTCACGCGGGCCTGGTAGATGCGCTTGAGCGCCTTTTCCGCGTCCTGCATGGCCGGCCAAGTGAAGTCCAGAGGGCTGCGGTAGTGCTTGCCCAGCAGGAAAAAGCGGAGAACCTCGGGCAGATGCTCCCGGAAGACGTCCTGGACCGTAACAAAGTTGCCCAGGGACTTGGACATCTTTTCGCTTTCCACCTGGACGTAGCCGTTGTGCATCCAAAAACGGGCGAAAGTGCCGCCGCTCGCGGCCATGCTCTGGGCCCGCTCGTTTTCGTGGTGGGGAAAGATGAGATCCTGACCCCCGCCGTGAATGTCGAAGGGGAGGCCGAGGAGCTTCTCGCTCATGGCCGAGCACTCGATGTGCCATCCCGGCCTGCCCTCGCCCCATGGGCTGCTCCAGGAGGGCTCGCCCGGCTTGGCCCGTTTCCAGAGGGCGAAGTCCAGGGGATCCTCCTTTTCCTCTCCGTGCTCGATGCGGATGCCCGCCTTGAGCTCTTCCACATCCCTGCCGGAAAGGGTGCCGTAGTCGGGAAAGGATCGGACCCGGAAATAGACATTGCCCTCGGAGGTGGCATAGGCGTACCCGGCGTCCAGGAGCTTGCCGATAATGGCCTGCATATCCAGGATATGCTCCGTGGCTCTGGGCTCGTAATCGGCACGCAGGACATCCAGGCGGTTCATGTCCTCGCTGAAGGCCTGTATGTACTGTTCCGCGATTTCTTCGGAGCTGCGGTTTTCCTCTGCGGCCCGGTTGATGATCTTGTCGTCCACATCGGTGAAATTCCGGACGAAGACCACACTGTAGCCCCTGGCCCGCAGGTTGCGGACCAGCACGTCGAAAACCACGGCTGCCCGGGCGTGGCCGATATGGCTCACATCATAGGCGGTAACGCCGCAGACATAGAGGGCCACCCTGCCCTCTTCGCGGGGCTCAAAGGGCTCCTTGCGCCGGGTCTCGCTATTGTAGATCCGCATGGACTCGTCCCCGTGGCTGATGGTTTATGCGAATGGAAAAAGCGCTGGTTTTCGGCAATGGTGTGTCGCGAGCCGATAGCGCACCTTCCGGAAGAAGGGCTACCAATGCTGCGTCAGTATCGGGATCAGCCCGACATTGTTCCCGCAATCTGGGCTACAGCCTTAATACCTTTGCCCTGTCCTGTAAACCCGAGCCCCTCCTCGGTGGTGGCCTTCACATTAACCTGTTCCGGAGGCAGTCCGGTGAGATTGCACAGATTTTTCTTGATGGCTCCCTTCTGGGATTCCATCTTGGGGGTCTGACAGATTATGGTCAGATCCAGGTGGGACAGCCGGAAGCCGTCCTTCCGGGCCATGGCGAGCGTCTCGGACAGGAGCATGGCGCTGTTGATGTTTTCGTACGTCGGATCCGAATCCGGAAAATGGTCCCCGATGTCGCCGCGGCCCAGACAGCCCAGAATGGCGTCTATAATCGCGTGAAGGGCGACATCCCCGTCGGAGTGGGCTTTCACCGAGGGCGCGTCCGGAATGCCGACACCGCCCAGCCTCAGACCCCGGCCCTCGCCATAGCGGTGCACGTCGTAGCCCCAGCCTGTGCATATCCGTGCCTGACTCGGCTTTTGTTCTTCCATTCCGGCCAGATCCTCGGGGGTGGTGATTTTTGTGTTTCCCGTCTCGCCCCGCACGAGGGCTACCTCCTCGCCGAGGCATTCCAGCAGGGTGGCGTCGTCGGTGCCCTCCAGATCGCGGGCCAGCGCCCGGTCATGGGCGGAAAGGAGCCTCTCGCGCCGAAACCCCTGGGGCGTTTGCACGGCGTAGAGCTCCTCCCGAGAGGGAGTGCTTTCCACCACATCGTCCCGGACGCGCTTGATGGTGTCCGTGACCGGCACTCCGGGAATGGCGCCCGGCGAGCCGTGGCCGAGGCGATCAATGACACGCTGGACCAAGTCGGGGGTGAGAAAGGGCCTGGCGGCATCGTGGATCAAAACGTGGCTGCACTGCGAGGGGAGGGCGTGCAGTCCGGCCAGAACGGAGTCCTGTCTGCGTTCTCCGCCTTGGGCGAAGGCAAGGTCCAGGCCGAGGGTCTCCCTCCGGGCCGCTTCCCTCGTCCACTGCGCGTGTTGCTCCCGCTCTTCCGGAGGAAAGACGAAAACGATGCCTTCCACCGCGGGAACCGCGGCGAAGACGCGGACTGCATGCCAAAACAGCGGCAGATCGCGCCAGGTCAGGAACTGCTTTTTCGGCCCGTGCGGGCCGAGCCGGCTGGAGCGTCCGGCAGCCAGTAGGATGGTCCAGGTCTGCATAGCGATGTCGGGACGTTTGGCAGGAACGGGTTGACCGTGCGGGATTGCCGGGAATCGACGGACGAGGCCCGCCCCGGCCGCCTCATCGAGAGGCGGGTGCGGGACGAGCCCCTGGGAAATTTGCTGCTTGTAATTCGAGTGAGTTGTTGTTCGTGATGCGTGACCGGTGATTGATGAACCGAAGAACTCTTCAGGAGACGACTCGAGAGCCTTGAGCCTAACCTTGAGACCCGAACCCTGAACGGGGAACGCAGAACGGGGAACGGGGAACCCAGAACGGTGAACGGAGAACGGAAATCAGGTTTGCGTCCCGTTCTGGTCGAAGTGGTTGTCCCAGAATATGAGCCGCTGGCAATTGGGACAGCTCAGGATCTGCTCGCCCTTTTGCAGCTCGAGGAAGCTCTGCGGCGGAATACTGATATAGCAGCCGTGGCAGACTCCCTCGTCCACGGGAACGATGACGGGGTGGGCGAGTCTGGAGCGGATGAACTCGTAGCGGCCCAAAATGGCCTGGGGAATCTCCTGGGCCGCGGACTCGCGCTTCTTGCGGAGCTCGTCCAGCTTGGCCTGAGCCCCTTCGAGCTGCGCGTCCAGATTCTGCTGTTTCTCCTGGAGCTCCTTGTCCAGCCTGTCGATCTCGGCATCCAGGGAGGCCTTGATGTTGTTCTGGGCGGCCAGGTCCTCCTCGACGGCCTGCTTTTCCTCTTCCCGGAGCCGGTTCGTCTTTTCCAGGTTGTCCATCTCCCGCATCATGGCGTGGTATTCCTTGCTGTTCTCCACCATCATGAGCTTGTTCTTGCTCTGCTTGATGCGGTCGTTGTCCTCCTCGATCTCCCTGTTCAGCTTCCGCTCCTGCTCGCGGAGCATCCCGATTTTTTCATCCACCTGGGCCTGCTGATTTTGCTGCGTTTCGAGCTTTTGCCTGATGGTGGAAACTTCCTGGGGGGCATCCTCGAGTTGCTTGTTGAGCTCATATATCTCTGAGTCCACATTTTGCAAGACAATGAGTTGTTCGATCTGTTTGAGAAGATTCAAGGCATCCTCCTCCTTATTGATTGGTCTCACAGACGATCGGGTCGTGTCCGGGGAAAAATCCGACGTCGATATCCTGTTCGGCGAGCGCCGATTGCAGATCGCGGGTCCACGCCCGCATCATGTGTTCTTCCAGAATGAAGTGGCCCAGGTCCAGGGTCGGTCCCAGGCCCTCGATTTCCTGGGCCGCATGGTATTTGAGATCACCGGACAGAAAAACGTCCGCGCCGCCGGAAAAGGCCCTCGCGGCCAGGCTCATCCCCGATCCGGGACAATAGGCGATGCGTGCGACTTCAGCCGGAGGATTCCCGACGCGGCGCCAGGACCGGAGACCGGTGATTCCGCTCAGTTGCGCTGTGAATTCGGACCAGCTCAAGGGAGCGGGGCATGTACCCTGCACGCCGAATCCCGCGATGGCACCGCCTTGCTCAGCGTGCATGCCCTTGAGCTCCGCGACAGGGGTTATGTCCGAGAGCTGCAGGGATCGGGCCAACCAAGCCACCGGCCCATTCGTTTGTACGTCCAGGCTGGTGTGGGCGGCATAGAGCCAGACGTCCCGGCCAAGCAGCAGGCGCAGGGAGGCGTGGAAGTCATCGAGTCTGGAGGGCAGGGATGGATTCAGGCTCAGGGGGTGGTGGGTGAGGATGAAGTCGGCATTCCATTCCAGGGCCCTGGCGATGAGATCCGGTGTGGGATCGAGGGCAACTGCTAGGCGGTGGATCTGTTTCCGAGTGGCCGCGACTTGCACTCCGCTTGGGTCCCAGTCTTCAGCCAGACCGGGGTCCGCAACCGATTCAATCACCGAAATAACGGATTCGGGTTGCACTCTCGCCTCACTTGGGTCGAACCGGCCAAGGCCCGTTCAGGGCTCGGGGCCCAGTCACGAGGTTTAGCAGGGCGCCCCTAATCTTTCAATTGCTGCATTGCTTCAAAAAGCTCAAACGCTCATGGAACATAACGATGCCCCAGTGAAACAAAAGAAGGTTTCACGGGGTAAACTTCGAGCTTGAACTTTTTGAACGCCTGCTTGATAAATATTTGTTCAACAGGCTGTGAGCGGGCGGAGGAACATCCTCCGCCACCTGACGACAAGCAAAATCATGGGCCTACCAGGATTTGAACCTGGGACCTTCCGGTTATGAGCCGGTGGCTCTGCCAACTGAGCTATAGGCCCTTGGAACAAGAATTGAAAATAATAATTGAATAAAAAAAACCTGTCAAGACAGTCAGGAGGTGGCGCATGTCTGTCCGAAGCGGGCTCAGTAACGAGAAGTGGGCGAAAGGTGCCCCTCCTGTTCCGTTAATGGTGGTAGGGGTGTCCCCAATTGATGGTGGCTGCCCGATAGATCTGTTCCAGGAGGAGGACTCGGCTCAATTCGTGGGGCAGAGTCATGGGGCTCAGACTGAGACTTGAGTGAGCCGTCCGGAGAAGCTCGGGGCTGAGACCAAAGGCCCCGCCCAGGATGAAGCACGGGGTGCCAGGGTCTTCAATCCACTTTTGCAGGCGTCGGGCGAACTGTTCCGAGCTTAGTGCGGTTCCGCGCTGATCCAGGCAGAGGATGGTGTCCTGGGGTCCGCACTTTTTGCGCAGTTCCTCGGATTCCCGTTTCGCCCGATCCTCGGGGGGGAGATTGCCCGGGGCGTCCCGGACGATGGTTTCCTCCAGGGAATAAAACGTGGCGATCTTTCCCCGATAGTGCTCGAGAGCCTGTTTCCAGAATCCGGATTTGATTCGTCCGACTGCGAAAAGCTTGATCTTTTTGGCCATATAAGGTCCCCTGTTTGGGCTCGCTTCCCGAGTGGAGCCGGCTCTTGACGTGCGAGCGAAAGGTCTGCGAATATGATCACACTTGCCGTCTTCTGTGTCAGCAGCCTGTGAACGGAAGCACCTGCTTCTTGTGAACGCAAGGGGTGCGGACCCTCCATTCGGGTCTTGCATGCGCACGGTGCTCGGGGCAAGGGGCGGGCGTGGACAACTGTCTGGCCGGATAGGGGATGGGGTTCATTTTCCGTTCGGGACGCCTCACGGGATGTCCGTGCTCGGAGAAGGAAAAGCATGCTTCAAGAGGGGATAAGCAAAAGCTTGGGGGCCGACACAACAGCTCCCTCCCCCCAATTCATGATAAAGGGACCAGTCCTGGGTGCAAAGTATTGTCGGCATTTTTCCGCGTGCCGCCGGGCATTTCCATGAGGCTTGTCAAGGTGATCCGAACCATTATGGGTAGACACACCACATTTCTTTTTCCGGCGATCCTATTCGCTATAATCGCCCTCGTCCTTGTTTTTGCCCCGCAGGCAGCCGGGCAGGAAGTGACCCTGCGCAATCTCGTGGTGAACAACGAGGATGGAGCGGTCCATCTTCGCTTCGGATTGCAAACCCGCAACCCGGAAGCACTGGCTGAATATCTGGAGCAGGGCACGAATTTGCGGCTCGTCTGCACCGCAACCATGAACCTGGAGCGAAGCCTCTGGTGGGACAGGCAGTTGCGTAGAAGCGTCAAGGAGTTTCTCCTGCGCTACGACTCCCTGGATGATGTCTATCGATTCAGCACTGACGGGAATTCGACCGGAGAGCGGGACAGCGATCTTGCCTCTTTGCTGCGCAGTGAATGGCGGAGCATCGACATGGATCTGGGGCCCTGGCCCAATGAATACAAGGAGGAGAATCTGGCACTGCATCTGACTGTCCGGCTGGTTCGGACCGATGTCCCGGTATGGATCAAGAGGACCCTTTTCTTCTGGTCCTGGGACGTGGTGACCGTCAAAAATTACCGTATCCGTTTCGAGAGTTAGGCATGGCGCCTTCCCCCATACAGGCCTATATTTCCGAATCCGCCAAGAAACGCACACGCTGGGAGCTTCTGCTGGCCCTGGCGGCTTTTTTGCTGATCATCCTCCTCAGCTGGATCGAGCTTCACTTTTTCGGGGTCAATTCCTATCTTTTTCTGGCCATCTTCAACCTGAACCTCATTCTTCTTCTCGTGGTCCTGTTTTTGGTCCTGCGGAACGGGGTGAAGCTGTTCCTGGATCGCAAGCGCAACGTCAAGGGCTCCAGGCTGCGCACCAAGCTGGTTCAGGCCTTTATCCTCCTCTCCATCCTGCCCACGCTGCTCATGTTCTTCATGGCCGTGAAATTCGTCCAGACCTCTGTTGACTACTGGTTTCGCACCCAGGTGGATACCTCAATGGATCAGGCCCTGGAGGTGGGCAAGGAAGTCTACTCCATGACCAGTGAAAGGCTGGGCGAGCAGGGGAGATTCATCCTCAGCCGCATCAGGGACCGGGAGCTTCTTTGGGGCGGACCGGGAATGGACCGCTATCTGCAGCGAAAGGCCGAGGAGTATTCCCTCAGTCTCGTGGGGGTGCTCCGTCCGGACATACAGCGTCAGAACTGGCACGCCGGCGAGGAATGGCAGGGACAGTGGTCCCGGGCGAAAAGGCGGGTGAACTGGACGGAGATCAAGCAGAGCCCGCAAGTGCGTTCCGTCATCCTGCAGGGCGAGGAGAGGGATCTCCTCCTGGAGGTTGTGCCCGTGGACGAGGCGGACACAGGGTTTCTCATCCTGGGGCGGACCTTCGAGCAGGGATTCTTGAACAAGCTGGAGGAGATCGCCAAGGGGGTGACCGAGTACAAGCAGCTCGAGAGGCTCAGGAATCCGCTGAAGACGGCCCTGTATATCATTCTGGGGATCATGACCCTTTTGATCGTACTGGGGGCTATGTGGTTCGGTTTCCGGCTGGCCAAGGAGATTTCCGCTCCCATACAGGCCCTTTCCCGGGGAACGCAGCGTATAGCGGACGGCGATCTGGGGGTCCGGCTCGAGGATCAGTCCGCGGATGAGCTGGGCATGCTGGTGCAGTCCTTCAACTCCATGGCCGAGGATCTGGAGCAGAGCCAGCAGCGCCTGAACCAGGCCAACCGCGATCTCGCGAGCCAGAACCGTGAGCTGGAGCGGCGTCGGCGCTATATGGAGGCGGTGCTGAACAATATTACCTCGGGGGTGGTTTCCCTGGGTACCGAGGAGCGGATCAGCACCTTGAACCGCGCCGCGGAGAAGATCCTCAATATCGAGGGAAACAGGCTCATGGGGGCGCATCCCGAGGAAATCCTGCCCGCTGAATATCAGTCCTTGATCAGGGATGTCCTGGACCGGCTCAAGGCCTCCCCGGACAGCCAGTGGCAGAAACAGCTGGATATCCCCCTTGAGACGGGGGAGCGCAAGCTCCTGATCAACGCGGTGGGGCTCACGGGAAAGGAAAGTGAAGAGATGGGAATTCTCGTGGTCTTCGAGGATATCACCGAGCTGGACAAGATGCAGCGCATGGCCGCCTGGAGGGAGGTGGCACGGCGCGTGGCGCACGAGATCAAGAATCCCCTGACCCCGATCAAGCTTTCCGCCCAGCGCCTGGAGCGCAAATACGGCCCACAGCTCCAAGAGGAGTCCTTCAGCGAGAGCGTCGGCCTGATCGTCCGCCAGGTGGAGCACATGCAGCAGATGGTCAAGGACTTCTCCACTTTCGCCAAGCTCCCGGAGCTCTCCTTCCAGGAAAACGCGATCACCCCTCTTCTGGAGGAGGTCCTGGGCCTGTTCCGGAACAGCCATTCCCATATCCGCTGGGCGCTGCGCACGGAAGAGGGCATTCCCGCCTTCCGGTTCGACCGGTCCGCTCTGAGGCGCGTGGTGATCAATCTGTTGAGTAACTCCGCGGAGATCCTTCAGGACCGAAAGAATCCGGAGGTGGAAGTGGCTGCCGGACCGCTGGCCGGAGGGCGCGGCGTATGGATCGCGATCCGGGATAACGGGCCCGGTCTGGAAGCTGAGGAACTGGACAAGCTCTTCGAGCCCTATTTTTCCAAGAAAAAGAGCCACACCGGATTGGGGCTCACCATCGTGAAGTCCATCGTCAACGACCATCAGGGCTCGATCTGGGTCGAGCCGAGCCCCGACGGGGGGCTCACCTTCAGAATGGAGTTCCCGGCTTGAGAGAGGAGGGGAAAATGGCTTCCAGGATACTCGTCGTGGACGACGAAGAGGATATCAGGATGTCCCTCATCGGGATCCTCGAGGACGAGGGATATGAAGTGCTCACCTGCGAGAGCGGGGAAGAGGCGCTCCGGATCATGGCCGCCGAGGATGTGGACACCCTGTTCCTGGATATTTGGCTTACCGGAAAGGACGGTATCGACGTCCTGGAGACGGTGCGAAGGGACTACGGCGATGTGCCTGTGGTCATGATTTCCGGGCACGGAAATATTGAAACCGCCGTACAGACGATCAAGATGGGGGCTTTTGATTTCATCGAAAAGCCCCTGTCCCTGGAAAAAGTGGTCGTCGCCGCCAAGAAGGCCCTGGAATTCCGGGGGCTCCAGCAGGAAAACCAGGCGCTCCGTTCACAGGCCGGAAGCGACCACATCGAGAACATCAGCGGTCAAACCCGCATTGTCCGGGACCTGCGCCAGCAGATCGAGCAGGTGGCCCCCACGGACGCCTGGGTGCTCATCACCGGAGACAATGGCACCGGCAAGGAGATCGTGGCCAGGGCGCTTCACCGGAACAGCCGGCGCAGCAAGCGTTCCATGATAGCCGTCAACTGTGCCGCCATCCCTGAAGAGCTCATCGAAAGCGTCCTGTTCGGCCACGAGAAAGGGGCCTTCACCGGCGCGGACAAGACCTATCCCGGCAGGTTCGAGCTGGCCCACAAGGGGACCCTCTTTCTGGACGAAATCGGGGATATGAGCCTGAAGACCCAGGCCAAGATCCTGCGGCTCCTGGAGGAGCAGTCCTTCGAGCGGGTGGGCGGGCGCAAGAGCATCAACGTGGATGTTCGCCTCATTGCCGCCACGAACAAGGATTTGCTCACCGAGATGAAACAGGGGCGATTCAGGGAGGATCTCTACTACCGGCTCAATGTGTTTCCCTTGTACGTGCCCCGTCTGCGGGAGCGCAAGAAGGACATTCCCCAGCTTCTGGAGGAGTTCGTGGAGAGCCAGTGCGCGGAAAACGGCCTGCGCAGGGTGGACTTCACGGAAGGAGCCGTGCAAAGGATCGTTAGCTATTCCTGGCCCGGCAATGTCCGCGAGCTGAAGAATTTCACCGAGCGCATGCTGATTATGTATCCCGGGCAGACCATCGACGAGGAGCGCCTTCCCCTCGAGATCAGGGATGCGGGACAGAACGAGGCCGCGGGCACCTCCGAGAGCGCCGGGCTCGATTCCGAGGTCGCGGACTTCAAGCAGGCCAGAGCGGAATTCGAAAAGCATTTTCTGGAAAGGAAGCTGGCCGAGTGCGAGGGGAATGTGAGCAAGTTGGCGGAAGTTGTCGGTTTGGAGAGGAGCTATCTCCATCGCAAGCTCAAGACCTACGGCATCAACAACTGAATAACCCACCTGGCAAATCCGGGAAGAGCTCCTGTCTTCTCGGAGATCCCCGCGATTCTTGAACACCTCTTTCGGTATTCCGGGAGGGGTGCAGGGAGGAAAAGCTGAGCCGGTCTTTTTCTCGAATATGGCGGCGCAATTGACCGGGGGTTTTGTGTGTGCTAAAGCTGTATTGCTCTGTGGATTTACGGAAATATGGGGAGCAGGCGGATTCACGTGTGCGGAAAAACAGTCAAGCGTTTGATTGCGGGTGCCCGTGACCGCAAAGCAATACATCCATCTCATTGCCAATAAATTCTCCGATGCGAAGGGGACAATTTTCCGAGGTTCGCCGGAATGCTGATATCCGTTAAGTGTTACGCCACATTGCGCGGCTATCAGCCGGAGGACGGAGCTCTTGAGGTCGAGGAGAGCGCCTCGGTGCACATTGTTTTGCAAAAACTCGGCCTTCTTCGTGAAGAGGCAAAAGTCGTTTTTGTCAACGGAAGGCATGCTTCCTTGGAGCAAGCCCTCAAAGAAGGCGACAAGGTCGCGCTCTTCCCCTCAGTGGGAGGAGGCTGAGCCGGAGGATTCGGTTTCTGTTTTCATGCGTGGTCGTGCTCGGGCTGGTCTGATAGTGAAGGGTGTCTCGATGCGGAAAACTCCGCAAACAATAAGGACGTAGCTCTATTTTTTTTCATCGTCATAAAAAGGGAAAGCTCCTATCCGGGAGAAAGCGAGCTGTAGGACGCGGAGCTCGTGGGGAGCCCATGTCGCGGCTGCGCCTGAAGCGGAGCAGGAAAAGGGTCGCCGGGATCGCGCTTTGCCTGTGTGTTGCTCTGTTTATCCTCTCCCTGGTTTCCCTGCATGAATATTTTCTCGTCCCGCGGAGCGACGCTATTGAAAAAGATCGCGTAGCCGCCGCCGGGAGCCCTGCTCTTGAAGCGACGCTGCTGCCTCTGGATCCCGATATTTCTGACCCCCTTTCTCCCTCCTCCCCGAAAGCGGACCACGGTGAGTCCCAGGACTCGGAAAATACGGCCGGCGCCGAGACAAACTCGGTGAGCACCAAGTGTTTCCAGGTGCAGGCGGGAGATACGGTTTCCTCCATTCTGGGCGACTATCTGAGCCCGTCCCGGATCTATCGTCTCAGTCGACAATGCAGCGATGTGTATTCCCTGAACCGGATCAAGACGGGGCAGGAATACAGGCTTGTGTTCCAGGACTCCGCTCTGTCCGGTTTCGAATACGACATCGATTCCGAGAGCAAGCTGCGGGTGCGTATAGACGAAGGGGATCTCCGGATCAGCAAGGAGAAGATCGAGTACGAGACCCGGGAAAAGCTGATTAGCGGCCGGATCGAGACCAATCTCTTCGACTCCGTGGAAGCGGCGGGGGGAACGGCTTCGCTCGCGATCTCCCTGACGGAGATCTTTGCCTGGGACATCGATTTTATTCGTGATGTGCGGGAGAAGGATGCTTTCAGTATCCTCGTGAGCGAACGCTATCGACGGGGCGATTTCGTGGGCTACGGAAGGATCAGGGCAGCCAGATTCGTCAATCGGGGAGACAAGTTCGACGCCTTTCTCTACGAAACCAAAAACGGTCGAGAGGAATACTTCGATGGCGAAGGGCGGGCCCTGAAAAAGACCTTTCTCAAGGCCCCATTGAACTTCACCCGGATTTCCTCGGGGTACACCTGGAAGCGGAAGCATCCCATACTGGACAAGGTACGGCCCCATCTGGGGATCGACTACGCCGCTCCGAGGGGAACGCCCATCAAGAGCGTGGGGAAGGGAGAGGTCATCGCCAAGGGCTATGCCAAGGGTGGCGGCAATTACCTCAAGATCCGGCATCCCAATCACTACGTGACGATTTACAACCACATGGCCAGCTATGCTGGCGGGATATATCCGGGCAAGGAGCTCGAGCAGGGTCAGGTGGTGGGTTATGTGGGCAGTACCGGATTGAGTACCGGCCCGCACCTGGATTATCGGGTCAAGCGATTCGGGGAATACAGGAATCCGCGCAAGATCGAGTCCGAGCCGGTCAAATCCGTGCCGGAGACGGAAATGAGCGCCTTTCGGCGCACCATACAGCCCCTTCGCGCCGCGCTGGACCAGAAGGGCCCGGAGCTGGCCGCACTCACCAAGGAGGAGGCCCGGTAATTGGCCCGAGGCACGGAACTGGTGTCGAGACGGCACAACCGGCGCTCGTTGGCTGCTGTTTCCGGTCCGAGGCAACCTCCCGGAAATGTGGAGGGCCATGGAACCGTATACGCTTTGATCGGCAAGGCAACGGGCTCTGCGGGTCATTATTCCCTTCGTGTCTTGCCAAATGGGAATCGTGGTTGAAAACAGGACAGGACACCGGGAGGGGAGGCATGATCGAGGGCTTCCGCTTCGGCGAAATTGTCATTAACGGGGCAACCTACAACAAGGATGTAAAGATCCTGGCCGACGGGAATGTGGTGCATCCCTGGTGGCGCGGGACCGGCCACCGTGTCGATCAAGGAGATGTTCAGGATATCCTTGAACAAGGGCCGCAGCTCCTGATCCTGGGGATGGGCGATCCGGGACAGATGAGGGCGAGTCCCGAGCTGCGCAGCGAGCTGGAGCAGAAGGGAATCCGGCTTCTGGAGAAGCCCACGGGAGTGGCCGCAGAAAAGCTCAACGCCGCCATAAAGCGCGGTGAGCGCGTCTGTGCCGGATTCCATCTGACCTGTTGAGGACGTCCCGGCGAAGGGGGTGCATGTGGCTGAAGTCGGCTTCGTACTCGGAGGATGCAAGAGCGGGAAAAGCGGCTATGCCCAGAACAAAGTTCTCCACGCCCGGGAGCCGGACAAGGTCTTTCTCGCCACCTGCGCCCCCCGGGACGAGGAATTGCGGTTGCGGATCGATCGCCACCGCCGGGAGCGCGGCCCCCAGTGGCGCACTGTGGAGGCCCAGCTGGAGCTTGCCGAGGCCGTTCGCCGACAGGCCGTAAGGGATTCCGTCCTCTTGGTGGACTGCCTGGGTATGTGGGTGACCAATCTCCTGGGACAGGATTTTGCCGAATCGGAGTGCCACAGCCGTTTCGACGCCCTGTGCCGCGCCCTGGAGGAGGCCGAAGCACCGGTGTGGCTCGTTTCCAACGAGGTGGGCTGCGGCATTGTGCCCGGAGATGCGATGAGCCGGAGTTTTCGGGATCTGCTCGGTGTTTTGAATCAAAGGGTGGCCGGGTTGTCCGAGCGCGTGCTCTGGATGGTCGCCGGTCTGCCCGTAGGGGTCAAGGGCGAAATATGAGCCGTTTTCTGGGAGCCCTGCGATTCATGACCGCTCTTCCTCTGGGGCGGGGAAGCGGAAAAACCTTCGATGCTGCCGGGCTGGGCCCGTATTTTCCCCTGGTCGGAGCTGTTTTGGGTCTGCTTCTGGCCCTGGCGGACGGCGTTTTCCTCGCTCTCTGGTCTCCGCCCGTGGCGGCGTGGCTGGATGTGGTGCTCCTGATCCTTCTGACCGGGGCCCTGCATCTGGACGGGCTCGGGGACGCCGCGGACGGGCTGTTCAGCCACCGCAGCCGGGACGAGATTCTGGCCATCATGAAGGATACCCGTGTCGGGGTCATGGGGCTGGTGACCGTCGTTGCGGTCCTGGGCATCAAGTGGGGCGGGATTCTGGGCCTGGAGCAGGGCAGATGGCTGGCCCTGATCCTGATACCGGGCTATTCCCGGGGCGGCCTGCTCCTGGCCATGCGTTTCCTGCCCTACGGCAGGCCGGAAGGGCTGGGCAGCGATTTCTGCCGCATACCTCCGGGATGGCGCTCCTTTTGGGGGCTCGGTCTCCTCGTGGCCTGTTCCCTTTTTCTGGGGTGGGGCGCCCTGGTGCTGAACCTCGCTTTCGCCGGGCTCACCGCTTTGATCCTGTGGTTCTACTCCCGAAGGATCGGCTGCATTACCGGGGATACGCTCGGGGCGCTCAACGAGGTGCTCGAGGCGGGCCTATTCCTCGCCCTGGCCGCTGTCTGAGGCCTTTTTGCGCCTGTGAAGGAATAGATAGATCGCGGCGAGGAGGATGCAGAAACCGATTGTCGCCAGAGTCGCATCGCGCAGATAGGCCGAGACGAGCTCCGGATTCTGGCCGAACCAGAATCCCAGCAGGGCGAGCACGGCCACCCAGCAGCCCGCTCCGAGGGCGGTGAACAGGGAAAAGAGGAAAAGATCCATCCGGGCCAGTCCCGCGGGCAGGGATATATACTGGCGCACACCGGGCAGGAGCCTGGCGATGAAGGTGCTGATATGTCCGTGCCGGTCGAAGAAGACTTCGGCGCGGTGCAGGGATTTCTGGCTGATGAAAAGGTAGCGGCCGTAGCGCAGCAGGAAGGGTCTTCCCACGGCCAGGGCCAGCCAGTAGTTGAACAGGCCGCCCAGGAGACTGCCGCCTGTTCCGGCGAGGATAACCAGCCAGAGATTCATGGTCTTTTGAGCCGCGAGATACCCGGCCGGTGGGACGACGATCTCGCTGGGGAAGGGGAAAAACGAAGATTCCAAAAACATGAGTGCGGCCACGCCCAGATAGCTGATCTGGCCTATCGCTTCCACGATCCACTGCGCTGTCTCCTGTAGCATATTCCCTTTTCCTCTGGATGTCCTTGAACTGTTCGCGATACGGTTGGCTCGGGGACCGAGTTCGCGCTCGTCCCTCTTAACCCTGTAGCACCAAGACGAATTTCCGGCTTTCAGGTTCCGTGGTGTTCGGGATATATTGGGTAAACATCGTTTCGGGGGAAGGTTGTCTGTCGGTCTATCCGACAAGCCAAGCAATCTACGCACTCTTTCCGGAAAAGGCAAACACGAAGGTGCCGAGGGCGCATGGGCACACGATGTTTTGTGGGAATTCCCCTGCCCGAGTCCTATCAAGAGGGCTTGGAGCGGACCGTGGAGCAGTGGCGTACAGAGCTGGCCTCGAAGATCAACTGGACCAGGCGCGGGAACTGGCATCTCACCCTGTATTTTCTGGGCGAGGTCGATGACGGAAGCCTGTCTGTAATACGCAATGCCCTGGCGGGAGTCAAACGGTCGCGCTTTACCCTGCAGGCCGGTGGGGGCGGTTTTTTTCCCCCGGGGAAGCCGCCGCGTGTCATCTGGGTCGGTTTGAGGCAGGGGGGCGAGGCGAGCTCCGCCCTTGCCGGAGATATCGAGGGAGCCCTAACCCGTGTGGGATGCCCGGAGCGGGACAAGCCCTTTACCGCCCATCTGACACTGGGACGCGTCAAGAAGGGAGCCCGGGACGACTGGAAGGCACTGCAGCGCTTTTTGCAGGCCGCGGTATGGCCCGAGATCGAAGTGGACTTCTTTGTCCTCTGGCAAAGCAGTCTGACTCCGTCCGGCCCTGTATACAAGGAAGTCGAGCGCTATCCCCTCGGCTCGGATGAAACGTCGTGATCCTGACTGATGATTCGCCATCGATAATTGGAGATCCCTGAAAGGAAAAGCTCTCAGCGGCAAGGCACGCATTGCCCATCGCCTATATCCTGTGTCTGTCGCCCATTACCTGAGCCCGGAATCCGGTCATGACTGTTTCGTATCTGTTCAAGCAGGGCGCCGGGTCCTGCGGTGGACCTTTTTTCCAAAAAGATGAAAAGGGGTGCTTCAACCCGTCAATTTTCCTGCTTCTTCTAGTGAGCAAGGAAGAAGAGGGCTTCCCGTCAGGAAAACCTGCTTTCCGGACGGGGAGGAGGTCGATTGACCGGGATTGGGCACACCATGTCATGGAGCTGGAGATATGCTCAAGAAGGCGGTTAAGATCATCGAGCGGGGCGGAGTGGTGATTTACCCCACGGAGACCTTCTATGCCATGGGGTGTGCCATCCGCTCCGAGAGCGCCGTGGAACGCGTGGCCCAGTTCAAGAATCGCGATGAGACCAAGCCCTTTCCGGTGATCATCGGCTCCCGGGAACAGCTCTCCCAGGTTGCGGCCGTGGAGGAGGGCGAGGCGATACGCCTGATGGAGGTCTTCTGGCCCGGGCCGCTCTCCATTATTGTTCCCGCGCAGAAGGATCTATCCTCCCGTTTGACCGATTCCGAGGGCCTGATCAGCCTGCGCTGGACACCCCATCCCGATGCGCAGGTCCTGTGCCGCATGAGCGGGACGCCCCTGCTGGCCACCAGCGCTAATACATCCGGGCGACCGGCAGCGTCCTGCAGTGAGTCCCTGGAACAGGAGCTGACCCGGCAGGCGGATTGGGTACTCAGACGTCCCTGCTCCGATCAGTTCCGATTGCCGTCCACAGTGGTTCGTCCCCTGGATCGAAACCGGGTGCTGATGGTGCGCGAGGGAGCGATCCCGGCGGACCGGCTCCGGGAGGCGGGGATCGAGGTTGAGCTCGATACGATCCGGAACTAGTGACTTGTCCAGCGTAAATCGTCGGTTTTATTGAGCCCCTGCATAACCACGCATATGTTTCATCTTAACAACAGCTTGAGCAGGACAAGTCACTAGTCCGCTTCTTCTTTGGGAAAAAGAAAAAGCAAGAAAATCAAAAGATTCTACTTACCGCCTTTTTGTTTCTTTTTTGAAAAAGAAACGAGCTTGTGTCTTGTCTCTCCATGAATCATGGCTTTCTGTTTTTTTTCTATACAGATATTCTGTATGCTCTTTGTATCCGACAAATGAAACGTTACAAGACACTAGCCGGAGCTGTCGGATTCCTGCGGCTCAGCGGACCGGTTCCGTGTCCCTTCCCATCCGTGCAGTTGCGACTGCAGGGCTGCCCAGACCCGTTCCGGAGTGAGTTCGCTGAGGCAGACCGGGCTTTGGCAATGGATCACACCCATCCGGGTGCAGGGTCGGCAGGAAGCGCTTCCCGAAAGGGTCGCAATATGGGCCGGCCCCCATTGCTTTTCCGGAGAGGGGCCGAAAAGGGCCAGGCCCGGCACCTGACAGAATCCCGCCAGATGGAGGGGGCCGCTGTCGTTGCCCAGGATGAAGCCCGAGGATCTTATCCACTCCTGCAATTCTGCCAGATCCGCGGGACGGATCGTATCGAAGCCGTGAACCCGCACGCCCCGCTCCACTTCGGCGGGGCCGAGCACGAAGACCACGCTGTATCCTAGCTCGCTCAGCCACTCGGCTATCCGGATATAGTTTTCCATGGGCCAGCATTTGGCCGGGTGCCCGCCCCCCGGAAAAATGAGCACGCGTTCCCTGTGGCGCGCCATGCCATGGGGAGCGAAGCAATCCAGCCATGCCTGCCGCCAGTCGTGATCCGGATTCAGTCCCCTCGCCCTCAGGCCGTTTTTGCAGACCCGGCGCGGAGGCGCCTCCCCTGCCTCGTCCAACATGGGCACGAACCAAAAGCCCGGTATCTCCGAATCCGTCGGGGGAGTCCGCAAACCGAACCATATGATGTGGCAGTCCTCCAGGGCCCGCGGCAGGCTCCGTGCCCCGTAGAGCCGGTCGACTTCCCGGCGCAGGCCGGGAGCGTCACGGATACCCAGCGGGGAGGTCCACAATGTGTAGGCCTGTCTTCCGGCCCAGAGGAATTCCCGGTTCCCAAGCTCTCGAGTTAGGGCTAAAATAGAGGGCCATGTCTGCAGAAAATCCCCGATTGCCCCTTTGTGGACGAGTACGAGCTTCTGTGCTACGCGCATGGGCAAATAAATAAATGGCATTTCACTCAGGGTCAAACAGGGCGATAGGCCTATGACCAAGCGGACGGAGTATCGCTTTTGCCCTTCCTGCGGCGAAAAAGTCGCCTTCACCGCCTACGCCAACCCCACTCCCACGGTGGATGTTGTGCTGCGTGTCGGCGCGAGCAAGGTGGCGCTCATCCGGAGAAGGAATCCGCCCTCGGGATGGGCTCTGCCCGGAGGATTCGTGGACGAGGGCGAGAGCGTGGAACAGGCGGCGCGCCGCGAGCTGTGGGAAGAGGTGGGCGCGGATGTTGAGCTGCAAGGCCTCCTGGGGGTGTATTCCCATCCTGAGCGCGATCCCCGCAAACACACCCTGAGCATCGCGTTTACCGCGGAGCTGGAGGATGCCTCCCTGTTGCGTGCGGGGGACGACGCCGGGGATGTCCGGTTGTATGACCTGCAGGACCTGCCGGAAATGGCTTTCGACCACGAGCGCATCCTGAGCGATTTCCTGGGGCACCTGAGGGGAGAGGGAGGCGGCGTTGAGAGCGGGGCCAGCTCCTGTAGGGGCTGATTTTTGGTTCATCCGAGTCAAGGGTACTTGTATGTTTTTGAACCGCCAAGTTGCCAAGAACGCCAAGGGAAGATCTTTTGCTTTGCGGGGTTGCCGCAAAGCAAAAACTGAGCCTTCGGTCT
>Ga0207714_1001028_pt1 | contig 18616 bp, 17 predicted proteins | sample PonA232FremontCA_2_FD_187270 | JGI IMG/M metagenome (GOLD analysis project Ga0207714, IMG submission 187270) | Marine sediment microbial community from Fremont, CA, USA - Pond A23 Sediment 2 (SPAdes) | ecosystem: Environmental > Aquatic > Marine > Unclassified | place: USA: Fremont, California...
CCGCCGACCCCGACGCGGTCGACGTGCTCGTCGACAGCGCCGACAGCGCGGTCCGCGACGTGCTCGTCGACACTATCGGGGTGGACTTCGACACGAACGGCGGTGGGTTCGACTACGGCCGGGAGGCGGCCCACGACGAACCCCGCATCCTCCACGTCGAGGCCGCCACCGGGAAGCACGTCCACGTCCCCTTCCTGAACTACGTGGCCGATGAAACCGACGTCAGGGTGCTGGAGGACACCGCCGCCCTCGAACTCCTGGGTCACGAGGGGGCGGTCTACGGCGCGATGCTCGAACGCGACGGCGAGGTTACCCCCACCTACGCCGGCGCGACCGTCCTCGCCACGGGAGGGATCGGGGCGCTCTACCCCCGGTCGACGAACCCCGCCGACGCCACCGGCGACGGCATCGCGATGGCCGCGCTCGCGGGGGCGGACGTCGCCGACATGGAGTACGTCCAGTTCCACCCGACAGCCTACGTCGGCGACGGGGCCGGGGAGAGTTTTCTCGTCAGCGAGGCCGTCCGCGGGGAGGGCGCCGTCCTCCGGAACGGCGACGGCGAGCGGTTCATGCCCGACTACCACGAGGACGCCGACCTCGCACCCCGGGACGTGGTCGCCCGCGCGGTCGAGGCCGAGCGCGAGGCCACTGGCGAGGTCGTGCTCGACGTCTCCCCGCTCGACTTCGAGGGCGAGTTTCCCTCGCTCGCCAGGAAGTGCCAGGACGCCGGCGTCGACCTCCCGACGGTCCCGGTCGCGCCCGCCGAGCACTTCCTCTGTGGCGGGGTCGACGTCGACGACCGGGGCCGGAGTTCGCTGGGCCGTCTCTACGCGGTCGGGGAGTGTGCCCGCACCGGCGTCCACGGCGCGAACCGGCTGGCCTCCACCTCCCTGCTCGAGGGGCTGGTCTGGGGGGTGCGCGCCGGCGAGGACGCCGTCGGCAACGACATCCGTACGGTCGAACCGCCGGAGCTGCTGGACCGGGACCCGGAGCTCCCAGATAACTTCGCCGCCGGGAAGTTCCGCCGTCTGCGCCGCGTGATGGACGAGCAGGTCGGCATCGAGCGGACGGCCGACGGGCTGAGCCGCGCCCAGGCGGTCCTGCGGCGGCTCAAGGGCGAGGTCGACGCCTACGTCCGCACCCGCACCTCGCGGTCGCTGTACGAACTCCGCGCGGCCTCGGTCGTCGCGCTGCTGGTCGCCCGTGCGGCCGCCGAGAACGGTGAGTCGGTGGGCTGTCACTACCTGGTCGACGGGGAGGACGACGGGACCGAACGGGCGGGCGCGACCGCCGACACGGCATGAGTCTCGTCACGGACGGGCAGGTCGAGGTCTGGCTCCGCGAGGACCTCGGCCACCACGACGTGACCAACCACGTCGCCGGCGAGACGGAGGGCCGGCTCGTCGCCAAGGAGGCGGGCGTGGCAGCGGGCCTCGACGCCGCCACGGCGGTCTTCGAGTACCTCGGCGTGGTGGCCGAACCGCTCGTCGAGGCCGGCGACACCCTCGCGGCCGGCGACACGCTCCTGCGCGTCGAGGGACCGGCCCGCGACGTGCTCCGTGGCGAGCGCGTTGCGGTCAACGTCGCCGGCCACGCCGCCGGGGTCGCGACGCGTACCCGTGAGGCCGTCGACGCCGCCCGCGCGGTCAGCGACGGTGTCACGATTGCGGGCACGCGCAAGACCACCCCCGGCCTCCGGGGAGTCGAGAAACGCGCCATCGCGGCCGGCGGCGGCGACACCCACCGCCTCGACCTCTCGCATATGGTCATGGTCAAGGACAACCACGTCGCCGAGATGGGCCTCGAGGGTGCTGTCGAACACTTCCGGGAGAAGGCCTCTTTCGCCACCAAGGTCGAGGCCGAGGTCGAGAGCCCCGAGGACGGCCCGGTCGCCGCCGCGGCCGGCGCGGATATCGTCCTCTTCGACAACCTCTCGCCGACGGAGGTCGAGCGCGGGGTCGGCCTGCTCCCCGAGGGAACGCTCGCGGAGGCCTCCGGCGGGATCACCGTCGACGACGTGCCCGACTACGCGACGACGGGCGTCGACGTGATCTCGATGGGGTCGCTCACCCACTCGGCGCCGGCGCTGGACTACTCTTTCCGGACTGGCTAGCCACCGACCCAGCGGTCGTAGCGGCGCTTGCCGGCTCGCAGTAAGCCTGCCCCGACGAGGACACTGGCTGCCGTGTAGACGGGGCCGGCCGGTTCGTCCCTCCGGGGGCCGTCGGTCTGCACGACGACGTAGTACGCCCCGTCCCGTTCGATGACCAGTCCGGTCGAGTCCAGTCCCGGGTCCGCAGAGACGGTTCCGGTCTCGATGGCCCGCCGGACACCGTCGGGCGCGTTGCTGGCCGGCGCGGAGACGTTCGACAGCACCGCCGTCGCCGATGCTGGGCGGACCGCGAGAGTCACGTTGCCCGTCCTGCTCGTGACGGTCTGCTCGTAGAGCCGGCCGTGATAGGTGTACCCGCCCCACCCTGCTGGCTCTGACTCGACCGTCACCGGCCCGTCGACCAGTGCCGACTCCAGGGCGCACCGCTCCGAGGCGACGACCCTCGGATAACAGTCCAGCAGCGTCAGCCCGCCGCGGGACGCGAGCACTCCCCGGACGGAACGGTCGCGCTCATCGACCCACGACAGCGAGAACTCGCCTCCGTCGGGGGAAATTTCGGCCGCGGCGTACTCGGCGTCGCCGGTCAGCCCGGCCGCGTCGGGGAGTCCGCCTACGAGCGGGTTGAGAACTAGCAGGACACCGACCACGAGAAAGACGGCCGCGCGAACTCGGAGCGAGGGCGCCCAGCCACGGAAGAAGGGGTCGGGGCCACTCTCGCCGTCACTGTCGGGGACCATCTGTCCGGAGTGCTGTCACGGACACGTGTCTATTTTTCGGGCTCTCCTCGTCAGTCGGCGACCGTCGTCGTCATCCTCGCAGGTCGGCCATCCGCTCCTCGGCGCTCTCGTCGGTCTCGACGACCCCCCGCCACTTCTCGAACCGGTCGGCCTCGATTCCCTTCCGGATGAGGTACTCCTCGTCGGTATCCTCGAAGGTCACCTCGTCGCCGGATGCCCAGCCGCTCCCGGATCTCCTTGGGAATGGTCACCTGCCCCTTCTCGGTGACGCGGCTCATGCTAATAGCTAACGAGTAATACTGGAGAAGGATTACTGGCCGGCGAAGTCGCCGTAGGTCGGCCGGTCGTGGTCGCCGGGGAAGCCGCCGACCGGGGCCGTGGTCTGGTTGCCCGATTCCATGTCCTTGACGGTCACTTCCTCGTTCGCGAGGTCCTGCTCGCCGACGATCACCACCGTCTCGGCGCCGATGGAGTCGGCGTAGTCCAGTTGCGCGCCGAAGCTCCGGCCGGCGACGTCGGACTCGACGACGTGGCCCCTCTCGCGGAGGTCGCGGGCGACGCGGGCCGCGACGGCGCGGGTGTCCCCCACCTGGAGGACGTAGTAGTCCGTCGTCAGTTCCTCAGCCGGCCAGACGCCGGCACGCTGACAGAGCAGCGAGAGGGTGGCGTAGCCGGGCGCAAAGCCCACCGCGGGCGTGGGCTGGCCGCCGAAGCCCTCGATGAGGTCGTCGTAGCGGCCGCCGCCGAACACCGACCGGGAGACCTCGCCCGTGGAGTCGAAACACTCGAAGACGACGCCCGTGTAGTAGTCCAGCCCCCGCGCCGTGGTCAGCGAGAGGGTACAGTACTCCCGGACGCCGAAGTCGGCGGCCGCCTCGAGGACCGCCTGGAGGTTCTCGACGGCCGCCTCGACGCGGTCGGTTCCCGCGAATTCGACGAGCTCGCCGAGCCGTTCCTCGGGGGTCGAGAGCAGGTCGTCGAAAGCCTCGGCCTGCCGGCCGTCCAGGCCCGCATCCTCCAGCAGGCGCATGTACTCCGCGCGCTCGACTTTCCGTCGTTTGTCGACCGCCCGGATGGCCTCGCGGGTGTCCACGTCGGCGTCCATCGATTCCAGCAGGCCGCCGAGGATGTCCCGATGCGAGACCCGGAAGTCGAAGTCATCGGCCGTGAGCCCCAGGCCGGTCAGCGCGTCGGCGGCCACCGCCAAGACCTCGGCGTCGGCGGCGGGGTCGCTCGTGCCGAAGACGTCGACGTTGGTCTGGTAGAACTCCCGGAAGCGGCCCTGCTGGACCTGCTCGTACCGCCAGAACGGCCGGGTCGAGACCCACTTGATCGGCTTCGAGAGTTCCTGCTGTTTGGCGACGACCATCCGCGCGACGGTCGGGGTGAGCTCGGGCGTGAGCGCGACCTCCCGACCGCCCTTGTCCTCGAAGGCGTACAGCTCCTCCAGGATCTCCTCGCCGGACTTGTCGGCGTACATCTCGGCGGGCTCCAAGGCGGGCGTGCCGACCTCCCGGAAGCCGTAGCGGCGGGCCGCCCCCTCGACGGTGTCCATGACCTCGCGGCGGGCTGCCATCTCCCCGGGGTAGAAGTCACGAAAGCCCTTGATCCGGTCGTACATACCCCGTCTTCGGCGACGGCGCGTTTGAAAGTGACTACTCGGAGTCCGCGCCGCTCCCGCGACCGCGCCGCCCGGTCACCCGCGACTGGACGTGCTCGGGGAACACCGCCTCGACGGTCTCCTGGCCGTGCTCGCGGCGCATCAGCGCCCGGAGTTCGGCCTCGTAGTCGCCCGTCGCGAGTTCCTCACTGGGACCGGTCTCGACGGCGAGGTGGGCGTCGGCCAGCCGGTCGATAGCGTCGCGGCCGACGCCCGCGAGCGGCGCGAGGTGCGAGACGCCGAACCGGTCCTCCAGGCTCTGTGCGAGCGGCCGGTCGACCGTCGGGGCGCGGTCGTCACGCCGGGTGCCGTCGGCGACGGCCGGCCACTCCCCGGCGGCCCGCTCCAGGGCGTGCTCGTGGACCTGCTGGATACCCTCGCGGGGGTAGCCGTTCGCAACCATCCCCGCGACGGCCTCGCGGGCGACTGCCGGGTCCAGGTCCAGCCGGGCGGTCTCGAAGCCGAGCCGGCGGCCGGCTTCGCTGGCCTGGTAGTGATCGTCGGTCACGCCGAAGGTGCCACAGCAAAGGGTGACGTCACAGAGCCCGTCGAGCAGACAGGCCGCGAGCGTCGAGTCTTTCCCGCCGCTGTACAGCAGGCCGACCTCCATTCCCGTGTTACCGCCGCTGGATGTCGAAGCTCTTGGAGTCGGGGGTCAGCTCTTGGAGGAGCTGTTTCATCTTCTCCTCGTCTATCCTCCCCTGGATGCGGCCGCTCTGGGCGAGCGCGACGATCTGCTGTTCGACCTGCTCGCCGACCTCCGGCTTGGACATCTTGACGGTGTTGAGCCGCTTGCGCGCGCCGTCGGTCAGGCTCTGCCGGAGGATGGCCTTGCGCTGGGCCTCGGCCTGCTGGCGCTGCTGTTCCATGGCCTCCTCGTCGGCGCCGCCCTGCTGTTCTTTGAGCTGTTCCATCTTCTCCTGGCGGAGCTTCTCGAGTTCCTCGTCGCTGGGGTCGCCACTCATACCTCCCGTTTGTCGGCTCGCCCGCAAAACCATTACGGAGCACCCAGGATGTCACGAAGCTAGACACGAGGTGTCGCTCGGGCCCTACTACAGTGAAACGTAGCCCGAAAACCGGTGGAGTATCAATACACGCCGCTACGCCGTAGTATCCCTCGTCGTCTCCTCAGCTTTCGCCAGGAGATAGCCACCAAACGCGAGCAACCAGAGGATGAGCGGATAGACGACCCACCGCTCGATTCCGCCGCCCCCGAGAAATTCGAGCGGATGGGGGCCACCGACGACCAGTCCGAAAACGAAGACACTGACGAGAGTGAGAAAGGAGACTGCACCGAAGAGTCCACAGAGAAGCGAAAACGGACGGGAAACGACCCGAGCAGAAAGGAGGACTGTGATACCCCCCGTAAAAAACGTGAGGAGAGCGAATAGTCCGTGCCACGGAGTCACGTTTCCCGGAAAGACTCCAACACCAAACGCGCCGAGTCCAAAGACGGCAAGCGTAATCGGGAACCCCCGACGGTCCATCACCCGGTAAAGCAGGTATGCCGAGATAACCACTATCACTCCCGTCAAGAGCATCGTTGAATTGAATACCGTCGCTGAGGGTTCGTGTATCACTGGGTCGGGTGGGCGTGTCGACCCCAGGTCGCTGATATCCTGTCGCGTCGAGTAGTTCGGATAGAGGACCTCGGCCGTGATTATCCCCATGAGTCCGAGGAAGCCTGACACCGTGAGGCCGAAGCCCGCTATCGACCGCTCCGAGAGTCCGAGTCGGGAGTGGAGAGAGGCAGTTTGGCTCATCAACTGAACGTTCGTACGAAAGGGAAAAGTAGTTGTTTGTTTAACAGATACCGGTTCTCCCAGATACATCCTCTGTAGATAACAACTCGGCTGTGGCAGCTGGGGGAGTGCGAACAATCCCACGGCGAGACCGAACGTTAGCTCAATGTGGAAAGTAGCATCCGCGGCGCTCTGTGCCGCGGTTCACTCGCCGCTCCCTTCGGTCGCGGCGAGGTCTTTTTCGCCCACGTTTTGGCCGCCAGCGACGGAGCGGAGCTCCCTCGTACCGTGCGAACGGCAGCTTCGCTGCCGTGAGCAGAGAGCGGTTCGCCGAAGGCGAACCCGAGCGGAAAAAAGGTGGTCAGGCGTACCGCTCGAGCGCGGGGTCGTCCAGCTCTTCGAGCACTTCGGCGGCGGTGTCGTCGAGGAAGCCCTGGCCCTCGGGAGTCACGGTTCGGCCCTCACCCTCGGCGGTCGCGACGTAGCCGGCCTCCTCGAGTTGCTGGAGGGCGGTCCGGATGATCTTCCCGGAGGACTGGGACTGTCGGCGGGGACGGACCCGGTAGCGGGTCGAGCCCTGCTTCGTGGAGCCGTACTCGGTGCGGAGGCTGCCGACGCCGACGGGGCCGTCGACGGCGACCTTCCGGAGCAGGCTGGCGGCCCGGCGGGCCCAGAAATCCTCCTGTTCGGGCGGGAGCTCGCGGTCCACGCCGGTCTTGACGAACTGGAGCCAGTCGGGTTCCTCGACCTCGTCTTGCTCGGCGAGCCGGTCGGCGACCGCCTCGATGAGGTCCTCGGTGGGGACGTCGTAGAGCGTCGTCATTGCACGCTCTTTCCGGACGCCGTCATTTAAGCACGTCGTTTACTGCCGGGCGCGGCGGGCCTGGGTGCTGAGGACGAACGCCGCGCCGCCACCGAAGGCCGTCGGGAGCCAGTAGGTCGCTCCCCGGTGGATGAGCACCGCCGCGGTCGCGACCTCGGCGGGAACGCCCAGCGGCAGGAGCAGCGTGACGAAGGCGGCCTCGATCCCGCCGAGCCCGCCGGGGAACGGGGTCACCCCGGCGATGCTCCCGATGGGGACCACGAAGAGGATCGACAGGAAGGGGATGACGTGGCCCAGGGCGGCCAGCGAGAGCCACAGCGAGGTCGAGAGACAGACCCAGCCCAGCGCCGACAGCGACATGGCGGTCACCAGCGCCCGCCGGTCCGAGGCGACGCGGCCGACCGAGGAGAAAAAGCCCTCGACGCGTTTCTGGATGACCGCACGGGAGGGCGCCGAGGCGACCGGGGTGACCCGACCCAGAAACTGGATCCCGGGCCCCAGTCGGTCGACGACCACACGCTGGAGTCGCTCGCGAAAGCGCCAGACCAGGTAGCCGACCGTCGGGACGACCGCCGCGAGCGCCGCCGCCGCCGCCACCGCGAAGACCAGGTCCTGGGTGAACTCTGCGGCCGTGACCGCGACGTAGCCAAGCCCGACGGTCGCGACCGCCAGCGACGGGATGAAATGCAGCGTGTCGACGCTGGCGATGGCCGCCAGCCCGGTCTCGTACTCGCTGTCCGAGGCCGAGGAGATGAACATCGCGCTCACCGGCTCCCCGCCGGCCTGCCCGAACGGCGTGATATTGTTCGAGAACACCGCGGCGGTGAACACGAAGACCGCCTTGTGGGGCCTGATGGGCGCGCCGAGCGCTCCGAGGACAGTGTACAGCGACAGCCCCCACGCGGAGAGCCAGACGACGGCGACGGGGAGGGTCAGGGCGGCGACCCCGGGGTCGCCACGCAGCAGCGCCGCGACGACCTCGTCGAAGCCGATGTACCAGACGATGACGACGAGCAGCGCGACCGCCGCGACGAATCCGGCGGCTGTCTTGAGGCGGTCGCCATCCATACCCCGGGCGTTGGACGGCCCGGGCTTGAAGCCTCCGGATGCAAGCCAGCGGCCGGACTAGACGACCGCACCGCCCGCTCCGCGGGAGGCCTCTCCGTGACGGCGCGTGCGACGCGCCTTTGGGCCCGGCAGGCGAATCCGCTCCATGGACGAACGGGCCGCGCTCCGCCACCTCGCCGACACGCTCCCGGCGGCCGGCGACGACGCCGCCGTCGTGGACGGCCTCGCGCTGACGACCGACATGCTCCACGACCGCACTGACTTCCCGGCGGGGACGACCCGGTACACGGCGGGCTGGCGAGCGGTCGGCGCGTCGCTGTCAGATTTGGCGGCGATGGGTGCCGAGGCGGTGGCCGCCGTCGCCGTCTACGGCGCGCCGACTTTCGAGTGGGAGGAGATCGCCGCCTTCGTCGCTGGCGCGCGCGAAGTCTGTGAGCCGACCGGCGGCGCCTACGTCGGGGGCGACCTCGACGCCCACGACGAGTTCACCGTCGCCACGACCGCGCTCGGCCGGGCGCCGGACCCGGTCCCCCGGTCGGGCACCAGCCCCGGCGAGGCGGTCTGCGTGACCGGGACGCTCGGCCGCAGCGGCGCCGCGCTGAGGCTGTTCGAGCGCGGCGACGTCGAACGGGCGAACGACCTCTTCCGGTTCGAGCCACGGGTGGCGGCCGGGCGGGCGCTCGCCCCCCACGCGACGGCGATGATGGACTCCAGCGACGGGCTGGCTCGCTCGCTACACCAGCTCGCCGAGGCCAGCGACTGTGGCTTCGCCGTCGAGACGCCGCTGCCGGTCGACGACGCCGTCGACGAAGTCACCGGGACCGGCGAGGAGTATCTGGAGTTGGGCGCGTTCTTCGGCGAGGACTTCGAGCTCGTCTGTACGCTGCCGGAATCGGAGGTGGAGGCTGCCCGCGAGGCGCTGTCAGCCCCGCTGACAAGAGTCGGGACGGCCACCGATTCCGGCGTGACGCTGGACGGCGAGCCGCTGCCTGACCGGGGGTATACCCACTGACGGCGTGGGCGGGCAGCTCGCGGTCGACCGGCCGGGCTCAGACGGTCACGACCTCGATCGGAACGGGCGTGAAACAGAGCGCGCCGAGGACGAACGTGAGGAGACCGACCGCCACCCGGCGCCGGTCGAGCGGCTCGTCGTAGACCGGCTCGGCCGCGCCGGCGTAGGCCAGCCCGAGCGCGAACACCCCCCAGAAGACCCAGATGGCGACGGAGTTGACCGTCCCCTCGACGACGTAGAGGTAGGCGGCGAGCGCGAACAGCAGGGCGGGGACGGCAGCCGAGAGAGTTTCCTGGCGGGGTCCGAGCACCGCACGGAGGATGTGGCCGCCGTCGAGCTGGCCGACCGGGAGGAGATTGAGAACGGTGACGAGCATCCCGACCCACCCGCCGAACACGACCGGGTGGACCGAGCCGTTGGCCGCGAGTTTTCCTGCCGTGCCCGTCGCCTCGGCGACGAGCACGAGCAGCGCGGGGTTGTTGAACCGGATGAACGTGCCGGCCTCCTGACTCGCGGCCTCCTGGACGGGGAGGGGGTCGAGCTGGAGGCCGACGGCGGTCACGACGACCGTCGCCGCCAGCCCCGCCAGCGGCCCGGCGACGCCGATGTCGAACAGCGCCTCCCGGTCGGGGATCCGCCCTTTCATCCGGATGACCGCGCCCATCGAGCCAATGACCGACGGGAACGGGATGAAGTAGGGCAGCGTCGCGTCGACCTCGTGATACCTGCTCATGACGTAGTGGCCGAGTTCGTGGATCCCCAGGACCCCGAGGATGGCGACGACGAAGGGCCAGGCCTCGAGCATCGCAACCGGCCCCGCGGACAGCGGGATCCGGTACCACGTCGTCGCTCCCACCAGAAGCGTCGAGAACACCGTCGCGACGAGGAGGGCGACGTTCGTCCACGGGACCCCGTCGACCCCGACCGACCGGGGCCTGGCGACGAGGACGTACTCCCCGGCGGAGATGGGGACGTCCCCCTCGCCGCCGTCGGGATACCCCTGTCTGAGCTGCACCTCGTAGCCACACTCCCGGAAGCGCGGCCAGAGTTCGCGCTCGACGCGGCCGGGCGCAGCACGGGGCTGGCCGACGTAGACCAGCCGGTCGCCGTCCTCGCGGACGTCGTAGACCGCGAAAACCGACGCGACGTCGGCGGCCGGAGGGCCCGCCGTCGGCCACTCGCTGCGCTCCATCGCCTCGTTGTTCGCGTCGGATGCGGTTAAAAGACCGGGGCCCGCCGGCGGTCAGCCGGGGGAGCGCACGGGGACCAGTGGGGTGCGGGTCGGGTCCTCAGGCGGGCTCGACGCGCCAGGTGGTCGCGCTCGTGTACGACCACTTCTCGATCTCCAGTCCCGGCGCGGACTCTTTCAGCTTGACCATCAGGGCGCCGATCTCCTTGGGCGAGAGCCCGACCTCGTCCGCGATGAACTTGCTCTTGAAGTACATCTCGCCGTCGGTGGCCTTGCGCTCGAGGAACGCCCGCAGCCGTTCCTCCTTCGAGCTTTCCTGGGAGGGCGTCGTCGTTGCGCTCATGACTCATCTATCTGTACCGCCCCCGACCTCATATAAAGAAACGAACCTTCGGGTGGCTTCGGTCGCTTTCAGCTATTCCGGGATATAAAACGACCTTTCACGAACGCCTCATACCGCAGTAAACGTTTTACAGCCAATTCTGAGCGAGTAAGAGCAGCCGGCGGTCACGCCGGTAGGCCGGCCCTGTCGGGACGGTAAGACCGGGTGATTCCCGCACAAAAATAGGAGTTTGTTGCCTGTTCTTTTCCCGACTTTTCGGCTGGCCACCCGAGCCGTCTCTCCCCCCCGGCGGCGGGTGTTCGGTGGACGGCTTGACAACCCTTAAGCCTGCCTCGGGGCTACAGCGGGACGATGAGAGTGGTCGTCTCCGTCGGTGGGAGTGTTCTCGTGCCGGACCTGGATTCCTCGCGCGTCGCCGGCTACGCCGCGGCCGTCGAGCAGCTGCTGGACGCGGGTCACGAGGTGTGCGTGGTGGTCGGCGGTGGGGCGACAGCCCGCGAATACATCGGCGCCGCACGCGAACTCGGGGCCAACGAGACCGAGCTCGACCACCTGGGGATCGCGGTGACGCGGCTCAACGCCCGGCTGCTGATCGCCGCCCTCGACGAACGGGCCGTCTCGGCGCCCGCGACCGACCACGGGGCGGCCCGGACCGCGCTCCGCCGGGGCGATGTCCCCGTGATGGGCGGCACCGGGGCCGGCCACACGACCGACGCCGTCGCCACCGCGCTGGCAGAATACGTCGACGCCGACCTGCTCGTCTACGCGACCAGCGTCCCCGGCGTGTTCGACGCCGACCCCGAAGCCGACCCCGAGGCGACGAAGTACAGCCGGATCGGCGTCGACGACCTGGTGGCGCTCGTCGCCGAGATGGACATCGACGCCGGGAGCAACGCGCCCGTCGACTTGCTGGCGACGAAACTCCTCCAGCGCGCCGGCCTCCGTGCGGTCGTGCTCGACGGAAGCGACCCCGAGGCCGTCGTCGCGGCCGTCGACGGCGACCACGACGGAACCGACATCGAACCACGATGACCGACGACGCCTTCCCCGACCCGTACGAGACCGCCAGCAGCACCGACCGCCCCTTCTGGGCCGACGCCGTCGCCGACGTCATCGAGGCCCGCGACCCCAAGGAGCCGGTCGTGATCAAGGGGGGCGTCTCGCCCTCAGGCGTCCCGCACATCGGCCACTTCAACGAGATCCTTCGGGGCTACTTCGTCGCGGAGGCGCTCCGGAACCGCGGCTACGAGGTCCGCCAGGTCTTTACCGCCGACGACAAGGACCGCCTGCGCGCCGTCCCCCGCCGCCTGGCGGGCCTGGACTGGAACGTCGTTGGCCTCGGGGAGGTCAACGCGGGTGCGCTCGGACGCAACCTCGGCAAGCCCTACACCGCGATCCCCGACCCCTTCGGCTGCTGTGACTCCTACGGGGCACACTTCACCCGGCTGCTCCAGGACAGCGCCGACCGGCTGGGCGTCGAGGTGGAGATGGTTTCGAACACCGAGCTCTACGAGACCGGCGAGTTCGAGGCCGTCACCCGTCACGTCCTCGCGAACCGCGAGCGCGCCCGAGAGGTCCTCGCCGACTTCCAGGAGAAGGTCGACGACGACTATGTCCCCTTCTTCGCGGAGTGTAGCGAGTGTGGCCAGCTCACCGAGACCATCACCGGCGTCGACCTCGAGGCGGGGACGGTCGCCTACCGGTGCACGGACAGCGAGGCCGACGGCGACGTTATCGAGGGATGTGGCCACGAGGGAACGGCCACGCTGCGGGAGGGGAAACTCCCCTGGCGGTTCGAGTGGCCAGCCCAGTGGAAGCTGCTGGGCGTGGATTTCGAGCCCTTCGGGAAGGACCACGCCGAGGGCTCCTGGCCGAGCGGCGTCGCCATCGCCCGGGAGGTGCTCGACATCGAGCCGCCCGTGCCGATGGTCTACGAGTGGTTCACGCTGGACGGCGAGCCGCTCTCCTCCTCCGCGGGGAACGTCCTCACCGTCGACGAGGCGCTGACCCTCCTCGAGCCCGAGGTCCTGAAGTACTTCTTCACGAAGGAGCCGCTGAAACAGCGCGATTTCAGCGTCGAGCACGTCGACCAGCTGGTCGACGAGTTCGACCGCTTCGAGCGGGTCTACTTCGGGGAACGCGAGGCGGGCGAGGAGGAACGGGCCCGCGCCGAGCGCGCCTATCCGATGGTCGTCGACGAGCTACGCGCCGAACGGGTGCGGATCCCCTACACGTTTGCCGCGGTGCTGGGGATGACCGACGACCCCGCCGTGCGCGAGGAGATCGCCCGCAAGGAGGGACACATCCCCGGGGACGCCCCGGAGCGGGCCGTCGAGGCAGCGCTCGCCCGCGTCGAGCGCGCCCGGGAGTGGGCCCGCCGGACCGGCAACGCCTTTGACTACGAGCTCAAGCGCGCCGAGTTGCCCGAGGTGGACTTCGACCCCGAGACCGAGCGGGCGCTCGACGAGCTGGCCGCGTTCGTCGCGGAGGGCCACGACGGCGAGGCCGTCCAGGGTGAGATCTACGAGACGGCCAAGCGTCACGACCTCGACATCGGCGAGTTCTTCTCGGCCGGCTACCGCCTCTTTTTCGACGACGACGAGGGGCCACAGCTGGGCCCGTTCCTCGCGAAGCTCGACCGGGAGTTCGTCGTCGACCGGCTGCGACGGGAGCGGTGACCGGTCGCAGCCGGAAATGACCGCCGCAGACGGTGCCGACGCCCCACGCCGACCCCCGCACGCCGTCCCGTAGGAAAACCCTCTTTGCCGTACCCGACTACTGGCAACCAATGGTCGGTACGCTCGAGCTGGTCCTCGTCGGGTTCGGGGTCTACGTACTCGCCCTCCTGGCGCTGCAGGCCCGCGGCGTCCTCCCGGATTACGTCCGTGTCTCCGGCCCGCTCGTGACGCTGCACACCGGCAGGGGGAGAGCCTTCCTCGACCGGCTCGCGAAGCGGCGCCGCTTCTGGCGGGCCTGGGGGAACGTCGGCCTCGGGATCACCGTCGTCGTCATGCTGTTTGCCGCGGCCTTCCTGGTGCTCTCGGCGTATCTCGTGCTCTCCGCGCCCGAACAGACCCGGGCCATCGAGCCACAGAACGCTCTCGTGATACCTGGCGTCAACGACTTTCTCCCGCTGTCGGCCGCCCCCGACATCGTCTTCGGCCTGCTGGTCGGGATGGTCGTCCACGAGGGCGGCCACGGCCTGCTCTGTCGCGTCGAGGACATCGACATCGACTCGATGGGCGTCGCGCTGCTCGGGTTCATCCCGCTGGGCGCGTTCGTCGAACCCGACGAAGAGAGCCGGACGAAGGCCGACCGGGGCTCCCAGAGCCGGATGTTCGCCGCCGGCGTCACGAACAACTTCGTGGTCACCGCGCTCGCCTTCGCGCTGCTTGCCGGTCCGGTCGCGGGCGCCATCGCGGTCGCCCCGGGGGTCGCGGTCGGCGGTGCCTACCCGGGTTCGGCGGCCGCCGACGCCGGCCTGGGCCACAGCGACGTCATCACCGCCGTCAACGGGACCGACGTCGAGAACCGGACGGAGCTCGAAGCGGTGCTGGCCGACGTCGAGAGCGCGGCCGTCGAGGTCGACCTGCGCGACGGCTCGACGGTCACCGTCCAGCGCCGCGTCCTCGCCGTCGAGTTCGTCCCCGAGGTACTGAACGTCAGCAGCGGCGAAGCGCCGGTCATCGAGGCGGTCAACGGCACGCCGGTCACCACCGAAGCCGAGTTCGCCGCGGCAGTCGAGAACCGGACCGTCGCGACCCTCGAGACCAGTCGGGGGTCCGTCACGGTCCCGCTCGGAGCCTACGCCGCGCGGGTGACCCCCGACAGCCCGCTCGTCGACGAGGGCATCCCCGAGAACGCCTCCGCCGTCATCACGGGGGTCGGTGACACCCGTGTCCGGACCGCCGCCGACCTGCGGGAGGCACTCGACGCCGTGGGGGGCGGCGGGTCGACCTCGGTGACGCTGTTCGTCGACGGCCAGCGCCGGACCGTTGACGTGAGCCTCGAGAACGGCGTACTCGGGGTCGCGGGCGTCGCCTCCGGCGTATCGGGGGTCGTCCCGGACGACTTCGGGGTCCGGGAGTACCCCGCTGCGGGCTTCCTCGCGCTACTGGACGGGTCACACCCGCAGATCCAGGGCCAGAGCGGCCTCTTTGCCTCGGTCATCGTCCACCTGGGCTGGCTGCTGGGACTGCCGATCGCGTCGCTTGCGGGCTCGCCCTTCAATTTCGCCGGCTTCACCGGCGGGGTCGCGGACTTCTACGTCGTCCAGGGGCCGCTTGCCGGGCTCGGCGGCGGCGTGTTCCTACTCGCGAACCTGCTGTTCTGGACGGGGTGGATCAACCTCAACCTCGGCATCTTCAACTGTATCCCCGCGTTCCCGCTGGACGGCGGCCACCTCACCCGGACCAGCACCGAGGCGGTCGTCTCCCGGCTGCCGCTGCCCAACCGCCGACAGCTGATCTCGGCGGTGACGACCGTCGTCTCGCTGACCATGCTCGGCGCGCTCGTGATGATGTTCGTCGGCCCGCAGTTGCTCGCGTGACCGGCTGCCCGCTGCCCGTCCGCGGGCGATGATAAGGCAAGGTTCCTTACCGTCCGGGCCGAACACAGCGGTATGCCCGATAGACGCGACCCGCCGCCCACCGACGAGGGCTGGTACGTGCTCCACGACTTCCGGACCGTCGACTGGGACGCCTGGCGCGCGACGCCAGAGCGCGACCGCCGCCGGGCCGTGGAGGAGGCCGTCGACCACCTCCAGTCGACGGCGGCCGTCGAGGACGCCGAGGAAGGCGTCTCCGCGGTGTACTCCGTGCTCGGCCACAAGGCCGACCTCCTCCTGCTCCACATGCGCCCCTCGACGGCCGACATCGGCGCCCTCGAACGGCGCTTCGAGGCGACGGACTTCGCCGAGTTCACCGAGCGCGCGACCTCCTTCGTCTCCGTCACGGAGGCCTCGGGCTACTCCGAGCGCGCACGGGACTACTTCACCGGCGACCTCGACGAGGACTCCGGGCTGTACAACTACATCCAGACCCGGCTGAAACCCGCCGTGCCGGACGCGACACACGTCTGTTTCTACCCGATGGACAAGCGCCGCCAGCCCGACCAGAACTGGTACGACCTCCCCTTCGAGGAGCGCGCCGAGCACATGGATGCCCACGGCGACATCGGCCGCGATTACGCGGGCCAGGTCCAGCAGATGATCACCGGCGCCATCGCCATCGACGACTGGGAGTGGGGCGTCACCCTGTGGGGCGACGACCTCACCGAGATGAAGGACCTGCTCTACGAGATGCGCTTTGACCCCTCGACCTCCCAGTACGCCGACTTCGGACCCTTCTACGTCGGCCGGCGGTTCCCGCCGGGGGACCTGCCGGCGCTGCTGGCCGGCGAGCGCGTTCCGACCGACGCCGGGGAGACAGCGAACGCCGGTGACGCCGACGCGGCGCCAGTCCACCCCGCGGACGCGACGGCCGGCGGTCACGGCGGCGACGGCAGCCACGCCGGCGAGGGGAGCCACGGTCGCGCTGAGGACGGCGGCGCCGGTCACGGCGAGGCCGCGGGCGACGCGGACGGCCGCGGTGGCGCACCCCCAGGCAGCGCCGCCGAGGGGGACCACCCCCACGGGGAGAGCGAGGAAGTCACCGACATGGCAGCCCGACTCGGCCAGCTCGGCCTCCAGGCAGGCTCGGACTTCGGGGCCGGCGATTACGCCATCCTCCTTCGTTCGGAGGCCGACGCCCAGGAGCTGGCGGCGGAGGTCGACGGGCTGCGGTCGAACTTCGACCACTACGACTCCCACGTCGGGACCGCGGTCCGCGCGGCCGACGGCGAGGCCGTGGTCGCCAGCGTCTGGAACGCCGAGCGCGCCGCCGACACCGCCGAGGGGTTCCTGACCGACCTGCCCGGCGTCGGGGAAGTCCTCCGCGGACCGGTCGATGACGCACCCGACCGGGAGGGCGGTGCCGGGGCGGACGACGGTGCCGAAGACACCGAGGGTGCCCACACCGGCGACGAGGACGCCACGAGCATCCGCGAGGAGCTCGCGGAGATGGACGTCTACGCCGGCACCCCCCACGGCGAGGACGTCTACGCGCTGGTGCTGTACTCGGAGGCCGACCCCGGGACGCTCCTCGAGGACGTGACCGACCTCCGCGAGGGCTTCGACCGCTACGACACCCACGAGGGGACTCACGTCTACGAGAACCACGACGGAGGGGCCTCGGCGGTCGTCAGCCTCTGGGAGACCGCCGACGCCGCCGACACCGCCAGCGGCTTCCTGACCGACCTGCCCGGCGTCGTCGGCTGGGCCGACGAGGGCGAGGGCTTCGGGACGATGGGGATGTTCTACACGGTCAAGCCGGAGTACCGCGAGGAGTTCGCCGAGACCTTCGAGTCGGTCGGCGACCTGCTGTCCGAGATGGACGGCCACCGCGAGACGAGCCTGCTGGTCAACCGCGAGGACGACAACGACATGTTCATCGCCAGCCGGTGGGACTCCCGGGAGGACGCGATGGGCTTTTTCCGCTCCGAGGAGTTCGCCGAGACGCTGGACTGGGGACGGGACGTCCTCGCCGACCGGCCGCGTCACGTCTTCCTGGCCTGAGGCAGTCGACGACCGGCCCCACCCGCGGTCTACTCCCGGTCGTCGAGGTCGGTCACGTCCTCGTCGGGGAAGGAGATGAGGTTCTCTCGCCCGATCCGGAGCTTGTCGACCCGTCCCTCCTCCTCCATGGCCGAGAGCAGCTGCGAGACCTTCGCGTTCGACCAGCCGGTCTCCTTGACGATGGTGGCCTGTTTCATCCGGCCGCCGTTTCGCTCGAGCAGCCGCTCGACGCGCTCCTCGTCGCTCAGCAGCTCCTCGTCGAGTTCCTCACCGTCGGCGTCGTCGGTTGCCGGTGGAGTAGTCCCGCCGTCGTCGCCGCCCCGCGACGCGGCTGTTGCGCCGTCGCCGCTATCGTCGGCCGCCACCGGCCCGGGTCCGTGCTCGCCGCCGTTGCGCTGAACGACGACGTACACCGCCGCTGCGCCAGCTCCGAGCGTCAGCGTGGCCACGAACACCCAAAACAGGTCACCGTTTTCCTGTGGACCCGCCCCGCCGGGACCACCGGGTGTGTCGGTCGGCGACGACGTCCCGGGATTCCCGGTGAACGTCACAGAGAAGCTGTCGTCTCCGAAGGTCGCCGGCCCGGTCCAGACGAGTGTGCCGTTCTGTGGAGCCGGGACGTTGGGACTGGCACTGAAGACGGCGTAGCCGGCGGGCGGACGGAGCACGAGTCGCTGTCCGTCGTCGAGTCCGGGGAGCCAGGTCCCGCCGGGGGTATCGAAGACGTCCCCGACGGTCAGCCTGTCGCGCTCGACCCGGGCGAAGTTCGTCCAGGTGAACGAGAGGGTCAGCCGACCGGTCCCGTTCTCGACGGCCGACTCCGGCGAGGCGGCCCGGTCGACGTCGGTAACCTCCATCTCGCGGTCCGTCACCGCGGCGGAGGCGTTCGCCGCCCGTTCGAACGCCGACAGCCCGAGTTCGTCGGTCTCGCCGGCGGTGAACTCCTCGGCCAGCGTCCGGAACGCGGCCGTCCGGTTCGGCGTCGAGAGGTCGTACGACGCCGAGACCGACCAGCGGGCGTCGCCGTCGGGCTGGAGCTGTACCTCGAGGGTCGTGTTCTCGACCCACGGGGTGGCGTCACCGGACTGGCCGCCGGCCTGTCCGACCACGCCCGCTGATGCGACGAGGGGGATGAGGAGGGCTATCAGGGCGAGGCGAAACCCCGATGACATACCTCCCACGTGGACCCTGCGGCGGCAAAACGCTTTCCATCGGAGAATAAAACGTCAGACGGGCCCATAAACTGTCTGCGACCCGCTCGCGGCGTTACGGCTCTCCAGAGGAAGGCTAACCCTTTTTGTGTAAGCGGCGAGTAC
>Ga0207714_1001030_pt1 | contig 18610 bp, 14 predicted proteins | sample PonA232FremontCA_2_FD_187270 | JGI IMG/M metagenome (GOLD analysis project Ga0207714, IMG submission 187270) | Marine sediment microbial community from Fremont, CA, USA - Pond A23 Sediment 2 (SPAdes) | ecosystem: Environmental > Aquatic > Marine > Unclassified | place: USA: Fremont, California...
CATTCGCCGGAGAATATGTCCCGCAGCGGCCTCCTTTCCCTTCCCCGTTTTCTGGCCGCGTGGCGCCGGCGCTGCCGCGGGGAGGAGGCATTCTGTCTGGCCCTGGTGCGGCTCCGGAACATGGCCAACGCAAAAGAGGACGACTCCGCCGAGCTTTTTCTGAGCCGTCTGGAAGCAATGCTGCCCTCAGGGGGTCTGATCGGCAGCTACGGCTCCAGCTGTTTCATTCTCTATTTGCCGGGCATGGAACCGCATAACGCCGAAGAGCTCCTTTCGGGCCTCGACACCCCTGGAGAAAAGGAGAAAGCTCCCGCCTTCCGGGCCGGAATCGGTTATTATCCCTGCCTCAACTACACCCGCCTCGACGTGGCCGAAACCGCGAGAAACGCCCTGGACCACGCAGAGCTCCTCTCCGGAAACGCGGTCGCGGTCTTCGACTCCCTGAGCCTGACCGTAAGGGCGGACCGCCATTACGCGCGCAGGGAACTGGCCGAAGCGATCAACGACTACCAGCAGGCCCTGCTCCTGGACCCGGAAAACCTCCTGGCCCGGAACTCGCTGGCCATCTGCCACGCGCACCTGGGCCGGAACACTCGGGCCAAGCAGGAGTTCCAGTGCCTGTTGGACCGGGATCCGGACAATATCATGGCCCTGTACAACCTGGGATGCCTCTGCCAGAAAATGGATGAGCCGGAGGCCGCGGAGGACGCTTTCAGGCGCTGTCTGCGCCGGGAGCCCGGCCATCACTTCTGTCTCCTCCGCCTGGGCCGCATCCGGGAAATGCTGGGAGACCGCGAAGGGGCCAGGGACTTTTATTTGCAAGCCAACCGCACGCCGCTGGGGCCGCGTTATGCCTACAAGCACCTGGCCAGGCTGGACCACCTCCAAGGCGACCGCCTCGCTGCGCGGAGCAACCTGCAAAAGGCCCTCCGGGCCAATCCGTGGGATCCCGAGGCCCTTCATCTCATGGCCCGACTCTATCTGGAGGTCGGAGAGGACCCGGAGCTGGTGGAGGCCCTGGCCAGGAGGAGTTACAGTCTCCGGCCGGATGTGGAGGAGCACGTCCGGCTGCTGGAGGAGGTCCTCATTTCCCGGGGCAAAAAGGGGGAAGCCGGCAGTCTCCGCTCCGCCGGCGAGGAATAGCCGGCACGAAAGAGCACCCTACTCCGGCTGCAGCAGAATGGTGTAGGCCCTATCCCAGCGCAGATACTGCGTGGCGACCTCCTTCAGCTCCTCCCGGCTCAGACCGGCTACGCGCTCGGCGGTATTTTGCTGGAAGTCCAGGGGCAGGCCGTAGGCCAAAAGCTCCGAGGCCTCGCCGCTCCGGGCCATCAGTGGCTGGAGCCCGCGAAAGTAGTCCGCCTGATAGATGTTCTTGGCCCGGTCCATCTCCTGCCGGGAAACGCCGTTTTCCCCCAGATCGTCCACGATGGCGCGGAAGCTCTCCAGGGCGCTGTCCACCTTGTCCGGGTAGGTCCCCAGATAAAAGCCCAGAAAGCCGGAGCTTGGAACAGTCCAGAGAAGTGGATTGACCGCGTATCCCAATCCCTGCCTGTCCCGCAGCTCGCGAAAGAGAATGCCGTCCTGGCCGGCCAGGATCTTCTTCCACAGGGCGAGCTGGGGATAGACTCCGCTGCCCATGCCGGGCACGGGAAAGACGATCAGGATATGGGCCTGGCTTCGCCCGTCCAGGCTCAGATGCAGCTCCCTGTCCGGATTCCAGGCGGGATCCACCGGGGCGATCCCTTGCGGCTCCCGCGCCATCCGGGCCAGGCTCCGAGCCCGTTCCTCCACGACCTCGCTCTCCATATCCCCGCAAACGGTGAGGACAAAGGGCTGCCGCATCTGGCGCTCCCAGAATCCCCGCAGCTCCTGTGGCCCGAATCCGTCCAGCGCCTCGGGGCGTCCCAGATGATAGTAGGCATAGGGATGCTCCCGGAAGAGGAAGGGGAAGACCTCCCGGGCCAAAAGCCCCATGGGATGGTCCATCCGCTCCGTGAGCTGCGCCTTTTGCTCCGCAACCGCCCGAGTGGTCTCCTCCCCGGAGAAGGCCGGATCGAGGATCATCTCCCGGATCAGGTCCAGCATCTCTTCCTGGTATCTGCTGGGGAACTTGGCATTCAGGCTGAGCTGATCCCGGCCTGCCGCAGCATCCAGGGATGCGGCCCTGTTGGAGAGCATTTCCCGGATCCGGGCGTAGCTCCGCGTTCCCGTTCCCCGCAACAGCCCTCCGGCTGTGAGCGCGGCCAGCCCCTGCTCCGCTTCTTCGAGCAGGAGGTCCCCGCCGGGCCAAGTGATGTCCACTGCCTGATAGGGCAGGGTCGTGTCCGGGATGAGGACCAGCTTGCACCCGTTGCCCAGGTCCCTGATCCGCGTCTCTCCCGTGTCGCCCTGTCGCGAAGAGCAGTCTGAAGACCGGCGGCATTCCGCGCTGCCGGCAACCCTGCTCCCAATGTCCTGGAATTCCTCCACCCTGTCCGAGCCGACCAGCAGATTGACTGAGGCGTTTTCCGGAGCCAGATAGTCCCGAATGGGCTCCCGAAGCTCCTCCCGGCGCATGTGGCGCAGGGCGTGGATATAGCGCCGCTCCCCTTCCAGCCCCCCTTCGAAGAACTGAAAATAGCCCAGCTTCCCGGCCAGGCCGGAAAGGGTCTCCTTGCTCTGGAACAGGGCGTCCTCGATATTGAGCACCGCCCGGTCCATTTCCTCTTCGCCGAATTGCTCGGGCTCCAGCCTGGTGAGCTCGTCGAGGCACCGGCTCACGAAGGCATCCACCTGTTCCGGATCCAGATAGGCCTGGACCAGCATCATCCCCGTGTGCTGAAGCAGAATGGGCGAGGCGGCGATCTCGTCCACCAGCCCCTCCTCGTACTTGAATCGCCGGGACAGCCGGCTGCTGTGATCGCCTCCCAGCATATAGCCCAGGACCTCCAGAGCTGGGGCTTCCGCGGATCCGAGACCCGGCGCGGGGAAGCCGATCCCTGCGTAGACCTTGTTCCAGGGCGTGGGGATCACATTCACCTCGGGACCGTTCCCACCGCTGAAAACGGTGCTTTCCGCAGGCGCGGCCAGGGGACGGTTGTTGGCGTATCCTCCGAACAGGCGCTGCGCCTCGCGCAGGACCTCCTCCTCGTCCACACTCCCGCAGACCACCAGAAGCATGGCCTGGGGCTGATAGAGCCGTTCCACATATTCCCGTACATCTCCGGGGCCGATATCACGGAGCGTCTCCCTGTTTCCCACGATGGGGCGGGCATAGGCGCTGCCGGACCAGATGCGGGACTGTATCTGCTCGAAAAGGACCGCTCCCGGATCGTCCTTTTTCCGTTCCAGCTCTGCAAGAACGACCTCCTTCTCCGTGGCCAGATCGTTTTCGTCCCAGTCCATCCCGAAACAGAGCCTGCATAGTGTCTGCAGCCCGCTCTTCCAGGCTTTTGCCGGCAGATCGAGCATGTACGCGGTGTGATCGAACCCGGTCGCCGCATTGACCCTGCCCCCCAGGGCCTCGATCTCGGAAGCGGCTCCGCACCCGTTCTGACCGGACCGGAAGGCCATGTGCTCCAAAAGGTGGGTCAGCCCTGACTCGCGCTCCTGTTCCAGGGCCGAGCCCGCCCGGATGTATATCCGCATGATCGCCAGAGGAAAACGCCGATCCTGTTGGATCAGTACCTGCATGCCGTTTTCCAGTTGCCACAGTCCGGGCTTGTTGTACGTGTGTTCCTGCATGTTCCGGTTTCTCCTTGCGCCGGCGTCACACCGACTGGCAGCTCAATGTGTGTTCGACCTGTCAAAAGCACGCGATTCGTGCTACTTTTGGATTTGTTGACCGCGAACGCCCCGGGAGGCTAAATAAATCAGGTATGGAAAACAAGCCCGCATTCAAACACTCCCACAACATGCACAACGCCGTTTCCCGGGTCCTGGACCAGGCCGGCCACGTCATTCTGGACAAGCCCCAGCAGATCCGGGGAACCCTCGCCAGCATCCTCGCCGGAGGCCACCTGCTCATCGAGGACGAACCGGGCACGGGAAAGACCACCCTGGCCCAGGCCATGGCCGTCCTCCTGGGCCTGGATTTCCAGCGCATCCAGTGCACCAGCGACCTTCTGCCCGGAGACATCCTCGGGGTCACCGTCTTCGACAAGGAATCGGGCAATTTTTCCTTCCACCAGGGCCCGATCTTTTCCCGGTTCATTCTTCTGGACGAGATCAACCGCGCCACCCCCAAGACCCAGAGCGGGCTCATGCAGGCCATGGCTGAGAGGGAGGTCAGCATCGACGGCAGAACCCATCTTCTCCCCGAGCCCTTCTTCGTCGTGGCCACCCAGAATCCCGTGGACGCCGCCGGAACCTATCCCCTCCCCGAGTCGCAGCTGGACCGCTTTCTCATGAGGATGAGACTGGGTCTTCCCTCGGCGCGCGCCGAAATGGAGCTCTTGCAGGGCGAGAACCGTTCCCTGATGATCCGCGACCTGGAACCGGTCCTCACCCCGCAGGCCATCCGGGAGATGCAGGCCGGAGTCAAGCATGTGCACGTGGCCGATCCCGTGTACACCTATATCCTGAACATCCTGCAGGATACCCGGAAATCCGGGCAATTCCGCACAGGCCTCTCGCCGCGGGCCGGCCTGGCCCTGCTCGCCTGCGCCAAGGCCTGGGCCTTTATTCAGTGCAGGGATTACGTCCTGCCCGAGGACGTGCAGTCCGTGACGCCCTGGGTCGGGGCGCACCGGCTCCGTCCGAGCGATCCAGAGGAATACGCCGATCCGCTCCCCCTTTTGCAGGACAGGCTCGCGGAAATCCCTATTCCCTGATAGGCACGCAGCATGCGCTTCCCCGGTCTCCGCCTTCTCCTCTTCGGGGCGCCCCGCTCCGCCACGAGCATCCGTCTGGGCCACAGGCGAATCTTTATCCTTCCCACCCGGCTGGGCCTGGGATTCGCGCTCCTGCTCGGGGCGATGCTCCTTACGGCGATGAATTACCAGAACAACCTGGCCTACGCCTTCGTCTTCCTTACCGCTTCCGCGGCCCTGACTTCGGCCCTGCACACCTACGCCAACCTCGCGGGAATCATTGTATCCCCCGGAAGGGCCTCACCTGTGTTCGCCGGCCAACAGGCGGTCTTTCCGGTGCGCCTCGCCGAGAAGAGGGGAACGGGGCGAGGCGCCATCGAGGTGACCCCCCGCCGGGGAGAGCCCCGGTTCCTGGACCTCGAGCCCTATCAGGAAGCCGTTGCGGAACCCGCCCTGACCGCGGGGCGCCGGGGCGTACTTCCGGCTCCTGAGCTTGTGGTGCGCACCACCCACCCTTTGGGGCTCTTTCGCGTCTGGTCTCGCGCCCGCTTCGACCAGGACTGTCTCGTCTATCCCAGCCCGGCGAGTGAGTCACCGGAGGCGGGGGTGCTCTTCCCCGAGGTTGCCGGCTCCGGCCGGAAGAAGAGCGTCTCTGGAGAAGAGGACCTGGACTCCCTGCGCCAGTACCGGCAGGGAGAGTCCTCCAAGCGCATCGACTGGAAGGCCTATGCCCGCGGAAGGGGGCTGGTGAGCAAACACTTCGCCGGACCGGAACAGGCCTCGGTCTGGCTGGACTTTGACGCCCTCTCCGAGCCGGGGACCGAGGCCAGGCTCTCCGTCCTGGCGCGCATGATCCTCGATCTCACCCAATCCGGGACCCCGTACGGGCTCAAGCTCCCACACACCAGCATCCCCCCGGACAGCGGACGGGACCACATGCACGCCTGCCTGGCGGAGCTCGCCCTGTTCGACGCAAAGGGACGCGACAGGGAGGAAACGGCGTGATTCGACGCAGAATGGACCGACGACACATGCGGGACTTGGAGGTCCTCCTGCTGCTCGCCGCGGTCTTCGCCCCCTTTGCCCTGTGGATGCCCCCCTGGGTCAGCGGCGCCTTCCTCGCCCTGCTCGGATTCCGGGCCACTCTGGCCTGGTACGGACGTCCCCTGCCCGCGCGCCCCTGGCGTATCCTTTTGGCCCTGGCCGCGCTGGGAGCTGTGCTCGCTGTCTGGGGCTCACCCCTGGGCCTTCGGGCCGGAACAGCTCTGTTCCTGCTCCTGATCGCGGTCAAGAGCCTGGAGCAAACCACCCAGCGGGACCGAGAAGTGACCGTCCTGCTCTGCTGCTTTCTGCTCCTGGCCGGGACCCTCTTTTCCCGGTCCCTGCCCCTTTTCCTCTACGATATCGCTCTGTTGGGAGCGATCCTCTTCGTCCTGCAGCGTCTGCAAAAGCATTCCCTCTCTCCGGCCGGCGCCCTTACCCGCACCGGCAAGCTGCTGCTGCAGGCCCTGCCCCTGGCGATCATGCTCTTCGTCCTCTTTCCCCGCATCGGCAGCGGGCTCATCTCCCTGTCCCCGTCCTCGGAAACCGCCTTCACCGGGCTCTCCAGCACCCTCTCCCCGGGTGACGTGGCCAACCTGATTCCTTCCCAGGAGGTGGCCTTCAGGGTCAAGTTCCAAAAGCTCCCGCAAATCGAGGACGGGTTCTATTGGCGCTCACTTGTCCTGACCCGCTATGACGGCTCCAGATGGCGGCCTGCGAGGGGCCCTTCCGCTCCCCCCGCCCCAGTGGAGTCCCGCGGGGAAATCGCCGAATACAGCGTGGATCTGGAGCCCACCGGCCAAAAATACCTTCCCGTCCTAGAGCTGCCGCTCGAGGCGCCCGAAGGGGCGAATATCCGGCGCGGATTTTCCCTGCACAGGGAGAAAGAGGTTACCTCCCGGATCCAGTACAGCCTCAGCTCGGCCGCAAATTACCGCACCGGGGCGCCTCGCCCCGCAATCCGCTCTGCCGCGCTGAGCATCCCGCCCCGGACCAATCCCCGAACCCGCGACCTGGTCCAGCGCCTGGAGCAGAGGAGCTCCGGACCGCGGGAGCTTGTGGCCGCGATCCTGGAGCGCTTCGCGGAGGGGGACTATATCTACACCAGGAACCCGGCCCTGCTCCCGGAGGAAAACCCCGTGGACCACTTCCTCTTTGAGACCAGGGAAGGATTTTGCGGCCACTACGCCCAAGCCCTGGCCTGGACCGCCCGGGCCGCGGGCATTCCCGCCAGGATCGTGACCGGATACCTGGGCGGCAGCCGCAATCCCCTGGGGGACTACTGGATTGTGCGGCAATCCGACGCCCACGCCTGGGTGGAGGTCTCCTTCCCGGATGCGGGGTGGGTGCGCATGGATCCCACCCAGGTGCTCTCCCCGGACCAGATCCTCACCGAGGGGCAGGACGGTGCCTCAGCGGAAGAGGGAACCCGGGGTCGGGACGGCCCTTCCGGAGGAATTCTGAGCCGGGCAGCCCGCTATGCGGGGCTCGCCTGGGACGCGGCCAACTTCGGATGGAACTACTATGTGCTCGGCTTCACTCAACAGCGCCAGCTCCAGCTCCTGGCCAAGCTGCGCCTCGGAGACAGCCTGGAAAAAGCCCTGCCCCGCGCGGCTCTGCTGCTGACCTTTCTTTTTCTGGCCTTTATGCTTATCCTGGTAGCCATTCTGCTGGGCAGGGGAGCAAAAACCGCTCCCCAGGACAGGATCTACCGCAGCTTTCAGAAGAAGCTGCGCCGGGCGGGAATCGAGCCACGGCCCGAGGAGGGCCCGCTCACACTGGCCCGTCGGATCGAGGCGGAAAGACCGGATCTGGCTCAAGCCAGCAAGGGGATACTGGATCAGTTCGTGGAGCTCCGCTACGCCGAACGCGGCGGCCGAGGCGCCCTGCGCGACTTTCGCAGGCGGGTGCGCCTCTTTTCCCCTCCCGCTCCGCGACGCTGAGGCGCCCCGCAATCAGGATAACTCGCGCAGTCCGCGCGGCTCGGGGCTCGTATCCTATGGAGAGGACTTACTATGGGCAAAAGAGGACTCGGACTGGCACTCGGTGAGGGCGGCGCGAGGGGCCTGGCCCATATCGGTGTGCTCCAGGCCCTGCAGGATCACGGTATTCGGGTGGACCACATAGCCGGCACGAGCATCGGGGCCGTGGTCGGGGCGATGTACGCCGAAACCCTGGACGCCTATGAGGTGCAGGAACGCTTCGAGGAGCTCGCGGAGCAGGAGGGACACTACGGCTACCTGGGCCTGAAGCGCTTCGCGCTCGGAGGAAAACGCGAGGCGAGCTTCTGGGACATGATCGGGGCCAAGATCATGGGCACCCTGGCCCTGAACCTAGCCCAGACCCGGCGCGGTCTGCTCAAGGTGGAACGGCTGGAACGAACCCTGGAGGGGCTTCTCCACATTCGCCATTTCTCCGAGTGCCTTATCCCTTTCGTGGCCCTTGCCACGGACATTTCCTGGGGTAGGGAGACTCCGCTGTGCACGGGCAACCTGCTCAGAGCGGTCACGGCTAGCGCCGCCATCCCCGGCTTCTTCACCCCGGTGGATCACGATGGGCTTTCCCTGAGCGACGGGGCCATCTGCTGCCCTCTGCCGGTGCCTTATGCTGAGCACGCCGAAGACGCCGTCATCATGGGCGTGGCCGTTCCCACCGGTCTGGAGCGGAAGACGGAGCCGGAAAACGCCATCGACATCATGCTCCGGGCCCAGGAGGTGAACATGCACTATTTCACCTTCCGACTCATGGAACGGGCCAATGTAGCTCTCTATCCGGATATCGGGGATGTGCAATGGCACGAGATGGATCGGATCCGGGAAATGGTCCAGGCGGGCCGGGAAGCAGCCGAGGCGGCACTTCCGGAGCTCAGGGAAAAGCTGGAGCGGCGCAGCGGCTGGCGCCGTCTCCGCTAGCAGGCTTAGGAGGGCTCCACTTTTTCGGTGAAGCCCTTCTCCATGTGCAGGACATTGCCCTGTTCCTCGCTGGAGTAGCCGTACCTGAACCAGTCCATCGCGCTGCGGATGATGAATAGGCCGAGCCCCCCTCCCTTGGGCTCATCCAAATCGGGAGTCGGGATCCGCTCCGGGTCGAAACCGGGGCCGAAGTCGACAACCCGCATGGCCAGCCTGTCCGAATGGAACCATATCCTCAGCCTGAGTCTGCCGTTCTCGCCCTCCCTGTAGGCGTGGCGTATCACGTTGGCGCAGGCCTCATAGAGCACGAGCTCCATGCTGTAGGCCAGATCGCCCTCCTCGTCCTGGAGCTTGGGATGCTTGGAAAACAGGGACTTTGCGAAGTGCCCCACCGCTGGGAGATAAAAGAGGCTCGCCGTAACCTCGAGATCGATATCAGCTTTCCGTTCCATGCACAGCCTCCTTCGGCCGCTCCAGAGCCGGACGCACGGCAGGGTCCGCCCTGGAAAGACGACCTTTGCGCTCCGTGACACTAAGTATTCCGCAGGGTAAGTGGCTGCCCGGTGGATTCCAGAACAGCCCGCCAATAATTGGACGTGGTGTCCAGCTTGCGCCGCTTGCGTTGCGTGACCAGGTCCAGGGGCAGATCCACGTACCGATCGTGGAGCTTGCTCACCACCATGTTCGTCTTGCCAGCCATGGCGGCGTGAACCGCATTCTGGCCCAGAAAGCCGCAATAGACTCTGTCGCCGGAGTTGGCCGGAACGGAGCGGATGATGTAGCTGGGGTCGATGAACTTCAGGGTAAGCTCCATGTCCCGCTGCTTAAAATAGTCCTTGATCCGGTCCTGGAGCAATCCGCAGATATCCATGAGAACGGGATTGCCCGAGGCGTCGGTAAGCTGCTCTTCCTCCATCCCGAATTCCTGGCAACAGATTTCCTGCCCACCCCCCTCGGCCACGACGATCACCGCGTGCCCCCTTTCCCGGAGCCGCCTGCGCAGATTGTTCAAGAGGCCATTATCCCCTTCCAGCTCAAAGGGATCCTCGGGAATGAGAACAAAGTTGACCTCCTTGAGGGCGAGCGAGGCTTCTGCCGCGATAAATCCGGATTCACGGCCCATGAGCTTGACCATGCCAATGCCGTTGTATGCTCCCGTGGCCTCGGTGTGGGCGCACCTGATGGCCTCTATGGCCTTGGAGACGGCGGTGTCGAAACCGAAGGACCTGGAGATGAAAGGGATATCGTTGTCAATGGTCTTGGGGATGCCGATCACGGAAAGCTTCATGTTCCGCTCGCGCACTACCTCGGCGACCGCTCCCGCCGCCTTCATGGCCCCGTCCCCGCCGACCACGAAGAGGACATTGACATTGAGCCGCTCCAGGGCATCCACGATCTCCCGAGAGGACTGGTGCCCCCTGGAGGAGCCCAGAATGGTTCCCCCGAACTCGTGGATATCCGAGACGGCCGATGGAGTCAGCTCCCAGAACTCGTGCTTGTACTTGGGGATGAACCCCTGGAGCCCGAAACGGATGCCCAGAATGGAGGAAATCCCGTACTGGTAGTAGGCCTCCATGACGATGGCCCGTATCACGTCGTTAATCCCCGGACAGAGCCCCCCGCAGGTAACAATGGCGCACTTGGTCTTGCTGGGGTCGAAGTAAATATTCTCCTTCGGGCCGGACTCTTCAAAGGAATAGAACTTCGATCCCTCATCCCCCATTTGATGGAGATCCTGAGGAATCTCCATGGTAACCTTTCTCTCGTGGGGCACGAAATGCATGAAGGGCAAGGGGGAATCGACCTTGCATTCCCCCAGGCATTCCACTTCAGCTTGAATCGGATCGATCGCGACCATACTGCCTCCCAGTGTCTTGTCACGTTTCAATTGTCGCTCAATAAAAGGACGCGAGAATCTGTATAGGAATCAAAAAAGAAATGGGGGGTTGCGCTGGACAAGACACTCCTTTCGTCTCTTTTTCCCCAAAGGGACCCAAAAATGGCACTATTATCCCTTGATTTTCTTGGGCCCGAATAGATAAGCCGGTGGTGCTTTCTCCGGAGCAGGCGCGGGCGTGCTCTTCCTGGTGCGACAAGTCGGAGCGGGACCGGATGATTATCGGCTGAAACCTTCGTAGCGGGATTTGTCGTAAAAGGTCCCGAAGCGGGATCTGCTCGAATTGCGGCTCAAATGCAGGAAACGCTTGACCGCCGCCCTGGCCAGGCGCTGCAGGATGTCCCCAAGATCCGATCCGGAAAGGAGCTCGCTCACCTCATTCCGCTCTCTAAGCCTCGAGCTCAGGATGTAGCCCTCTTCGCCCTCCGGATCGAGCTGAATATCCTCGAAGCGGGGCTTGATCCCCTGGGAATCGAGGACCTGTCGTAACAGCTCCGTGGCTGTATAGGCGAAGAACTTCTTCACGTCCTCGGTGGACTCGGCCTTGTTCAGCCTGTCCCTGTATTCGGGCCACAACTCGTTCTCGATCTTGGTGTAGGACATCCGTTGCGACATAGCCACTCCTGTATCAACACCGCAATGAGGCGGCAGCCAAAGGTTTAAGTCTGCCTGGCAACCTCTCCCGGAATCCTGGGGCGAACCCTCCAAGGGGATTCTCGATCATTTTTCATTGTAGGGCAGAGCATGACAGGATGCAATAGCCGCCTTAAAGGCTGAATTCGTTCTTGGACAAGGAAACCGCCAAGACGCCGAGGCCACCAAGCAGGATGCCAAGTAAGAAATGTCCCTTTGCCGGGTCACGGCATAGGGACAGGCTTAGCCTTTGCGAGCCCTCGACTTACCCTTGGGAGTACACGTGGAGTGCATGGTGCCATGACGGTTCAAAAAAGCCCTAGAGACCGAAAACATCATTCCATTGATCTTTATTCTTGCGCTGTTTTGCAAGCCTATTTCGTTCCTTGGAGCAGTTGTCGAATTCTCTCTTTGAAACAATTGAAGATTTGGAAAAGAACAAATTCATCCTGGGCGACTCTATCCGGCCCGACGCGCTCTTTCAGCCGGTAGCACGTGCATGCCGGGGGGGTCGTCGTAAAAACCCAAGGGCAAGAATGCCGACTTTCCCCTGCCGTTTTTTTCGCTCGGGAAACTCTTCCATCGTGACCGGTCTCCTTCACGATTCCCGATCGGCACTATGTGATCCGTGAATGGGGTAGCTTTAGGCGACCCAAGACACTCTTTACCCATAAGTTTGCCTCTGGCCCATTGCCCAGCGACGGCTCTGAACGCAGAACTGAGAACGGGGAACAAAAAAAACGATCCCCCGCCATGAGCCCATTACCGCTTGCCTGAAGGGCCTCTTTGAATTCTGCGCCAATTCGTGGGATAAGAATTGAGGCATAGCAGTGTCATCGTCGCAGAGGAGGCGTGCCTTGGCAGGCCCGGGGTCAGGCCATGCACGGATCATACCCGTTCAAGGAGAACTGGATCGTCTTGCCGGAACACCTGTCATTTCCTCGACGTGTTCCATGGAAAATCACGCTTCGACCGTCATCTGCAAGGAGTTTCTGGCTGTTCGCAAACCGTAAACCGAAAATCCCATAGCGACAGCGCTACTCATCACCAACCGCTCATTGCCTTTCGCCGACGAAGCGACCCCGGAACGCGCTGTTGCCGTTTTTTTCGGTTCAATCCGAGCGCTCGGCCCGGCGGCTTTCCACATGGCAACCCCAAAAAGACTTTATCCAGGAGAGTAATAGCCTATGCCAAGCAAAACTGTATTGCAAAAGTGTCTTTTCGTCGGTTTGATGCTCGCCGGACTTATGCTTGCGGGCCCCCCGCAAGGGGCCGTGGCCCAGAAAGAGCCGGGAAAGGGTGTCACGGTCCAGCCCGCCAGGGCGACCTGGAAGACCGGCTACTTCCTGGAAGCCATCTACAGCATGGGATTGGAGGAGCTTGGCTACACCGTGGCCGCGCCCCGGGATATGTCCAGCCCGGATTTTTACAAGGATCTCGTTCAGGGGGAAGTGGATTTCTGGGCCAACGGCTGGTTCCCGCTGCACAACAGCCAGCTCCCCCCCGACTTCGAGGACAGGGCCAGTCTGGTGGACAGGGTGGTCTCCAACGGGGCGGTACAGGGATATCTGGTATCCAAGGACCATGCCGCCCGCTACGACATCACCTCTCTGGAGGACTTCAAGCGCGATGAGGTCAAGCAGGCCTTTGACAACAACGACGACGGGAAGGCGGACATGGTGGCCTGCCCCGAGGGCTGGGGCTGCGCCAAGGTGATCGCCCACCACATGGAAGCCTACAATCTCAAGGAACATATCAATCTGGTCACCTCGGACTACAACGCGGACATGGAGCAAGCGCTCAAGCGCCACTCGCGCGGCGAACCCGTTTTGTTCTACACCTGGACACCCAACTGGACTGTGGGGAAGCTCCAGCCAGGACAGGATGTTGTGTGGATCAATGTTCCGGAGATCAATCCCGCTTCCAGTCAGAAGGGACTCGGGGACGCCATGGTGGCTCAAGATCTTCAGGGCGCGGTCACCTCTCCCATCCGGCTGGGCTACGCGGTCAACGACATCCGCGTTGCGGCCAACGACGAGTTCCTGAACAACAATCCCGCGGCCAAGAAATTCTTCCAGGTTATGGAGGTCCCTCTTCAGGATATCGCCCGTCAGAACGAAAAGATGTTCGAGGGCGAGAACGATCAGGAGGACATCGAACGGCACGCCAGGGAATGGATCGAGAACAACCGCAAATTCTGGGAGGACTGCCTGGAAAAGGCCAGATCCAATCTGGGCGACCTGTGGTCGGCAACTGAGAGCGGGCAGACAGCGCAGCGCTAACCCTGCGGTCGCGGCCAGTCTGCCTTCCCATCACCGGGAAATCTGATCCAGCGGTTCAGCAGTGCGGCTCTCGGCTCACAAATGGCCGATCACGGATCATCCTCGTACCATTTCCTGCGGGAACAGGGGCCTGCCCCCGAAATTCGCCGCGCAAACCCGACATGCAGGAGGCACCTATGGAGGTTATCAAAATTTCCTCGCGCAGCAGGCAGGAACTGGTGGAGATAACTTCCAAGCTGCGCCAGAAGCTCGAGGAAAAGGGATGGCGGCAGGGGATGCTCACTGTCTTCTGCCCCCATACCACCGCGGGAATCACCATCAACGAGGCTGCCGATCCCAGCGTGGTGCAGGATATCACCGGGACCCTGGCCAAGCTGGTTCCGGAAGGGGCGAACTACCGCCACATGGAGGGCAACAGCGACGCCCACATCAAGTCCTCCCTGGTGGGCTGCAGCGAACAGATCCTGGTGGAGCGCGGCGATCTGGTTCTGGGCACATGGCAGGGGGTGTTCTTTGCCGAGTTCGACGGTCCGCGTTCAAGGAAGGTCTTTGTGGGCTTTGTGCCGGGAAGCGAATAGAGGGGAGGATGAGCGGATGCCTTCTGAGGACCTTTTGAACGGCTTGCGGGAGAGCAATCCTTCCGAAACATTCCAGAAGATCTACAGCGACTATCTGGGCCAGCTCGCGGAGCTGGACCTCACGGAGCGGGCGAAGCGCCTGGGCCTCACCCTGTTGCGGGAAGGCGGCGGCTCATCGGAAAATTCCGCCCCGGAGCTGGGAATCCCCCTTTTCGGACGAATCTACGGGCTGTCCCCGCAGGGCATCCTCCCGCCGTCAGGGGAGCGCCCCCTCCATGCGGAAGCGGTCCTGCTCAGCAGGTATGTCCTGCTCGCTCCCCAAAAACCCTCCCCGCAAAAAGACTGGAGCGCCTTCAGGGACTTTGCCGACGCCGCCCCCTTCGCCGGCGCCTTTGCCACACAAGTGGAAAAGGGCCTGGCCGACACCTTTTCCGGGCGCTCCGAGGAGCTGGAGCGTGCCTGCAGCGACCTCCGAGGAGAGGATCCGGACATGGGCCTCGCCTACACCCTGTGCCGCGAATTTCCGGCCCTGCCCTGCATCCGGATGATGCTCCTGTTCAACGACGCGGACGAGGAGTTCCCCGCGGAGACCAGAATCCTTTTTCCGGACAACGCGGCCGAGTACCTGGACATGGAGTGCCTGGCCATCCTGGGGTGGCTGCTCAAGGACTTCCTGAGCCTTTCCGCGGGGGGTAAGGGACTGAGCCTCATGTAGCCCCGCTGTCTCCTGGCAGCGCCTCGCCTTCCCATTGAAGCCGATTCACCAGGTTTCTGCGGCGCTGGATCTCCACGTCCAGACGCAGCTTCTCCTGCTGCAGATTGTGAATCCGTTCCGGATAAACCACACCGGCAGCAACGTCCTCCGCGGAGCACAGCTGCTTCAGCTCCCGCTCCGTCTCCCGCCGCTTGTCCGACAGATCCTTGATCTCCGCCTCAAGGCGCTCGATATCACTCGACGATGTATCGCCGCCGTTTTGTCCCATGAGTTTTTCTCCCTTTTTCCTCCCGGGCCGCAAAGGCGTCCTGCGGCCTGGGCAGGGCGTTGTATATGGTCCAGAAATCGGGCCAATCCCCGTGGAGCTCTCCCGGATTGCGCAACACAATCCCCGGCCGCAGCAGGGCGATCAGGGACAGCGCCATGGTCCAGCCGGAATCCGGGCCGGTGAGCTTCGGAGTCCGCCCGCTGTCCCCGGACAGAGATGCAACGTGCAGGATCTCCCCTTCAAAGGAGACCTCGGCCCCCAGCTCGCGGGCAGCCTCCAGAGCAAATTCCGTCCTTTCCCCGGGGGGAAGATGCAGCCTGGCCCCACCGGCGGCCATGGCCAGGGACACGGCCAGAGGAGCGATCCACGAGGTCTCGCGCAGATCGAGCTCCGCCTCTTCTCCGGAGGGCTCAGTCGGTCTTGCCACGACGGCTTCCTCGTCCTCCTCGAGGACGATGTCGAAGGTACCGAGGACCCGGCTCAGAATCTCCCGCCTGATGCTGCCTGCAGCGAAGCCCCCGCTCAACCGGGTCCAACCGCCCACAAAACGGGGAATGGCCAGCAGATAGGCCCCGAGCTCCGGATCCATGGGCAGCTCGGGCTGCCGCGGTTTCTCCCTCTCCCCGGGCTCAAGGCGCAACGCCCCCGGTTCCAGGCTAAAGTCCACTCCGCTTGCGGCGAGGACCTCGCAGGCCGGCTCCAGATACTCGCGCCAGCCGGCGCCCTGATTCCAGGTAATGCGCATGCCCCGTTTCGCGGCATGGAAAAAGCCGTGACACAGCACCAGGGCCATCCCCATCTCGCGCGGGGTGTCCTCGGGCAGAGCGATGTCCTCCTCGGGGTTGCCGCTGGCCTCCAGCCGCATGGGCAGCCCCTTGTTGCCCGGCAGGATGGACACCCCTCGGGCCCCCATCCGGGGCAGGAGCTCGAACAAGGGCCCCAGATCAGCCAGCCTGGCGCGCGTGCTGCCGGTGAGCTTAAAGCTCCCGGGCTTGAGCGCGGCCATGAACACCAGGAGATAGAGATTCAGGGCGTCCCCGCCCACGTATATGGATTTGCCGTTGAACTCCGCCGCCTGTCCGGCCTCGGTCCATACCGCCTCCGAATCCCAAGACACGCGGGATCCGACCTGTTGCAGGGCCTTGAGCAGCTCGAAGAGGTCGTCGTTCATCACCGGCCGCTCCAACCGCAGGGAGGTTCCAGAAGCGGCGGCCAGGGCGAGCCACATCCTGGCAAGCTCACGCTCCCTGGGCCCCTTCAGGTCCACGGCCGCGGGGTCCGCACGGGGGCGAAGCACGAACTCCTTGTCCGGAGGACGTTCCGTACGGTCGTAGGCCAGACCGTTGAGCAGATGAAAGGCCCGGCGCAGGAGCTTCTCGTCCAACCCCGTATCGCGGCTTTCCCTCTGCCAGACCTGCCAAAGCGCCTTTTCCATCTCCGGATCGGACAGCGACTGGCTCTTGGCCCGCCGGTCCTGCAGGTGCCTGTCGAACAGCTCGCTCCGTCTGGCCAAAAGATGCATGAGCTCGCTGTCCACCTGGGCCAGCTCCTTTCGGAGCGATTCGGGGGTGTCACTCTTCTTCGCTGCCATAGCTCTCCAGCTTGCCAGGGTTTGGGGCCCGTTCGCGCCAATGCCGTTCACGGGCCGGATAGACGAATGATTTCTAGCAGAGATCTCCTTGCGCAACAACCTCGCATATCCGGGGCTCCGGGCTGAATGGACCTCTACCGGGGAAGCTGGATCTTCCCGCTTTGCGAGCCCCAAGCGATCCCTGTTCAATGCGCTGCCCCATCCCACGGAGGTACGCGAAGGGCTCTTGCGGGAGGACCGCAGTATGCATCACCTTCAATCATACCCCTGATGCCCGATGGGGACAAAACCCCTTTACGGGTCGCCCCAAGGTAACTCTACCCGGAAGCGAAAAGTAAAGCGAGCCGCGAGTCACGGGCCCAGGGAAACGCGTGTACTGGTCCTTTTCAATTGGCGACAAGGAGAAACACAGAAACAGCTCAAAAGACATAAACCATCATTTTCGGGCCGACCCGGACACATCCAAGCATGGTAATGCGAGGCGAAGGCAGGTGGACGCTGAAGCGCGGGCTCCATCACGGGTTTCCCATGAGGGGACTCACAGCAGATCATCGCCCCTCCCGGAACCACTTCGGTTCCAGGAAGGGTTCAGATGGCGCGCTTACTGGTGGCACTGGGCTCGATTTCGTCTATTGCGGTTCCCAAAAGGCCAAGGTCTCTGATGAAACCGGCAAAGCGCTCCATCCGCCGAGCCCTGCACTCATTCAGTGAATGTGCGCAGGGCAGCCCTCGCGGTTAATCCTTCGACAAATCAGCGCGTTGGACACATGTGCTCCCAAAAAGGAAACCATGTTTTTCAGCTGGCTCAATCCTAGCTGTACTGCTCCAGAATCTTCCGGGCTTTTTCGCTGTAATGGGGATGACCGGCCTGGGCCGCTTCGCGCAAAAGACGTTTAGCCCTGTCCCGGTCTTCCCCCTGGTCCAGCATGAGTCTGCCGGCGAAAACCTGAAGCTCCGGCCTGAAGGGACTGTCCTCGGGCATGAGCTCCAGGGCCTCGCGATAGTATCCCAGGGCCTTGGCCTTGTCCTGACCGGCGAGCCAGGGAAGCACCTCGTAGAAACGGCCCAGGGCCATGACCGGTGTGGCGTCGTTGTAGCGCTTGTCCAGCTCGTACGCCTTCTGCAGATGATTCCTCGTCTTGTCCTTGAGCCCCTCGCTCAGGGCGGTGAAGATGCTCACCCCGTCGGAGTAGCTGCCCACGCAGACCCCGTAGTAGAAGTTGCCCTCCACGCCATCCGGACGCAACCCAACCGCCTCTGCCGCCAATTCCATGCCCTGTTTGCCGTAATCTGCGCAGATGTCCTTCCAGCCTTCCTGTTCTTCCAGCTTGGCCTTCTTGGCGATCTTGCGGCAGGCCCGGGCACCCTTCCAGAGCGCCTCATAGCTCCCCGGGTTTTCTTCCGCCGCCTGCTTGTAGAACCGCACCGCCTCCTTGAGCTTGGCCATGTCTCCCGTGGCCTCGAGCGTCTCCGCCCGGGACAGCGCGTCCTCGGCCCCGACCTGGGACACACACATGAACAGCGCCAGGAACACCACCAGAATCACGCTCAAATGTCGGATCATAGATGCCTCCTCCCCTGTTTGCCGCAGATGCTCTCCTTTCTTCCGTCCGTCCGGTAAGGGACAGGCTCCCACGTGCCCTGCACGAAGAACCTGTAGGCCCATTGCGCGGACACCAACAATTCTGGGGCGAGATTAGTACCCGCAATATCCACGTGTCAAGGCGAGGACCTGGGGCCTACGGCCTTATGGGGAGGTGCGTGCTCATCAAGGATCAGCACAATTTTCTGTTCAAAAAAAGTAACTATTCAGCACCTCCCTGGATTCAGCGTGAATGTTCGCGGGGTTTTTTGAATCTATCCAGCGTAGACTCTGTTCGATTTTCTTCGTCCGGCACTC
>Ga0207714_1001031_pt1 | contig 18582 bp, 18 predicted proteins | sample PonA232FremontCA_2_FD_187270 | JGI IMG/M metagenome (GOLD analysis project Ga0207714, IMG submission 187270) | Marine sediment microbial community from Fremont, CA, USA - Pond A23 Sediment 2 (SPAdes) | ecosystem: Environmental > Aquatic > Marine > Unclassified | place: USA: Fremont, California...
CGGCGGCGAGTCCCGTTCGAGAAAGAGATACTCGGTCCGGAAGAGCCCGACTCCGTCTGCCCCCTGCCGGACAGCACCCTCCACTTCGACGAGCGTGCCGACGTTCGCTGCGACCTCGATTTCTTTGCCGTCCGCTGTCGCCACTTCCTTCTCGCGGACCTCTACGTCCCGACTCGTCGCTGCCTGTTCGCGCTGGGTATCCGTCGGATCGACGGTCACCGTCCCAGCTTCGCCGTCGACGAGTACTGTCGCCCCCTCGTCGATCGTTTCGAGCGCGTCGCCGACGCCGACCACGGCCGGGATGCCGAGCGAGCGGGCGAAGATCGCTGCATGCGAGGTGCGCCCGCCGACCACCGTCGCGAATCCGGCGACGCGTTCGGGATCGAGCTGTGCCGTCTCGCTCGGTGTCAGCCGTTCAGCGAGCAGGATCGTCCCCGCCGGAAGTTCGGCGAGATCGACCCGCTCACCGCTCGTGAGCAGGCGGAGCAGCCGGTCCCTGACATCTCTGAGATCGTCGGCCCGCTCGCTCATCCGCCCTTCCATCCCCTCGAACTGGGCGATCGGATCCGCGAAGGCGTCCCTGACGGCGAACTCCGCCGGAAGTCCCCCTTCGATCGCTTCTTCGACGCGCTCGACAATCTGTGGGTCGTCGACGAACTGCCTGTGAGCCTCGAAGACCGCGGCCTCGTCCTCGCCGATGGCCGCGGCCGTTCGCTCGCGTTCGGTTTCCAGTTCCGTCCGGGCCTGCTCGCGAGCGGTCTCGAATCGCTCCATTTCGCTCGCTGTGTCCGTCTCCGACTCGGCTGGAGGCTCCCCGAGTGAGAGATCCCTGTCGGGTTCGTACCAGCGTACGGTCCCCACGCCAGCAAGTGGTGTTGCCCCGGTCCCCTCGAACTGTGCCGATGGCTGGTCAGATGACATCGTCTACGTCCGCGTAGGAGACGAGCGAGTAAAGCAGTTATTCGCTACTCGACTCAAAAACATCGGTCGCTGTCGCGGCCGTCATTCCTCCTGCCCGAACTCGTCGATCCGGTCGTGGACGTACTCGGTCCAGGCATCGAGTGTGTCGTGCATCAACTGGCGGGCCTCGGGCAGCGGTGTGGGGGCATACTGGTAGATGTGGCCACCCCCGTCGAGGAGTCGGCGTTCGCGTGTCGCCAGCCCCTTCTCCCGGAGCGTCGACAGCGAGCGGTTGACGTTGCTCCTGTCGCGGTCAAGTTCGTCGGCGAGTTCGGCGACAGTGCTGTTTGGCTGGGTCAGGAGTGCCTCGTACGTCCGGGCCTCGTGGTGCTGGATGTTGAACACGCAGACCAGGACCTCTTCGAGTTCCGGCTCCTCGCCCAGCATGAGTTCGCGAAACTGCTCGGGTGAGGGATCGGCGTCGACCATACGCGGCATAGAACCTCGTCCCGAATAAAGACCCGCATATTGCCGTTCGAATCCCGGAGCACCCGATCAGCTCTCTGCGCTATCGGTGCTGGCGTATCCCTGCTGGCGAAGACACTCCCGCATCTCCTCTTCGGAGCTGTGTTTGTGCAGTCGGGCCGGCGTATCGCAGTAGTACGTCTCCCCGTCGTGGCGGAGCGTAACCTCGTGTTCCGAGCCGAGGAACTCGGTTCGGACGACCACGCGGCGACCCTCGTTGATCGCTTCGAGAAGTTCGTTTATCTGCATCTCTCCGGCCGAAATCACGAGCGGGTCTGTCATACTCGTCTTTTGGTCGACTTCCTATTTCAGTGGCCCGCTTCCCGGAGCGGTGGACTGAACTGTGCCGGTACCGACGGTACGAGCGTGACTGCGGAAACCACCATCCTGCTCGTCCGCCACGGCGAGACCCCCTGGAACCGCGCCGGTCGGATACAGGGCTGGGCACCGACACGACTCACCGACCGCGGCCGACGACAGGCCTCTCGGCTCGGACAGGCACTGGCGACAGCGTACGATATCGACCGACTCGTCTCGTCGGATCTCTCCCGGACCCGCGAGACGACCGCACGGATCCGGCAGGGTGGTGTCGCTGCCACCCCTGTCTTCGATCGGTCCTGGCGCGAACGCCACATGGGCATCTACCAGGGCTTTACCCGCGAGGAACTCCACGACCGGTTCCCGTCGTTCGCGATCGAAAACGGTGCGGTTTCCCTCGAAGAAACTCCCGAGGGCGGCGAGGCGTTCGGGGAACTGTACGACCGCGTCCAGGCTGGCTGGTCACAGCTCTGTGACGACGCCGGTGACGAGACGGTCGCTGTCGTCACACACGGCGGTCCGATCACGGTCGTTCTGGCGGCGCTCAAGGGGCAAGATCTGATCACTGCCGTCGAGGACCATCGTATTTCGAACTGCTCGGTGACTGCTGTTCGCCCGCGGACGAGCGAAATTCTCCAGGAGAACGTCCAGCTGTTCGAGGATCCGCCAGAGTCGTAATCTCAGTCGGTCGGATACTCCGCATCGAGGGGGTCGGGACTGTTTTCTTCGTCCCTTTCTGCCGGACTTACACTCCCGGTCTGGTAGCCGTGCAGATCGAGTGTGACGTGATCGAAGCCGAGATCCGAGATGTGATCCCGCGCTGCACGGACGAATTCGGGATCGAGCGCGACGTCGAGTTCTGACTCGCCGACTTCGATGCGTGCGAGTCCGTCGTGGTCGCGCACGCGAAACTGCTCGAACCCCCAGGTCCGGAGCAGTCGTTCTGCCTTCTCGATCCGGGTCAACCGCTGCTCGGTCACTTCCAGCCCGGTCGGAATCCGCGAGGAGAGACAGGCCATCGATGGCTTGTCTGCAACCGAGAGGCCATACCGCGTTGCAATCTCACGGACTTCCTCTTTGCCGATGTCGTGGGCCAAAAGCGGCGAGTAGGCGTCGAGTTCGTCGACGGCCTGCAGCCCCGGTCGGTGACCCTCGCCGGGATCGGAGGCGTTCGTTCCGTCACAGACCGTCTCGATACCGAGTTCTTCGGCCCGGTCGAACATCGCGCCGAGTCGCATCGACCGGCAGTGGTAACACCGTTTGTCGTCGTTTTCGACGAAGGCCTCGCTGTCGAGTTCGCTGAACTCGACGATATCGTGGCGGATACCGATCTCTTCGGCCACTCGCTTCGCGTCGGCCAGCTCCTCGGCCGGGAGCGTCTCGCTACGGGCCGTACAGGCGACGGCATCCGAGCCGAGCATGTCGTGTGCAATCGCGGCGACGACGCTCGAATCTACACCGCCGGAGAATGCGATCAGTACCCCCGCCCTGTCGGCAAGATCCGCTCTGGCGGCGTCGAGTTTCGCGTCGACCATGGATTTGCTTCCCGCTCGGCGAGCAAAAGCACGTCGCACTCTGGATTCTGATCGTTCCTCAGTCGTCGTTGACGACTGCCGTCTCGAATCCATCCTCGGTTGCTGCTACGCCAGCAGCACAGACGCGGTGTTCGAACTCGTGGTCGTACAGCTCCCGGGCGGCTCCCGCAGCATCCGTCGCTTCCAGGTCGAAGGCTCCGGGGCTGTCACGTTCGTAGGTCGCAACCAGCGTCGGTTCGTCTACTTCCTCGACGAGCAGTGCATCCCGCCGGACGGTACCGACGAATGCCGACGCACCATCCGTCGTCGCAGATGGATCTTCTTCGAGGCCGACGATGCCGGCGATCCGTGGCGTATCGTAGTCGTCTTTCTCGAAATCCAGCGCGAGCAATGGTTCGGCCAGGGCGTCTTTTGCGGGGTAGCCCAGCGCGAGTTTCTCTGCGATCGGATCGACGTGCGAGCCGTTGCCGAGCACTGCGCCGCGGTCGGTGAGCCGAACGCAGTTGTAGGAGATGTAGGGGTTGTCCGTCTCCGGAGCGTCGGCGGTCGGACCGACGGTGATCGTGTCATCGCGTGTGGTTGCCTTTCGATTCGGGAACGACCGCGAGGAGACGCGGTAGGCGCCTACCTCGGGGCTGACGACGATAAAGCGTCCAACGTACATGCTGGGAACCTCCCGCGTCTGTGGGCATGTAGGTGTCGATACCGTGTGACCGGAGTTCCGTAAGTGCTTTTAACGCGTTACCTTTTGCAGTCGAATAGATACCAACTAATGACAGCGAGCGGATCGCTCACAGACGATTTCCGTGCAGTGAGTCGGCTACTGGTGTTCGGTGTGCTGGCGGTCGGTCTCGTCGCTGGTGCCGGCGTTCTCGTTTTCGGCGGAGTGCTGGTGGACGGCGGCGACGACCCGGTCGCTGGCGCCGACGATGGTTCGGAGATTGACCCGCCAGCAGACGACAGAGACGAGAGCAGCGACCCACCAGCCACCGGAGAGGACAACCCACCCGAGAGTGTCGCTGTCGAGGTCGACCTCTGGGAGCAGGAGATCGGCGATCGACTGCTGTACTCCAGCCTCTCGTTGCGCAACGCATCCGGTGCAGTCGTCGAAAACAAGAGTCTCACCGGAATCAGTTCGACGACGTTCGAGGACCTTCGCTACGGCGAGAACTATACTCTCAGTGCCACCGCTGAGCAATGGCCCACAAAAACGATCGAGTTCACTGCAAGCGAGACTTACGAGAAGGATGTGATCGTCGGCTACGAGTTCAAGAGTGCCGACTCCTTCGGATACTCGGCGTATGTAAATCTGACTGAATTCCACAGTCGACGGCATGAAACGAAGGGGCTGTACAATAACGGCGAAGCAGTCTATTATGTGCAGTTTTTGAACGATGATGGTAGCGATGCAGCAGAAGTTGAATACTATGTAGCACCAAATGAGACTACATATGGGTTGGGGAGTAACGGAGTAGACGAGGTCGATCATCCCGGATGGGGGTACCCGGGCGATTCCAAGTTTGATCCACTTTATTTGGGAGTTGATGAGTACGAGGACCGAACGTTCGTCAAGCGAACCAAGATTACGAAAGATCCAAATCGACAATTCCTAACCGAGAAAACTGGTGGCCGGAATCTGGACCTCTATGAGGTGGATATCAGTAGTCTCTATTCGGAAGGCGAAGGCGGTAATTTATATGATACGGCATCAGTCTACGTAAATCCACAAACGGGCTATGTTGTTCGTATTGAAACTAATTTTACTGTGTTTGCAGACAGCCGTGCAGGAAGCGACTGGTATCGGAATGCAGGGCAGGTGACTTACGAATTCTACAACTTCGGGAGCGACATCGATATTTCGAGAGATGATTTAGACCGCAATCCACCATAATGTTGATATATTGGTTATATTATATTAACATTCTGAACTAATTAAGTTCTCATGAGCATATACACTCCGGATCAATTTCTATGACTAAATTATGCTCGGGGCAATACGGCCGGCGTCATTGTTCCGGTCTCTTTCATCGCCACTGTTTGAGGAACCCCTATCATCGTTACCGCGATTGGTTCTCGGCGGTCCTGTGGGGCCTTCATCGATATCTGGACGAACTTCGAATTCGGTTTGGGCACCATAGATTCGTGTTTCTCCGGTTCCAGTCGTCCAGAAGGCCAGTGACGTGGAGCTAACGGGGTTGGTTGCTTCGACAGTTCCTCCTGTCGGCCCCATGGAAATCGTATCGATACCCCTTGGTTCTCGCCCCCACCAGTCGTACTCGTGTGGGTCACTCTCGAGTGTTAGATGTGGAAACTCGGCAGTACGCTGGGTGAACGGCTGGTTGATAACTGTCTTATCGGTGATCTCTTCGTAGGTCCGGAACCCAACCGAGTAACTGAATCGCTCACCGACTACTGTATATTTATCGCCGGTTGGTGTCGATTCCAACCCGACTGTCGAGCCGGTAAATTCCACGGCGAGTGAACTCAGATCGTACTTGTCAGCTCTCGTTACCAGCGTGCCGTTGTTCACGCCGAACTCACCGTCTTCGACTGTGAGGGTGTGCTCGGCGGTGGCGCTCCGACCCGCCTGATCGGTAACCCGGGCCTCGACCACGACTTCGCCTGGTTCGTTCACTGCCGGCGTAATTGCATCCGTGGTCAGGTTGCCGTCGACGAATGTGGCGTCGTACTGCCGACCGTCGACGAACCAGGTGAGCGAAGCAAGCGGTTCCGCGCCCGCCGTTGCGGTCAGGTTGATCGTCGGGCGGTTGCCGACCAGCACGATCTCCGGCCCCGAAACTGTCACCGCCGGTGGGTTGGATTCGGTGACCGTCACCCTGAGCGTATCGCTGGCCGACCGGCCGTCGTCGTCGGTGATAGTGACGGTGGCGTTGTAGACGCCGGTCTGTGTCGGCTGAAAGCGCGTCCGCTCGCAGGTGCGACACGCTGGCGTTATCGTGGTCCCGTCGGGGCGTTCGAGTTCCCACTCGAAGCCGACGAGTTCACCGTCGGGGGACACCGACCCGCCGGCGTCGAGATAGACGGTCGCTCCCCGTTCGACAGTTTGATCCAGTCCGGCATCGGCAAGTGGTTTCTCGGCTGTCCCGCCGGCGGCGGTGACACCGACCACAATGGTAGCGCCACACAGACAGATGATTACCAGAACGAGAACGCGTCTGCACTGCATCTCACCAGCGAGTGCTGTCTCATCCATTAAAAAACCCGGCATTTCTGCTGAGTGCTGCGTCCGGGAACCACTGCTGGATCTCCCGGCAGTCATTTTTGTTCGCCTGCCGTTGGAGTCAGTATGAGCGAGGCCCACCCAATCGTCTCTCGGCTGTACGATCCAGTGATGGCGATTCCAGAGCGGACCATGTTGCCCGAACACCGCGAGTATCTCGTCGCGGATCTCTCCGGGCGGGTCCTCGACCTCGGTGCCGGGACTGGCGCGATGTTCCCCTACTTTGCTGGCCACCCGGAGATCGAACTGCACGCGATCGAACCCGATCCCGAGATGCGCCGCCAGGCCCAATCGAAAGCCGAATCGCTCGGCCTGCCAGTCGAGATCTCGGATGCCGGCGGTGAGTCACTCCCCTACGAGGACGATTCCTTCGACGCAGTCGTCGCCTCGTTTGTTTTCTGTACGATCCCCGATCCGGACGCTGCGCTCTCAGAGGTGGCACGCGTGCTCAAGCCCGGTGGTGAGTTCCGATTTCTCGAACACGTGCGGGCCGAGGGAGTCGTCGGGGACCTGCACGATCTGCTCGCGCCCGCCTGGCACACCGTCGCCGGGGGCTGCCATCTGAACCGCGAGACAGGTACGACGTTCCGAACAGACGATCGGTTCGAACTCGTCGACTACAGCCAGCTCTCCGGACGTGCGATCCCGATGATCCGCGGGACCCTCGAACGGCAACCTGACTCGCGGCTGTACGACTGGATCCTCGACTGGGTCCCAGTCTGGTAGGCAGTCGGAATTAAGAGGCAGCCACACACAGATCGATGTATGGACGGACAGACAGCCGTCGTCACGGGAGCGAGCAGGGGAATCGGACACGCTGTCGCACACGCCTTCGCGGAGGCGGGCGCTCACGTCGTCATCTGTGCGCGGGATGGCGACGCGATCGAGGCTGTCGCAGCCGAAATCGAGGAGACGGGTGGGAAGGCAACAGCGACACGAGCAGACGTTCGCGATCAGTTCGACGTCGAGCGACTGATGGAGAAAGCCGCCGCAATCGGGGGGACGATCGATTACGTCATCGCCAACGCTGCCGTCTACCACGGCGAAACTGGCTCGACGCCGCTGTCGGCGGAGAGTTACTCGGCGTTCGACGACCACATGCGAACGAACGCTCGCGGGACCTTCGCGACGATCCGCGAAGCGTTGCCACATCTCGATCCCGATGGGCGGGTCCTCGTCGCATCCGGCTCGGTCGCCCGCGAGCCGTACCCCGGCTACGGCTCCTATGCCGTCTCGAAAGCAGCCGCAGAAGCGATCGCACGCGGTTTCGGTGCTGATATCGACAACGTCGTCGCCGTGGTCGATCCCGGACAGGTCGCAACCGATCTGTCGGGTGGAAAGGGACACGACCCGGCAGATGTCGCCGAACAGTTCCGATGGGCGGCGACCGAAGCGCCGGCGGAACTGATCGACGGAGAAGTCGTCGACCGGAAAGCGTGGCGGAGCGCCACGCGGTAACTCGATTCTGGCGGCCGCCACCCGGCAGGATTGAACTGGACAGAGCGCTCCATATCCGAACGTAGCTAGCTGTCCAAGAACTGTTGAATATTATATACCTATTTGACTGTCGACGGTCTGTGCTGTCGTACAGATGGCAACCGAGAACCGCACCGGAGACAACCGTGCTGCCGTGTTTCCCTCTGACGGCCTGACCCTCGCTCGATTCGACCGGCCGACGGGTGACGGAACCACGCTGATGGTCGTCTCGGACCCGCACCTGACTGCGACCCGCCACGGCACGTTGAAACTGTACCACCGGACGAAACAGCGGTTCCAGATGGCAGTTGCCGACGCACACCGCCTCGGTGTCGATGCCTTCCTGGTCGCGGGCGACCTCACGAGAGCGGGTGAACAGGCGGAGTTTGCACTCGCACAGGATCTCCTTCGCACTGCGCCACGCCCGACGGTCACGGTGCCGGGAAACCACGATATCACTCCGGCCGGTGTGAGCTCCGGCGATGAGTTCGCCGAGTGGCGTGGGGAAGACAGCTACCCCCAGACACGAACGTTCGACGGACTCACGATTCACACGGTCGATACGACCGCACCCGCTGCACGGGGTGGCTGTGTCGGATCTGATGCCCTCCAGACACTCGGTGCACAGACGACGTCCGACCCGCAGATCGCGATGATGCACCACCCCGTCGCCGCTGTCCCCGACCCGTTTGACTCGGGGCTCGCCGATATCGATTACCGCGTCGAGAATCCGGCTGCGACCGCCGATGCCCTGGCCGAGTCGGGCGTCGATCTCGCCGTGACGGGTCATCTCCACTGGCCGTACGCGACAGAGTTTCGGGGTCTCAATGTCGTCTGTGCGCCCGGTTGTGCGTCCTTTCCGCCCGCGTATCTGCTGGTTCACGTCGGCCCGTCGGGGACGACTGTCTCGCTCGTCCCGCTTGCCGGGGCGAACGGACTCACAGAGGCTTACCAGTATGCCATCCAGGACGAGCAACGTGGGTCACTGATCCAGACGGCTGTCAGAAATGGCTATTTCGGGTCCTTTCCGCTGGTCGACCAGCAGACTGCAGGACACACCGACACTCCGGCGCTCCAGTCGGCCGACCTCTCGGGGTAGCTATCTGTCGGGTTCTCCCTGGAGCCGGTGGATCACGGAGCCGGCAACGATATCGACGACCCCGAACACGACGGCGGCCCCGCCCAGTTGCAGGGGGCCGATGCCGAGTCCAGCGGCCGTCGTCGCCTCGATGAACCCGATAGCTCCGAGAGCGCCGATGCCGACAAAGAGCTGGACGAGCCAGCTCTCGCGACCGTGGCTCGCAATCGCTCCGACGACGGCGACAGCGATGAGTATCCCCGCCGCGAGCGGAAAGGTGAGTCCCGTACCGAGCACTGCGAGTGCGACGCCGCCGGCGACGACCCCGACCCCGGCACTCCGCAGGCGGAGCATCGCCGGTGTATCGATCGTCATTCAGGCCGCCTGTTCGCGGCCGATCTCGTCGTGATCCTCGCTGATCTCGTCGAACAGTTCGCGCACGCGCTCGTGGATCTGATCTCGGATCTCCCGGACTCGCTCCGATGACTCGCCGTCTGGGTCGGGCAGCGCCCAGTCCCGGACCTCGGTATCCGCGTCGAGTGAGAGTGTCGAACAGCCCATCGTCACGACGATGTCACAGGCTTCCAGCTCCTCGTCCGACACTGCCTGTGGCGTCCGATCGGAGAGATCGATCCCGACGTCCTGCATGGTCTCGACGACTCCCTGATGGACTTCGTCGGCTGGATCGGTTCCGCCGGTGAGAATCTCGATCTCGTCGAGACCACGTTCTGCACGTTCCTGTTCGGCAAAGGCTGTCGACATCTGTGAGCGCCCAGCGTTCTGGACACAGACAAAGGCGATTCGCATACCGTCGATACAGCCGTTTCGGGCTTTATTGTTCCTATGTGGGCCCCGTACAGGAATAGAGAACGATGTTAACGAAAAATAAGTATGTATTGGAATATAGGACTATATACACGGTTATATACTTTGTATCTGGAATATATATCAATTAGCACAGTATTTATACATCTCTTCGTATGTTGCATGTGATGGCAGAGAAAAACTCCAAGGTGGTTTCAGGTTCAACACGGCGTAAATTCTTGGCAGTCGCTGGCAGCACAGGCGCGCTGGCGCTGGCTGGGTGTACGGAAGAGAGCACTGCAGACGATGGGGGCGACGGTGACGGAAGCGGTGATGGTAACGGCGACGGGAGCAGTAACGGTGATGGTGGCAGTACTGATGGCAGCACGAGCGAGACTCTCTCCGGCAGCATCAACATCGCCGGATCGAGTACGGTGTTCCCGCTGATGAGTGCCGTCGCGGAGAACTTCCAGCGTGAGAACCCGGAGGTCAACATCGACATCAGTTCGACCGGGTCGGGTGGCGGGTTCTCGAATTTCTTCTGTGAAGGCGACACGGATTTCAACAACGCGAGCCGACCGATCCAGCCCGCAGAAGAGGAGCAATGTGCCAACAACGGCGTCGAGTACATCGAACTCGTCGCCGCGACGGACGCACTCACCGTCGTCGTCAACAACGACAACGACTTCGTCGACTGTCTGACCGTCGACGAACTCGCACAGATCTGGCAGGCCGATGCCGCGGAGACGTGGGACGAGGTCCGTGACGAGTTCCCCAGCGAGGAGATCGAACGCTACGGCGCAGCCGAGACGTCCGGCACCCACGACTACCTCGTCGAGAACGTCCAGGGTGCAGAGGCCGGTCACACCAGCGACTACCAGGCGACCGAACAGGACAACTCCATCGTCCGGGGTGTCCAGGGCAGCGAGTACGCGATCGGCTACTTCGGATTCGCGTACTTCTTCCAGAACCCCGACCAGGTGACTGCACTCGGTATCGACGGCGGTAACGGCTGTGTCGAACCGTCGCTCGAGACCGCGTCATCCGGCGAATATACGCCTCTCTCGCGGTCGCTGTACACCTACCCATCCGTGAGTTCGCTCGGGCAAGAACACGTCGCCGAGTTCGCCCGGTACTTCCTAGAGCAGACGACGAACGAGGATCTCGTCGCGAATCAGGTCGGATACGTCCCCTCGACGGAGGAAACCAAGGAAGCACAGCTGGAGAAACTCGAATCCGCAATCGAAGAGGCCAACTAACTGGGACGATGATCCGGCGTATAATGCGACCAACTGTCGCCGAACCCCGGCCGTCTTCGACCCGGGGGACAACAGGACAGGACGGGTGTGTACCCCACAGTATCGGTCGAGTCAAACAGGCAGCGCCCGAAAAACGGCAGTCTGCTTCATCCGCACAGGTGACGAGTGGTGATTGCCGATGAGCGCAGATACTGATACGCCGGATCTTACGGGCGGGCGTCGTGGACTCCAGCGGATCATGGATAGCACGTCGACCGCTGTTTTCGCGGTCTGTGCGGCTGTGACACTGCTCACGACACTCGCGATATTTGCGACGCTTCTCTCTTCCTCGCTCGATTTCTTCTCGGCTGTCCAGATTACCGACTTCCTCTTCGGCCGTGACTGGAGTCCGAATCCGCTCGGTGAGGGTGAACTGTTCGGTATCGTGCCACTGATTATCGGGACGCTCACGGTCACGATCACCGCAGCGTTCATCGCGATTCCGATCGGGACGCTGACGGCGATCTATCTGAGTGAGTACGCCTCACCGCGACTCCGATCCGTTCTCAAACCGATGCTCGAAATTCTCGCCGGGATCCCGACGGTCGTCTACGGCTACTTTGCGCTCGTCTACGTCACGCCGCTGTTCAAGGCGACACTGTTCCCCAACCTGAGTACGTTCAACGCCTTCTCGGCGTCCCTGATGATCGGTATCATGACGATCCCGATGGTCTCCTCGATCAGCGAGGACGCGATGAGCGCCGTTCCCGACGAACTCCGAAACGCGGGCTACGGCCTCGGTGCGACGAAATTCGAGGTCTCGACCTCCATCGTGGTCCCGGCGGCGATCTCGGGGATCGTCTCCTCGTACATCCTCGCTGTCTCGCGGGCGATCGGTGAGACGATGATCGTCGTGGTCGCGATGGGATCACAGGCCCGGATTCCGCCTGTCAAGGAGATCGGCGGACTCATCCCATACGTCCATCCCGCTGACGTGCTCTTCGACTCGGGGATGACGATCACTGTCGCGATGGTCGAAATCGCCGGGAGTGATCTGACCGGCGGGACGACCCCGTACGATGCGATGTTCGCACTCGGTCTTGCACTGTTCGTCGTGACACTCGTTTTGAACGTGATAAGCGATATCATCGCCAAACGATATCGGGAGGAGTACTGAGATGGCGACAGAATCTACTAGCAACCAGCGGTTCGAGCAGGTGAGTCGTGTCAAGGGGCAAGCGTTCGAGGCGCTGACCTTCGGTGCGTCGGTGATCGGCATCCTCGCCCTCGCGATGCTTCTGGTCTACGTTGCCGTCGATGCGTTCGATCTGGAAGCTGCCAGTCCGGAGTGGCTTCTCACCTACTTCCTCACGCTCGTGATCCCGTATATCGGATTCTGTCTGTACAGTGCAGGCGAACGCGCGGTCACGCGGCGGACACTGCTCGCCCTGAGTGTTGGACTGCTCGTCAACGCTGTTGGCGTCACGCTGATCGAGGCAGCCGGAACGGAGATTCCACGGCTCAACTGGCAACTGATGTATCTGTTTACGGTCGTTCTTCCGGTGACTGGCTACGTGACTGTCGCCGGAACCCAGGGTCGTGTCGGTGCCGTCGGCTTCGGACTGCTCGGACGCCTCTTCGGCGGGGCCGCGCTCGGGCTCTGGGTATTTGTCCTGTTTATCGTCTTCGATACACAGATGTGGTTCGTGGTCTACACATTCTCCGTCCTTCCCACTGTCGTGCTCGTCGCAGCCGGTCGATGGCGCTCGAACCAGTTGCTTTCGATTGCTGGCCTGGTGGCTTTTCCCGTCGGTTTCTTCGTCGCGGTCACGCTTCGCCCGGTGATCAGTAGCTATCCGACGACGTTTCTCATCTATCTCTGGACGCTGGTCCTGCCGCTTTCGGCCCTGATTACTCTCCTCACTGCCAAGCAGCACGACAGGAAAACGGGTGGTCTCGTCGGCGCGACGGTCGCGCTCGTCACCCTCGCTGGCAGTTTCGCCCTCGCTGGCGGGACGATTCCCGGTACCGCAACACTGCTGTTGATGCTCGGCGTCTCGACGCTGACAGTCACGTATCTCCACCGTGTCCTTCGGTCGGGTGAGGGGTTGACTGGACTCACGCTCCCACTGCTTTTGATCGCCGGCGCGCTGGTGGGTGCGTACCTCGTCAAACTCACCGGCGTTCCGACCCCGAATCCCTGGTTCGATCTCTCCTATGTCCAGGGAACGCCGACGACGCAGGTGCTCCGGGCGAGACAGGCCGGTTTCTTCCCGCCGATCGTCGGCTCGGTGATCATCATCTCGATGGTCGCGGTCCTGTCGTTCGTTCTCGGCGTCGGTACGGCGGTGTTCCTCGAAGAGTACACCTCGAACACCGGGTTCGTCGGCTCCGTCTCACGGCTCCTCCAGGTCAACATCGCGAATCTGGCCGCTGTCCCCTCCGTCGTCTACGGACTGCTCGGTCTCGGCCTGTTCGTCAACGCGATGGGGCTCGGATTCGGGACCGCTGTCAGTGCATCGTTGACGCTGTCGCTTCTGATCCTCCCGATCACCGTCATTTCGGCACAGGAGGCGATCCGGTCGGTACCGAGCGACCTGCGGGATGGCTCGCTCGCGATGGGTGCCACCCGCTGGCAGACGACGAAAAACGTCGTCTTGCCCGAAGCGATGCCCGGGATCCTCACCGGCGTCATCCTCGCACTCGGCCGTGCGATCGGTGAAACCGCACCGCTCATCATGATCGGGATGGCCGACATCGCCTTCAGTCCACCGTCCGACATCTGGAGTCGGTTCAGTGCGATGCCGATGATGATCTTCCAGTGGGCGAACAGCCCGTCGCCGGAGTTCCGGTTCGGTGTCGTCGCCGCCGGTGTCGTGACGCTACTTCTCATCTTGCTGACAATGAACGCCTCGGCGATCATCATCCGCAACAAATACGAGCGAGGGAGCTAACATGGCAGAATCAACACAGTCAGAATCACTCATCACGACTGACGTACAGGTCGACACAGATACCGAGACGGTGCGAGCGCCCGATACGATCGTCGAAACGACCGATCTGAACGTCTTCTACGGCGAGGATCAGGCGATCGACGACGTGTCGATGGAGATTCCGGAACAGCAGGTCACGGCGATGATCGGCCCGTCGGGCTGTGGGAAATCGACCTTCTTGCGCTCGATCAACCGGATGAACGACCAGATCGACAGCTGTCGGGTCGAGGGCAGCCTGACCTTCCGCGGAAAGGACGTCTACGACGACGACGTCGATCCTGTTGCCCTCCGCCGCCGGATCGGGATGGTCTTTCAGGAACCGAACCCGTTCCCGAAGAGCATCTACGACAACGTCGCGTATGGCCTGCGCGTTCAGGGGAAAGCCGACGATGTCGATCTGGACGCGGAAGTCGAACGGGCGCTTCGCAGTGCTGCACTGTGGGACGAAGTCAACGATCAACTCGACAAGTCGGGACTGGAACTCTCCGGTGGCCAGCAACAACGACTCTGCATCGCACGGGCGATCGCACCCGACCCCGAAGTGATCCTGATGGACGAGCCGGCATCGGCGCTGGATCCGGTCGCCACCTCGAAAATCGAGGATCTGATCGACGACCTCGCCGAGGAGTACACGGTCATCATCGTCACCCACAACATGCAACAGGCCGCCCGGATCTCGGACAAGACGGCGGTCTTCCTGACGGGTGGTGAACTCGTCGAGTTCGACGACACACAGAAGATCTTCGAGAACCCAGCCGATCAGCGCGTCGAGGATTACATCACCGGCAAGTTCGGATAATGCCCCGCACCAGCTACCAGGACGAGCTCGCGACATTGCGCGGTGAGGTGGGCGCGATGGCGGATCTGAGTCTCGACCGGTACTGGGAGGCAGTCGAGGTGTTGCAGACGGGCGATCCCGAGCAGGCACGGCGGATCATCGACAGTGACGACGAGCTAAACGAGTGGTATCTCGACATCGAACGGGAGTGTATCGATCTGATCGCGCTCCAGCAGCCACTCGCGAGCGATCTCAGATTCGTCGCCTCCTCGTTCAAGATCGTCACCGATCTGGAGCGGATCGGCGATCAGGCCTGCAATCTCGCCGAATACGGCCGCGAACTCGACGGCTCGATCGAGATCGACGTCGAACCGATCGCCCGGCTGGCAGGAGAGATGGTCGAGGACGCGATGGCGGCGTACACGCGCCACGACGCCGAAACCGCGCGGTCGGTTGCTGCCCGGGACGAACAGCTAGACGAACAGTGCAAGCGTGCGAGCGAGACGATCGTCCGGCAACTCATGACCGGCGCTGTGGGGGCCGAACCGATCGAGCAGCGTCTCCAGCGTGTCTCCCGACTGCTGGTGACGATCCGGGATATCGAACGTGTCGGCGATCACGCGGTCAACATCTCCGCACGCACGCAGTACATGATCGAGAACGACGACGACCTCATCTACTGATGACAACCAGACACGACCCCATCGAACGGAAAGTGCAGTTGACAGGCGGTTCGACCTACACCGTCTCGCTGCCAAAGCAGTGGGCAAACGACCAGCAGATCGAACCCGGCTCACCGGTCACGCTCTTCGTCCGTGACGACAAACTGGTCGTCACTCGCGGCGAGTCAGCGGGTACGACCGACCGCAGTGCGTCGATCGACGCGACGAACCGTGATCCGGCCGCACTCGCGCTGGATGTCGGTGCCGCCTACGTCGGCGGCTGTGACGAGATCAACGTCGACGGCTTCGCCAGTACGACCGAACGACGCGCAGTGACGCGGGCGGTCCGCCGGTTCGTCGGACTGGAAGTGATGACCGAAGACGAGCAGCGGCTGACGGCACGGACGATGCTCGATGCCGCCGACCTCTCGCCGGAACAGACACTCGCACAGCTCGAACGGACTGCCATGGAGATGCACGAGGACGCGATTACGGCGGTGATCGAGACCGACGGGGAACTCGGTGACCGGATCGCCCGTCAGGACGACACCGTCGACCGACTGTTCTCGCTGATCTCGCGTGGCTTCCAGCGGTCGCTGGTCGATCCGAGCGTCGGCATGTCCCGAAACGGGCTGCAATCGTTCGAGTACTACATGGCTGCCAGACAGCTCGAACGGGTCGCCGATCACGCCGAGAAAATCGCCGAGATCGCCGGACGGCTCGAATCCCCGCCGCCGGATTCGATCGCTGACTCCCTGGAATCCTACGGGCGACAGGCTCGTGAAATCGTCGGGGACAGCCTCGCTGGCCTGTTCGAGGACTCCCCGGAGCCCGCGTCGGTCATCGCCGATGCAGACGAGTTGCTCGCCGAAACCGAGGCCTTCGACGAGGAGCTGTATCACACCGACCACGCGGATAGCTATCTTCTCGGTGTCGTACTCGACAGTATCGTCCGAACGACGCAGTACGGTGTCAACATCGCCGAGTCCGCCCTGCAGGCACGGTACCGGACAGCCAGCCGGGAGTAGTCGGCGGTGACCGACCGAGATCAGTCGGCGGTGAACAGCCCGGCCGTTTCGAGGACGAGGACAGTCTCGACCTCGATCAGGGTTCCCCACTCGCTTTCGGCCTCGACGGTCACACTGTCGCCGGTCACCAGATCGGTGTCGCCGACCGACGGCGGGACGGCTATCTCGACAGCGTCCGCACCGAAATTGACGAAGACGAGCACCTGCTCCGGTCCTGCGACGTCGTCGAGATGGCTCGCGTCCCGACCGAACGCGAGCAGGTCGTCAGTCCCGGTGGTTCGCACCTCCCGTAGCCTTGCGTCGGGTTTGAGCACGTCCAGTTCGTGATAGCAGGCGATGAGGCTCCTGTAGAACTGCAGATGGGTCTCCGGATACTCCTCCCAGTTCATGAAGGCGCGCTGGCGGCCACCCGGACGGACGTCGGCGCCGGTGTCGACCGTGTCACCGTTGCCTCTCGGATCGTCTCGTCCCCGGTGTCGACCCTCGCCGAAGCGGCTGATCTGGCGCTCCTGGCCGTAGTAGATCCCCGGGACACCGGGTAACAGGAGGCCAGCAGCCCAGCAGAGTCGCTGTCTGCGGGCTCCCCGCTCCCACTGTTCGTCCGTCACCTCGTCGTGGCTGGGATCGGCGGGGTCCACGACAGTCTGGCTGAGGAGTCGGTGCTCGTCGTGGTTTTCGGTCATGTTGAGCACGAGCGAATGCGGTGGGATGCCGTCGTTCGCTCGCTCCGTGACGACGTCGACGAGCACTTCGGGGGGCTCGGTCCCGTTCGCGACGCGCTGGCTGTGATCGGTGAACCCCTTCGTGTCGAAATGCATATCGAAGGCGTTCTCGGCCATCCGCGGGTCGTTCGGGATGGTCTCGTCGAGCATGAGAAAGTCGCTGTCGTTCGCCCTGACGAGATCGCGCATCTCCGACCAGAGGCTGATCGGGACACCCCAGGCGATATCACACCGGAAGCCATCGACGCCGACGACGCCGGACCAGAAATCTGCGACGGCGAGCATGTGCTCACGGACTGCGACGTTGTTGTAGTTGAAGTTCGGCAGCGACCGGCCACCGAAAAAGCCAGTGACGTGTGGTTCTGCCTCGATCGCGAGCCCGTTATCTGTCCGGACCAGATCGATCCGGTCGTACCAGTCGAAATACTTCGAGTCGCGGTTCCACGCTGTCACTGCGGGATAGCCGAGATACGGGTTCGGCGCGCTCGCTCCCTCAGAGGCGACGGTCTCCTGAAAGAAGGGATGGCTCCGCCCAGAGTGGCTGATGACCAGATCGAAGACGACCTTGATGCCGCGGTCGTGACAGGCCTCGACGAATCCCTGGTAGGCCTCGATCGGTTCCGTACCGTCGGGGACGAGATCCGGTGCGACGTCGAAATACGCCAGTGTTCCGTAGCCGTGTGGGCCGCCGCCGGAGAGGGTTCCGTCTTCGCGATAGGCCTCGGGGACGAGTGGCTGGTCGAACTGCCGGGCAGTCGCCTCGTCGGGAACGACCGGCGTCAGCCAGACCATGTCGATGCCGAGATCGTCGAGATAGTCGACGCCAGCGATCAGGTCGTCCATCGTGGTTTCGCCGCGCTCGCCGGCCCACGACCGCGGGAAGATCTGGTACAGGACGCCGTTTTTCGCCCACTCCGGTGGCCGATTCGGCAACGAGACCGTCCCATCGGGGTGGAGTTCGACGGTGTCCATCATGCTCCGGCGCTGTCCGTCCCAGGCCGCTGCGTGGACGCGTGCAGACTCACCGTCGAGTGCCCCGAGTGGAATCTCGGCATCGAGTCCCTCGGATTCGATCGCCGCCGTCGCCAGCACGTCGCGGTCGTCGGCGAGATAGACCGTTTCGAGCGTCGCGTTCGATCCGTTTCGATCGGGGGCGAGTCTCGCGTCGGCCTCGATGTGGAACGTCTCTGTGGCCTCTTCGTAGTGGCCATCGAGTGAGAGTCGTGGCGGCGGACCCTCGCCGTTCGGGAAGGCGTGGAAGGCCCACTCGTGTGTCCCGTCCGG
>Ga0207714_1001032_pt1 | contig 18579 bp, 16 predicted proteins | sample PonA232FremontCA_2_FD_187270 | JGI IMG/M metagenome (GOLD analysis project Ga0207714, IMG submission 187270) | Marine sediment microbial community from Fremont, CA, USA - Pond A23 Sediment 2 (SPAdes) | ecosystem: Environmental > Aquatic > Marine > Unclassified | place: USA: Fremont, California...
ACGTCGCGGGCGGCGTGGAGCTCGTCGTCGAACGCGACGTGGACGCCCGGCGCGAACCGGTCGTCCGCGGCCGCCCGGACCGCGAGCGCGAGGTTCGCCGGAGCGTCGCTCGACGGCTCGTCGAGCCGGCGCTGTGCCCCGGTGACGACGACCGGCGCGTCCACGTCGGTCAGGACGTCGAGCGCGAACGCGGTGTCCGCGAGGGTGTCAGTCCCGTGCGTGACGACGACGCCGTCGGCGGGCGCGTCCTCGCGTCCCCCCGGCCCGCCCTCGCGTTCCGTCGTTGCGCGCTCGCCGACCGCGTCGCGCACGGCGGCCGCGGCCGCGAGCACGTCGCGCCATCGCATGTCGAACCCCGGCCGCGAGCACACCTCGCGGGCGCTCACGCGGGCGTACTCGCCGACCGCCGGAACCGCCTCAACGAGGTCGTCGCCCGCCTTCGCCGGGGCGGCCCCGCCGTCGCCGGGCTCCGAAGCGATGGTCCCCCCGCAGGCGACGACCGCGACGCGCGGGCGTCCGCCGTCCGTCTCCGCGTTCGGTCCGCCGGTGCGGTCCCCGCGACTCGCCTGTGTCATACCCCCGTCTGGATCCCCGACGGACAAATCGGTTGGTGCCGCGGCAGCCGGTCGCCCGGCGACGTCGACCGCGTCGTCTCGGAGCCCGCCGTCTCGGCGAGACGCGCTCACAACAGCTTATAAACTGTTAAACTGTCTCTCTGCCGTTTTTAAAACGTCCCCGATCCGGCGGAAACGACGTGAAATACGGCGAACCCTCTGCCGGCTATATGTGGTCGGCCGCCGTAGGGAGTGGTGTCCAATGTCCATCCCCGCTCCCACTCGGCTCGCGTCCGGCGCTCGCCTCGCCGGGCTGATGACCGGCACGGTGCAAGCCGCCGCCTTCTGGGCGGCCGTCGTCATCCCGACGGCCTACCCCGTGCTGTTGTACGACGGACTCGACGGGACGACCGGCCTCGTGTTCGTCTGCCTGCTTTTCGCGAACGCGCTCGCGCTCGCGCTCGGCCACGACCACAACCGCTGATCCGACTGCCCCGGCCGCAGCGCCGACGCGGAACCGCACGGAGTCTCGTCGCCTCCCCCGTGCCGCTTGCGGCCCCCCTCTCGAAGCGCTTACCCACGCGCCGGCACGACGACGGGTATGAGCGACGAGACCCGCGTCGAGTGGCGCGACTGGGGGTCGGCGGCGTTCGCCGAGGCCGACGCGCGCGACCGTCCGGTTCTGCTCTCGCTTTCGGCCGCGTGGTGTGCGGACTGTCACGAGATGGACGCGAACACGTACGCGGAGCCGCGGATCGCGGCGAACCTGAACGACGGGTTCGTGCCGGTGCGCGTCGACGCCGACCGCCGGCCGCGGGTGCGCGAGCGGTACAACGCGGGCGGGTTCCCGACGACCGCCCTCCTCACTCCCGAGGGGACGCTGCTTGCCGGCGCGGGCTACCTCGACGTCGGCGGGATGCGACGGGCCCTCGAATCGGTTCGAACGACGTGGACGGACGAGGGCCGCGAGGCGGGCCGAGTCCCGCGCGCGCTCGCCGCCGACCTTCCCCCCCGCGGCGAGTTGACGGGTGCCGTCGAGAGCCACCTCGCGGGGCAGTTGGAGGCGACGTACGACGACACACACGCCGGCTGGGGGACCGAGGCGAAGTTCCCGCTCCCGCACGCGGTGGAGTTCGCGCTCAAGCGGGACCGGGACCGCGCGCTCCGAACGCTCGACGCGGTCCGCGACCACCTCGCCGACGGCGTCGCCGGCGGCTTCTTCCGATACGCGGGAACGCGCGACTGGAGCGATATCGCCTACGAGAAACCGATCGACACCACCGCCGCCGTGACCCGCGCGTTCGCGAACGCCTACCTCTACACGGGCGAGGAGGCGTACCTCGACCCCGCGCTTGACGCCGTCGGCTTCCTCACCGACGACCTCTGGACCGGCGAGGGGGTCGGCGGGAGCCTCGGACCGGGGCTCGGCCGCGCCTACTACGCCGCGCCGGCCGCCGAGCGCGCCGACCGCGACCCCCCGCGTCGCGACCCCACCGTCTTCGCCGGGGGGAACGCGCTCGCCGCGGACGCGCTGCTCGCGGTCGCCGCCTACACCGACGACAAGCACGCGCGCGAGTACGCCGACCGGATCCTCGACGGGCTCGAACGCGACCTGATCGACGCGGAGACCGGCGTCGTGACCCGCTACCGCGACGGCGGCGAGGCCGGGCCGTCCGACCTGCTCGAAGACGCCGCCCGCGTCGTCGGGGCGTTCGTCCGCGCCGCCGGCGTGCGCGGCGAGGGGGTCGAGGTCGCCCGCGCGGTCGCGGACCGCGCGATCGACCGGCTCCGCGTCGACGGGTCGTTCGTCGACGGGCCGCGCTCGGGACCGGGGCTGCTCGACCGACCGTTCCGGCCGCTCGACGCCAACGCGGAGATGGCGGCTGCGCTCTGTGACCTCGCGGCGCTCACCGGCGCGGACTGCTACCGCGAGATCGCCCGCGAGACGGCCGCCGCGTTCGCCGGAGCCGCCGAGCGACTGAGCGTTCAGGTCGCCGGCTACGGCAGCCTCGTCGGTCGGCTTCGCCGCGGGACGACCGTCATCGCGGTCGGAACGGAGCCCGGCAGCGATCTCCACCGCGCCGCGTGGCGCGTCGCCGACCACGAGAAGGTCGTCGCCCCGAACGCCCACGCGGACGACGCGCCCGCACCGCGGCCGGTCCCGGAGGGAACGGCCGTCGTCCTCGCGGGCGACGCGGCGTCCGAGCCGGCGGAGACGCCCGCGGAGCTGTTAGAGCGCGTCGCCGACGTCCTCGGTTGACCGACCGTGGCGACCTCAGTGATCGAGTTCGCGGCGGAGGTCGCCCATCCGGACCTCGCGTTCGGCGTGGGCGTTGTGCTGGTGGATCGACTCGTCGTTCGACTGTTCCATGTAGACGACGGCGTCGTCCGAGAGGTGGTCGAACTCGTCGACGGTGCCCTCGGCGAGCGCGCGGACGCAATCCTCGACGAACTTCGCGTCCATGTGGGCCGCGTAGGTCATGTGGTCCTCGTCGGGCCGTTTCGCCATGTTGTAGATGCGCGCGCTCATCGCGTCGCGGGCGATGTCGATCACGTCGCGGAGGTCGACGTCGGGGTGGTCGTCGGTCGTGATCGTCAGCGTGGCGTGGCCGCGCTGGGAGTGGCCCGGCTGCGGGACGGCCGCCAAGAACTCCTCGGTCGTCTCTCCGTCGACGCCGAGCTCGGCGAGCTTCTCTCGCGCGCGCGACTCGCTCATTCCCTGCGAGCAGGGGCAGACGGTCATCCCCGTCACCTCGGCCCCGATCTCCTCGCGGGTGCGCTCGTCCGTCGCCGTCGCGCTGGCGACGATCGTCGCCGTGTTCTGCGTCTCGATTCCGGACGCCGGCGTCTCCTCGCGGGTAACGAGCTCGGCCGTCATCGACACCTCTGCGGTGGTGGTGTACTCGTGTTTCTCCAGGAGCCGCTCGGCGGCGTCCCCGCAGACATCCTCGACGCGGTACGCCTCCTCGCGGGTGATCTCTTCGAGGATCTCGTCGACCGTCGCGAGGTTCCGTGACATGTCGATCCCCTTTCGGCCGCTCGGGAGGTCGACGAACACCTCGAACTCCGCCATGAGCACGACCGGCCGCTCCCCGTTCCGCGACAGCTTGACGAGCTTCTCTACGCCGGTGACCCCGACCTGTGAGAGTCCGACGGCGACGTCGGGCGCGGACGCCTGCACGTCCGGCAACTGATGACTCATTACGAACACGGTACGACTGTCGTCGAATTATCCCTTTCGAAAGGGGTCTGACCGTCTGATAGCCGCACGCCCGAGCGTGAGCGGTCGAACGACGCGAGACGGGCCGTCGGGCTCCGCGGCGCGTAACGCACGATTTATACCTGCGGCAGCGGAAGAGCGACCAAGAGAATGCCGAGTTCTAATGGGCCTCAAAAGGCGACACGCGACAAGCTCTCGAACGACCCCCGCGATCGCGGCACGTCGCCGCCGCAGCGAGCGATCCAGGAGTTCGACGAGGGGACGCAGGTCCACCTCAAGATCGACCCGAGCGTCCCGGACGGGCGCTTTCATCCCCGGTTCGACGGCCGGACCGGGACCGTGGTCGGCACGCAGGGGTCGGCGTTTTTGATCGAGATCTCGGACGGCGGCAAGACGAAGACGCTTATCGTGACGGCCGCCCACATGCGAGCCCAGAACTGAGATGACGATATTCAAGGAAAAACTCGACGAGCAGTACGTCACGACCGCCGAAGCGAAGGAGATCCTCGTCGAGATCGAGTCGGAGCGCGCGGCCGACGAGGACCGCGACCTCCGGTACGAGCTCGCCCGCGCGATCGAGCACGTCAACCGGTTCGCCGACCTCGACGCCGACGAGTCGCGCGAGCTCGTCGAGGAGCTCACCGAGTTCGACCGGATCGACGCCTCGACCGCGGTGAAGATCGCCGACCTACTCCCCGAGGACCGCACCGAACTGCGCTCGGTGTTCGCCCAGGAGCGCTACTCGCTCGACGGCGACGAGCTCGACGACGTGCTCGACGTCGTCGCGAAGTACGCGTAATCACGGAAAGACAGGGAGAGAGTCTCGCGCGCGGAGGACGTCAAGCTAAAACCGGTCCGGCGTCGCCGCGGGAGGCCCGATTCGGCCGCGGTTTTTTCACCCGTCGGCGCCGTGACTCGTTTATGACCGACGCCGACGCAAGCGCTCCGGGAGACAGCGGTCCGACCGCCGTCCTGCTCGACGTGCTTCCGACCGGCCGGCCGGACGACGACCGCCCGCAGTCCCGGAAGTCGCCGGTCGCGTACGGGCTCGACGCCGAGTCGTTCGCGCTGTACGAGCTGTCGCTCGGCGACGATCCGGACCTGTCTGTCGGCGACCGGGTCGCGGTCGACGGCCCCGCGGTCGGCCGCTACCGCGAGGTGTCGTTCGACGACCTCACGCGCAACGCGGCGGCTGAGATCGAGTACGCGGTTGAGGCGATCGTCGACGCCGACGAGGACCGGTTCGTCGACTTTTACACCGAAGCGGAGCCGGTCACGCTCCGGCTCCACCGGCTGGACCTGCTCCCCGGAATCGGCGAGACGCTCCGGAACAACGTTTTGGACGCGCGGAAACGCGGTCCGTTCGAGAGCTTCGCCGACATCGAATCGCGCGTCTCCGGGCTCCACCGCCCGCGGGAGGTGATAGTCGAGCGGATCGTCGAGGAGATCCGCGAGGACGACCTGAAACACCGGACGTTCGTCGAGCGCGGAGCGCAGACGTAGCCCCACCGCGTCGCTCCCGAAACGAGACGTTTACCCGAACACCGGGTCTACCGCCGGCATGGCCGACTCACCGACGGGCGAACGCGTCGCGTACGGCGACCGCGACCCGGACGCGCTCGCGCGACGGGCCGGCGCGCGAGCGGACCCCGACCGCGATCAGCACTTCCTCGTCGACGACCGCGTCCTCGACCGGATCCCGACGTACCTCCCCGACGACGCCGACGCGAGCCACCTACTGGAGATCGGCGGCGGCGCGGGCGGGCTCACGGACCGACTGCTGGCGACGGTCGGCGGCGACGAGACGCCGGACGGCGAGCGCGACTCCGGTCGCGTGACCGTGATCGAACGCGACGAGGCCTTCGCCGCGTTCCTCCGCGAGGAGTTCGCCGACGCGGTCGCCGACGGGCTCCTCGACGTCGTCGAGGGGGACGCGCTCGAGGTCGACATCCCACCGTTCACCGCCTGCGTCGCCAACCTTCCGTACGGCGTCTCCTCGGAGATCGCCTTCCGGCTGCTCCCGCGGAAGCGCCCGCTCGTGGTGATGTTCCAGGCCGAGTTCGCGGACCGGATGGCGGCGTCGGCCGGCGACTCCGCGTACGGTCGCCTGTCGGTGTCGGCACAGCACTACGCGGACGTCGAGGTCGTCGAGCGCGTGCCGAAGGAGGCGTTCGACCCGCAGCCGGCCGTCGAGAGCGCGGTCGTCCGGTGTGTCCCGCGCGACCCGGCGTACGCGGTCGGCGACGAGGCCTTCTTCCTCCGGTTCGTCAAGGCGCTTTTCACGCAGCGCCGCAAGACGACGCGGAACGCGGTGCGGAACACGGCGCACATCTCCGGGCTCGGCGACCCGGAGGCGGTCGTCGACGCCGCCGACGAGGACCTGCTCCGACGGCGTCCGGGCGAGCTCTCGCCCGCGTCCTTCGCGGCGCTCGCGGAGCTGGCCCGCGAGCGCGGGTCGCCGACGGAGGTGTGAGCGATGCCCGGCGCGGCGCTCGGCGTCTCGGCCGACCTCTGGGCGGTCGTCACCGGGAACGCCGTACAGATCGCTGTCACGGCCCTCATCCTCGGCGTCGTCGTCGGCACCCGACTGCTCACCGGGCTGGTGAAACGGCGACGCGAGGAGCTGTCCTCGACCCGGCGGCTCCTCCTGTCGATGACGGTGGCGGGCGTCACCGTGCTCGCGGCGGTCGGGCTGATCGCGGTGTGGGACCGGAGCGGCGCGCTCGCCGACGCGTACGAGGCGGCGGCGATCTCGGACCAGCTGTCGAACGTCGTGCTCGCGGTGGTGGTGCTCGCGTCCGCGTACGCGCTCACCGACTTCCTCAGCGGGATCGTCCGCGAGATTAGCGCCGAAAGCGAGTCGATCTCAAAACACCAGCGCGAGGTCGTGCTCCGAGTCACACAGCTGACGGTGTACGCCTCGGCACTACTCGTCGTGGTGGGGCTTTTCACCGACAACGTCGGTAGCCTCCTCGTCGGGGCCGGGTTCCTCGGGATCGTGGTCGGCATGGCGGCACGGCAGACGCTCGGCGCGATCCTGGCCGGCTTCGTCATCATGTTCTCCCGGCCGTTCGAGGTGGGCGACTGGGTCGCGGTCGGCGACCACGAGGGAACGGTGACGGAGGTGTCGATACTGAGCACCCGGCTGCGCTCGTTCGACGGCGAGGAGATTACGCTGCCGAACGACACGGTCCGCGCCGACCCCGTCGTCGACCGGTCGCGCCGCAGCCGGCTCCGGATCGAGATCGAGGTCGGCGTCGACTACGACACCGACATCGAGGCGGCGATCGCGACCGTCGAGACGGCGGTCGACGGCGTCGAGGGAGTCGCCGCGACCCCGGAGCCGAACGCCGTGACGCGGCGGTTCGACGACTCGGCGGTCGTGCTCGGCGTCCGCTACTGGATCCGCGACCCGAGCATGCGGAAACGCTGGCGCACCCAGACGGCCGCGATGACCGCGATGAAGACCGCGCTCGACGACGCGGGGATCCACATTCCGTTCCCCCAGCAGACGCTCTCCGCGCGCGACACGGACGGCTCCGGACCGCGGCTCGACGCCTCGGTGGACGGACGCGCCGCGCCGCGAGGCGACGGCGACACGGATGCGACGGCCGACTCCGAGGCGAACCGATGACGGGCCTCGCGGAGCGCCGCGGCGCAGACGAGGCGGTCGTCTACCAGCCCGCCGAAGACTCCGGTCTCCTCGCCGAGGCGGCGCTCGCGGAGGCCCGCGGCCGCGTGCTCGAGGTCGGGACCGGCTCCGGCTGGGTCGCAGAGCGCGTCGCGACCGAGCGCGGACTCGACGTGGTCGGCAGCGACCGCAACCCCCACGCGGTCCGCGAGGCGCGCGACCGGAACGTCGAGGCCGTCGTCGCCGACCTGCTCGACCCGTTCCGCGCGGACGCGTTCGACACCGTGTGTTTCAACCCGCCGTACCTGCCGACCGACCCCGAAAACGAGTGGGACGACTGGATGGAACACGCCCTCTCCGGCGGAGAGTCCGGCCGCGCGCTCATCGAGCCGTTCCTCGCCGACGTCGGACGCGTCCTCGCGCCGGACGGGGTCGTCCTCCTCCTCGTCTCCTCGCTGACGGGGTACGAGGAGGTGCTCGGGCTCGCCGCCGACGCGGGGTTCGACCACGAGGCCGTGGTCGAAGAGTCGTTCCCCTTCGAGACGCTGACAGTGCTCGCGTTGCGACGATGACATTCCGAGCAAAATAACTATCGGACATATCATACATTAGCAAATATTATAACGCGGTATATCCAAGAGACGGTGATGACCGAACGAGTCGCGGCCACGCCGGGGGTGTATCCGCTTCCGGATCCGGCCAAGGAGACGCTCTCGGAGCTGAAGGGCCACCAGAAGGGGGACCTGTTGAGCGGCGACGAGAGCGCGGAGATCGCCGAGGTGTACGCCGAGGTGCGCGAGACGCACGTCGACGACCAACTCACCGCCGGGCTCGACCTCGTCACCGAGGGACAGGCCCGCTGGGACGACATGATCGCCCACCCGCTGACCGTCAGCGACGCGGTCGAGACGGGCGGAATCGTCCGGTACTACGACAACAACAACTTCTACCGCGACCCGCGGGTGGTCGACGAGCTCGACGCCTCCGGCGACGTCGCCGGCGAGCTTGAGGCGGCCGCCGGGCTGCTCGGGGACGGCGACGCGCCCCTCGCGGCCACGCTGCCGGGGCCACACTCCCTCGCCGAGCTCGCGACCGACGAACACTACGGCGACGCCGCCGCGTTCCGGGCGGCCATCGCCGAGTTCCTCGCCGCCGAGGTCGACGCGCTTCCGGCCCACGACACGCTGTTTCTGCTGGAGCCGTCGCTCGTCACCGACCCGCCCGGAGCGGGCGACGAGAAGCGGGCGACCGACGCCATCTCGACGGTCGCCGCGGCGACCGACGCCGACGTGGTGGTCCACACCGCCTACGGCGCGCTCGGCGAGAAGCTGTACGCCCACCTCGTCGACGAGGCGGGCGCGGACGCGCTCGGGCTCGACCTCGTCGCCGACGACCGCGACGACACCGTCTACAACGTCCAGGAGTTCGGCTCGACCGACTCGCTCGCGCTCGGGCTCGTCGACGGGCAGAACACGCTCGTCGAGGAGCCGGAGACGGTCGCCGAGCGCGTCGAGTGGTTCGAGGGGCAGGTCCCGGTCGAGGAGTTCGACCGCACGTACCTCACGCCGAACACCGAGCTGTTCTACCTGCCGACGAACAAGTACCGCGCGAAGCTCTCCGCGCTGGCAGACGCCGCGGAGGTGCTCGCGTAATGGCCCGAAACCCGTCCGCCAACCGCGAGCAGTTCCGCCCCGACGACCATCCGAACGACGCGTTCCTGTTGACAACCGTCGTCGGCTCGTATCCGAAACCGAAGTGGCTGAACCGCGTCGACGAGCTCGCCGACGACCCCGACTCGAAGTTCGACGCGGAGAACTTAGGGGAGGCGCACGACGACGCCGCGCGGCTCATCACCCGCGAACACGAGCGCGCCGGGCTCGACACCGTCGTCGACGGCGAGATGCGCCGCAACGAGATGGTGGAGTTCTTCGCCGACCGCATCGACGGCTACGAGTTCAACGGGCCGGTGAAGGTGTGGGGTCACAACTACTTCAACAAGCCGAGCGTCGTCGAGGAGGTGGCGTACGACGAGCCGTGGCTGGTCGACGAGTTCGAGTTCACGGCGTCGGTCGCCGAACGCCCGGTGAAAGTCCCGATCACCGGGCCGTACACGCTCGGGTTCTGGGCGTTCAACGAGGCGTACCCCTCGACCGAGGAGCTCGTCTACGAGCTCGCGGACCTGGTCAACGAGGAGGTCGAGAAGCTCGTCGAGGCGGGCGCGCGCTACGTCCAGATCGACGAGCCCGCGCTGGCGACGACGCCGGAGGACCACGCGATCGTCGGCGAGGCGCTCGACCGGATCGTCTCGGGGATCCCGGAGGAGGTCCGGATCGGCCTCCACGTCTGTTACGGCGACTACTCGCGGGTGTATCCCGAGATCAACGACTACCCGATCGACGAGTTCGACATCGAGCTCTCGAACGGCGACTACGAGCAGATCCCCGTCCTCGAAGAGCCCGAACTCGAACCGGACCTCGCGCTCGGCGTCGTCGACGCCCACGCCGCCGAGGTGGAGTCGGTCGCGGAGATCAAACGGAACGTCCGGCAGGGGCTCCGCGTCGTCCCGCCGGAGAAGCTCACGATCTCGCCCGACTGCGGACTGAAACTGCTCCCGCGTGAGGCCGCGTACGCGAAGACCGAAAACATGGTAACGGCGGTCCGCGAGGTCGAAGCCGAGATCGATTCCGGCGAGATCGACGTCGAGAATCCGCTCGACGACTGAGTCGGGTCCGTCGACACACCGGCGTTCCAGCGGCGTGAGAGAGCGGCCAAGACGTATTACTCTCAAAACCGTACGAGGGAGCGTGGATCAGATCAACATCGCCGACACGGCGGATCAGCTGGCCGCGGACGGAGAGACGGAAACCGAACTGATGCGTGAGGTGTCGTTTAGCTTCCGGCTGATGCGGTTCGAGCCGGGCGACGACGACCCGATGCACGCTCACGCCGAAGAGGAGATTTACGTCGTCGACACGGGCGAAGCGACGCTCGTGACCGAAGACGAGTCGATCGACGTCTCACCCGGCGACGTCGTCCACCTCGGATCCGGGACGGAACATCAGTTCACCGACTTCGACGACGAGTTCGTCGTCACGGTGATGTACGCGCCCGCCGAGGGATCGCAGGCGGTGTGACCTCACTTCCGGGTTAACGCCGGCGGCCGGATGGGCACACATATGCCGCGGTCGCTCGAAGCCCGCGTCGATGGAGGTCGCGCTGATCACGGTCGGAGACGAACTGCTCGCGGGAGACACGGTGAACACGAACGCGAACTGGCTCGCGGGGGAGCTGAGCGACCGCGGGGTCGCGGTGTCGCGGGTCCTCTCCGCGCCCGACGACCGCGCGGTCATCGCCGACCGCGTCGGCGAGTACGCCGCCGCGTTCGACGCCGTGGTCGTCACCGGGGGGATCGGGAGCACGCCCGACGACGTGACGATGGAGGCGGTCGCGGACGCGTTCGACCGGGAAATGACGCCGACTGAGCTGACGCGCGAGCACGTCTCCCGTCGGCTCGCGGCGATCCGCGAGCGCATGCCCGAGTCGGCGGCCGACGTCGACGTTGACGTCGCGGCGGAGGCCGCGCTCCCGGCGGGTGCCCGGCCGCTGTTGAACCAGACCGGGCTCGCGCCCGGCTGCGTGGTCGAAGACGGCGCGTCCGAACGCGGCGACCGGCGCGTCTACGCGCTCCCGGGCATCCCCGGCGAGCTGAAGTCGATGTTCGCGTCGGTCGCCGACGAGTTCGACGGAGACCGGCGCTCGCGGTTCCTCTACACCGTCGAGCCGGAGTCGGACATCGTCCCCGCGCTGGAGGCGGTCGCGGACCGGTTCGACGTCGCCGTCGGCTGCTACCCGGACCGCGAGGCCGACCACAACCGCTTGAAGCTGACGGCGACCGACGACGAGACGCTCTCGGCCGCGAGCGCGTGGTTGCTCGACGCGGTCGACGCGAGCGAGACGCCGGTCTCGCGCGACTGGTGACGCCGGAGCCGTTCCGAACCCGGCCGCCCGCGGCCGTCGACGGCGACGCCCGCGCCCCAGGACGTTATTTGCTCTCAGATTTGTGATAATATTTAAGTCCGATTTTAGTAGAACAAGCTTGCTTGTAATCATGCCGCGAGAGACGCTGATTCTCGTCGGGCGGAACTCGGCCGCGGCTGTCGAGCGGGAGCACGCCGGCCGGCTGCGGGAGCGGGGGATCGCCGACACGGTCCGTGACGTACGAGACCGAGCCGGCGCTGGAGCTGGCAGAGGCGTTGTCCGCGCTGCTCGTCGCGCTCGGGAACGGTCGACGACTACGCCCGCGACGTGGCGACGGGTAGCCGTCCGCGTCCCGCTCGCCGCCACGACCGCGTCAGCGCCGCACGACGAGCACGGACAGGTCCGAGAACGACGCGTCGTCCCGCCCGCCGCCGGCGCGTGTCGCGAGCCGACCGAGCGTCGTCCGCGTGATCGACTCGTCGTCGTGCGTGAGCCGCTCGCAGACCAACGCGGCGTCGTCTGGCGCCGCGCCGTGGTCGAGCAGGTCGGCGGCGATATCGCCGGGCATCCAGTCGAACGGCCGTGGCAACACGAGGAGGTGACGGCTCCCGGCGGCGCGGCGGAGCCGGGCGAGCGGGCCGGTCAGGTCGCCGCTTTTGTGCAGGGTGACGAACGCCGCGTCCTCCATCGGGGTGCGCGCGCGGCTCGCCGCGACCTGCAGCGACGAGACCCCGGGAACGACCCGCGTCTCGACCGCGTCGTCCGTCGCCTCGTCGACGGCGCGCTCGACCTTGCCGACGAACTGGTACCCGGAGTGGTTCGGGTCGCCCATCAGGACGGCCGTTCCACGGTCGCCGGCCGCGACGCGGTCGGCGAACGCGGAAAGCGCCGCGGCCTCGTCTCCGTACCCACAGGTCAGCAGGTCGGCGTCGGTCCGGTCGCGCACGTGATCGACGACCGTCTCGAAGCCGACGACGACGTCCGCCTCCCAGATCGCTCGCTCCGCGCGGGGAACGAGGTACTCGGGGTTCCCGGGACCGACCCCGACGGCGTGGACGGTCTGTGGCCCGTCTTCGGTCCGCTCTCGCGCGGGCTCCGGGTCGGCCGCCGCGTAGTCGGCGGGGTCGGGACCGGCGTCGAGGTCGTACGGGTCGTCGCTCACGACTCCGCCCCCCGGAGCCGTTCGAGCGTCGTCTCGCCGTTCCGCACGTCGCTTGCGGCGTGGACAAGCTCGTTCGTCAGCCCGGCCGCGAGTCCGGACCCGCCCCGCCGGCCGACGTTCGTGACGGCCGGGACGCCGCGGTCCGCGGCGACCGTTCGGAGCCGCTCCCGGCTCTCGGCCGCCTTCACGAAGCCGACCGGCGTGGCCACGACGACCGCCGGCCGCGTCCCCTGCTCGATGCAGTCGGCGAGCGCGAGCGCCGCCGTTGGCGCGTTGCCGACGACCGCGACCGCCCCGTCGTAGACCCCCTCGCGGTCGAGTTCGAGCACGCTCGCCGCGGTCCGGGTCATGCTCGTCTCCGCGGCGAGTTCGGCCCCGTTGCCGATCGCCTTCCGCACCTCGCAGTCGTGGCCGCGGCCCGTGACCCCGGACCGCACCATCGTGATGTCGGTGACGATCGGGCGCTCGTCGAGCACCGCCTCGGCCCCGGCCGCCACCGGGTCGTTCGCGAACCGCAGCAGGTGCTGGAACTCCGGGTCGCCCGTGGCGTGGACGGCCTTCGCGCGCAGCCGGTCGTTCGCGGTCTCCTGTGAGACGAGCTCGTGGACGCGGTCCATGCTCGTCTCCGCGACCGCCATCGCGTCCGCGGTCGTCGCGCCGAGGTCGGCGTACGCCTCCGTCGTGTCGCCCGCCTCGGTCGCGCCGTCGTCGGTCCCCTCAGTCGTCATCGCCCGTCACCTCCGGGGGGTCGCGGGCCGCGCGGGCCTCAAGATCGCCGTCGGCCGCCAGGTTGCGGTCGCGCAGCCGGTCGACGGTCGCGCCGTCGGCGTCCCACAGCCCGCGCTCGACGGCCGCTAACAGCGTGTCGGTGATCGATTCGAGCGCCCAGGGGTTCACGTCGCGCAGCCACGCGGCGCGCTCGTCGTCGAGCGCGTACTTCTCGGCGATCTCGGTCCAGAGGCTGTCGGAGACGACGCCCGTGGTCGCGTCCCAGCCGAGGGCGACGTCGACCGTCTTCGAGAGGTCGCCGGCGGCTTTGTACCCGTGGTCTTCCATCGAGTCGAGCCAGTCGGGGTTGAGCACGCGCGTCCGCATCGCCTTCCGGACCTTCTGTTCGTTCGAGTACACCGTCACGCGGTCGGGGTCCGAGGTGTCGCCGACGTACGCGGCCGGCTCGGAGCCGGACACCTCCGTGACGGCGGTGATGAACCCGCCGTGGAACGCGTACCAGTCCGAGGAGTCGAACTCGTCTTGCTCGGCGGTGTCTTCGATCTTCACCGTCGCCTCGACGCTGCCGAGCCGGCGCTCGAAGGCGTCGTGCGCCTCGGACGCCGTCCCGCGCGAGCCGAGCGCGTAGCCGCCCCACTGGACGTACACCTCGGCGAGGTCGCTCCGATCGTCCCAGTTCCCCTCGTCGACGGCCTTGTTCGTCCCGGCGCCGTAGCCGCCGGGTCGCGTCGTGAACACGCGGTGTTTCGCCGCCGTTTCGGGGTCGTCGTGCCCGTCGGCCGCAAGCGCCTCGCTCTCCGCTTCGACGTGTTTTTTCACGTAGTTCCGGTCGTGCGGCTCGTCGAGGGCGACCACCGCGTCGACGGCGTCGCGGATCACGCCCGCGGCCTGCGGGAAGGCGTCGCGGAACAGCCCGGAGACGCGCGCGGTCGCGTCGACTCGGGGACGGCCGAGCTCGTCGAGGGGGATCGGCTCGACGTCGTCGACACGACCCGCGTCGGTCCAGACCGGCTCGACGCCCATCGTCGCGAGCACCTGCGCGATCGTCTCGCCGCGGGTACGGACCGTCGGCGTCCCCCACGCGACGACGCCGACCTCCTCGGGGTACGCGCCGTCCGTCTCGCGGTGCCGCTCCAGCGCGTCGGCGGCGACCTCGCGGCCGACCTCCCAGGCGGCCCGCGCCGGCACCTTCCGCGGGTCGAGGGTGTAGAAGTTGCGCCCGGTGGGCAGCAGGTCGACCCCGCCGCGGGTCGGCGCGCCCGATCCCCCCGGCGGGACGTACGCGCCGGCCAGCGCGTCCGCGGTACGCGGGATCTCCGCGAGCGCCTCCCGCACGCGCGGCGCGGCCTCCTCACACACGAACGCGAGCGCCACCCGCAGGCGGTCGTGTGCGCCGCCCGCGACGCGGGCGTCGCCGAGCGGCTCCACGCCGACCACGAGCAGGTTCACCGTCGTCTCGTCGGGGTCGGCGTCGGCCTCCGACTCCGGGACGTCGAAGTCGTGTGCGGCGAGCGCGCGGACGAGCTCCAGGCTCGTCTCGTACACCGCGTCGGCGGCCTCGCCGTAGGTCATGCCCAGGGTCTCGTCGTACTCTCCCGGAGCGTCGAGCATCCGGTCGTAGTCGACGCCGAGGGCGCCCGCGACGGACTCCCGCAGGCTGGGCCCGCCCGGGTTCTCAAGCCGGGTGAGCGCGACGAGGTACTCCGCGAGCCGGTCGCCCGCGGGCGGCTCTCCCATCGTGTGGAGCCCGAGCCGGATCTGGGTGTTTTTCACGTCGGTGAGGTACGCGTGGACCCGTTCGACGAGCTCCCCGACGGGGACGTCGTCGCCGTCCACGTCGCCCGCGGCGAGGGTCGTCCCGGCCTCGTCGGGACCGCGGACGTCGACCGTCTCGTCGACCGTGCCCTCAATTCCGAGTTCGACGGCAAGATCGAGCTCGTCGACTTTCTCGCGGATCAGCTCCTCTAAGCGGTCGCCCTCGTCGTTTCGGACCGCTGTCCCGCCGGCCTCGCGGTACTGCCGGGCGAGGTCCTCGAGCTCCCCGAGCCCGTCGTAACTGCCGGCGCGAGACATCACGGGCGTCAGGTAGTCGACGACCGCGGCGTACGACCGGCGCTTCGCCTGCGTCCCCTCGCCGGGGTTGTTGACGATGTACGGATAGACGTTCGGCACGTCGCCGATCAGGCCGTCGGGCGCGGAGCTCGCGTCGAGCCCGACCGTCTTGCCGGGCAGCCACTCGAGGGAGCCGTGGGTGCCGAGATGGACGACCGCGTCGGCGTCGAACTCGTGTCGGATCCAGCCGTAGAAGGCGACGTAGTCGTGCGGCGGCCAGAGGTCGGAGTCGTGGTACACCTTCGACGGGTCCATCCCGAACCCGCGGGGAGGTTGGACCGTCACGAGGACGTTCCCGAACTCGACGCCCGGGACCGCGAACGGGCGCTCCGGCGGCTCCCCCCACTCGTCGAGGACGCCCTCGCGGAACCCGGCGGCCTGTCCGTCGAACCAGTCCGCGTACTGCGTCGGCGAGACGACGTCGACGCTGCGGTCCCGTACGTCCTCGGGCGCGACCCACCGGTCGTCGAGGGTGAGCTGCGCGGTGAGCGCGTCGATGAGCTCTCGCCCGTCGTCGACGGGAGCGGTCGGGCTCCCCGTCTCGGCGGTCCCGAGGTCGTAGCCGCGGGCCGCGAGCTCGTCGAGTAAGTTCACCGTCGACGCCGGCGAGTCGAGGCCGAACGCGGTGCCGATGCCGTCGTCGCTCGGCGGGTAGTTGTGGAGGACGACGGCGACGTTCTTCTCGGCGTTCGGCGTGTGCCGGAGCGCGGCCCAGTTGACCGCGAGCCGGGCGGCGTGGTCGATCCGGTCGTCGATCGGGACGTGCCGCTTCGGCGCGGTTCCGAGCCCGGCGGCGTCCTCGGTGCGCTCTTTCCCCGAGATCGGATGGGTGATCACGTTGCCGTCGAACTCGGGCAACGCGACCGACAGCGCGAGCTCGAAGCCCATCACGCCCGTCTCGCTTCCCGCGTACCGCGACCGCGACCGCATCGTCGTCACCGTCTGGATCACGGGGACGCCGAGCGCGTCGAGGAACACCTCCTCGGCGCCGTCGCCCTCGTCGGCCGCGTCGCGGCCGCGCTCGCTCATCGATACCGCGAACATGAACGACGAGAGCACGGCGTCGACGACCGGTTCGCCGACCCCGTCGGCCGCGCCGCCCTCGGTGAAGTGGTGCTCGACGGTCCACTCCGCGTCCGCCTGGGCGGGCTCGTCGCTGACCGGGTTACAGAACACCGGGAGCGCGTTCGCCCCGAGCGCCTCCAGCTTCCGCACCTGCGCGTCGACGTACCGGACGTTTTCGTGGGTCCAGTGTGACTCGTAGAACCAGACGCCGACGGTGGGCGCGTCCGGGTCGAACGTCGCGCGGAGCTCCTCGTAGTCGGCACCCGGGTGGTCAGGGTGGTACACCCCCTCCGTCGGGAGTTCGACCGGATCGTCGACCGCGCCGGTCCAGGCGTCGTCCCCCGACTCCGGAGTGTACTCCCGGGCGAGGTACCGGACGGCGTTGGCGACGTTGACGGTGCCGCCGCGGTCGAGGTACGCGGAGACCGCCTCCCGGTCGCCCGCGGGGACGGTGGTGTCCCGGGCCGCGAACGCGTCGCCGGTCGCTTTCACCACCAGCGGGACGCCCGCGTCGCGGAGCTCGCCGGTCGCGAACTCGTATCCCGGCATACTCTCTTCGCCGCCGTGGAGCCAGCAGACGACCGCGGTCGCGTCCCGCAGCTCGTCGACGAACGCCGCCACGTCAGCTCGCTCGTCGAGGTCGCTCTCGGACCGCGCGACGAGGTCGACCCCCTCGACCCGCTCGGCCGCGGCCTGGACCGCTCCCAGCTCGTTTTCCGTCGCCGTGTAGAGTCCGACGGTCGTCACAAGTTATTAAACCCCATCTGCGCTAGCACAACTGTGGTTGGTTTAGACACAAACAAAAGCGTTTCCACGCCGTTTCCGGCGATCGTCGGGCGGGAGTCGCTCAAGCGCGGGCTCCTCGCGGTCGCCGTGGAGGACGCGCTCGACGGGGCCTTGGTCCGCGGCGAGAAGGGGACCGCGAAGTCCACCGCGGTCCGCGCGCTCGCGGACCTGCTGCCGGACCAGCGCGCCGTGGCCGACTGCCCGTACGGCTGTTCGCCGCCCGGAGACGCGGACGAAACGTCGGTCGAGCGGTGCGAGCCGTGCCGCGGGCGCGAGGACCCGCCCGTCGAGACGCGGCCGACGCCGCTCGTGACCCTTCCGCTCGGTGCGACCCGGGACCGCGTCGTCGGGACGCTCTCGGTCGCGGACGCGCTCGCGGGCGAGGCCGAGTTCGACCCCGGGCTGCTCGCGCGCGCGAACCGCGGGATCCTCTACGTCGACGAGGTCAACCTCCTCGACGACCACCTCGTCGACGTCCTGCTCGACGCGGCCGCGGACGGGACGAACCGCGTCGAGCGCGACGGCGTCAGCGTCGCCCACCCCGCAGAGTTCACCCTGATCGGCACGATGAACCCCGAGGAAGGCGAGCTCCGCCCCCAGCTCCGCGACCGGTTCGACGTCTGTGTCGACGTGGCCGGGAGCGACGACCTCGACGAGCGCACGGCGGTGTTAGACCGCGTGCTCGACGACGCGGGCGACCGGGACCTCCGGACCGAGTTCGCCGACGAGACCGCCGCGCTACGCGAGCGCGTCGCCGAGGCCCGCGGCCGCCGGCCGACGGTCCCCGACGAGTTCAGACGCGAGATCGCGGCGCTCTGTCGTGACGCCGGCGTCGACGGCCACCGCGCCGACTTCGCGACGGCGCGGGCGGCCCGCGCCGTCGCCGCGCTCGACGGCCGGCCGAAGGTGATCGAGTCCGACGTGCGCGAGGCCGCCGGGTACGCGCTGGCCCACCGGACCCGGAGCCGCCCGTTCGAGGACGCCCCCGACGCCGAGGAGCTGATCGACGACCACTTCAACGGGGACGCGACCGGCGAGGGGGAGCCCGGCGACGGCGAGGCGGAAGGCCCCGACGGCGACGACGAGACGGGCGACGGCGACGCCGCCGACGGCAGCGAGGCGACCGAGAGGTCCGGCGACGGCGAGGCGGCCGGCGAACCCGGCGGAGACGAGCCGGGAGACCGTCCCGACGACCGGGCGGACGGTGAGGACCCGGCGGACGGGAGCGCCGACGGCCGCGACGGCGACCGGCGGAAGCCCGACCCGCGGCCGGGAGACCCGACGGACGGTCAGTCGGCGGACGCCGACCCCGGGGGCGGGTCCGGAGACGATGGCGGCGACG
>Ga0207714_1001033_pt1 | contig 18570 bp, 16 predicted proteins | sample PonA232FremontCA_2_FD_187270 | JGI IMG/M metagenome (GOLD analysis project Ga0207714, IMG submission 187270) | Marine sediment microbial community from Fremont, CA, USA - Pond A23 Sediment 2 (SPAdes) | ecosystem: Environmental > Aquatic > Marine > Unclassified | place: USA: Fremont, California...
AGGAATTCCGGCTCGTAACCGGACCGCTGCCACGGACTGCCACCGAAAAGGGCGACCGTTGGAATCCCCAGGGCAACGGCCATGTGCATCACACTGGTGTCGTTCATCAGCGCCGCACTCGCCCGGGCGATGATGGCGGCCGTGGTGGGCAGGTCGAGAGCGGCGATTGCGCTGACCGCACCCGTACCGCGGAATTGGTGGGCGATTCCGGCTTCGTCGGGACCACCCAGGACCACGACATCGCGGTCGTGGTTCGCCACGAGATCCCGGGCCGCGCTGGCAAACCGTTCGGCCGGCCAGCGCTTGGTGACTGTCGTCCCACCCGGCCCGAGCACAACGAACGGGCGGACCACGCCCTGTTCGGCAAGCCAGGCCCGCGCGGCGGCGTCCCACCGCGCGGCCACGTGAAGCCGGGGCAGACGCGGCACGTGCGATTCGCCGGTGAACCGGGCCAGTGGTTCCTGGAACAGCCGGTACCGGTAACTCAGGCCGTGACGGGTGTCCTGGCCGTGCGTGGCGACACGGTGCGTGAGCATCCAGGCGAATCGGCCGTCGCCCACGGCGAAGCCGGCCTTCCAGCGCGCCGGCAGGGTCGCTGCGAGCAGCAGGGCCGGCCCCTGCTCGAGCACGAAGGCCACGTCCTGCCGCGGCCCGATGCGCTGGCGCAGCGCCAGGGCGTCGCGCAGCAGCGCCAGCGGCCGGCGCGGACTCAGCCCCGTTCGCGCCGTGAACGGCACCACCGCGTCCACCGACGGATGCCCCGCCAGCAGAGGGGCGGCGGCGGCCGTCACCGCGGCCGTGATCCGCGCGTTCGGGTAGCGCGCGCGCAGCGCGTCCAGCAGCCCCGTGGCCGTAACCACGTCGCCGATGTTCTGCACGCGCACGACGACGATCCGCGCGGGATCGGCGTCGGGACGCGGCGTCTGCTCGGGGCGCCGGATCCGTCCCGCCAAATGCCGCAGCAAGCCCGCGCCCATCCGTCAGCCTTCCCCGCCGCCCGGCACGAGGCCGAGCTTCCGCTCCAGCGCGGCGCAAAGCATGTGCCCAAGGGTGATGTGCATTTCCTGGATCCGGGCGGTGTTGTCGCTGGGCACCACCAGGCAGGGATCCGCCAGACCGGGCAGATCGCCGCCGTCCCGGCCGGTCAGGGCGGCCGCGCGCAGCCCCATCTCGCGTGCCACGCCCAGGGCTGTGTTGACGTTGGCACTGCGCCCCGACGTGGAGATGCCCAGCGCCAGATCGCCGGGCCGGCCCAGCGCGGCGATCTGGCGCGCGAACAGCCGGTCCGCCCCCAGGTCGTTGGGAATGGCCGTCAGCGCGGAGGTGTCGGTGGTCAGCGCGAGCGCGGCAACGGGCGCACGCTCGACCGTAAAACGCACGACCAGTTCGGTCGCGATGTGCTGGGCGTCCGCGGCGCTGCCGCCATTGCCGAAGAGCAGCAGCTTGCCGCCGGCGTTGACCGTGGCCGCCGCCGTTTCCGCCAGCCTCTCGAACGGCGCGGCGAGTTGGTCGCGGCAGCGCTCGACCAGGGCGGCATGGTCGGCCAGAACCTCGGTGAAGATTCGCGTCGTCTCTTCGGCCATTCGGGTCTCCCGCCGGACCGTGCGGCCCGGTCTTGGATCAGGCGGGATCGCGCGGACGCCCGTAAAGCTCGCGGGCGATCGCGGCGACCTCGTCGTAATTCTCCACGATTTCCGTATACGGCGCGTTGACGACCTTCGTCAGCGGCGAGCCGTTCCCCGGATCCGCGTGGGAAAGGCCCAGAAACCGGGCGCATGCGCGTAGCTGCCCTTCCGGCTCGCGCACTAGGTCGGAATAGTCAAGCCAATGCGCGCGGAAACCCAGCCCGCGGACAAGGGTCCGGGCGAGACGGAATTCCCGAAGCCGTTTCCGCATGTCCCGGCGCGCCCAGGCCGGATCGATGCGCACCGGGTCCGGCCGCGCGGCCTCCCGCCGATGGGATATGCCCGTGCGCTGGGCGAAGGCGCGCGAAATCGCCAGCTCCATCGGATCGCGCGTGAGCACGATCAGCCGATACCCCTGTCCCCGGAGCAACGGCGGCACTTCGGGATAGTACCGCAGCCCCTGGTTGATCATCAGCTTGAAGCCGACGGCCCGCGCCTCCGGCGCCCAGTCCCCGAGGTGGCGCAGATAGGCCCGCGTCGACGCGGGCCGGCGGCGGGTTTGCGCCGCATCCCAATCGTAAAACGCGGGCGGATGCGGGTCGATCAGCCACGCCGGGTCCTTCGCCGGCGTGTGCGGCAGAAACAGCTCCAGGAAACCGGCCACGCCCGGCATCGCATTGAGCGACGACATCAGCCAGGTGGAGCCGCTGCGTTGCGTGGTGAGCAGGCAGTAGCGCACGGGCGCCGGGGCGGCGTGTCCAGCGTGTTCGGTCACGTTGCTCCTCCGCGACGCAGCCGGCGCAGGTCGGCAAGGTCGCCCGCACCGATGGCGAGTCCCAAGACGCCGTACACGACCATGCCGCCCAGAACCAGGATCGCCAGGGCCGGGATCGCCCAGGCCGGCCCGGCGTCGAGCCAGGCCGTGAGCAGGCTGCGGTGCGCGAGCACCAGCACGCCCCCCATCAGCGCACTCGCGGCCGCCATCCGCGGCAGCCGCCGGCGGCATTGCGCATCCAGGCGCAGATAGCCGCGCCGGCGCAGCCACAGGGCGAGCAGGCCGCTGTCCACCCAGGCGGCGGCCGCCGTCGCCAGCGCGATGCCCACGTGCCCCAGCCAGAGGAACAGCAGCAGGGACAGCGCCATGTTCGTGGCGACGTTGGCCAGGGCCGCCTTCAGCGGTGTCTTCGTGTCCTCGCGCGCGTAGAACGCGGGCTGCAGGATCTTGACCAGCACGTAGGCGGGAACGCCCAGCGCGAATGCCGCCAGGGCGTGCGCCGTCGCGCGCGCAGCGTCGGCATCGAAGGCGCCGCGCTCGAACAGGACGGCGATGATGGGCTGCGGAATCGCCACAAGCGCCACCGCCGCAGGCAGACTCAGCAGCATGGCCAGTTCCAGCCCGCGGTTGAGCGCGCGCAGCGCCGCCGCCTCGTCGGCCGCGCGCAGCTTGCGCGACAGGTCGGGCAGCAACACCACGCCGAACGCCACGCCGATGAGCCCCAGCGGCAACTGGTACACCCGATCCGCGTAATACAGGTAGCTGACCGCCTCGTCCTGCCAGGAGGCGATGATCGTGCCCACCACCAGATTGAGCTGAAGCGCCCCGGCTGAGAGAACGCCCGGTCCCATCACGCGCAGCGTGCGGCGCACCCCCGGAGTCAGGCGCGGCCGCGGCAGCCGCAGCGCGACGCCCGCGGCCCGCGCCCGCCAGACGAGCAGGCCGAACTGCGCGATTCCCGCGAGGGTCACGGTCCAGGCGAGCACCGGGCCCGCGTGGCCGGTCCAGGGGATCACCGCGCCCAGGGCGGCGATGAAGAAGACGTTGAGCACAACCGGCGCGGCGGCGAAGGCGGCGAACCTGTACATGGCGTTGAGGATGCCGCCGTAGAGCGCCACCAGCGCCATGAACATCAGGTAGGGAAAGGTCAGGCGGGTGAGCTGGACCGCGTCGGCGAACTTGGCCGGGTCGTCGCCGAAGCCGGGGGCGATGACGTGCATCAGCCAGGGCATGCCCAGGACAGCGGCCAGCGTGAAGGTGAGCAGCGCGGCCAGCAGCACTGCCAGCACCGATTCCGCGTAGGCGTGCGCCGCCGGCCGTCCATCGGCTTCCAGGCGCCGGGCGAACTGGGGCACGAACGCGGCGTTGAACGCGCCCTCGGCGAACAACCGGCGGAAAAAGTTGGGAAAACGAAAGGCGACGAAGAACGCGTCGGCGACCGGGCCCGTGCCCAGCACGGCGGCCATCAGGATGTCCCGGACGAAGCCCAGGATCCGGCTCGCCCCCGTGAGACCGCCCACCGTCGCCAGGGCGCGCAGGAACCCCATCGCCCGGCCGCCCCCGCGTCAGCCGAGCCTGCGCGCCGTGCGGCGGCCGGAAAGCGATTGAGCCGCCCCCCCGGAATGCGCGAGACTGCGGTAAAACATCGCGGGCCGGGCGCCCACCGGGCCAAAGGAGCCAAAGAACATACGGGAGGCTGAGGGCATGATCATTTATCCGGACATCGAGCTTCAGGCCGGCGAATGTGTAAATCTCGTCCGCGGGCGAAGGGAAGAGCCGGTCCATTACGCCATCAGCCCCGTGGATGCGGCCCGCAAGTTCGCGGCGCAGGGGGCCCAGGCCCTGCACGTCGTTGACCTGGAGGGCGTACTTCAGGGCGGCCGGCACAACACCCAGGCCATCTGCGACATCATCAACGCCGTGCAGATCCCGGTGCAGGTGGGCGGCGGGATCCGCACCATCGACAACGTGAACTGGTGGTTCGACCACGGTGCCGAGCGGGTGGTGCTGGGCACGGCCGCGGTGAAGGACCGCCGCCTGGTGGAAAACGCCTGCGCCCAGCATCCCGGCCGCGTGCTGGTCAGCGTGGATGCCCGCGGCGGGCGCGTGGTCGTCGAGGGCTGGCGCGAGACGACCAGCTTCACCGCGCTGGAGTTGGCGCAGAGCTTCGAGCAGTCGGGCGTGGCGGAAATCATCTACACCGACATCGACCGGGCGGAGGACCTGCCCGAGAGCAGCATCGCCAACACCAGCCAGATGGGCCGCGAGCTGAACATCCCGGTGATCTCCAGCGGTCTGGTGAAGAGCCTGGACGACGTCTCCACGCTCAAGTATATGGAAAATATCGCTGGATGCGTCATCGGGCGCGCTCTGTTTGAAGGCTGGGTCGACCTGGAAAAGGCACTCGAGATCGCCAACGCACCGTACAAGCCGGCCGAATTTATTTGATCGCTTTGCCCCAACCGCGCCGTATACGGATGGCCGGTTCATGGCATTTTTCGACCGCCGTGTCGTTCGGGCATTCGACCGTCACACCGCCGGTCAGAACAAGAGCGGCCGGATGGTCACGGGAATCAACCATAGGTCTGCTGCGAGCTGTCACGGGGTTCGTTTCGCAATTCCTCTGCAATGTCCCGCACAATGGCCACGAGTTTCGATCGGTATCTTTCTTCCAGACTCCGAAACGGGACCGACGGTCCACCGGTAAGGGCCTTGTTTCCGATGCGAGCGCCGGGGACCTCGCGTAGCCGTTCAAGAATTTTTTGGCGACTTTCGATGCTCGTGAAAGCCTGCCGGTTGGAAAGGTAAGCCAATCCAAGCCATACACTGGAATTGTTTTGATCAATGAACGCAAAGTACGTATAGCCGCCTTCGGGTCGCGCTATACCCAGTGCAAGCGATGCGCCTGATTTCGAGGGATGAAGCACGTCGCCGAATTCATTGATTTCTTCAGCAAACCTTTCGGCGGTCGTCACCGTGGCAGCATCATGTTTTGATCTGAAGCGTTCCCACCATTCCTCTGGGGTCAGCACGTGCCCATCGTCTCCCGATTTCCGGGTTCGCGTGGCGGCTGTCTGGCCGAGAATGCGTGGGACGAGCGTCCGGGTGTTCTGAGCGGCATATTGTTTGATTTCGAGCCCAAGGACGATTGCCGGCGACATCTGTTCGTTCAAAAATTCGATAATCCGAAGCAGTTCAACAGGAATGCGATCGGCCACGAAAATAAGTCGTACATAGCCATTACCCAGGTTGGCTCTAACGCGCTCCCAGAAGTTTTCCTCGTCATCCTCTTCCTGAAGATGTGCAGCCATGAGTTCGGTGGGTGAATCACCTCGCGCTTGGCAGGCGTTCACGAATTCCTTTCGTAAACGCTCGACCGGCCAATAAACAACGCCATTTGCAGCATAGTCGAGCATCTGCGCCACAACTTCCCGGCGCGCTCGGGTGTCGCTTGCGCGTTTAACTTCCACGAGCGTGGGGACGCCGTGTTGATCAAGAAACAAATGATCCACTGCCCATCGGTGTCCGCCACCGATCTCGCCCGGCACACCCTGTTCGCGACGGACAAGCAACCAGCGCAGCGGTTCCCCGTCGCTCATTTGTGTCCCGGGGATCAATTCAGGGTAATCTTCGAGATAGGACTGTATATCTTCTTCGCTACCATAGGCTTCGGCACGCAGCTCTGTCAGCGAGTTATCCCTATGGATCAGAAAGATACTGTCAGACCCTTCCATGGCATTCGTCCCAGCATATATCGTGTAAAGTAAGTCCCGAACTGAGTAAAAGTTTATCTGTAAACCGGCGCGATGTGGCGCGGGCGAAGAGCCGCAGGGGCGGATTCTTACCGGACGCGGCCGATCGGTCGCGACCGGAGAGGCGTTCGGCGCTGTGCGAAGACCTCCCCTGATGTATACGTTATTCGCTTGGGCGCCAGGGCGAAGATTCGTGTGGTAATGACGTAGTCAACGAGGCGCGAACATCCAAATCGCACGCCCGCCGCCAGAAAGGATCAGGCTGCGCCCGGCATCGGCATGCCTCACCGCCGCGCCGCGATGGCGTGCCCAACGGCCCGCAACGCAGCCAGCGCGGCGCGCGTATCCGTGCCCGAGCGGTCCCGGTCGGGGGCATAGCCGGCCATGCTGACGCCGGCGAGCGGGGCCACGTCCGCCAGGTTCGCGATGAGCCGCTGCACCTGTGCCGGGCCCGGCCCGCCGGGCAGCGTCTCGGGGCCGCCGCCCGTACGCGCCGGGTCTTGGACATCCAGGTCGAGATGCAGGTGCAGCGCATCCACACGTTCCGCAAGCGCGTGCACGGTCTCCGCCGCCCGCGCGTCGCCGCCGTCGGCGGCCCAGCTCCTCCCGTCGAGGTGCGCCATCGTACCCGCCTCAAGGATGGTGCGCTCGCCCGGATCGAGAGCGCGTGCGCCCAGGTGGGCGACGTGCCCATCCGCAACAGGGGCGAATCCGGGAATCCGGCGCGTCGGACCAGTCCAGCAGCGGCCCGTGGCCACCGCGAGCGCCATACCGTCCAGGTACCCTGTGGGCGAGGTTTCGGGTGTGTTCAGGTCGCCGTGCGCGTCCAGCCAGACCAGCCCGAGCCGCGGAACCTCGGCGAGCCCGGCCAGGACGCCCACGGCCGTGAGGCAGTTGCCCGCGAGCACCACGGGCGTGGCGCCGCTCCGGCGCGCCCGTGCGACCTCGCCGCCGAGCTTACCCGCCAGCTCGAACGCCACGGTGGTCTCGGTCGGAAACGGCAGGTCCGTCTCGATCCGGGCCGGGACCACGTCCAGGCCGCCCGAACCCAGGGCGTCCGCCGCACCGGCCCGCGCCAGTGCGTCCGGCCCCGCGCCCTGGCGCTGTTCGCGCTGGCCGGAATCGTACGGGACCCGGATGAGGGCAAGGCTCACCTCAACGCCTCCGGGGCAACCGATTGCCCGTGATGTGTTTCCGACCGCTCGCGCCCGTCGGCGCAGCCCGCGGGCTCCAGGACCTCCATCAGGCCGCGCCGGAGGCGCGCCAGGGCTGCTTCGCTGGTGATCTTGTCGCCCATCACGCTCTGGACGTAGAAGACGTCCACCGCACGCTCGCCGTAGGTCGAGATCTTCGCCCCGTGGATCAGGACGTTGAGCCGGAACAGGACCTGGGTGAGCTGGTACAGCAGGCCCAGGCGGTCGCGGCCGTCCACTTCGATCACAGTGTAGCGGGGCGAGATCGCGTTTTCGATGAACACCCGCGGGGGCACCCTGAACACGTCGTAGCGGGTCGGGATCGCGGCACGCTGCGCGCGCAGCTCCTGGAGCGGGCGGATGCGTCCAAGGAGCGTGCGCTCGATGGTGGTCTGCGCACGCGCCAACTTCTCCGGGTCGGCGAAAGGCCCGCCCTTGGCGTCGCGCACCCAGAACGTGTCCAGCGCCATGCCGTCGCGCGTGGTGTAGATGCGCGCGGCGTTGATGCTCGCCCCGACCACAGCCAGCGCGCCCGCGATCCGACTGAACAGCCCCGGATGATCGGCGGTGTAGACGGTCACCGCGGCCACGGCGCGGTAGTCGTCCACGCGGGTGTCCACGGTCAGCGCGCGCCCGGCGGCGTCGGCCGCCCGCATCAGGCGCGCGTGGTGTTCGTGCTCGTCGGTATCCCAGCCCAGCCAGTATGTCGGATAGCCGCGCGCCAGGTGGCGCTCGATTTCGGGCTGCGGCCAATCGTGCAGACGCGCGGCCAGGGCCTGCTTGGCGCGCTCCACGCGGGTATCCCGGTCCTCGGCCTGGACCCCGCCGGTGAGTTCGTCCTCCGTGGCCCAGTAGAGGTCGCGCAGCAGCGCGGCCTTCCAGTTGTTCCACGTGTTCGGACCAACGGCACGGATGTCCGCCACGGTCAGGCAGAGCAGCAGGCGCAGCCGCTCCAGCGATTGCACATGGGCGGCAAAGTCGCGGATGGTCTTGCGCTCCTGAAGGTCGCGCTTGAACGCCACACTGGACATGGCGAGGTGGTTGCGTACCAGCCAGGCGACCGTGTCCGTCTCCTCCGCACTCAGGCCCAGACGCGGGCAAAGCGTTTGCGCGAGCTCGGCGCCCACCGCGCTGTGGTCGCCGGGCCGCCCCTTGGCCACGTCGTGCAGGAACACCGCGACATACAGCGCCCGGCGCGATTGCACCTTGTGAATGACTTCCGTGGCGATCGGGGCGATCTCGGCGAGCTGGCCGGTCTCGATGCGGTGCAGTTCGCCCACGGCGAAGATGGTGTGTTCGTCCACCGTATAGTGGTGATACATATTGTACTGCATCTGCGCCACAATGCGCCCGAACTCGGGCACGAAGCGGCCCAGCACGCCCGCCTCGTTCATCCGGCGCAGCGCCGTTTCCGGATCCTTGTGCGCGGTCAGGATGTCCAGGAGCACCCGGTTCGCCTCGGGGTCCGCGCGCAAGGCGTCGTCGATGCGCTCGAGGTTCTGGGTGATCCAGCGCAGCGTGCGCGGATGGATGTCCAGATCGTGCTTCTGCGCCGAGGCGAAGATACGCAGCATGCGGATGGGATAGTCGGTGAACGCCTTGGCCCGGGTGACCGAGAGCCGGTCGCCCTCCACGGGAAACCCGGCGACGTGCGGGCTCCGGCGCAGCGTGGGCAGGCGGAAGCGCGCCCGGCGCTTGTGGTCGCTCTCGAGCTGGGCGCACACGATCCGGGTGAGTTCACCCACATCCTTGGCGACGAGGTAATACGCCTTCATCAGGCACTCGACCGCGCGCATGCCCGCGGCGTCGCGATACCCCATGCGCCCGGCGATCTCGCGCTGGAGGTCGAAGGTCAGGCGTTCCTCGCCGCGCCCGGTGAGATAGTGGAGATGGCAGCGCAGGGTCCAGAGGAACTGGTGCGCCTCGTCGAAGCGCTGCGCTTCGTCGGCGCTGAACACGCCCAGCTCGACGAGACGCGCGGCATTGTCCACGCGATAGACGTACTTGGCGATCCAGAACAGCGTGGACAGATCGCGCAGGCCGCCCTTGCTCTCCTTCACGTTGGGCTCGAGCTGATAGCGCGAATCTCCCAGGCGCCGGTGGCGGGCGTCGCGCTCGGCGAGTTTGCCCTCGATGAACTGGGCGACCCGGCCGGCCCGGACCTCCCGGTCGTAGCGCCGGCGCAGCTCGTCGAAGAGGTCGCGCGCGCCCCAGAGGAATCGCGCTTCGAGCATGCTGGTGTTGATGGTCAGGTCGGCCTTGGCGCGCCGGATGGCGTCGTCCACCGAGCGCGTGGCGTGGCCCACCTTGAAGCCCAGATCCCAGAGGAAATACAGGATCTCCTCGACGATCTGCTCGCTCCGCGGCGTGATTTTGTAGGGGAGCAGGAAGAGCAGATCGATGTCCGACGCGGGTGCCAGCTCGCCGCGCCCGTAGCCGCCCACCGCGGCGATGGCGAGATGCTCGCCCGTCGAGGGGTTGGGCTCCGGATACAGCCGGCCGCTGACATGCGCGCACAACGTGGTCAGCAGGGTGTCCACGAGGTAGCAGGTCTCGCGCATCACCCCGGCGCCGTCGGTCGCGTTCGCCTCGAAGCGTGCGCGAATCGCGGCGCAGCCGTCGCGTACGGCGCTCTTCAGGAGGGTCAGCGTCGCGCCGCGGCCCGACGGGTGCGCGCCATGCTCGGCATGGATCGCCGCGAGTTGCGCGTCCAGCGCCGTGCCATCAAGAATGCGCCCGGGCTCGGCGACCGCCATGTCGCCCGGGCCGGTGAGAAGGCCGCTGTCCATGTTCGCTCCGTGGCTCGGCGTTTGCCGCGGTAGAAGTAGTGTGCCACGTGCCCGGCGTGATGATGAACCGCCATACGACATTCGGGCTGCGCCGCCCGGCGGCTTTCCTTGCTCTGCTGCTGCTGGCGCTCGCCGTGGGCGCCTGCGCCGGCGATCGGAACGAGGCCGTGCGCACGCGTGTCTCGGCGGATCTGGACCGTGCCGCGAACGAAATCCGGGCGACGGTGAGCGGGCTACGCCCCTCGGAGGCCGTGGAATCGTTCCGTCTGGTGGGGCCCGACGATGTGCGCCACATGCCCCGTCGGCGCATCCGCAGCGAACACGTCGCCGGGACGCAGAGCAATCCCACGGTGGGCGTCCAGGCCCGGGGTGGCTCGGCCAGCGGCATCGACCCCGGGCTTTCCCTGTCCTTCGATTTGCTCGACTGGACGTGGGGCCGTTCCGAGACGCGTACGCAGCGCAGCGTCACGGCCGTGTTCGCCGTCCCCGAGGCCTACCGGGCGCGACCCGAGGCATGGCATGTCGAGGCGGTTATCACCGATCCGACGGGCGCCTCCCGCAAGCGGCGGGCGCCGGTGCCGGACACCTGACGGCGTCACCCCGGATCGTGGACGATCACGCGGTGAACGTCACGTCGCTGCGCTGGCATAGGCTCGAAAGGACGGATCGAACACGTTGGCCTGACGAACGCGATCCGCCGTTTCGGTGGACCACGGCTGGTGCTGATCCGGCCGCGGCACCGTCGCAAAGAGATTGGGTTCGACCCCATCGAGGAAGCTTGCGTCAGCCTCCAGATCCAGAAATGCGAGAAGCCGCGTCAGCGTCTGCCGTGGCTCGGTCAAGAGATCCTCAAAATGAATCGTGTGCCAGGATTTTTCGTCGAAGAGTCGTCGGGTTTGGTAAACGAAATTGGCCATTTCCCGGAGCCGGATTGAAGCCATTTCCACGCTGACGCCGGACTTGCAGAACGAGCCGAGAAGCGCCGCCGGGTCGCGCACGACGTGCACAACCTTGATGGGTACGCCCATCTCCCGCTGCACCGTTTCGACGAGCCAGGGATGTTTGGCAAAGCGTCGAGCGGTCGGAAACCCCTTTTTGTCGCCGAGCACCTGCACCCCGCTTTTGTCGACCAGCCGGTCTCCAGGAAATCGATAGCTATAGCCTTTTGCGTTTTTCCGGTTCCGCCGGTCAAAGCGGACCTCGTGTCGAAGGATTGCGGAAACGAGCCGGTCCCGCGGAACGCCATTGTGCAGGTAGAACATGGCATCCAGCTCGTTGGCGATGACACACTTGGGGTGGCTATTGAGAATGCTGCCGACGAGCGTGTGGCCGGAGCTCGGGTAGCCCGCAAAGATCACAAAGGTACCGAAACGGCCCGTTCGGGCACGCAGATCCGCATCCACATGGGGGGCGAAACGGTGCCAGAGCACACGAAGCCCCCGCCGGACGGCCGGCGGCTGAGCTTCGTGTACATGGTGTAGAGCACGTTCTTCGTCGGTCCAGGGCACGGCCATGGTATTGCTCGATCCGCACGAAGATGAGGGGCGGCCGGACGGCGGGCCGTCAGGCGCTGGTGTCCACGTTGCCCTGGGTGTTGCTCTGGCCGCCGGCGCTCTTCGCCACGCCGACGCGGGCCGGGCGCAACAGGCGCTCGTGCAGCATATAGCCGGGTTGGAGGATGTGCACGACCGTCCCAGGGGCCTGCTGGTCGGTGGGCACCTCGAACATGGCCTCGTGATAATGCGGATCGAAGCGGTCGCCCGGCTGCACGGCGATCTGGCTGATGCCGTGCTTCTCGAAGGCGCTCATGAGTTCCTTTTCGGTCATCTCCACGCCGGACATGAGGTTCTGGAGCGTCTCGTTGTTCTCGACCTCCTCGGCGGGCACGCTTTCCAGCGCCCGGCGCAAGTTGTCGACCACGCCCAGCAGGTCCTTGGCGAGCGGCGAGGTGGCGTACTTCACCGCTTCCTGGCGCTCGCGCTCGGCGCGCCGGCGGACGTTCTCGGTCTCGGCCATGGCGCGCGTGAGGCGTTCGCGCAGATCGTTGATCTCGGCTTCCAGGTCCTCGGCCGCCTGCTGAGCCGCGTCGCCGATTTCGCTTTCGGGGAACTCCGCGGCCGAGCCGCCGCTCTCGGCCGCGGCCCGGTGCTGTGCCTCGGCCTCCCCCTGTGCCGCATCGGACGCGGCCTGGGTGGCGTCCTGGCTGTCCGGGTCGACCTGATCGTTCTTTGCCGTCATGTATCCTTCCTCGTGTTTTGTTGCGAGCGGATCGCGTTTTCCGGTTCGGATGCCTTTGGTTCGCGCGAGGCCTGGACCGCAGCCTGGTCATCCCACAAGCCGGCTGAGCACCTTGGCGGTGTAGTCGACCATGGGGATGATCCGGGCATAATCGATTCGCGTGGGGCCGATCACGCCGATGGCGCCGACGAATTGCTGCTTGGAGTTGGTGTAGGGCGAGATCACCATGGAGCAGTCCGATGTGCCGAAGAGTTCGTTTTCCGCGCCGATGAAGATCTGCACCCCTTCGGCATCATCCGCGAGGTTGAGCAGGCGCAGCATGGATTCGTGCTTCTCCAGCGCGGAGAACAGCCGCCGGACCTTCTCCAGGTCCTCCAGAGCGGTCACGTCTTCCAGGAGCTGCGCTTGTCCGCGCACGATGAGCGCGCCCTGGTTCGCCTCGGACCAGTCGGCGAGCCCCTGCTGTACCAAACGCGCGGCGACCTCGTTGAGTTCCGCGCGCTGGCTTTCCAGCTCCTCCTGCACTTCCCTGTACGCTTCCGCGAGAGTGCGCCCGACGAGGCGCGAGGAGAGATAGTTGCTTGCCTCGACCAGGGCCGAGGGCGGCAGGCCGTGGGGCACGTCGATGATGCGGTTCTCCACCGCCCCCGAATTGGTGACGATGACCACCAGGGCACGCCCGGGGCCGAGCGAGACGAACTCGATGTGCTTGAGCGGTTCCTCGAACTTGGGCGCGACCACCAGGCCGGCGCAGCGCGACAGGTCGGAGAGCATCGCGCCCGCTTCCTCGAAGGCCTGGGGCAGGCTGCGCCCCGTGGCGGCACAGCGCGTTTCGATGCGCTCGCGGTCTTCCGGGGCGAGGTTGCCGTACTCCAGCAGCCCGTCCACGAACAGGCGCAGGCCCTGCTGTGTGGGTAGGCGGCCCGCCGAGGTGTGCGGCGCGTAGAGCAGACCCAGTTCCTCGAGATCCGCCATGACGTTGCGCACCGTCGCCGGCGACAGGTTCATCCCCAGCCGCCGCGACAGCGTGCGCGACCCGACGGGCGCGCCGGTGGCGACGTACGCATCGACGATGTGACGGAAGATCTCCCGGCTGCGCGCATTCATCGCCGCGAGCGCGGAAGGTTCCGTCCGCCCGTTCGTTTCGCTGTTCATGGGACCCACGATTCTCGCGCCGGATATGTAAGGTGGGACGAAACCCCCGTCAACGCGCCGCCGGAGCGGGCCCGGAAAGCGGAACGGGGCCGAGATCGGTGCGGGCCGCGGACTGGACGGCGGAAGCCCCGTGGGCTAGCGTCCGGCGCCGCGCGGCCGGGCTGAACCGGCGGCGCGCGAACGCGTCCACCAATGCCAGGAGACCGCCATGCGTCCAAGCGGCCGCGCCGCCGACGAGCTTCGCCAGATCGCCCTCGAGCCGCACGTCAGCAAGCACGCCGAGGGTTCGTGCATGGCGAAGTTCGGCGACACGCACGTCCACTGCACCGCGTCCATCCAGGACAGCGTCCCGGGCTTCCTCCGCGGCAGCGGGCGCGGCTGGGTCACGGCGGAGTACGGCATGCTCCCGCGCGCCACCCATACGCGCGGCTCGCGCGAAGCGGCGCGCGGCAAGCAGGGCGGGCGTACCCAGGAGATTCAGCGCCTGATCGGTCGATCGCTGCGCGCCGTGACGGACATGAGCGCCTTCGGCGAGCGCGCGATCCAGATCGACTGTGACGTCATCCAGGCCGACGGGGGCACGCGCACGGCCGCGATCACCGGCGGCTATGTCGCGCTCTACCTCGCGTTCGACTTCATGCGCACGGCCAAGGTGATCGACCGGATCCCGCTGAGCGACCACCTGGCCGCGGTGTCCTGCGGTCTCGCCGGGGGCGAGGCGGTGCTCGACCTCGACTACGTCGAGGACTCCTCGGCCGAGGCCGACGCCAACTTCGTCCTCACCGGCGCCGGGCAAATCGTAGAGGTCCAGGCCACCGGCGAGGACGCGCCATTCCCGCGCCAGACCTTCGACCGGCTTCTCGATCTCGCGGAGGCCGGCGTGGGCCGGCTCTGCGATCATCAGCGGGCGGCCCTGGGCCTGGCGTGAGGCCGGCATGAGCTTGGGAATCGGCGCGGACCGTCTGGTCATCGCCAGTCACAACCCGGGCAAGGTGCGCGAAATCGGCGAACTGGTTGCGCCCTGCGGGGTCACCGTGCTTTCCGCGGCCGACGCCGGCGTATCCGAACCCGAGGAGACCGGTGCGAGCTTCGCCCAGAACGCGGCGCTGAAGGCACGCTCGGCGGCGGCCGAGGCGGGACTGCCCGCCCTGGCCGACGACTCCGGGCTGAGTGTGACCGCCCTGGAGGGCCGGCCGGGGATCTACTCGGCACGCTGGGCCGGGCCGGATAAGGATTTCCGCGCCGCCATGGCGCGCGTCGTCGACGAGCTGGGCGACAGCGCCGACCGGTCCGCGGCCTTCGTGTGCGCGCTCTGCCTGGCGTGGCCGGACGGCACGGTGCGCCATTACCAGGGGAGCGTGGCCGGCACCATCATCTGGCCGCCGCGGGGTGACAAGGGCTTCGGCTACGACCCCATCTTCCTGCCCGACGGTTATGCCGTGAGCTTCGCCGAGATGGACCCGGCGGAAAAGCACCGCATCAGCCACCGCGCGCGAGCCTTCGCCGAGCTGGTCGCCGATGTGTTCGGCATCGATCCGGCGCGGGAACGGGATACGGGCTCGAAAAGCTAGGCACATGGGATCCAATCCGGTGGGTTGGCCCGCGTGATCGCTGAACCGCCCAAAGGTTCGTGCGCGCTTCAGCGGTCCATGCCGAGCGTCTCCCATGCTGTAGTCCCGCCCCTTGACCCCGTCCGGGTCAGCGGCGATAACCGCGCCGCGCGAGGCCGGGGTTGCGCACCCGGCTGTGCGCCGACCGCCTGCTGGGAGCCCGCGATGAACCGCATCTTTTCCGGCGTTCAGCCCACCGGCAACCTGCATCTGGGCAATTATCTGGGCGCGATCCGGAACTTCGTCGCGCTGCAGCACAACTACGAGTCGATCTATTGCGTGGTCGATCTGCACGCGGTCACGGTCTGGCAGGACCCGGCAGAGCTGGCCCGGCACACGCGCGAGGTCACGGCCGCCTATCTCGCCGCCGGTATCGACCCCCGCACGAGCATCATCTTCAACCAGTCGCAGGTCCCGGCGCACGCCCAGCTCGGCTGGCTGTTCAACTGCGTCGCCCGGCTGGGCTGGCTCAACCGCATGACGCAGTTCAAGGAAAAAGCGGGCAAGCACCGCGAGCAGGCCTCGGCCGGACTGTACGTCTATCCCGCCCTGATGGCCGCGGACATCCTGGGCTACAAGGCGACCCACGTGCCCGTGGGCGACGACCAGACCCAGCACCTCGAATTCGCCCGCAACGTGGCGCAGAAGTTCAACACCGACTACGGCCGCGAGGTCTTCCCCGATCCGCAGCCCATCATCATGGGCGCGGCGGCGCGCGTTATGAGCCTGCGCGACGGCACCAAAAAGATGAGCAAGTCCGACAGCTCGGACATGGCGCGCATCAACCTCACCGACGACGCCGACACCATCGCGAACAAGATCAAGCGCGCCACCACCGACCCGGACGTCCTGCCCGGCCCCGAGGTTCTGGACGACCAGGGCGACCTGCCCGACACAGCGCGTCAGGAACGGCCCGCGTGCTACAATCTCCTGGGCATCCATGCCGCACTGGCGAACCAGTCCTGGCGCGAGGTCCTGGATCAATTCGCCGGCCAGGGCTTCGCCCAGTTCAAACAGGCGCTGACCGAACTCGCCGTTGCCAGGCTCGGCCCCATGGGCGAAGAGATGCAGCGCCTCATGGCCGACCCGGCGGAGATCGACCGCATCCTCGCCGACGGCGCCGAGCGCGCCGACCGCATCTCGCGCCCCGTGCTCGACGAGGCGATGGCGGCCATGGGCTTCCTCCGCCCGGGCGCGTGAGGCGCATCCTTCCCGCGGCGGGCCCGGCCGTACGTACGGGTGTGCGTAGCTCACGTCCCCCATTTGCGTGACGCGGGCGTACACAGTAGGCTCGTGGCCCAGGTCCGGTTGCCGGCACCGTGCAACCACCCGACTGCCCGAGCCGTACGCGCATGCAGATCTACCTGCCGATCGCCGAGCTTTCCCTCGATGTGTTCCTGTTGCTGGGCCTCGGGGCGGTGATCGGCTTTCTCTCGGGGCTGTTTGGCGTGGGCGGCGGCTTCCTGATGACTCCGCTGCTCATCTTCATCGGGGTGCCGCCGCCGGTGGCCGTGGCCACCCAGGCGAACAACGTCGTTGCCTCGTCGATCTCGGGGGTGCTCGCCCATCTGCGCCGAGGCAACGTGGACATCAAGATGGGCGTGGTGCTGCTCGTGGGCGGCCTGATCGGCTCCACCGCGGGTGTATCGCTGTTCAAGCTCCTGCGCGACATCGGCCAGATCAATCTGGTCATCAACCTGTCCTACGTGCTGCTCCTGGGCAGCCTGGGCCTCCTGATGACCTGGGAGGGCGGCAAGGCCCTGGTGTACCGGCGGCGCCAGCGCGGCCGCGCCAAGCTGCACCGGCACACCTGGCTGCACGGCCTGCCGCTGAAGATGCGCTTCCGGCGCTCGCGGCTCTACATCTCGGTATTCCTGCCGCTGGGCATCGGCGCGGGCATCGGCGTCCTCTCCGCGATCATGGGCGTGGGCGGCGGCTTCGTGCTGGTCCCGGCGATGATCTACATCCTGGGCATGCCCACTTCGGTGGTGATCGGCACCTCGCTGTTCCAGATCATCTTCGTCGCCGCCAACGTGACCTTCCTGCAGGCGGTGCAGAACCAGACCGTGGACATCGTCCTGGCGCTGCTGCTGCTCCTGGGCGGGGTGGTCGGCGCCCAGTACGGCAGCCGCACGGCAACGCACCTGCCCGGCGACGCCCTGCGTATCCTGCTGGGTGTGCTGGTTCTCCTCACCGGTGGCCGGCTTCTCTACGATCTGGTGAGCGTGCCGGCCGACCTGTACGTCCTGGGGCCAACGCCATGACGCGGCTTTTGCGTACGGTCCTCCCCGGCTTGCTGGCGCTGTTGCTGGTCGTGCTGCCCGTGCGTTCCACGCAGCCCAACGAACCGCTCGTCGCCGATCTTTCCGAACACCTCGTGGCCATCACCATGGGCTTCGCCGGCAGCGAGGTGCTGCTCTTCGGCGCCGTGGACATGCCGGGCGACGTGGTCGTGGTGGTCCAGGGGCCCAAGCGCGAAGTGCGCATGCACCGTAAATCGCGCGTGCTGGGGATCTGGATGAACACGGCGAGCATGACCTTCGCCGCCGTGCCCAGCTACTACGCCGTCAACGCAAGCGGGCCGCTCGACCAGATCGCGCTCCCCCAGGTCCGGGCGCGCCAGCAGATGGGGCTGGAGCATCTCGAACTGCCCCTGCCGCGCGCCAAGGCATCGCCCAACGTCGCCGAGGCCTGGCGGGACGCCCTGATCCGCGCCAAGGCACGCGAAGGCCACTACCACGCCGAGGTGGGCAAGGTGCGCTTTCTGGGCCAGCGCCTGTTCCGCGCGGACATCCGCTTTCCCGCCAACGTCCCCACGGGCAGCTACACCGTGGAGACCTATTATCTCCGCGACGGCCGGGTGGTGGGCGCCCAGACGACGCCGCTGATGGTGGGCAAGGTGGGCGTCGAGGCCGAAATCCACGATTTCGCCTATAACCGCGCGAGCCTGTACGGCCTCGTTGCGATCACGATCGCACTGGTGGCAGGATGGGCCGCGCATTCGGTCTTCCGCAAGACCTAGGCAGGCCATGGCACCGGACCGACCCGACGGCGACGGCGACGCCGCGCGCAGCGATCCCGCGAGTAGCCGCGTTTTCCTCGTCGTCGTGGACAACACGGCCGAGATGAGCGTGGCGCTGCGCTTCGCCTGCGGCCGTGCCCGGCACACCGGCGGCCGGGTCGCGCTGCTTCATGTCATCGAACCCAACGATTTCAAGTACTGGATGGGCGTGGGCGACCTCATGCGCAAGGACGCCCGCGCGGAGGCGGAAAAGCTGCTTCAGCGCTATGCGGCCAAGGTCCAGGAATGGTCCGGGCGCACGCCCATCCTGTACCTGCGCGAGGGATCGCAGCGGGAAACCCTGCTCAAGCTGATCGCCGAGGAGCCGCGCATTTCCATCCTGGTCCTGGGGGCGAATCCCGGCTCGGGCGG
>Ga0207714_1001034_pt1 | contig 18569 bp, 12 predicted proteins | sample PonA232FremontCA_2_FD_187270 | JGI IMG/M metagenome (GOLD analysis project Ga0207714, IMG submission 187270) | Marine sediment microbial community from Fremont, CA, USA - Pond A23 Sediment 2 (SPAdes) | ecosystem: Environmental > Aquatic > Marine > Unclassified | place: USA: Fremont, California...
GATGGCCGCGCGCGCCTCGCGGCGCACAACCCGCCGATATGCTAACTGCGCACCTTCACCTGCCCCTTGTCGCCGATCAGGGTGTCGAACGTGACAGGTGCCCGGTCACCCTCCAGCATCAGCGTCGCCGTGATGCGAAAGCGCAGGTCGAGGACGTTGTCCTCGTCCGGCACGTAGGTCACGGACAGCCGCTGCAACCGTGGCTCGTAGCGCGTCACCACGTCGACGATCGCCGCGCGGACTGCATTGACCACCCGCGCGTCCTCGTGCGCCAGATCGTTGAAATCCGGCATCCCGTAGTCCGGGAGGGTGGGCACGCTGCCCCGGCGGACATTGAGCAGGCGGCTCAGGTGGGCGATGACGGAATCGATCGCGTCCTGCGGGTCGAGCCGGCTGCGCCGCTCGGGGTCCGGATCGCCCGCGTCAATGCGCTCCAACAGGGTCCTTTCGGGCACGATCGCCTCCCGGGGCCATCGCGGGGCACCGGCCTACGTCTGATCCAGCTTGCCCACCAGGGAGAGATCGAAACTGGCGCCCATGTACTTGAAGTGCGGGCGCACGCTGATGCCCACCTTGTACCAGCCGGGATCGCCCTCGACGTCCTCTACCGTGATCTTGGCGGCACGGAGGGGTTTGCGGCTGCGCACCTCCGGCGCCGGGTTCTCCTGGTCCGCGACGTACTGCTTGATCCACTTGTTGAGATCCTTTTCCAGATCCACGCGCTCTTTCCAGGAGCCGATCTGCTCGCGCTGTAGTACCTTGATGTAGTGCGCCAACCGGGAAACAATCATCAGGTAGGGAAGCTGCGTACCCAGCTTGTAATTGGTTTCCGCCTCCTTGCCCTCCTTGGTGTTGCCGAAATACTTTGGCTTCTGTACCGAGTTCGCCGAAAAGAAGGCCGCGTTGTCGCTACCCTTGCGGAAGGTCAGCGGGATAAAGCCCTCCTCGGAAAGCTCGTATTCCCGGCGGTCCGAGATCATGACTTCCGTGGGAATCTTGGTCTCCACGTCGCCCATGGTCTCGAAATTGTGCAGCGGCAGGTCCTCCACTGCACCGCCCGATTGCGGACCGATGATGTTCGGGCACCAGCGGTATTTGGCGAAACTGTCGGTCAAGCGTGTGGCGAAGGCGAAGGCCGTGTTGCCCCACAGATAATCGTCGTGCGATCCGGAAACGGTTTCCTCGTAATTGAACGCCTTAACGGGATTGGTCTCCTCGCCATACGGCAGGCGCAAGAGGAAGCGCGGCAGGGTCAGGCCGACGTAACGGCTATCCTCGGACTCGCGGAAACTGCGCCACTTGGCGTACTGTGGGCCCTCAAAGATGGACTTCAGGTCCTTGAGGTTGGGCAGGCCCTCGATACTGTCGAGACCGAAGAACTTGGGCCCGGCCGACGCAATGAACGGCGCGTGCGCCATGGTCGCCACGCTCGCGCAGTACTGTAGAAGTTTGATATCCTGCGCGCCGGGACCGAACTCGTAATTGGCGATCATCGCGCCAATGGGCTCGCCGCCGAACTGGCCGTATTCGGCCACATAGGCGTGCTTATACAGGCCCGATTTCACGGTCTCCGGCGAATCCTCGAAGTCCTCCAGGAGATCGTCCTTGGAGGCGTTGAGCATCTCCAGCTTAATGTTTTCGCGGAAGTTGGTCTTGTCGACCGTGTACTTCAGGCCACGCCACGCCGATTCCAGCTTTTGCAGATCAGGATGGTGGAGAATCTCGTCGAGCTGGACACTCAGCTTCCGGTCAATCTCGGCGATCATCTGGTCAACGACATCCTTGTTGACCTTCTGCTCGGCCCGCCGCGGTGCCAGCATTTCGGCGATAAACGCCTCGACTCCCTTTTTCGCGACGTTGTAGCCTTCGTCGCTCGGGCGCATCTTGGTCTCCTGCATGATCTGGTCCAGGAGACCGGCCTCCTCGGCTTCCGCCGCCGCGGCGCCCTGCTGGGCCTGCTCCTCCGCATCCGCCATCTCGACCTCCGGCGCTGCACGTTCCCTCGCGGGGTACCGTCAAGCGGCCCCCGCCGTGATTTTGACCGCGCGCTTACGCGCCGTCGGGTTTCGAACTGCCCGGCTCGTCGGCGTTAAGTTCCTTGAGCAGCCGTTCACGCGCGTCCTCGTCGCTGAGCGCCTGTTGAATCATTTTGCGGAACGCCGGCACGTTGCCCAGCGGTCCCTTGAGCGCAACCAGCGCTTCGCGCAAATCCAGGAGCTGCTTGAGTTCGGGCACCTGCCGGACGAGCTGTTCTGGCTCGAAATCCTTGAGCGTCTCAAACTTCAGGCTTACGCCCATTTCCTCGTTCTCGTCCGCATCTTCCGAGAGCCGATCGCGGACGTTCAGGTCCAGCTTGAGGTTCTGCTTGCGCATCACCTCATTGAAGTTGTCCTTGTCGATGTTGATGGGCTTGCGATCCTCCACAGGCCGGTCGTCGGACCGGCCCAGATAGTCGCCCATCATCAAAAGCTTGAGAGGAAGCTCCACCTCCTCCTGCGCGTCGCCGGTGGCCGGCTTGTAGACGATATTGATGCGCTCTTTCGGCGCGACGGATCCTTCCTTGGCCATTATCGCGATCTCCCGTTGCCGCCGCCTCTGGTCGAGCCTCGCACGTCCCGACGCGCTTTGGTGTCATCAATCGCCGATCAAGTCGGATGCCCCGATCGGATCGACCGTCGTCAAAAGTTTCGATAGCCGCGCGATCCTTGACGGAATGTCAAATTCAACTGCGTAATCACCGTCTACATTTCTATATGACAGCATAAGATTTCGTGCCACCTCAATCGCTATTTCGGGTTCCCATTGGTGTAACCCGAATTGGATAACCTCGTCGTCCAGTGCCACGAATTGGGGGAGCGCGACATCGGCGCGGCCACCGCTCAAGCAGTACTTCGCCTGCTGCAGCCGCCAGAGAAAGCGCGTCCGCGCCGAGTCCGCCTGCCGGATGCCCGCGCCGAACGCCGCCAGGCCGGCCTTGAAGCCGCGCTCGCCCTGGGCGACACGCGCTTCACGCAATGCGTCGTGCCAGGGCTCGGCGCCGCTCGCGCCCGCGGAACCGGCTCCGTCGCCGGCGAACACACGCTCGGCCAGCCACGCGCGTGTGGCCTCGTCCGCCACCTGCTGGCCGCCCGCCAGGCGCAGTTCCTCCAGCCCGGGCAGGCGCGTGAGAAACTCGCGCACCGCCGCCTCCACCGCCGCGCGGGCGGCGGCGTGGCCGAGCGCCTCCAGCGCCGCGGCCGTGTAGCGGTGCGCGTCGAGCCAGAACGGCGCGGCGACGAAGGTCTCCTCCGCGCGGGCGATTACGGCCTCGTGCTTGCCGCTGGCGCTCATGGCCGTGAGGGAATCGACAACGTTCTTCTCCACGGCCGGGATCCGGGTCTGCCCGGCGTCGTTGGGCGGAAGCTGCGCCACCGGCAGCCACATTGCCGTCCGCAGCAAGCGATAGGCGCGCGGGTCGGCGAGCGACTGCCCGCGCAGGTGCTCCGCGATGGGGCGGAGTGCGCCCTGGATCTGGCGCAAGCTCTTGGCCACGTCCCCACCGGTGTCCGCGGGCAGCTCTACCGGAGGCGGCGGCGCGGCGGGCTGTGTCGGCGACCGCCCGGCCGCGCCCTCGGTCCCGGCGGACACCGGCTCCGCCGCTGGCTGGACCGGTTCGGCGGCCGTCGCTGCCGCCGCTTCGCCGTCGGGCGCCGGTGCGGCCTCGGGTGCCGCGGCCTCCGGCTGCGGCGCCGGTTGCCGGGCCTGTTCTTCGGCCCCGGCGGCGAGGGTCCGGCGGGCATCCGCCGCATAGCCCGTGAGCGTGCGCCGAACGTCGCCCAGTGCGGGTGCGCGCTCGCCCAGCTTTTCGCCCAGCAGGTCTTCCAGGGCCACGATGGTATCGGCGGCGTGGACCACCGCCGGCGCATCGGCCTCACCCGGCGGGTTGTGCGCCAGCCAGCCCGTCAGGCGGTCGATCCACCAGGCGACCGCCGCCGCCCGGGCGCGGGTGCGCTTGGGCGGCGGGAACATGTCGTCCCAGAACGTCGCCGCGAGGGTGTGCACCAGGGCCAGCCCCTCGGCGAGCCCGGTATAGTGCTTGCGTACGACCAGGCCGTGCGCGGTGAAGCAGGCGGCGCTGAAGTCCTTGGACTGCTCCAGCAGGATCTGCATGCCCAGCTCGACCACGCGGCGCCAGTCCACCGGCTGGGCATCGATCGCCTCGAGCTTGCCGATCTCCCCTTCCAGCGCCTCGTAACTGGGCTCGTAGCGCACGTTGTCGCCCCCGGGCGCGTCGGGCCGGATGGCCTGCTGCGCCGCGGCGAGCACCGCCGGATCGGGCTCGAAACCGGGGGTATCGGGCGCTTGTGCGGTCTCGGTCGGCGCATCGTTCACGGCTGCACGATTCCCACGGTCACGTTGTCGGGTGCGCCGCGCGAGACGGCGAGATGGACGAGCATGCGCGCCAGCTCGTCCGGGCTGCCCTCGCCCAGCAACCGACCCAGCTCGGCGTCGCTTACCAGCGTGTGCAGGCCGTCACTGCACAGAAGGAAGATGTCGCCCGCCTCGACGTCCGCGGGCGTCTCTTCCAGGTCCAGCTCCGGTGCGGCGCCCACGGCCCGGGTGATCACGTTGCGCAGCTTGTGGCCGGCGGCCTCCGCCGGGTCGATGCGCTTGGCCTCGAGCAGTTCCTGGACCTGGCTGTGGTCGCGGGTGAGCCGTACCAGGGCGCCGCGGCGCCAGCGGTAGACGCGGCTGTCGCCGGCCCAGAGACAACGGCACGCCCCGGCCTCGAACCCGAGCAAGCAGGCCACGGTCGTGGCGATGAGCCGGCCGTCGCCCTCGGCAGCCGCCACCGCGTGCAGATCGCCGTTCACCCGGGCCAGTGTCGCGGCGACCTGGTGCGTGCGCGCCGCCAGGTCACCCGTCATGGTCACCGCCGCCATCGCCTCGACCAGCCGGCGGCTCGCCATGCCGCCCTGGGCGCCGCCGCCCATGCCGTCCGCAACCAGCCACACTCCCATCTCCGGCGCGTCCAGGTAACCATCCTCGTTCACCGGCCGCACCACGCCCGCGTGGGTGCGGAACGCCGAGCGCAGCGGCGCGCTGCGGGGCCCGTTCACGGGGCGACCCCGCCCGTCGGCACGGGCGCTGCAGTCGGCGTCGCGGTCGCCGCAGGCCCCGCCATGAACCCGGCGAGGCACGCAGGTTCGGGAAGGCCGGCAAGCACACACAGTTCCGCGGGCACGCGATCCGACCCCGCGGTCGTCCAGACGCTGTACGGCCCGAGCGCGCGCCGCATCGCACAGTCGCCCAAGCCGGCGTAGGCGCGCGCGTCGGGCCCTGCGTCCACCGGATCGAGCGCCACCCGCCACGGCGGACCATCGTCCATCCCGCCCGGCGCGGGGGGCCCGTACGCCATGGGCGGCGCCAACTCCGCCAGCCGCGACATCACCGCCGCCGCGGTCAGCTCCGTCTCCAGCGCATCCAGCGCCAGCGCCTCGGCCCGGCTCAGCCAGGCGTGCGCTGCGTCCAGCAGCGTCAGGGCACCGGCATCCCCGGCCATGCGGTGGAGGAGCAGCGCGGGGAAGTGGCGCCCCACGGCGTCAACACTGGGCATGACCAGGCCCACCGCCGCGCTCCGCCCCAGGCAGGCGCCCGTGGCGGCGAAGCGCCAGATGGGCGCGGTCAGGTAGGCATCCAGCCAACCCGGCCCGGCGCGCCGCTTTCCGGCCGCCATGGTCTCGCGCAGCAGGGTATGCAGCCGCTCCACCAGATCGTGCGGCAGCCCGCGGCTGACGAAGTCGCCGTGCGCGGGCAGCTTGCCGAACAGCCCCGGCCCGGCTGCGGTCTCGTCGGTCACAACCCGTTCCGGCACGAGAATTTCTCCAGAACATCGCTGCTGAACGGATTGCTGAGGCTGCTTGCCTGCAGCTCGTACACCGCCGTCATGCCCTTCCGTTCGAAGGTGACCATGATGCGGTCGCGCGCACCCGCGGTCTCCGTGCGCGCCTTGTCCAGCAGCCGGAACCAGGCCCACGGGCCCTCGGCGCTGAAGCCCGTCGCCGGCCCGCCGGAGAGCGGCGTGAACTGCACCCGGGCGCGCTGCGAGCCGCCGGGTGCGGGCCAACGCATGGGGGTCAGGCGGCTCGGCCCGTGTTGGTAGACCAGGCGCTGCTCGCCGATTTCCAGAACCACCTTGCTCGCCCCGGCGGCGAGGTTCACCGGGCGGAGCTGGAAGGACAGGCGCGGGCTGTCGCCGTCCTCGGCGAAGAACGCGTCCTGGATGCGTTTCGCGCGCTCAAGGTTTGCCAGGGCAGCGCTCGAGAGGTCGATCGATCCGCCCGCACTTGCCACCGTGCGCCAGGGGCTCAAGGAGGTATCGACGAAGGCCTTGAGGTGCTGCTCGAAAAAGCTGTCGAACATCCCGCCGGGCGCGAAGAACGCCTGGAAGTCGTTGAGGTTGACGTCCTGCGGACTGTCCGGGGCCAGCGGGTAGCGGTTCGCCAGAGCCTGCCGGCAAAACGGCGCGAGCCGGGACTCCCAGACCGAGGCCGTGCGCTGGCGCGCGTCGCGCAGCGTGAGCGCCGCGCTTTGCTGCGCCAGCGTCTGCATCCAGCGGTCCAGCGGTTCCGGCTGACGGCGCGCGCTCAGGCGGACCTTGCCGATGATGCTGCGCCCGGCGCTCTGGTCGCGCGCCGCGGCGATGGCCGCGTCGCCCTGCCCGGCCGTCAGGTCGATCTCGCCCAGGTGATTGGACAGCTCGGTGATGAGCGCCAGCGGCTGGTCGATGGGCGCGGCACCGCCCTCGCGCACCGTCACCAGCTCATGGATGGGCGAAAAGCGCGCCGCCAGCGCGCGCGCGGGATCATCGCCGACGCGCCGGGTGCCCGTCGTATCGCCGGCAGCATCGAGGAGCTGGCGCACCCGGCTCTGCACCCGGCTGAGCGTTCCGGAATCCCCGCCCTCGGACTCGGCGATGGCTTCCGCCGTCAGCGTGGTCTCGCGTTTGACCGCGCGCAGGACCTCCTTGATGGGCGAGTTGAGCCCGCCCAGGACGTTCATCATCTCGCTCGCATCGCGCAGGCCGGTGAAGGCGCGAAGCTCCAGGGCGCGCAGATAGCTTTCCCAGGTGTCGATGTAGGCAGCGAAATAGGTCTCCGTGACCCGGCGCATCAGCTCGGTCCGGTCCGGCCGGCCCGCCTCGCCGTTCGCCGTGCCGTGCAGCACCCAGGTCTCCGACAGCGCGTCGTCCAGCGCCGCCGGCCCTTCGGCGAGAAACACCTTGCGATACCCGGCCCGCGTCATGAAGCCGGAAATACGGCGCGCGCCCGGCGGCCCGCCGTCGACGCGGAAGTACTGCGCCGCCGAGCGCCCCACCACCTCGGGCAGCCGCCATTCGGGTATCTCGCTCGCGCGCGGACCGCTCTTGATGGTGGCGTAGACGCGTTCGGGCAGCGTGAGCCCCGAAAGCCGGCTGCGCACCTGCTTGACCAGGGGGGCGTTGAGCGGCGGCGCCTGATACGGCGTGGCGAACAGGGCGTCCAGGTGGCCCGCGAAGTCCTCGGCCAGCGGCCCATTGCCCGCACCGCCCAGGCGGTTGCGCCAGTCCAGGGTGACCCAGGTGCGTACCAGTTCCGTGTCCAGGCGCTGCGGGTGGCCCAGCATCAGGTAGACCTTGAGCGCCTCGTAGAGGAACGCCTTGCGCTCGCGCGCCGCGCTCATCTGGGTCTCCAGGCGGTCGAGCAACTTGGGCAGCAGGATCCGCTCAAGTCCGCGGCGATACGCGGACTCCGCGGCTGAACCCAGCTTGTTCCCCTGATACAGGCCGAAGCCCATGAGCAGCGGGATAGCCCGGCCGTCGGCGCCGTAGCCGCCGGGGAAGTCGCGCAGCCAATTCAGCGCGCGCACGGTTTCGGCCAGACTGGCCTGCGCCGGATCGGGCAGCGTCGGCGTGGACTCCAGACGGGCCTCGACTTGGCCGATCAGGGCCTCGTTGCGCCAGTAGCTGGTCAGCAGCACCAGGGCCAGAACGGCGGCGGCGGCGGCGACCCCGCCGTAGGCCAGGCGGTCTGCGGCGCCCCGGTGGCGCGCCAGGAAGCCGCGCTGGCCCACCAGCGCGGCCTCCTGGAACACGACATCGCGCAGCAGCCGGGTCAGGAAATAGCTCCGTCCGCTGCCGCTGTAGGCGCCCGCGGGCGCGCCCGAAAGGCCGAAGTGCCCCGCCATCGCCGACATCAGGCGGTCGATGGGCGTGCCCTCCTGGGTGCCGCTGGTGAAATAAAGGCCGCGCAGAAGGACAGGACTTTCATAACGCGTGGCGCCGAAGGCGCGCTCGGCGAAGCGCTTGAGCGCGCCGCGCAATGCGGCAACCTGCTGCGGAAAGGCGTGAATGCGCGCGCGCTGCTCGACGCCCGCCTCCTCGCCCATGCGGACCAGCCGGCGCTCGTCCAGCGACGCCGCGAGTTCGTCGAAGCGCGCGTCGAACTCGCCCAGCGGCGCGCGCGCCTCCGGATCGGTGCTGTCGAAGGTGAAGCCGAAGACCTGCTGGCGCTGCGCGCGGGAGAGGTCGTCGAAGGTCTCGACCAGTCCCGGCATCAGGTCGGCCTTGGTGACCACGAAGTAGACTGGAAGCTGGATCTTCAGGTGCCCGGTGATTTCCTGCAGGCGCTGGCGCACTCGCCGGGCGTGGTCATCCAGCGTCTCTGGATCGCCGCCTGCCAGGATATCCACCCCAATCGCGACGACCACGCCGTCGAGCGGCCGGCGGCGGCGGTACTTGCGCAACAGGTCGAGAAAGCCCGTCCAGGCGGCCGCGTCGGCGCCCTCGTCGCTGTCCTGGGTCGTGTAGCGGCCGGCGGTGTCCAGGATGACGGCCTCGTCGGTAAACCACCAGTCGCAGTTGCGCGTGCCGCCGACGCCGCGCACCGCGATGTCGCCGAAGCTGTCGCTGAGCGGGAACTCCAGGCCCGCGTTGCGCAGTGCCGTCGTCTTGCCTGCGCCGGGTGGGCCGATGATGACGTACCAGGGAAGCTGATAGAGATAGCGGCGCGCGCCCAGGCGCGTGCCGAAGCGGGCGCGCTTGAGGTGCGTCAGCGCCTCCTGGAAACGTTCGCGCAGCTCCTGCTTTTCCGCCGCGCCCGGATCGGCTGCCGACGGCGAGCCGCCCGACTGCGCCAGCTCGGCGACGACAGCGGCGTTGGCGCGGCGCTGGCGCAGCGCCGAACCCACGCTGACCAGCCCGACCGTGAACGCCGCCACGATCATCGCGATCCAGCGTACGGGCTCCGGGCCCAGCGGCGCCCAGCCGGCCACCGCGATCAGCGGCCCGATGAACCAGATCACCAGGCACAGGCTGATCAGGCCCAGCACCGCCAGGAGGTAGCGGTTGCCAAGCCAGCCGAAGAGGAGCTTGAAGACCTTTTTCATGTCCGGCGCTCCAGCGGAACGGCGCGCGGCTACCAGGGCCGCAGGTTGATCTCCACCCGGCGGTTCTTGGCCCGGCCCGCCGCGGTCGCGTTGTCGGCAATGGGCACGCTGTCGCTACGGCCCTCGGCGACGAAGCGGTCGGCCGCACCCGGCCCGGCCTTAAGGGCGCCCATCACCGCTTCAGCGCGGGCGTTGGAGAGATGCCAGTTTGACGGGAACGCCGCCGTGCGGATGGGCACATTGTCCGAGTGACCGGTCACCATGATCGGGCCCGGCGCATCCGCGATGGCTCGGGCGATCTTGGCGAGCACCGGTTCATACGCAGCGCTGACCGACGCCGAACCCGAAGGGAAGAGCCCGCGGTTGCGCAGCCGGATGCGCGCCTGCCCGCCCGCGCGCAGCACCTCGACCTTCCCGTCGCGGATTTCGGGGGCCAGGGTCTCGCGCAGGTCCGCAACCACCTCGGACACGCCGCGCGTTCCCGTTTCCGGGGCGACCAGGTCAGCCGCCGCCTGCCCCTCGCCATCTGCAGCCGCCGTCGGCACGGGCTCGCGCAAGAGGTCGTCGAGACGGGCGAACGCGCGGTCGGACTCGCGGTTCAGCGTGATCGTCAGCACGACGAAAAGCACCGTCACCAGCGCCCCCGCGGCGGCACCGGCCACCCAGAGGGGCACCGTACGCGCCACACGCGGTCGGTTGTCGCGCAGCCCTTCCCAATGCGGCGAGATGGTATCGGCCGGTGCCGGCCGGTGCCGCTTCAGCGTCTGGCGCAGGCCCTCGCGAACCTCCTGCAACTCGGCCTGCCCGTTGGGACGCACCGCGTATCGGCCCTGGAACCCGAGGCACAGGCAGACGAAGAGGAATTCCAGGGAATCCAGGTTTTCCGCCGGACGCCGGCCGAGCTGGTCGATGAGCTGGAAAATCCGCTCGCCGCCAGTGCGCTCGCGGTAGAGCGTGATGAGAAGGCTGGAGGTGGCCCAGACGCTTTCGCTGCCCCAGGGCGTGTTCAGCACCGTCTCGTCGAGCAGTGCGCACAGGGCGTAGCGCGCCAGGTTCGCCGTGTCCGCGTCGACATCCGCCTCCCGCGCGCGCTCGTCAAAGGCCCGGATCTGCGCGAGCGCGCGCTCGCGCAGTCCCGCGACGTCGTCGTGGTGCGGCGTGTTGCGCAACTGCGCCGCCAGCGTCAGCAGGGTCGCCCCGGCGGCGATCAGCGGATTGCGCGAATCATCGCGGATTTCCGGCGCCCCGGCCGCCCGACCCGCGCCCGGCCGCGCGTCGGGATGCTCGTGGGTGCCCGGCTCCGCCCCGGCGGCAGGCGCCCGGTGCGCCGGTGCGTCCGCGTGTGGCGTCTGGACCTGGGACTGCCCGGCGGCGCCGTTGGCCGCGGGCGCAACCGCACCGGCACGCCGGCCGCCGGGGGTCGGCCGCAGGATGGTCCGGTCGTCGTCGCCCTCCGCCATCGCCTTGCCCTTCTGTCGGTGCGGGCGCTATTCGCGCACCGCCCAGAGCGCCATGGTCATGTTCGGATAGCTCCCACCGATCTGGAAGGCGATGCCGCCCGAGGTCTTGAGTTCCGCCCAGATCGGGCTGCCCGAATCGAGTTCGAAGTACGTCGCACCGGCATGGAACGGGAGCTGCCGCGGCGCCGCCGGCAGCGGACGCAGCTTGATTCCGGGCAGCGCCATGTTCACCAGCTCGGAGATGCGCTCCACCGGCCCCACGACCACCTGCCCCGGAAACGTGCTGCGCAGGCGCTCGGCGGGCATGTCCGCACTGACCACCAGGACCAGGCGCGCCGTCTCCAGGAGGTTGCGGTTGGCAATCTGGGCGCGGCAGATGCCGTAGCGGTTGATCGCGCTCAGCGGAATCTCTTCCGCCGCCGATTCCGGTTCCCTGCTGAAGATCTCCCGGATCGTCGCGAAGACGGGCTCGAAGGTGCCGCGCAGGTCGTCCTGGTTGTACGCCGGAAAGGCCGGGGGCTGGCGTGCCTCGGTGAAGGTCGACAGCTCGCCGGCGATCTCCAGCAGCAGATCGTAGGCATGCAGCGGGTGGACGTCGGGCAGGCGCGCCATGTGCGCCACGCGCGGCGCGAGCCGATTGATCGCCTGGAGGCGCAGCAGATCGACCAGCTCGGCGCTCGCCCGGCCGGCGGTGGTCGCGCGCCCCGCCAGGCGGGCGGCACGCTGGTTGAGCAGGCCGTTGAGCCAGTCCAGGAAGCCGCCGATCGTGGGCGTGGCCCGCATGTCGAGCAGGGGCGGGATCTCGTCGGGGTCCAGCTCGATCTGGCGGTCCGCGCGCACCTCCGCGATGCGCGCGATGGGAACCGCGTGAAAGGCCGAAAGGTCATCGCCGTCGAGCTTGAGCTGGAACGCCGGGGCGGCCAGCGTCAGCGGCACGCGCTCGCCGCCGCTATCGGCGTTGTCGGCCACCTCGGCCTCGCGCGCCCGGTAGCGCACGATGCCGTCGGCGCCACCGTTCAGCCGCATTTCCGGGACCCCGCTCTGAGGCACCGGCAGGGCGAGATGCACGCGTGCGTCGCGTGTTTCCGGATCCGGGGCGACGGGCGCCGGCAGATCACCCCTGCGCGGCAGGTCGAACGGCGTCCCGTCGGGGAGAACGCCGCGCGCCTCGGTGACGGCGAGCGTCCCCTGGGCGAGCAGGTCCGTATCCAGGGCAAGCCGCGACAGGCCCCAGCGCAGCGGTTGGAGTCCAGCGGTGCTCGCACGCACCAGATCCTCGTGGTGCCGGTCCTGCTGCTGGAAGTGCTGGGGCCGAAGAAACAGGCCCTCGGTCCAGACGACCTTGCTGTAATCCGTCACGGTGCGGCCACCCACTGTATCAGTCGTCGACCTTGGCCACGATTTCCGAGGCCTTGAAGGTGATTCTAACTTCGTTCCAGCTATGCGCCTCCATGGGCAGGGTCTTGCGCCATACGGCGTTGTCGATATCGCGATAGGCGGCGAGCACGCCCAGGTACGCCGTCTCCGGGTCGAGCTTGCGCTCGATTTCCTTCTGCTCGCCGGGCTTGATCTGGAACTCCTCGCGGTTGATCAGATCGGCCTCCAGCGCGCCCACATCCCCTTCGTACAGGGCGAAGAAATCGGCATTCTCGAACGCCACGGTGTTTTTGAGCTCGTATAGCCGTACCACCAGCGGCGACGGTCGCCCGCCGTAGTCGGGATTGAGGTTGTCGTCGGCAACCACGTCCGCGGCCAGCCGCGTGGGCCCGGGCTCCAGGATCTTGTCCATCAGCGAGCCCGCCGCACCGCTGGCCGCGCCGAAGCAACCGCTCAGCACCGCGCCCATGAGCGCAAGCGCGGCCATAGGCACGAGCCGGCCCGCGGTGGTACGCGCGTGAACCATCGGCTTGGTAACCCCTTTTTCGCGCTCAGCCGCCCGACCGGCGGCTGCGGCCGCAGCTTTCGTAGGCCTTGGCGAATTCCCGGCCGAGGACGGCGTGGAAATCGTCTTCCGCTTCCGCGGCGATCTCGTCGTAAAGGCGGACGAATTCATCCCACGCCCGGCCTTTGCGCGAGCCCAGGCCGAGCACGCCGCGTTCGGCGCCGAAGCGCCGTTCCAGCGTTTCCGGATCGAACCGGTGCAGGAGCCCCTTGAGCGCGCCCTGAACCCCCGCCATGACGGCGATCTGGTGCGCCTTCACGTCGTCCACGGCTTCCTCGACCGCCTGCCGCGCCGGCATGTAGCCGCGGCTGCGCCCGGTCATCAGCGCACGCAGCGCGTCTGTCGTGGTGGCGGAAAACTTCAGCGGGTTGTTCTCGCGCGGCCGGATCACCGTCTGTTGCAGCCGGAACGCATTGCGCACCTCGCTGCGCGTCGCGAGAACCTCCATCAGGCCTTCGACCACGGTGGCGAACAGCCGGCCCGCCTCCGCCATCGCCGCCTCGCGGTCGACGTCGCCGACCACTTCCGGGCTGAGCCCCGCCCCGCGCAGGAACGCGAGATAGCCGTCGCCTTCCGCCGCCGGCTCCGCACCAGCCGAAGGCGATGCCGGCGTTTCACCGGCCGCGGACCGGGGCGGTACGGTTCCGCCATCACCCTCGGCCAGCGCCGCGTCGGCCATACCGGGCGGCGCGAACGGGCTGGCGCCGGCGGGCGGCGCGGGTTCCGCTTCCGGGCCGGGCGCGGAATCCGGATGCCCCTCCTGTTCCTGCCAGTCCTCGGGGATCGCCGGCCGGCTGGGACGCAGCGCAACGCGCTCCCCTTCCGGCGACCATGCCGGCATCTCGCCCGGCTCGACCTGCTCGGCCGCATCGTCGTCGTCGAGCAAGGCGGCGTTGGGCGGCAACGGCGCCCCGCCCCGCAGGGCGGGCGCGGCGGGCGCCGCAGGCCCGACACGCCAGCCGGAATCCGGGCCACCGCCGCTCGCCAACCAACTTCCCGGCGGAACCTCCGGAACGGCTGCCGGGGCGGGCGTTTCCCCGAACGCGGGCGGCACGCTTTCGGACACGTCGCACGCGTCATCCGAATCGACATCGGCGCGGATCGCCACCGCGATCTCGTAGTCGCTGAGACGGATCCGGTCGCCATCGTGGAGCGGCCGGCTGACGCCGCGGCCAATCGGCGCGGATTCGGCGTTGAGATAGGCGCCGTTGAGACTGTGATCCGTGATCCGATAACCGCCGTCGGCACGCGCGATGGTGACGTGGTGTTTGGACAACAGCTTCTCCGTGTCAACCAGCACCCAATCGCAGGCGCTACCCCGCCCGATGGTGAAGGGGCCCTCCCCGACTGTCTGCCGGATCTGGATGTCCGGCGAGAGCCGGTGGTAGCTGGTGACGGTCAACTCGAGAGACACGGCACGGATCCCGCTTTTCCGGTCATCGTCGCGGTCCTGTCAGGGTATGCCCGCCGCAAAGGCTGAAGCAATCCGCCTTTGTGTGGCTTCCCTTCCATCGAACGACGCAATGTGACCGCCCTTTGCGCGCTCCGAATTGAGATTATCGTGGGCTTTGATCGATGAGGAACTCGAATCCGGATTACGCCGGACGGGCCGGATTCGACAGCGACCCCGCCGACACAGGACTTTCGTCCTTTCGGCGTATCGCCCCTTTGCGGTCTCCCTAAAGGCGGAATCATTCTTCGTATTCGTATTGAGAATTACCGGATTGTTACCATTTCCGGGGTAGGGTGCGCTTCCGCGTGGCTCCTCCCGGTCGCCGCGCGACGAACACGGAAAGCAGCAACGGCGAGCGTCCCGGCTTGGCCATCGGCAGAAACACCACGGCACAATCGATCGTTCCCGCGGATCCGAGTCTGGCCACGCGGGACGAGATCTACGCGGAGTGGTTGCGCGCGCTGCGCGAAGACCGCGAGATCCCGGACCAGTTGCGCGCCGCTGCCGAACCGCTGGACACGGTGGGGCGCGAGCTGGAGCGCCTCACGAAGGCGCTGGATGCGCGCGACGCGCGCCTGCAGGACCTGTTCCGGCGCGTTCACGCGGCGAAAGCCGGCGCCGACCTGAGCGAGGTGCTCGACCACATCTTCGACGCATTCCAGGCGGTGATCCCGCTCGACCGGCTCTCCCTGGCGTTCCTCACCGACGACGGCCGGCATCTGTGCGCGCACTGGGTGCGCTCCGAACTCGGGCCGACGGAGATCGGCCCCGGCTATGTCCAACCGCTGGCGGGCAGTACGCTGGAAGCCCTGCTCAAAAGCGACGAGCCGCGCATCATTTCGGATCTTGAGGCCTACCTCGCGGAGAAGCCGGAATCCAGCGCGACCAGCCGCATCGTGCTGGAGGGCGGGCGCTCCAGCTTGTCCTGCCCGCTCCACGTGGAAGGCCGCCCCATTGGGGTGCTGTTCTTCACCAGCCGGCGTCGCTACGCCTACACCGGCATGCACAAGGCGATGTTCCAGATCGTGGCGGACGAGGTCGCCGCGGTCGTGGAACGCGGGCGCAATGCCGAGATCCGCAGCGCCGACGCCGCGGCGCGCTCTGCGCTGATCGACGCCCTGCCGGCGCACGTCGCCCTGCTCGATGGCGAGGGCAACGTCCTTGAGGTCAACGACGCCTGGCGCGACTTCGGCCGGGCGAACCACTACGTCGGCAACGACCTCGGCGAGGGCCGCAACTATTTGACCGTCTGCGATCATGCCGACGGATCGAACACGGCGGACGCGCGCATTGCGGCGCGGGGGATCCGCGACGTCCTGAACGGCAAGATCCAGACCTTCGACCAGGAGTATCCCTGTCACGGCCCGCAGACCGAGCGCTGGTTCCGGCTCATGGTCAACCGGGTCGACCCGGCGATCGAGGGCGAGCCGCGGGCGCGCGCCGTGGTGATGCATATCGACGTGACCGAGCGCGTCCTCGCCCAGCGCGAACTGGCGCGTACAGCGAACCAGGACCGGCTGACCGGCGTGCGCTCGCGCCACGGCTTCGCCGAAGCCTTGCGCGAACGCCTCGATGGCGAGACGGCGCACCCGGCGAGCATGGTGATCATGCTCGACGTGGCGAACCTGACCCAGCTGAACGACGTGAACGGTTATACGGCAGGCGATCATGTGCTCATCGAGCTGGCCCGCCGGCTCGAGGCAGTGGCCGGCGAGCGCGGTCTGGTCGGGCGTGTGGGCGGCGACAAGTTCGTCGTGTTCGTGCCGGTGGACCGCGCGGCCGGTCCGGCGGCCTGCCGCAACCGCATCGACGGGGTCTTCACGCGGCCCTTCGACGTGGGCGGGCTCTCCGTCGAAATGGGCGCGAAGTTCGGCTATACCCGCATCGGCCGTTCGCCGCGCGGGCCGGAAAGCCTGATGCGCGAGGCCGAGATCGCCATGGCGCAGAGCCGCAACGACCCGGGCCGACCGTGGCAGCAGTATACCTCGGAGCTGGACCGTGCGCTGCACGCGCGCGTTCAGCTCACACACGAGCTAAACGAGGCCGTCAACAACAACGAGTTCCAACTGCACTACCAGCCCAAGGTGGACCTGAACAGCGGCCGGGTGCTTGCCTGTGAAGCGCTCCTGCGCTGGGTGCATCCGGCACGCGGGCTGGTTTCCCCGGCGGAGTTCATGCCGGTTGCGGAGCAGAGCCAGCTCATCGGGCCCATCGGCGACTGGGTTCTCGACGAGGCATGCCGCTGCCTGCGCGCCTGGAAGGACGCCGGGCTTTCCGTCGTGCGCGTGGCTGTCAACGTGTCGGTCGCGCAGCTCAGCATGGGCGGTTTTCCCGAGCGGGTGCGCGCGGCCTTCGCCGACCACGGCCTGGACCCGGGTGCGCTGACGCTGGAAATCACGGAGAACGTCTTCGAGAAATGCTCGCAGCGCCTGCAGACGGAGCTGCGCGAGCTGCACGCGATGGGGGTTCGGCTGTCCCTGGACGATTTCGGCACCGGCTACAGCTCGCTCCTCTACCTGCAGCAGTATCCCTTCGATGAAATCAAGGTGGACAAGGGCTTCGTTCAGCACATGCTGGCGGACCCATACAGTCACGAGATCGTCGCGACCGTGGTGGGCGTCGCCGGCGCGCTGGGCGCCGATGTCGTCGCCGAAGGGGTGGAAACGCCGCGCGAACGCGACGCCCTGATCGCCATGGGCTGCCGGATCGCCCAGGGCTTCCACTATAGCATGCCGTTGGCCGAGGAGGACTTTCGTTGGCTGCTGGAGACGCACAGCACGCTTCCACTGACCGCGCACCCGTGACCAGGCGAACCGCAGCCGAGGTTGAGGCCGCGCCGGAAAGCGGTGTGGGCAAGCGGCGCACCGGGCTGAACGGCCTGGATGCGGCAACCCACGGCGGCTTGCCCGCGGCCGCGACAACCCTGGTGATGGGCACGCCGGGCGCGGGCAAGACCGTACTGGGCCTGCAGATCCTGGCGCACGCTGTAGCCCGAGGCGAAGCGGGTGTCCTGGTGAGTTTCGAGGAAGCGCCCGCCGAGCTGCGCCGGAACGCGAGTTCGTTCGCCTGGGGCGGACACCTGAACGACGCCAACCTGGCGAGCATCGATGCACGCCCCAATCGGGAGGGTGAACCCACGGGGCGCTTCGACCTGCAGGGGCTGATCGCCGCGATCGACGCGCATGCGAGCCGAGTCGGCGCCTCCTGGCTGATCCTGGACGGCATCGATCAGCTTTTGCGTATGGAACCCGACACGGAATCGGCCGTCGCCGAGATCCAGCGCCTCGACGACTGGACCCGCAAGCGAGGCATCAGCACCATCCTGACCGCCAAGCGCGCCGACCCCAACGAGGCCTCCGCGATCCATTTGTCGGGCGTGGAGTTCGCACTCTCCACAGTCCTGGTGCTCTCGGCCGAACTCGTCGGGCGGCGCCTGAACCGGCGTTTTCGCATCCTGAAATATCGCGGGACAGCGCACGTCACCGACGAACTGCCCATGGTTATGGACGGCGGTGGGGTGCACCTGCCCTCCGCCAGCGCCTTCGCCACGCCGCAGGGACTGGAGGCAGACCGCGATTTCGTCTCCAGCGGCTCGACGCGCCTGGACGACCTGCTGGGCGGCGGCTACTACCGCGGTTCCGGCATCCTCGTCTCCGGCGCCCCGGGCACGGCCAAAACCACCCTGAGCGCCCTATTCGCCGCTGCTGCGGCGGAACGTGGCGAAAACGCGCTGATGATCAGCTTCGACGAGCCCGAAAGCCAGATTGTACGCAACGTGCGTTCCATCGGGCTGGACCTGCAGCGTCACATCGATGCGGGAAACTTGCACATCGCATCGATCTCGCCGTGGCGCGCTCTGGTCGAAGAGCACTTCATCAGCATTCTCGCCCTGATCGACCGGACCGCCCCGGACTGTCTGGTGCTCGATCCGGTATCCGGGCTTCTCAAGGCGTCGAGCGGTGAAAGTCCTTTTCCCATGCTCGAACGCCTCCTTGGCGTGACGAAGGCGCGCGGGATCACTACGCTGCTAACCAGCCTCACCGAGCGCGAGCAGCCCGGAACCGAGGATACCATGAGCCACGTCTCCACGGTTGCGGACACCTGGATCAGCCTGGAGTACGCGGCGCGCGCAGGCGAGCGCAACCGGGCACTATCCATCGTGAAATCGCGCGGCGCTTCGCACTCCAACCAGGTTCGCGAACTTCTGATATCCAGCGGCGGAATCGATCTCGCGGACGTGTTCGAGTACGGTTCCGAAGTGCTGATGGGCACCGCCCGCGTGCAGAAGGAGACGGAGGAGGCGCAGGCG
>Ga0207714_1001035_pt1 | contig 18565 bp, 13 predicted proteins | sample PonA232FremontCA_2_FD_187270 | JGI IMG/M metagenome (GOLD analysis project Ga0207714, IMG submission 187270) | Marine sediment microbial community from Fremont, CA, USA - Pond A23 Sediment 2 (SPAdes) | ecosystem: Environmental > Aquatic > Marine > Unclassified | place: USA: Fremont, California...
ATCTGGTGGTGGCCGACGGTGCCGTTTTCGCCGCTACCTTCCAGGGGAAACTGGCCGTAGTGGATCTCAACAATGGCCGCCCCTACTGGAAACGGGACATGTCCACCCATGTGGTCATGGACCTGGGGTCAAGCGCACTCTTTGTCGCGGATGACGAAAGCCGGGTGCACGCCATTCAGCAACGCACCGGGGATACGCTCTGGCGTCAGGACAAGCTGCGCGGACGCCGTCTGGCGGGCGTGGTGGTGCATCAACAATTGCCGGTGGCCGGCGATCAGGATGGCTATCTGCACTGGCTCGATGCATCCAGCGGCAAGCCGGTGGCACGCCGGCGCCATGCTGGCGCGGGCTTCGCCGGCGCTCCCGTGGTGCGCGACGATATGCTGTATGTGCTGGGGCGGGATGGCGCCCTGGCCGCCTATCGCCTGGAACCGAAAGACGCCTCATGACGCCTGTCATCGCCCTGGTGGGCCGGCCCAATGTGGGCAAGTCCACCCTTTTCAACCGGCTTACGCGCAGCCGTGATGCCCTGGTGGCGGATCATGCCGGGTTGACCCGGGATCGCCAGTACGGGCATGCGCGCCTGGCCGACCGCGACTGTACCCTGGTGGATACCGGCGGTATGGGCGAGGGCGAGGACGACGGCGTGGCCCGACCCATGGGCGAGCAGGCACGCGCGGCGGTGGACGAGGCGGATCTGGTGCTCTGGCTGGTGGATGGGCGGGCCGGCCTGACCACCGGCGATGAGCAGCTGGCGCATGATCTGCGCCAGCTGGATAAACCCGTTCATGTGGTCGTGAACAAGACCGATGGCCTGGACGAGGATGTGGCTCTGGCGGAGTTCTTTACTCTGGGGTTCACCCGGCTGCACCCCGTTTCGGCCACCCATGGCCGCGGGACGCGGCAGCTCGCCGAAGCCCTGGCGGCCGACTTTCCTGCACTGCCCGCGGAAAGCGACGCGGAAAACGACGCCGAAGAAGCGGGTATCCGCATGGCGGTGCTGGGTCGGCCCAATGTGGGCAAATCCACTCTGGTCAATCGCCTGCTGGGCGAGGACCGGGTAGTGGTCCACGATGAAGCGGGGACCACCCGGGACGCCATCCGGGTGCGTTACGAGCGCCGGGGCGAAACCTATACCCTGATCGACACCGCCGGTGTGCGCCGGCGCGGCCGCGTACACGAGAAGGTGGAAAAGTTTTCCGTGATCCAGGCGTTGCGGGCGGTGGAGCAGGCCCAGGTGGTCATTCTGGTGGTCGATGCCCGCGAGGGCATTACCGATCAGGACCTGCACCTGCTGGGCATGATTCTCGACGAGGGCCGCGCCTTGGTGGTGGCGGTGAACAAGTGGGACGGCCTCAGTGCCGATCAGAAGGCGTGGAATCACAAGGAGCTCGACCGGCGCCTGGATTTTGTTCCCTGGGTGCATGTCCAGCCCATTTCCGCGCTGCACGGCACCGGCGTGGGCGATCTCTATCCGCCCATCCACCGCGCCTGGGTGTCGGCGTTTCCGGATGCGGGCACGAACCAGCTCAACCGCATTCTGCGCCAGCTGGTGGATGCTCATCAGCCGCCGCTGGTGGGCCGCCACCGGATCAAACTGCGCTATGCCCATCCCGGTGGCACCAACCCGCCGGTCATCGTGGTGCATGGCAATCAGGCCGAGGCGGTGCCTGGTCCGTACCGGCGTTACCTGGAAAACGGTTTCCGGGACGCGTTGCAACTGGAGGGTACACCGCTGCGCGTGGAACTGCGCGGCGGCGACAACCCCTATGCCCACAAGCCCAATCCCCTGAGCGCGCGCCAGTTGCGCCGCCGCCGCAGACTCATGCGCCACGTCAAACGCTAGCAGGCTGCTGGAAACACCCCGTCGGCTGATTGTTTCCGCTGGTGCCGGGACTGGTATCCTGTTGCAAAGCCATCAGTCTTTTGGGGGATGATCTTGTATCGCTGGATTCTTGTCGCAGTGTTGGGGGGACTGCTGTCCGGGGTTGTGCACGCGCAGACGGACGATTCGGAACAGGAGGTTCAGGGTGCAATGGATGGCGGGGAGATTCCGCGGGTACTGACGCCCGCGCGTCTGGACCAGCCGCGTTCGGAAGTGCCCGCCAGTGTCACCGTCATCGATCGGGAAATGATCGAGGCCAGCGGCGCGCGTGAACTCTATGATCTGATGAAGCTGGTGCCGGGCATGAGCGCGGTCAAGGTGGACGGCAATGTGCCCACGGTGAGCTACCACGGCACCATGGCGCGCGACGACCGGCGCATGCTGGTGCTCATTGATGGCCGCTCGGTGTACAAGCCCGGATTGGCCCGGGTGGTATGGAATGATCTGCCCGTGTCCGTGGCGGACGTCGCCCGTATCGAGGTGACCCGCGGGCCCAACTCCGCGTCCTACGGCGCCAATGCCTTTTCCGGGGTGATCAACATCATTACGAGACACGCCCGGGATGTCTCCACCACCACGGTGGAAACCCGTCATGGCAACAACGGCGTCAGCGATCAGCGCCTGACCAGTGGTGGAGACCGGGGGGACGCCTCCTGGCGCTTTACCCTGGAGCAGCAGCATGATCACGGTTATGACGACGGCTATGACCCGGACTACAACGATGATCAGCTCTATCGTGACGACAAAACGCTGAACCGGACCAATCTGCGTGCCGGCTGGGATCTGTCACCACGCGATCAACTCGAATTCTTTGCGGGCGGCTCCAGTACCAGCCTGCAACGTCCCCCGGATGATGCTTTTCTGGAGTTTACCCGTTACCGGGATTTCCCCGTTCAGCGCAATGAAAACGCCTTTGCCCAGCTCCGCTGGCAACGCGATTTCTCACCCCGGCATTCCCTGAAGGTGTCCGCCTATAGTCAGTACTCGGACAGCCGGGAGAAAATGGATCTTTGTGCCAATCCTGTAACCCCGACTTCAGCACCGGCTACAGGCGCCATCTTCTTTACCCGGCAAATGCGGGAGGTTTTTCTCCGCAAGGGCAATATTGATGACACCGTGGCCGCGTTGGGCGATCCCGGTGAAACCGCACTGCAGAATAAATTGAGTGAACTGGACGGATCCAATGCCGGCACTTTCTGCGGTGATTTCACCTTCGACGTGGTGGAAAAACGTCATGATCTGGAGATCGAAAACACCCTGCACTGGGGCGATCGCATCAAGCTGGTCACGGGGCTAAATCTGCGCCATGATCGCGCGCAGTCGGAAACCTACCTCTCGGGCACGGCGGAGAACTACAGTCAACGCGCATTCGGCACTCTGGAAGTAGAGGTGGCGGACCCCGTACTGCTCAACCTGGGTGGTTTCTGGGAAAAGGATGATATCAACGGCGAGTTCTTCAATCCGCGCGGCGCGCTCATCCTCAAGCCGGCTCAGGGCCATAGTCTGCGCGCGGTGTATTCCGAGGCGGTGCGCACCAGTGATCTCTACGAGGCCGAGGCACGTACCAATCTGACGGCGGACAATCTCACGCCCGAGTTCGAACAGAACAGGCAGAAATGGCTCGGCTGGACTACACCGCGTTTCTTCGCAACCCAGACCTCCCCGGGTGATCTGGAAGCGGAGCGCATCGAGTCACGGGAGCTGGGCTACTATGGTCGTTTCGGCACCGTGGAGCTGGATGTCCGCTTTTTCGAGGAGCGCCTGCGCAATTTGCTGAGTCGAGGGGTCAATCCGTTCACCTTCAATGCGCACGACCGGGAACGGGTGGATCTGGAAGGCTGGGAGACCCAGTTGAGCTGGCGTCCAGTGCCGGATCATCTGCTGCGTGTGACGAGCTCTCATGTCCACAACGAGGCTTCGATCAATATCGAGGAACGTTTGTCGCCACGTGACAGCGGCAGTTTCCTCTGGCGCTTTGATCCCAATCGCCGGTGGATGGTTTCCACCGTCTATTACCTGGCGCATGACTACAACCGTGAGGGTGGCTCGGCGGTGCCGCTGCCCTATGAGCGTGGTGATCTCGTGATCGCCCATCGCCGCGATCTGGGCGACACGCGGCTGCGTGTGGAAGGACGCGTGCAGCAGTATTTCGAACATGAACCCGTGGTGTTCAAGGAGAACCGCTACGCGGATCGGACCCATTACCAGCTTTCGCTGGCACTGGAGTTTTAGTTGAAGTGAAATTGTATACAGTGGGAGGCGGGTTCGGGCTATGATGGATACAGGAAGGCGGCTTGGCCTGAAGGCGCGGCCTGGAGCTTCCTGATGAGGTTCATGCTCAGGGATGTGGCTCATGTGCGTGTCCAGAGGAAGGTAATGTTGCTGTCACTCCGGCGGTGCTTGTTGCTTGTGCTTGCCTGTCTGCCGCTGTGGGTCGGGGCCGCCGCGGACGCACGCGTGCTGACGGTATCCGTTCACGGTGGTGACGCCGCACGCGTGGCCTGGTTCAGCGACAAGCTCGCGGGCATGCTGGGTGAACGCATCCGTATGGTGCCGCCCGGCGGGGCCGATGTGCAGCTTGCGCTGGACGCCCAGCATTTTCGCCGTCGTTGTCGCGAGGGGACCCGGGTCGTGGGTGTGGCCATTGCGCCACAACAGGTCCGCGCGGTCCGGGATGACGGCCACCGGTGTACCGCGCTGTTTCGCGGCGCCGAACCGGAACGTCAGCTGCGGTTGCTGCAGTTGCTTCAGCCCGGCCTCCAGCGGGTGGGCGTGTTACTCACACCGGACAGTGACTGGCTGCGGACCTATCTGCTGGACCCTGCGGATAGCGGTGAGCCTGCCTCCCTGGCGCTCGATTTCCTCGAGGTCGCGCCCCGAAAAGAGCTCGCCCCCGCGCTGAACCGGTTGTTGCCCCGTGTGGATGCCCTTCTGGCACTGGATGAAACCGGGCTTTATGGTCCAAACACGGCGCGACTGGTGTTGCTGACCAGTTATCGGCAACGGCGTCCCGTCGTCGGGCCGAACCGATCCTTCGTGCAGGCGGGCAGTCTGGCCACGACCTACAGCGGCGATATCCATCTGGCCCGTTCGCTGGCGCAATGGTTGCGGCGTCTGCTCGAGCAGGGCCGGTTGCCCGAGCCCGGCTGGCCTGCCCATTTCTCGGTGACGCTGAACGAGGATGTCCTCAAGGCCTATGATCTCCCTCTGCGCGATCCTCAGGACCTGGCGGCGGAATTGCGGGACGGAGAGGCCCATTGATTCCGACCCGTATACGCAATCAGCTTCAGCTGCTCGCGGTGTTGCCCGCATTGATCATGTTTGTCCTGTTGCTGGTGGCACTCACCTGGCAGCGTTTCGAGGATGTGGAGGAACAGCTGGACCGACGGGGTCAGTTCATGGCGCGGCATCTGGCCCTGGCCTCCGAATACGGTTTCCTCTCGGGGAACCAACGTGATTTGCGCAAGCAGGCGGAGCTCGCGCTCAAGGATCCGGCGGCGCGCTACGTGCTTTTCCGTGACCGTGGCGGCGACGTGCTGCTCTTCGAGGGTGAGCGCCGGGATAGCCCTCCGCAAGGCCATGCGAAAGACAGCGGCAATCGGCGTTTGTTCCGTGCCGATATTTTTCGTCAGTCCGTGCTGGCCCCGGCGTCACCAGCGAAGGGGTCGGGCCGGGCCCTGGGTGCGCCCGAGCGCATTGGAGAGGTCACCCTGGCGTTGTCCGGGGCCTCTGTGGCCGCCCGCCAGCGCGAGATTGTGCTGACCAGTCTGGGCCCGGCCCTGGTGGCGATCCTGGCTGGTCTGTGGATTGCGGCTCGTTTGAGCCGCAATCTCTCCGAACCGCTGACGCGGCTGTCTGAACTGGTCCGCGTTATCCGCTCCGGCGATTACCATGTGCGTGGCAGCGAGCCCCTGCGGGGCGAGCCGGCGGCGCTGCAGAACGATATCAACGAACTGGCCGCGGCACTGGAACGCGCGCGCCGGCATCAGGACAAGGCCATGGACGAGCTGCGTGATGAACGCCGCCGGGCGGAGGCCGCCAACCAGTCCAAGAGCGACTTCCTGGCGATGATGAGCCACGAGTTGCGCACTCCCATGAACGGCGTACTGGGTATGCTGCAGCTGTTACGCCGCACCCGTCTCGACGATGAACAGGGCCAGTATACCCGTGCCGCCGAGGAGTCCACCTCTCACCTGCTGGAAGTCATCAACGACATTCTGGATTTCTCGCGCATCGAGTCCGGGCGGCTGGAAATGGAGCAGCTGTGGTTCGAACCGGACGAACTGATTCGCAGCTGCATTGACAATTTCCGCTATCTGGCCGAAGAGAAGGGGCTCGAGCTCGTGCTGATCGGGGACGGACAGCTGGATGGCCTGGAGGTCTGCACCGATCCGACCCGGCTGCGCCAGATCCTGTCCAATCTGATCAGCAACGCGGTCAAGTTCACCCAGCAGGGCGGGGTCCGGGTGGAGCTTGATACCCGGCGCCGGGCCGACGAGCTCGGGCTGAGTATAGCGGTGGCCGATACCGGGATCGGGATCCCCCGGGACAAAAAGGCCACGCTCTTTGACGCGTTCGCGCAGGCAGATTCATCGACATCGCGACGTTTCGGCGGCACCGGCCTGGGGCTGGCCATTGCCCGGCGGTTGACCACCATGCTGGGCGGCGAGATGGATGTGGACAGCGTGGTCCATGAGGGCACCCGCTTTGTCTTTCGCTTTCGCTTTCCCTGCCGCGATTCCGTTTCCGGGGCGGCGCGGGCGGGCGGCTGGGCACAGGCGCGGACCGAACTCCATGGCCGGGTATTGCTGGTGGAAGATAACGAAATCAATCGCATGGTGGCCGAACGCATGATCGCGGGCGTCGGGCTGGAGGTTACGGCCGTCGAAAATGGCCACGAAGCGGTGAAAGCGTTCGCGGAAACGGATTTCGACGCCGTCCTCATGGATATCCAGATGCCGGTCATGGACGGACTGGAAGCCGCCCGGGTCTGGCGGCGCAAGGAGCGTGAAGACCGCCGGCCCCGTACCCCGATCATCGCCCTGACCGCCAATGCCCTGCCGGGCGAGCGCGAGCGCTGCCTGCGCGAGGGCATGGATGACTATATCGCCAAGCCCTTCCAGCGCGACAAGCTGCTGAGTGTTCTGGCGCGCTTTCTGGATCCGGTCCGGGTTGATGACGACAGCGGAGCCCGACAGGGCGATCAGGACCATTAACAGGCTGTTGAAAACCCCTTGCGCGCTGAGCACGCAAAGGGTTTTTGAACAGCCTGTTAATCGTCCGGGTCGACACCCAGGGGTTGCTCGTGGGTGGATTCCACCCGCGAGATTACTTCGCCGTCCGGCAGGCGTGTGCGCAGGGTGTCACCCGGCTCAACGGGATGGCTCGAACGCAGCGGCTGGCCGTCCTTGAGGGTGATACTGTAACCGCGCTGCAGCGTGGCCAGGGGACTGGCGGTTTCCAGCCGGTGACCGAGGTGGCCCAGGTGCTGGCGGCGCTGTTCCAGCAGACGCGGGGCCGGGCCGCGCAGCCGTCGGGCCAGGCCGGTCAGGCGTTGCCGGGCGAGACGCAACCACCCGCGCGGGTCGCGCCCCTGCAGGCGCCGCCGAAGCTGGTCCAGCCGCTGACGGTTCAGGGTGAGCCGGTGATTCATTTGCCGGCGCAGACGTCCGTCCAGCTCGTCCAGGTGCTGGGCATGGCGGCGTAGTTGTTGTTCCGGACGTACCAGCCGCCGGCGCAAGAAGTCCAGGCGTTCGCGTTCGCGGATGACCCGCCGGTTCATCTGCCGCTGCAGGCGTTCGCTCAGCGCCGTCCACTGGCGTTCAAACGCGGCCATGTCCGGGCCCGCCAGCTCTGCCGCCGCCGACGGGGTGGGTGCGCGTACGTCCGCCGCGTAGTCGGTGAGTGCCGTGTCCACCTCGTGGCCCACGGCCGACACCACCGGGGTTTCGCAGCCCGCCAGATCCCGGGCCAGTTGTTCATCATTGAAGGCCCAGAGGTCCTCCAGGGAGCCCCCGCCCCGGCCCAGGATGAGCACATCACAGTCCCGGCGCCGCTGCGCCAGCGCCAGGGCGGCGCGCAGCTGACGCGGGGCGTCGTCGCCCTGAACGGCGGCGGGATAGATCAGCACGGGAATGCCCGGACAGCGCCGCTGCAGCACTTGCAGGATGTCGCGCAGGGCCGCGCCGGACGCCGAGGTGATGACTCCGATCTGGGCCGGATAGCGGGGCAGCGCCTGTTTGCCTTCTTCGCTGAACAGACCCTCGGCGAACAGCCGATCGCGCAACTGTTCGAAAGCCCGCCGCAGGCGTCCCTCGCCGGCCTCTTCCATGTGCTCGATAATCAGCTGATACTGGCCCCGGGGCACGTACAGGCTCACCCGGGCGCGCACCAGCACCCGCGTGCCGTCTTCGGGCGTAAAGCGCAGGCGCCGGTTGCGCCCCCGGAACATGGCCGCGCTGACCTGGGCGCGCTCGTCCTTGAGCGAGCAGTACAGATGCCCGGAAGCCGGGCGCTTGACGTTGGACAGCTCGCCTTCCACCCACAGCAGGGGAAAGCCGCCTTCGAGCTGGCCCTGAACGTCCAGATTGAGCTGGCTGACGGTGAGCACTCGGGGCGTGTCGTCGGTGGCGGGCTGTGTCGACATGGGCGCAGGGTAGCGTTTCACGCGCGCGGGTACCACCGGGCATGTTGTCGTTTACCCTCGTGGCGGCATTGCCTATAATCCGCGTTTCGGAGTTGGACGGACTCCGGCCCGCCACTCCGGTGCATTCACCGAGCCGATTACGGTGTCCTATGCTCAGAATCGTGCAAGAAGCACTGACGTTCGACGATGTCCTGCTGCTGCCCGCCTATTCCGATGTGCTGCCGCGCGACGTCGACCTGACTTCCAAATTGACCCGGGGCATTACCCTGCCCACGCCCCTGGTGTCCGCGGCCATGGATACCGTGACCGAATACCGTCTGGCGATTGCCATGGCCCAGGAAGGCGGCATCGGCATTCTGCACAAGAACATGCCCGTCGAGGATCAGGCGAAACACGTGCGCCTGGTCAAGAAGTACGAAAGCGGCGTGGTCAAGGATCCCATCACGGTCAGTCCGGACACCTCGGTGTCGGAACTGCTGCGTATTACCGACGCCAACCGGATCTCCGGCGTGCCCGTGGTTCAGGGCGACGAAGTGGTGGGTATCGTCACCGGCCGCGATACGCGCTTTGTCACGCGTTATGATCAGCCCGTGGCCAACATCATGACGGGCAAGGACCGGCTGGTGACAGTGGCGGAAGGCGCGGCCGCCGACGATGTGCGCGATCTTTTGCACCGGCATCGCATCGAGAAGGTGCTGGTGGTGAATGAAAAGGGTGAATTGCGCGGCATGATCACGGTCAAGGACATCGAGAAGGCCGCGCTCTTTCCCAGTGCCTGCAAGGACGATCTGGGGCGGTTGCGCGTGGGCGCGGCCGTGGGCATCGGCGAGGGGACCGAGGAACGGATCGACGCCCTGGTCGCCGAAGGCGTGGACGTGCTGGTGCTGGACACCGCCCATGGTCACTCGCGCGGCGTGATCGATGTTCTCGGCTGGATCAAGCAGCGTCATCCGGCTGTGCAGGTAATCGTGGGCAATATTGCCACCGCCGACGCGGCGCGGGCCCTGGTGGATGCCGGTGTGGACGGTATCAAGGTGGGGATTGGTCCGGGCTCGATCTGTACCACCCGGATCGTGGCCGGTATCGGCGTGCCCCAGGTGACCGCCATCAGCGACGTCAATGATGTGCTGCAGGAAACCGATGTGCCGCTTATTGCCGATGGCGGCATCCGCTTTTCCGGCGATCTGGCCAAGGCCGTGGCGGCCGGCGCCAATGCCGTCATGATCGGCTCCCTGCTCGCCGGTACCGAGGAAGCGCCCGGTCAGGTGGAGCTCTTCCAGGGCGGTTATTACAAGTCCTACCGGGGCATGGGCTCGCTCGGGGCCATGTCCGGCGAGACCGGCTCCAGTGATCGCTATTTTCAGGACGCTTCGGCGGGTGTGGAAAAGCTCGTGCCCGAAGGTATCGAGGGCCGGGTGCCCTACAAGGGCCCCATGAGCGCCATTGTCCATCAGCTCATGGGCGGGCTGCGCGCTTCCATGGGCTATACGGGCTGTCACGACATTGAGGCCATGCGCACGCAATCGCAGTTCACCAAGGTGACCAATGCGGGCATGCGCGAGTCGCATGTCCATGATGTCTCCATTACCAAGGAAGCGCCCAACTACCCGGTGTAAGCAAAGCCGCGAAGCCGGCTCGGGGAATCGGGAGGAAAACCGGTCGTTGTGCGGCCGGTTTTGTTTTTGCCGGTGGAGTCTCGCAACGAAGACGGACCAGCCATGACCGATATTCACGCGCAACGCATCCTGATTCTCGACTTCGGGTCCCAGTACACGCAGCTGATCGCACGCCGGGTGCGCGAGATCGGGGTCTACTGCGAAGTCCGTGCTTACGCCATCGCCGATGACGAGCTGCGGGCTTTCGCGCCCGCCGGCATCATTCTCTCCGGTGGCCCGGAAACCCTGACCGAGGGCACCACGCCCCGGGTACCGCAGGCGGTGTTCGACCATGGCGTGCCCGTGCTGGGGATCTGCTACGGCATGCAGGCGCTCGCGGGCCAGCTGGGGGGTAGCGTGGTGACCGGGGAACGCCACGAATTCGGCTATGCCCGGGTGCGCAAGGAGGCGGCGAACCGGCTGCTCGACGGCATCATTGATCACGAAGAAAACCACCAGAGCCTGCTCGATGTCTGGATGAGCCATGGGGATCGGGTGGAAGCGTTGCCCGCCGGATTCTCGGTCACCGCGTCCACGGATTCGTGCCCGGTGGCCGCTTTCGCCGATGATGAACGCCGTTTCTACGGCCTGCAGTTTCATCCGGAGGTAACGCACACGCGCCAGGGTGGGCGCATCATGGAGCGTTTCGTGCGCGAAGTCTGTGGCTGCCAGGCGTTGTGGACGCCGGGCAATATCGTTGCCGACGCCGTGGAACGTATCCGCGAACAAGTGGGCGACGAGGAAGTGGTGCTGGGTCTGTCCGGCGGCGTGGATTCGTCCGTTACCGCGGCCCTGGTGCATCAGGCCATCGGGCGGCAACTCACCTGTGTCTTTGTCGACAACGGCCTGCTGCGTCACCGCGAGGCGGAAGTCGTCATGGAGATGTTCGGCGACCACATGGGCGTGCGTGTGGTGCGGGTGGATGCGGAAAACACCTTCCTGGGCCGGCTCAAGGGCATCGAGGATCCAGAGGAAAAACGCAAGATCATCGGCAATACCTTTATCGAGATTTTCGATGAAGAAGCCTCCCGTTTGACCCATGCCCACTGGCTGGCCCAGGGCACCATCTATCCGGATGTCATCGAATCCGCGGTGTCCCAAACCGGCGGCGCGCATCTGATCAAATCGCACCACAATGTGGGCGGCTTGCCCGAGAACATGAAGCTCAAGCTGGTGGAGCCGCTGCGCGAGCTGTTCAAGGACGAGGTACGCAAGATCGGGCTGGAGCTGGGGCTGCCCTATGACATGGTCTATCGCCATCCTTTCCCGGGGCCCGGGCTGGGTGTGCGCATTCTGGGCGAGGTAAAAAAGGAGTACGCCGATCTGCTTCGCCTGGCGGATTACATCTTTATCCAGGAACTGCACGCCTGGGATTACTACCACAGCACCTCTCAGGCCTTTGCCGTGTTCCAGCCCGTGAAGTCCGTGGGTGTGGTGGGCGACGCGCGGCGTTACGAGTATGTGGTGGCGCTGCGTGCTGTGGAAACCGTGGATTTCATGACCGCGCGTTCCGCGCGTTTGCCCTGGGAGCTGCTGGAGAAGGTCTCGAGCCGCATTATCAACGAAATCCCGGGGATCAGCCGGGTCACCTATGATATTTCCTCCAAACCCCCGGCGACCATTGAGTGGGAGTAGAGAGCGCCGCTTCACAGACCCGGTGGCTTGCGTCTGGTAGGGTTTGGCAGTGCGCAATTGTGCAGGAGCGAGAACAGAAATCTCGCAAGCTGGAGGGAGGACCGATCATGAGCCCGGAGGAGAAAATGCAAAACGCCGATGCCGGAAAACTGATTCTGCGACTGACCCTGGGTGTGTTGATGCTGTTTCACGGCGTGGCCAAGCTGAGCGGCGGTGTGGGCGGAATTCAGGGCATGGTTTCGTCCGCCGGCCTGCCGGAATTGCTCGCGTACGGGGTCTTTCTGGGCGAAGTGGTCGGGCCGTTGCTGGTGATCGCGGGGTATCAACTGCGCATTGGGGCCGGCCTGATCATCATCAACATGCTCTTCGCCATTGGCCTGGCCCACATGAACGAGATCTTCGCGCTGAATCAGCATGGCGGCTGGAAGATCGAATTGCAGGCCTTCTTCCTGTTCAATGCCGTCGCCCTGCTCTTCCTCGGGCCCGGCAAGTATGTGGTCAAGAAATAGTATCTGCCGGGCGGGGTCATGGGCCCCGCCCCGATCGTGCTATTGAAAGATCCGGTTGCGCGTGGCGATCTGCTCGTTCAGGGTCCAGTAGTCATAGAGGATACCCAGCAGGAAAAGCCCGCCCGTGAGCAGCCAGATGATGCCGGTAATCCACTTGCCCAGATAAAACCGATGCAGTCCGAACACGCCCAGAAAGGTAAGCAGCACCCAGCCAACCGTATAGTTCGCCGGACCTTCAATAAAACGCCGATCCGCATCGCGGTCCATGCCGGGGATCAGGAAGAGGTCGATAATCCAGCCCACGAACAGCAATCCGAAGGTGAAAAACCAGATCGTGCCGCTGATGGGCTTTCCATAATAGAACCGGTGTGCCCCCATGAAGCCGAAGATCCACAGGATGTAACCGATGGCAATGCTGTGGGTATCCTGATGAACCGGTGAATTCATGCAGACTCCTGGGCGGCGTTGGAAATCAAGTGATTGCGGGTAATCAAACAGGCCAAGGCGGAAAATGCAATCGTCCATGCAGGGGATGCGCGGCGCGCTCCCCCTGAGCGCTTCCGGTGAGACGGAGACCGGGTAAATGCACGATAACGAGGATGAGTACTGGATGCGTCAGGCATTGGCCCGGGCTGAAGAAGCCGCCGGCGCCGGCGAGGTGCCCGTGGGCGCGGTGCTGGTGCGTGACGGCGCCGTGCTGGGTACGGGCACCAATGCTCCCGTAGCGTCGCGGGATGCTACTGCACATGCGGAGATTCGCGCGCTGCGGGATGCCGGCGAGCGAGCCGACAACTACCGCCTGCCCGGCACTACCCTCTATGTCACGCTGGAGCCGTGCACCATGTGCTTCGGTGCACTCATCCACGCTCGGGTGGAGCGCCTGGTTTACGGGGCCGCCGAGCCCCGGGCCGGCGTGTGCGAGAGCCGGCTCCGGCTTCCGGACGAGGACTTCTACAACCACCGGATCCAGGTCAACGGCGCGGTTCTGGCCGACGAGGCGGCGGAGCTGCTCCGGAGCTTCTTTGCGCGGCGCCGCTAATGGGCCAGGCCTGACCCTATCGTTCAGCTTGATTCTTTCTCACACTTTTTACCTATCGTCGCCCCATATCTACCTTGTATCGGCCACCGCTTTTGTGCACGAATTCCCGAAAATAATGTGACTTGTGTCACATCAAGGGAGATGGCCGGGCTGGATGCCCGGATCAGTGGTGGTGCATGCAGAGTCTGTTGTTTTCAGGGGAAGTACCCGGGCAGGGCGGTTATCTCGTGAGCTGGCGGGAGAAGGCTCCACCGGTAGGTCAATGTCGTCCGTGGCTGCAGTGTTTATGTCTCTATGATTGGTACCGCAACCGCACTCATGTGCGGCGTCCGGTGGTGGAGCGGTTGAGCTGGCGCGTCATTGATAGTGACGGCCACTGTGTGGCCCGTCATGATGATGCGGGCCAGGGCGACCGGGAACGGGCCTGGCTGGCGGCGCTGGATCTGCAGCTTGAACGGGGTGCATTGGGTGCACGCCACCGGAGCCTGCTGTTTCTGATTACGGGCCTGATTCGCCTGCATCTGGAGCCCGGGCTGCAGGACTTGCTGGCCCGGTCGGATCATTTCCTCGATTACAGGCTGGGGTTCCAGGGGCCGGACGGTCAGCCGCTGCTGGAGGAGGAGCCCCGGAATCGGGGCCACTACACCTTTCTGGAAAAACACGAAGCTTTTCTGGTTCCGGTTTGAGTCCGTTATTTCTCGCCGGCGACGATCACGCGCACGCCTTCCAGCCGGCAGGGCGCTTCCCGGACATGGGCCTCCAGGGCTTCACCCCGATGCCGCAGGTGGTCGATTTCCTCGTCGCGTATGGCCGGGTTCTTTTGTTGCAGGGCACGCAGCCGGTCGATTTCGTGTTGCTGTTCCGCCCGCAGGTTCTCCAGGGCCTGGTCGATATGCTGGCGAGTCTGCTCCTGCACACGGGCCTCGTCCTCGGCGAGTAATTCGCGCAGCTTGTCCTTCTGGCTGTCGATGACCTTGCGGGCAATGGGTTTGTCCAGCTTGTGGCATTGACGGCTCAGCCCGGTATGGCTGATGGCGTGCGACAGGTCCTTGCCGTGCGCATCGGTCAGGGTGCGGATGAGCACGGGCGGCAGATAACGCCCGGCCTGGAGCTCGCGGGGGGCCAGGGGCTCGAGTACATGGAGGCATTCCACCAGCAGTGTGCCGGCCGGAACACTCGGGTTCTTCAGCAGCGCCACCGAAGCCTTGCCCTGATCCCGGTCCAGTACCCGCTGGATGGCGCCGGTCACCATGGGGTGTTCCCAGGTAAGAAACTGCATGTCGTCCCGCGCCAGGGCAGTGACGCGATCCGCGGTGACGGTGACGCCTTCGTCCGGCAGGCCGGGGAAGGCATCGTCGGTGCGCGGTCCGGCCATGAAGATGCGGGCGTTTTCCGAGTGTTCTTCCACGTCCACGCCAAAGCGCTCACAGACCTGATCCATGAATTCGGTAGGCGCTTCGGCGTCGGCCGCGCGGAGCTGTTCCACCAGTTGTTCGCCCACTTCGGGATCATGGGAATTCAATTCCAGCAGGCGGTCGCGGCCGGCGGCCAGGTTGGCGCGCAGTTCCCGGGTGACCCGGTCGGTTTCGTTGATCAGGTGCTCGCGGACCTGAGGGTCCGCCGGGACTTGCAGTGCCTGCTCCAGGTGTTCATGCGTGCGCTGGCGCACCTGATGGCCCACCGGGTTGGGTTGTTCAAAGGCGTTCATGCCGCGGTGATACCAGTCAAAGAGCACCGCCTGGCCGTGATCATCCAGATAAGGCACATGGATCTCGATGGTCTCGTGCTGGCCAATGCGGTCGAGCCGCCCGATGCGCTGTTCCAACAGGTCGGGTTCCGCGGGCAGATCGAACAGCACCAGATGTTGGCAGAACTGGAAGTTGCGGCCTTCGCTGCCGATTTCCGAACAGATCAGTGCCCGGGCGCCGTCCTCGTGATCGGCAAAATAGGCAGCGGTGCGGTCGCGGCTGATGAGATCCATGTCCTCGTGAAAGAGCCCCACATTCAGCCCCTGCCGGTAGCCCAGCCAGGCGTGCAGGTCCCGGGCGGTTTCCTTGCGGGCACAGATGACGAGCACCTTGTTGCGCCGGTGTTCGCGCAGAAAATCCGCGAGCCACTGTACGCGCGGGTCCTGTTGGCACCAGCCGTCGTCGTTGAAGGCGCTTTCCGGATAAAAAGCCGGTTCGTCCGCGCTCGTCTCCGGTTCGGCATAGCCTTCGGGCCGGGACAGAGGGACCCCTTCCACCCGGCGTTCGGGGAAGCCGCTGATACGGGCCCGGGTGTTGCGGAACATGACCCGGCTGGTGCCGTGGCGATCGATCAGCTCACGGACCACCGTGTCGCGGTTGTCTTCGTCGACACGCAGATCCGGCAGGTGCTCGGCCGCGCGTTTTTTCAGCTCGGGGTCCCATTCGGGCTGGTCATGCAGCGCCCGGGCGAGTTCCGCCAGCGTGTCGTAGTGCTGTTGTTCCGCGATAAAATCGTCGAGCGAGCTGAACCGTTCCGGGTCCAGCAGGCGCAGCTGGGCAAAATGACCGGCTCGCCCCAGCTGTTCCGGCGTGGCCGTGAGCAGGAGCACCCCCCGGGCACGGTTCGCCAGGGTCTCGACACGCGCATAGGTCTCACCGGGCGCATCGGGTTGCCATTCCAGATGATGGGCTTCGTCCACGACCAGCAGATCCCATTCCGCTTCCGCCAGCTGATCCCGGTCGCACTCCAGCAGGGTCTGCTGGCTGATCAGCACATGCTGCTCGCTCAAAAAGGGATTGGTGATCTCTTGGTCCGCTGATGGCTCTTCGGCCTCGTGGGCCGCTTCGTCGCCCTCATCGGAGGCTTCGCCGTCCTCGTCCGGGTCCGGGCCCAGGCCCGAGAGGGCGTCCAGGGCGGCTTCATCCAGGGCTTCTTCCTCGTCGCGCAGCGCCTGGATCCGCTCCGCGTCGAAGATGCTGAAATGGATGTTGAAACGCCGGGCCATTTCCACATACCACTGGTGAATCAGATGCTCCGGCACGACCAGCAGCACACGGCGCGCGCGTTCGGACACCAGTTGCTGGTGCACCACCAGACCCGCCTCAATGGTCTTGCCCAGTCCCACCTCGTCGGCGAGCAGCACCCGGGGGGCAAAGCGGGAGGCGACTTCCCGCGCGATATAAAGCTGATGCGGAATGAGTTCGATGCGTGGCCCGCGCAGACCCAGCACGGGCGAACCCTCCAGATGCTGGCGCGCACGCAGGGCTTCGTGACGCAGCTCGAACCAGCGGGGCTTGTCCAGTTGCCGCGCAAAGAGGCGGTCGGCGGCGGTGCTCAACGCCAGATGATGGGCCAGGCGGCTTTCCGGGATTTCGTGTTGCTGGTGCGGATCACCGGGGTCATGGGCGTGATACACCACCAGCGAATCAGCGTCTTCCACTTCGGAGACGATCAGCTGCGTGCCGTCCGCGGTCTCCAGCGTATCGCCCTCGTTGTGGACAAAACGGGTCAGCGGCGCATTGTGGCGCGCGTAACGGCGCTCCTCTTGGCACGCCGGGAAGAACACCACTACTTCGCGTTCGGACAGTTCGGCCACCAGGCCCAGTCCGAGATCGGCTTCCGGTGCGCTCAGCCAGCGCTGGCCGGGTGCAAATTCCTGGATGTCCGGTTCGTTCATGCCGCCCCATCGCTCCGCTTGGTGAATCAGCCGCGCAGTATACGGACTCCGGACCCTGCTGTCGGGGGGTTGGGCAAGATCGGGCCCTCCGGTCGGCTGGCGTTATCTGCGGGTAATACGGTCCGACGGGCAGGATTGCCGCAAATGTTCCAGCACTTGCCGGCCCGAACGGGTAATGGCCAGTTCATATTCGCGCTTGATGCGGGCCCAGCGCTGGCCGTACTCGCACCAGTAATCCCGGTTGTCCGGCAGCCATTCGGCCGGTCCCTCCGCGCCCTTGCTCCGGTTGGCTACGGCGCTGACCGCGACCAGATTGTCCAGGTCATTGGCGAAGGTACCGCGCTGTTGCCGGTTCCACCGGGCGGCGCCGTGTGCATGGGCGTGGCGCAGGGGTACCAGATGATCAATGTCCAGTCGGGAGGCGTCGCGAAAGGTCTTGCCCGTATAGGGGGCGATCCAGAGGCCGGAGGCCACCACGCAGCGGTCGGTGCGCTTGTAGGTGACCGGGATCTGGCTGGTGCGAATCAGCACCTCGGCGCGCGTGTCGCGGCAGTCCCCGTCCTCGTCCTGCCAGTGCGGCCAGGCGTCGCGATCATAGCCGGTCTTTCGAGCGCCGGGTGTACGCGTCTGCTCCTCCGCGCTACAGGGCGCCTGATGGCAATGATATTGCCCCGTTTGGGTGCTGGTGTGCCCGCCTCGTTCGTCCAGACCACCGCCGTGGGCCGGCGCGGATCCGGGCAGAAGCAGCAGTAATACGACGAGGAGATGCACGGCTGAATCGGCTACGAAGTTTTCCGTAGCTTACAAGCAAATAGGTGCATAGCAAACTATTTGCACGCAACAGTCTGTATCCGGGCGCGCGCATCACGGTTCAGGCGTGCTCATGCGAAGCCAGTTTCCGCTATGACGCGGGGTAGCAGGATGCGGTAGGCATCGAGATCAAAGGCGGTGTTCGCAGGGTCGTCGATCAAGGCCCGGGCTTCGCTCGGGGTGGACGCTGTACCCAGGTAGCGCCACTGATCGACGAGGTGATAGTCGCAGCCGGGGGTGTGTTCGTCCGGGTCCGCAATCACCATGGGGCCGTCAAGCGGCCAGGCACGGATACGCTCGGAATGGAGCACCGCTTCCAGGCGACGATGGTGCTCGGCCATGCTTTCCTGGCCGCAACAGGCGCCCCGACAGCGATGCAACTGGCGGGCGAAACAGGGCCCCTGGCCATGCTCCAGCCCCAGCACCTTGCGGCACAGCCCATGCTCCGAGGCCAGATGTGCCAGATGGTTGCGGGCTCGGGCGGGGCTGCTGTACAGACCGAACCCGGTTTCCGGCCAGTGCGGCTGCGCCCCCAGAGGGTGGCTGAGCACCGGCTCTATGACGCCATTCGGCGCTGCATGCAAAAACCAGGTGTAGAGGTGGCGTGGACGTCGCTGTTTGCGGTTGAACACCGGCAGTGCGGATTTGATCTCCTCGTTTTCCCGAAGCAGCGCGCCCAGCTCACCGGCGGTCCGGGTAAAGGTGATGTGCCGGGTCAGCCAGCACAGGCGATACTCGCG
>Ga0207714_1001036_pt1 | contig 18533 bp, 17 predicted proteins | sample PonA232FremontCA_2_FD_187270 | JGI IMG/M metagenome (GOLD analysis project Ga0207714, IMG submission 187270) | Marine sediment microbial community from Fremont, CA, USA - Pond A23 Sediment 2 (SPAdes) | ecosystem: Environmental > Aquatic > Marine > Unclassified | place: USA: Fremont, California...
CCGCGACCCATCCGGGCGGCTTCTCCCCCACGGCCACGATCCGAAGCTCCATGCCTGTCAGGCCTGCTCCGTGAGCGAATCGTCCGCGACGCCCCAGATGTTCTCAAGGCGGTAGAAATCCCGGACCTCGGCGAGCATCACGTGCACCACCGCCGGCCCCAGATCGACCAACACCCAGTCTCCCTCGGAGGCCCCTTCGATCCCGGCGGGTTGGATGCCGGCCGCCTTCGCCTGCTCGCGCACGTGTTCCGCGATGGACTGAACATGCCGACGGGAGGTCCCGGTAGCGACCACCATGAGATCCGTGATCGGCGTACGCCCGCGTACATCGAGCGGCACCGGCTCCTCGGCCTTCATCTCGTCAAGCGCCTCGCTAACGATCCCCTGCACCCGTTCCATATCGGACTGACTCTCACTCATACGCGTGCCTCTCGACGCTGCCCTAACAATCACTGCCCGCCCGTGCGATTGCCACCACCGCCCTCACGGCTGCGGATAGCCATAGACGCCGGCACCGGCAATCGCCTGCCAGACGCCGTCCGGTAATAGAAAGCGCGCGGACAGCCCCTGTGCCATGCATCGACGAACCCCCGTGCTGGAGACGCTCACGGGTGAGACCGGCTCGACGCGAACGCCGCCCCTCGGCCGCTGGCGGAGCGCTTGCCGCTCGATCCGGCGTTCGCTTAAACACCGCGCCAGCTCGGCGGGTAGTCCATGCAACGTGATCCCGGCGCGCTCCATGACGATGAGATGCGCGTACTCGGTGAGGCGATGCCACTGATGCCAGCTCATCAGGCCGCGGAAGGCGTCCGCGCCCATGGCGAAGGCTAGCGGGCGCTCGGGGCCGATCTCGGCGCGGATACGGCGCAGGGTCTCGACGGTGTAGGACGGCCCCGCGCGCTCGAACTCGCAGGCATCGACGTGCAATCCGGGGACGCCGTCGACGGCCTGACGTAGCCAAGCGAGCCGGTGATCGGGGGTAGCGCGGGGCGGCGGGCGATGCGGGGGCACACGCCCAGGGACCAGGCGAAGCTCGGCGAGTCCCAAGTTCTGAAGCAATTCCAATGCCGGACGCAGATGGCCTAGGTGGACCGGGTCGAAGGTCCCGCCGAGCACGGCGACGGGGGATCGCTGCGTTACGGCTGTCACTCCCGAATATGACCGTTACCGAGGACCACGAACTTCTCCGAGGTCAGCCCCTCGAGCCCAACGGGGCCGCGCGCATGGAGCTTATCGGTGCTGACACCGATCTCGGCACCCAGGCCGTACTCGAAACCATCGGCAAATCGGGTCGAGGCGTTGACCATGACCGAACTGGAATCCACCTCGCGCAGAAAACGCTGCGCCTTGGACCAGTTCTCAGTCACGATGGCATCGGTATGACGCGAGCTGTGCGCCTCGATATGCTCGATGGCCTGATCCAGGTCAGCGACCACGCGCACGGCTAGCTCGGGCGCGAGGTACTCGCTGTCCCAGTCGGCATCGCTCGCCTCGCCGACGCGCGCGCACAGATCGCGACTGACCGGGCAGCCGCGCAGACTCACCCCATGCTCGGCGAGCGCATCCGCCACCGCCGGCAGCAGCTCGGGGGCAACGGTCTCATGGATGAGCAGCGTCTCCATGGTATTGCACGTGCCGTAGCGCTGGGTCTTGGCATTAATCGCGACGCGCTGCGCCTTATCGGGGTTGGCGTCGCTGTCGAGGTAGACATGACACACCCCTTCGAGGTGCTTGATCATGGGTACAGTAGCGCCTTCCATGATGCGGGTGATCAAGCCCTTGCCGCCGCGCGGCACCAGGACATCGACATAATCATCCATGGTAATGAGCTCACCAACGGCCTCGCGGTCCGTAGTGGCGACGACCTGCACGGCCGTCTCCGGCAGGCCCGCCACCAAGAGCCCCTCGCCAATGCACGCCGCGATGGCTTGATTACTGTGGATCGCCTCCGAGCCGCCGCGCAGGATGGCGGCGTTGCCGGACTTCAGGCACAGCGCGGCGGCGTCGGCGGTCACATTGGGCCGTGATTCGTAGACGATCCCGACCACGCCCAGCGGCACCCGCATACGCCCAACCTGGATACCACTCGGGCGCGAGCTCATATCCCGGATAGCGCCCACCGGGTCGGGTAGGGCCGCGATTTGGCGCAGGCCCTCGGCCATGGCGCCCATGCGCGCGTCGGTGAGCTGCAAACGATCCAGCAACGCAGAATCCAAGCCGTTGGATCGCCCGGCCTCCATGTCCTTGTCGTTGGCATCCTTGATCTGCTGGCGGCGGGCGTAGATGGCATCGGCCGTCGCCTCCAGGGCGCGATTGCGCACGCCCGTCTCCGCGCGGGCAACATCGCGCCCGGCCTGCCGCGCCTGTTCCCCGAGGCCGCGCATGTAGCCCTTGATATCGGATCCCACCGCGTCTGTTTGTGCATTCATCGCTGTCTTCCCCCGGTGGCGCCGCGGGCGGCCGACTCATCCGCCGCGGCGCATGCCAACTGATCCGCCAATTGTATCAGCTCGTCCCACGGCCGGCCGGCCTCCGCCCCTTTGACCAAGGCATCCGCCCGCGCCGCCCGAGCCAGGAGCTGCTGCCACGCCGCCTGCTGGCCGCGGGCCGCCAGCCTGGTGTAGCTGCGCTGTTGCGGTCGCGGGATGCGGTGACGCCCAAAGATGCCATCGCTGCCATCGCCTCGGCGCGACGCACTCTGGAGCTCAACGAGTACCCGCAGATCCCGCGCCAGGGCCCAGAGCACCAGCGTCGGCGGCTCATCGGCCTCACGCAACGACTGGGCAATCCGCAATGTGCGAGCGCGATCACCGGCCCGCGCCGCCGCCGGCAGATCGAAGACATCGTAGCGCTGATTGGGAACGACCGCGGCCCGCACCGTCGCCGCATCCACCTCGCCGTGACCCTGGATAAGCCACAGCTTGTCGATCTCCTGAGCGCCAGCAAGGAGATTACCCTCGGCACGCTGGGCGAGGAGCGAGATCGCATCCGGCGTAGGGCTCAGCCCTCGTTGGCGCATCCGCTGCTCGATCCAGCGCGGCATCTCATCGCCACGAACCGGCCACGCATAGACCATGACGCCGGCGCTGGCCAGGTTAGCAACCCAGCCACTGCTGCGCTGGCGGGCCTCGAGACGCTCGGTGGCGACGATCAACAGCGTGTCCTCGGGCGGCTGTGCCGCGAACGCCTGCAGGATACGACTACCCTGCTGCCCCGGCTTGCCCCCGGGCAGCCGGAGCTCGATGAGACGGCGTTCGGCGAACAAGGAGAGGTTATCCCGGGCCTCCAGGAGGCCGTTCCAGTCGAAATTGCCCTCGCCGTGGAGCACCTCCCGCTCGGCGAACCCCGCCTGGGACGCGGCACGCCTGATCAGGCCCAGACTCTCCTCAATGATGAGCGGCTCCTCGCCGGCCACCAGATACACCGGCGCGAGCTGCGTGGCGAGGTGCTGCTCAAGCTGCTCAGGGCGGAGCTGGGCCATCAGGGCCTCATGATTCGAGGGCGCTCGCTACCTGCGAGAGCATCAGGCGCAGCGCCTCGTCCCGCAGCTCCTGCCTGATGCGCTCGCGCTGGGCCTGCTCGGCCTGCACGTTCCGCGGTGCCGCCTCATAGGTATCGGAGGCGCGCACGGTGCGCGTGCGTATGAGCGGCGCCCCCCGCTCGTCACCCGAGGCACTCGTTGCGGCCGGACGCAGCATAAAGCTGAGCCGGTAGGTCAACTCCCAGGCACGGGCGCGGCCATCGTCGTCGGTCTCAATAGTTCGCCGCCGGGTATTATTACCAAGGAGAACCAGCATCGGCGCTTCGGCGTCGGCATTGACCACCTCGGCACCGAAGCGGCGTAACGACTGGCGCGTCAGCTGGAGCAACTCACCCTCACCCACCTCGGATTGCACCGCCAGACGCTGGCCCTCAAGCGCGCCCTGGCCGGCGCCGCGCAGATGCCAGCCACAGGCGGTTACCAGTACCAGCAGGGCTAGCGCGACACCTAGCCGCGCCGCCACCGGGGCATACCCTCTACTTAGCAACGATATTCACCAGCTTGCCGGGCACGACCACCACCTTGTGGATCGTCTTATCGTGGGTAAAGCGCTGCACATGGGCGTCCGCCAAGGCCTGCTCCTCGATGGTGTCGCGCTCGGCCCCGGTCGGAACCTCGATACGGCTGCGCAGCTTGCCATTGACCTGCACCACCAGCTCAACCGTGTCGCGAACTAGGGCAATGTCGTCGACGGCCGGCCAGGCCTCATCCACCACGGCATCCGCATGCCCCAGCTCGAACCACAGGCGGTGGGTGATATGGGGCACGATAGGCGCCAACAGGCGCACCACCGTCTCCAGGGCCTCCTGCATGACCGCGCGGCCCTGCTCGCTGTCATCCTGGCAGCGCCCCAACGCATTGCACAGCTCCATCACCGCCGCGATGGCCGTATTGAAGGTGTAGCGCCGGCCTATATCATCGCTCGCCTTGGCGATGGTCTCGTGGACCTTGCGGCGCAGCGCGCGCTGCTCATCCGTCAGGGCCTCAACATCCAGGGCCGGCACCGGTGCCGACTGGACATGCCCTCGCACCAGCTGCCACAGGCGCCGCAGGAACCGATAGGCGCCCTCCACGCCGCTATCCGACCATTCCAGGGACTGCTCCGGCGGCGCCGCGAACATCGCGAACAGACGCACGGTATCCGCCCCGAAGCGATCCACCATGGCCTGGGGGTCGACGGTATTGCCCTTGGACTTCGACATCTTGGCACCGTCCTTGAGGACCATGCCCTGTGTCAGCAGATTGGCGAATGGCTCATCCGATTGCACCAGCCCCTGATCGCGCATGAGCTTGTGGAAGAAGCGCGCGTAGAGCAGGTGGAGGATGGCGTGCTCGATGCCACCGATGTACTGATGCACCGGCGTCCAGTAATCGGCCCGCTGGTCGAGCATGGCGCGATCGTTATCGGCACAGGCGAAACGCGCGTAGTACCACGCCGACTCCATGAAGGTATCGAAGGTATCCGTCTCACGCTCGGCCTGAGCGCCGCAGTCGGGGCAGCTGGTCTGATAGAACTGGGGCATGCGCTTGAGCGGTGACCCGGTGCCACTCATATCCACCTGCTCGGGCAGCACCACCGGCAGATCCTCATCCGGCACCGGCACATCGCCGCATGCCGGGCACTGGATCATGGGGATCGGCGCGCCCCAGTAGCGCTGGCGCGAGACGCCCCAATCGCGCAGGCGATAGTTGACCTCGCGCCCGCCGCGGCCCTCGGCAGCGAAGCGCTCAGCGAGCCTGTCGAAGGCCTCGTCCGAGCTCAAGCCGTTGTAGTCGCCGGAGTTGATGAGTCGACCCTTGCCCGGGATAGCGCCTGCCGTGACATCGCCCTCGCCGTCGTCAGGCTCGATGACCTGGGTCACCGGTAGGCTGTAGGCGTGGGCGAATTCCCAGTCACGCTGGTCATGGGCCGGGACGGCCATGACCGCCCCGGTGCCGTACTCCATGAGCACGAAGTTGGCGATCCAAACGGGCAGCTCAGCCCCCGTGATCGGATGCCTGACCCGCAGGCCCGTATCCATGCCCCGCTTGTCCATGGTGGCCACGTCGGCCTCCGCCAGCGCCGTGCGCTGGCATGCCGCGACGAACTCGCCCAGGGCCTGATCCTGCTGGGCGAGCTCCTGGGCCAGCGGATGCTCGGCGGCGAGTCCCATGTAGCTAGCGCCGAAGATGGTATCGGGCCGCGTGGTGTAGGCATTCAGTGTCTGCGTCCGCCCGACCACCTCGAACTCGATCGACACCCCCTCCGAGCGCCCGATCCAGTTGCGCTGCATCGCGCGCACCTGTTCTGGCCAGCCCTCCAGCTGGTCCAGGTCGGCGAGGAGCTGATCCGCGTAGTCGGTGATTCGCAGGAACCACTGGGGGATGGCTCGCCGCTCAACCAGCGCGCCGGAGCGCCACCCGCGCCCATTCTCGACCTGCTCGTTCGCCAGCACGGTTTGATCGACGGGATCCCAGTTAACCGTGGCGGTCTTTTTGTAGACCATGCCCTGGCGATAGAGCTGGATGAAGAACCACTGCTCCCAGCGGTAGTAGTCGGGCTCGCAGGTCGCGAATTCGCGGTGCCAGTCGTAACCAAAGCCCAACCGCTTGAGCTGGCCACGCATGAAACGGATGTTCTCGCGCGTCCACTCCGCCGGCGGCACGCCATTATCGACCGCCGCGTTCTCAGCCGGCAGTCCGAAGGCGTCCCAACCCATGGGCTGGAGAACATGGCGACCCTGCATGCGCTGATAGCGCGCGATGACATCGCCGATGGTGTAATTACGAACATGGCCCATATGCAGCTTGCCGCTGGGATACGGGAACATCGACAGGCAGTAGTAGGGTTCGCGTGCCGGCTCTTCAGTCACCCGAAAGCTGTCGTTGTCGTCCCAGTAGCGCTGGGCCTCGGCCTCGAGCCTATCGGGTTGGTACGTGTCGTCCATTCGCGTTCGCTGCTCTTGGGGTCGCTGCCGTCCGGGCGGACGCCGCGAATACGGCGCAACCGTGGTGAAGCTCAACGGCGGCAGGCGGCTTACGAGCTATGGCAGCGCCACCGCGCCCTGAAGCGCGCCAATATACCGCGTGTGGCCGACCCATGCATCTGCCGCCCCCCCGAAGGCATTGCTAGGGCGAGCGATAATCGCGACACTGAAGGTAGATCAGGCCCTATCAGGGAGGCGGCGTCGATGAGCGAGTCCAACCAGGATGACAAGCATCGCGAGGTTCACGGCTACGAACGCATGCTCGCGCAGCTACGGGAGGCGATCACGAAATGGCGTGATGACGCTAGCCCGCGCCTGCACTACGCCCTCACAAGCGCACGCGACCATGTCGTCGAGATGGGTGAGCTCAGCCGGGAAGAGGCCGAACGCGTCGCCGATTGGTTGCGGCGAGACATCGAGGAGGCCGCCGACTATACCGCGCGCAGCGAGTCGGATCTCAGCGACTGGCTGCAGATGGACCGCCAGCTCATCGAGAGTTGGCTGTGGGATCAGTTCAGCGCCGTCGCCGACGAGACGCGGCTTGAATGGAAGCCGCTAGCGCCGACGGACAGCGAGCCCGCCGCCTACCACACCGGTGAGATTGCCGGGCCCGGGACCCTGATCTGCCGCAATTGCGGCGAGACGCTCCAGTTCCAGCGCGCCGGCCACATCCCGCCATGCCCGCAGTGCCACGGCAGCGTCTTCACGCGGCCCATTAGCGATGGCGATCACGGCTGATCCGCTGCGGCGGATGGGCTGTGGTCCGCCGCCGGAGCTCGAGCCGCCGACGGCTGGCGCTCCAGAAACGGATCAGCCTCGGCGAGCCCTGATCCGCGCGGCGACGCTCGCCAGGAGCAGGCCCGTGAAGACCAGAGCGACGATGGGCCCGTCCTCCCAGCGGCTGTAGGGCGTCGCCCCCACTCGCGGCTGGACGCGACCGGTCAAAACGGCGCGCTGGAACATCGGCGCGCGCTGACGTACCCGGCCGTCCGCACCGACAAGCGCGGTTATGCCGGTATTGGTACTGCGAAGCATGGGCCGGCCGGCCTCGAGGCTCCGCATGCGCGCGATCTGGAGGTGCTGATAGGGCGCACTGGAATCGCCGAACCAGCCGTCGTTGCTGACGTTGAGCAGCAGACCGGCCTCCGGCACGGTGTCAGCAACCTCATCACCGAAGGTCACCTCATAGCACACCGAGACACCGACCTCGACGCCCGCCGCCGACAGCCGCGTCGCCTCGTCGCCGGGGCTGATGTCGCCCAGGGGCGCGCCAACGAAGTCGAGCAGGCCGCCGAGCCAACCCCGAAACGGCACGTACTCGCCGAACGGCACCAGGTGGCGCTTGTGATAGGCGCGCTCCGGCTGATCCAGGACCATGACCGCGTTGTAGAGCTGGCGCTCATCGTCGACACGCGGGATGCCAGTAATGACGTCCGTGCCGGCCCGCCCGGCCTCTTCCGCCAGGGGGGCGAGCCAACCATCGCGTACCCGGCGATAGAACGCTGGCACCGCGGTCTCAGGCCAGATAACGAGCGGCTTGCCTAGATGCTCCCGTGTCCGCGCGGTGTAGTAGCGCAGCGTCTCGCGCCGGCTACTCGCCTGCCATTTCTGATCCGGCGGCACGTTGCCCTGCACCATCGCAAACGCCAGCGGCTCGCCGTCGGGGGAGGTCCACGCGATCCGATCCAGCAGCCCGCTACCAAAGTAGACGGCCACAATGACGGCCAGCCAGCCGGTACGCCAGCGGCTAGGACTGATAACGACCGCGGCCAGCGCGCCGGCGACCAGCGCCACCACCAGGCTGACACCGAATAGCCCGAGCACCGGGGCCAGCGCAGCCACCCCCTGATCGATCTGGGAGTAGCCGACGGCAAGCCAAGTCGCCCCCGTGAACAACCAGCTCCGCACCCACTCCACGACCACCCAGGTCAGCGGCAGCGTGAGCGCCGCGGTCCAATCGGAGCGGCCAGAACCCAACCGCCGCCCCAGCCACAGGGCGATCATCGGCAGCAGTGCGAATAGGGCGACGAAGATCGGCGTTGCCAAGGACGCCGGCACGGGGCCGCCGCCATAGCGGCTGATGCTCACAAAGATCCAGTAGACGCCCAGGCCCGCATAGCCGAGACCGAAGACGTAGCCGAGGCCCCAGACAGGCCGTCGCTGGCTGGTAGCAACGAGATAGAAGGCAACCGCGAGCCCGGCGATCGCGAGCCACGCGCGATTGAAGGGGGCAAACGACAGCGCCATCGCGATGCCGGCGGCCAGCGCCGCCGCGTACCGAGCGAAGGTATGGGCGCGCGGCGTCATTCGGGGTGCTGATCTCGCCCGTCGTCGGCGCCATCCACATCAACGACCGGAGGCGTCACGATGAGCAGATGGACACGGCGGCTATCGGCCCGCACGACCTCGAAGCGATGCTCACCGAGCACGATGCTCTCACCGCGTCGTGGGACGTGGCCGAAGCCATTGGCGACCAGGCCGCCGATGGTGTCGAACTCGTCGCTCTCGAAATCGGTACCGAAGTAGTCGTTGAAGGCCTCGATGGGTGCCAGCGCCTTGACGACGGTGCGTCCGTCACCGCCGCCGCTGAGCACCCAGCTATCCGCCGTCGAGTCATGCTCATCGTCGATCTCGCCGACGATCTGCTCGATGACGTCCTCGATGGTGACGATGCCGGCGAGGCCGCCGTATTCATCGACGACCACGGCCATGTGATTGCGGCTCTCCTGGAATAGCTTGAGCAGCGCGTCGAGCCGCTTGCTCTCCGGGATGAACAGCGCCGGCCTGAGCAGCTCCCTCAGACTGAACGCGTGATCCGCATCGGGGGCGAGATAGCGCAGCAGATCCTTGGCGATCAGGATGCCGATAACATCATCGCGGCTCTCGCCCGTGACCGGGAAGCGCGAATGGCCGGTCTCGATGATGTTCGGGAGCAGATCCAGGGCGCGATCGCTACGCTGCAGCACCGCTACCTGGGAGCGCGGGATCATGATATCCCGGGCCTGGAGCTCCGAGACATGGAGGACCCCCTCGATCATGGCGAGCGCATCCGCATCCAGCAGCGCTCGTTGTTGGGCTCGCTTGAGCACCTCGACGAGATCGTCCCGGTCCCTGGGCTCGCCGGAGAAAAGCCGCCCGAGCCGCTCCCGCCAACCCGCTCTCGAGGCCTCGTCGAGCTCGCCGCTACTACCTAGTTGGTCCTCGCTCATGCCCCTCGTTCCTTGCCACCACGCACAGTCATCGCTGCTTCGTTAATTCCATGATGGCCGCGAATTAACAAACCAACGCCGTTAAGGAAACGCTGAACCGTTCGCGCGAGCCTCTGGCCGCTGAGCGCGCACGTCGGCAAGACGTGGCTGTCACAGGCCCGCGGGAATTATTCAGCGTTTCCTTAAAGCGCCGGGCGCTATCCAAGCTCGCCAGCATAGGGGTCAGGGTAGCCGAGCTCCGCTAGGATAAAGCGCTCGCGCGACTCCATGCGCTCCGCCTGCTCATCCTCCTGATGATCGTAATCCAGCAGATGCAAGATGCCATGGATGGTCATATGGGCCCAATGAGCGCGCAGCTCCTTGCCCTGCTCGGCGGCCTCGGCGCGAACCACGGCCGCACAGATCGCCAGATCACCGAGGACCGGAAGGTCGACGCCGGCGGGTAGCTCGGCGGGGAAGGAGAGCACATTGGTGGCGTAATCGCGCCCCCGGTAGTCCCGATTGAGCTGCCGCCCCTCGTCACGGTCAACGATGCGAATACAGACCTCGGCGGCCGAGCGCAGCCCTTGCAAGGCCGCACCCACCCACTGGCACAGCGCCGCCTCGTCGGGGAGGTCGGCATCGTCAGTGGCCACGATAACGTCGAGCTCCAGGGCCTCATCGTCCATGACGGCCGTCATTCCGAGCCACCATCGCCGCTACGGGCATCGTAGGCCTCGACGATGCGCTGGACCAGATTATGGCGAACGACATCGCGGGCATCGAAGAACGTAAAACTCACCCCCTCAACGTCGGCGAGGACGTCGATGGCGTCACGCAGCCCGGAGACCGTGTCGCGCGGCAGATCGATCTGGGTGATGTCGCCCGTGACCACGGCGGTCGAGCCGAAGCCGAGCCGCGTCAGGAACATCTTCATCTGCTCGACCGTGGTGTTCTGCGCCTCGTCCAGGATGACGAACGCGCTGTTCAACGTGCGACCCCGCATGTAGGCGAGTGGCGCCACCTCGATGACATTGCGCTCGATGAGCTTATTGACACGCTCGAAGCCCATCATCTCGAACAGCGCATCGTACAGTGGCCGCAGATAGGGATCGACCTTCTGCGCCAGATCCCCGGGCAGGAAGCCGAGCCGTTCACCCGCCTCAACAGCGGGCCGCACCAAGACCAGCCGCTCGACCTCATCGCGTTCCAGCGCATCCACGGCACAGGCCACGGCCAGATAGGTCTTGCCCGTGCCCGCCGGACCGATCCCGAAGTTGAGATCATGGGTCAGGACCTTGCGCAGGTAGTGCCGTTGATTCGGCCCGCGGCCGCGGATACTGCCCTTGCGCGTACGGATGGCCAGCTCTTCGTCCGCGTCGTCCGGGCGCTCATCCGCTGCGCGCTCGGCCAGATCGGCGTTCTGGAGGTGGAGATGGACATTCTCGCCGCTGATCTGCTCCCGCGCCGTGTCCTCATAGAGCGCCTGCAGGACGCGTTCAGCGGCCGCCACCGCGGCCCGATCGCCGGTTACGCTAAAGCGGTGGCCGCGATTCTTAATGGCGACGTTGAGCCGCGTCTCGAGCTGACGCAGATTCTCGTCGAACTGGCCGCAGAGATTGGCTAGGCGATCGTTGTCGGTCGGCTGGAGGGTGAAATCGCTGCTGTCATCGCTGGTGGCGCCGGACGACTGATTGCTACTGCTCATTAACGGCCTGTTGGTTGGCAATGCCGGGCTCGAGTTCCGAGTCGAGATCGATGAGCTCCCCGCGCAGGGAATTGGTTAAGGCCTCGGTGATGCGCACGCGCACGAAGCGCCCGATCAACCGCGGGTGGGCGGGGAAGTTCACCACGCGATTGTCCTCGGTCCGGCCCGCCATCTCATTGGCGTCGCGCTTGGAGCGCCCCTGGATGAGCACGGTTTGCTCCGTACCCACCAGGGCCTCGCTAGCCCGGCGCGCGTTATCGTTGAGCTTGGCCTGGAGCCGATGGAGGCGGTCCTTTTTCTCCTCGGCCGGCGTGGCGTCCGGGAGCTGTGCGGCCGGCGTGCCGGGCCGGCTGGAGAAGATGAAGCTAAAGGATTGATCGAACTCGATCTGGTCGATGAGATCCATGGTGTCCTCGAAGTCCTGCTTCATCTCACCCGGAAAGCCGATGATGAAATCCGACGTAATGACGATATCCGGGCGCGCCTCACGCAACCGCTGGCAAAGATCGAGGAAGTACTCGCGCGTGTGGTTGCGCTTCATCAGGCTGAGGACGTTGTTGGAGCCGCTCTGCACCGGCAGATGGAGGTGTCTGACCAACTCGGGCACCTCGGCATAGGCGTCCACCAGGGCATCGTTGAAGTCCAGCGGGTGCGAGGTGGTGAACCGAATCCGGTCGATACCGTCGATGGCGGCGATGTAGTGGATTAGCAGCGCCAGGTCGGCCGTCTCGCCATCCGCGGTGGGCCCGTCATACCCGTTGACGTTCTGCCCCAGCAGCGTGACCTCGCGCACGCCTTGCTCGGCGAGCGCAGCGCACTCCGCCAGGACATCCTCGAACGGGCGGCTGATCTCCTCGCCCCGAGTATAGGGCACCACGCAGAAGCTGCAGTACTTACTGCAGCCCTCCATGATCGAGACGAATGCGGTCGGCCCCTCGGCGCGCGGCTCGGGGAGGCGGTCGAACTTCTCGATCTCGGGGAAGCTGACATCAACGACCTGCCCGTTGCCAGCACGCGCTCGGTCCACCATCTCCGGCAGCCGATGCAGCGTCTGCGGCCCGAACACCATATCCACGTAGGGCGCGCGCTCGGCGATGGTCTCGCCCTCCTGGCTCGCCACGCAGCCCCCAACGCCGATGATGACACCGGGGTTGTGCTCCTTGAGCTCCCGCCACTTGCCCAGCTGCGAGAACACCTTCTCTTGGGCCTTCTCGCGCACGGAACAGGTATTGAGCAGCACCACATCCGCCGCCTCGGGCTCGCGCACCCGCTCGAAGCCCCGTTCGGCCCCCAATATCTCCGCCATCTTGGCGGAGTCGTACTCGTTCATCTGGCAGCCGTGGGTATGGACGTAGAGCTTGCCGGTCATAACCCCTCGTTGGCTCAACACCTAATTGCGGGAAGCATACTACCGTGCCCCGGGAGCGACAACGCAGTCTCAGCCGGCCGGCGCGGCGGGCGGGCGGCCGATACTGTAGTAGTACAGGCCCTCGCGCGCGACGGCCGCCGGATCGTAGAGGTTTCGGCCGTCGAACAGCACCGGCTGGCTGAGCGTCCGCCGGATACGCTCGAAATCCGGGCTGCGAAAGGCATTCCACTCGGTCAGCACCACCAGCGCGTCAGCGCCCTCCAGCGCGACCTCAGGACTGGAGCAGAGGGCCAATTGCGGACCTTCCCCATAGATATGGCGGGCTTCATCCATAGCCTTGGGATCGTAGGCGCGCACCGCGGCCCCGGCCGCCCAAAGGCTCTCCATCAGGCGTCGGCTGGAGGCCTCGCGCATATCGTCGGTATTGGCCTTAAACGCCAACCCCCAAAGCGCAATGGTGCGTCCGCTGAGATTACCGCCGAAGTGCTCATGAATACGGTGAAAGAGGTAGTGCTTCTGGCGATCGTTGACGTCCTCGACCGCCTGCAGCAATTCGGGGGTGTAATCGGTGTCGTAGGCCGTTCGGGCGAGCGCTTTAACGTCTTTCGGGAAACACGAGCCGCCGTAGCCAGCCCCCGGGTAGATGAAGTGATAGCCGATACGTGGATCCGAGCCCATGCCGATGCGCACGCTCTCGACATCGGCACCGACGCGGTCGGCGATGTTGGCGAGCTCGTTCATGAAGCTGATCTTGGCGGCGAGCATGGCATTGGAGGCGTACTTGGTGAGCTCGGCGGAGCGAACATCCATGGCGATCAACCGATCATGATTGCGGTTGAACGGTGCGTAGAGTTGGCGCAAGAACGCCTCGGCGTCGGCGTCGTTGGTGCCGATAATGACGCGATCCGGTTTCATGAAATCCGCGATCGCCGCGCCCTCTTTGAGGAATTCCGGATTGGAGACCACATCGTAGTCAACCGTGGCCCCGCGCTCGGCGAGGCGCGCGGCCACCGCCTCGCGCACACGGTCCGCGGTGCCCACGGGCACCGTCGATTTATCAACGATGATCTTATACTCGCTGATGTGCTGGGCGATGGTATCGGCCACGGAGAGGACGTAGCGCAGATCGGCCGAGCCATCCTCGTCCGATGGCGTGCCCACGGCGATGAACTGGAAACGCCCATGCGCTACGCCATCGGCGGCGTCGCTGGTAAAGCGCAAGCGGCAGGCCGCACGATTGCGCGCCACCATGGGCTCCAGGTCGGGCTCGTAGATGGGCACCTCGCCGGCATTGAGCCGATCAACACGGTCGGTGTCGATGTCTACGCCGACCACATGATTACCCATCTCGGCAAAACAGGCCGCCGTTACCAGGCCCACATACCCCGTCCCAAAGATCGTCACACGCATCGCGCTTGCCCCGAACCGTTGTTGTTCTTACTGCCCCCGCTCGATTGACGGGACCAGACAGCGGCGCAGCATGCCACACCCGAGGCCCTCATCCGAGCCCATGCGGCCCCGTGCGCCGATGGCGATCGCGACCCGGCCGGGGCCGAGACGTCAATCCGCCACGCTGCGCAGCTCAACGGGCGCTGGCACCGTGGCCGCCGCCGGTAAGCGCTCCGGCTGCCACTGATCGACGGCCCACGCCAGCACCTGGGCGGGCACCTCCCGGCGCAACCAAGTCGGCGGGTGCTGTCCCAGAAACGTCAGTGCGTCGTGGAGCGCGGGCGCCGGATCCGAGCGGTCTAGTGCTACCGCCTTGGTCTGCTTGCTCAGTTTCCGCCCCTGATCGTTAATAGCGACCGGTAGGTGCATATAGCGCGGCGTGGCGGCCCCAAGCGCCTGCTGGAGTGCGATCTGCGGCGCCGTGCAGGGTAGCAGATCGCCGCCGCGAACCACGTCCGTGACGCCGAGCTCGGCATCGTCCACGACCATCGCGAGGTGATAGGCGAACAACCCGTCGCCGCGGCGGATGATGAAGTCGCCGACCTCATCGGGGAGGTGGATGAGCTGCTGGCCACGCGCTCGATCCCTAAAGCGAATAGTCCCCGAATGGGCTCGCAGCCGCCAGGAACGCGCCTCCCGACCGGGGGGCAGGCCCTCACGGCAGGTGCCGGGGTAGATGAAGCCAAGGGGCCCCGCCTGGCCGCTGGCCTGGACCTCGCGGCGAGTACAGCCGCAGGGGAAGGCTCGATCCGCCGCGCGCAGCGCCTCAAGGGCCTGCTCGTAGCTGGGATCACGCTGGCTCTGATAGGCGATCTCGCCGTCCCAGTCGAGACCGAAGGCCTCTAGGGTACGCAGGATGTCGTCGCACGCCCCGCGAGCCACCCGCCCACGGTCGACATCGTCGATACGCACCGCCCACTGGCCGCCCTGGGCGCGGGCGTCGAGCCAGGAGCCGACGGCGGCCACGAGCGAGCCGAAATGCAGGGGGCCAGTCGGGCTAGGCGCAAAGCGGCCAAGATAGGCGGTATATTGCGGCATTAACGGGTCATCCTCCGCCGAGCTGGTCACGATCGGGCATTCATCGGGCCCATCCCGAAGGGCCTGGCCCCCATCCCGGGCCGTCAAGCCACGGGCGTCTCCCTAGGCCCGGTCCACAGACTCACCGGGCACCGTCACATGCTGTGTACCCTGCATGAAGCTCATCAACAACACGACCCGATCCTCACCGCGCTGGGCGCAGAACACGCCCTCCAGCCCGGCCAGGGGCCCATCCGTGAGCCGAAGGCGCTCACCCGGGCGGTAGCCGCTCTTCTGTTCCCCCAGCGGGATGACACCTCGCTCGTCCGCCCGGCCGCGCAACCCCTCGATCACATCGGCCGGCACCACCGGCACGCACTCGCCCCAGCGAACCAGGCCCGCGACACCGCGAGTGGAGCGAATCGGCGCCCAATTCTCAGCGACGTCATCCAGCCGCAGGAAGAGATAACGCGGAAACAGGGACTCCACGACCTCACGGCGGCGGCCGCCGGGTCGGCGAATCACCGCACACAGCGGCCGGAAGACCTCGAAGCCCTGATTGCCGAGGTGCGCCTCGGCGCGGTGGTCCTCGCGCGGCTTGCATTGAACAGCATGCCAACGTTTCATTATCGCCCCCAATCGATCGGGCAGCGCTCAACACCCTCACCGCCCAGGTCTCGATTCGCTACATCCCGCAGCACGGCAGTTTAACCAACCGCGATTCACCCGACGAGAGCAACGCGGGTAGCGACAGCGGTGCCGGGCCTCAGACCTGGTAGTAATCGCGATACCAGGCCACGAATCGCCGCACACCCTCCTCCACGGGCGTTGCGGGACGATAGCCGACATGCGCGGCGAGTTCCGAGGCATCGGCGTACGTATCGGGCACATCCCCGGGCTGCATGGGGAGCAGGTTGCGGTCGGCGCGGCGACCGAGGCATTCCTCGAGGACATCGATGTAGCGCGTCAGCTCGATGGGCTGATTATTACCGATATTGTAGATGCGGTACGGCGCGTCACTCGTGGCGGGATCGGGGTCACGGCTATCCCAATCGGGATTCGGCTGCGCCACCTGATCACAGGCGCGAATAACGCCCTCAACGATGTCGTCGACATAGGTGAAATCGCGCTTGTGATGCCCGTAGTTGAAGACATCGATCGGGCGATCCTCAAGGATAGCCTGGGTGAACTTGAACAAGGCCATATCGGGGCGGCCCCACGGGCCATAGACGGTGAAGAAACGCAGCCCCGTCGTCGGCAAACCAAAGAGATGGCTGTAGCTATGCGCCATGAGCTCGTTGGCCTTCTTGGTCGCCGGATAGATCGCCAGCGGGTGGTCCACGCCCTCGTGCTCCGAGAACGGCATCTTGGTATGCGAGCCGTAGACCGAGCTCGTGGAGGCGTAGACCAGATGCTCAACCTCATGGTCGCGGCAGCCCTCCAGGATATTGAGGAAGCCGGTGACATTGGCATCGACGTAGGCGTGGGGATCCTCTAGCGAGTAGCGCACGCCGGCCTGGGCGGCGAGATGGATCACACGGTCGAAGCCCTCCCGAAAAACAGCGGGCATGGAGCGGCGATCACTGATATCGGTCTTCATGAACCGGAACTGGGGGTACGCCTGAAGACGACTCAGACGCGCGCGCTTGAGCGTGACATCGTAGTAGTTATTGAGATTGTCTAGACCCACCACCTCATCACCGCGCTCCAGCAGCTGGAGTGCGGTGTGATAACCGATGAATCCGGCCGCGCCGGTAACCAGTATTCTCATTCGAGTCGCCTGTTGATTGATCGCTGACGCCCCGGCCGCGCCCTGGCGCTAATCACCAGAACACCAGGACGAATCCCGGCCGCGTAACGCCGGCCACTCACGGCGGCGCCGACCGACGCCAGCCGTTACGTGTTAGAGACGCCCCTCCACCGCCTCAGGCGGCAGGAGGTACTTCATGTCATAGACAACGCCGCCCGTATTGAGCAACGCCCGAATGCCATCGATCCCCATGGCCCGGAACTGCTCATGGGCCACGGCGATGATAACCGCATCATACTGCCCCTCGGGCAGATCGTTGGCCATGCTAATGCCGTACTCGGCATAGGCCTCGTCGGTATCCACGTTGGGGTCGTGGACATCCACGCGCGCGCTGTAGTCGCCGAGCTCACGGACGATATCCACAACGCGCGTATTGCGCAGATCCGGGCAGTTCTCCTTAAAGGCCAGACCCAGAACCAGGATGCGCGCGCCCACGATCTGGAGCTGGCGCTTGAGCATGAGCTTAACGACCTCGGAGGCGGCGTACGGGCCCATGGCGTCGTTAATGCGTCGCCCAGCCAGGATCATCTCCGGGTGATGCCCGAGGGACTGGGCCTTGTAGGTCAGGTAATAGGGATCGACGCCAATGCAGTGGCCGCCTACCAGACCGGGGCGAAACGGCAGGAAATTCCACTTGGTCCCTGCCGCCTTGAGGATCTCCTCGGTATCCAGACCGAAGCGCTCGAACAGCATCGCGAGCTCGTTGACCAGCGCGATATTCACATCGCGCTGGGTATTCTCGATCACCTTGGCGGCCTCGGCGACGCGAATGCTGCTGACCCTATAGGTCCCCGCGGTGATGACCTGCGCATAGAGGGCGTCCACGAAAGCGCCCACCTCGGGCGACGAACCGGCGGTTACCTTGCAGATATCCGTAACGCGGTGTTGCTTATCGCCCGGATTAATCCGCTCGGGACTGTAACCGGCATGGAAATCGCGCTTATAGACCAGCCCCGATCCGCGCTCGATGATCGGGATGCACTCCTCCTCGGTAGCCCCGGGATACACCGTGGACTCGAAGATCACGACGTCGCCGGTGCCGACGACCCGGCCCAGGCTCTCGCTCGCACCGCGTAGCGGCCGCAAGTCGGGGATCTTGTACGCATCGATGGGGGTCGGCACGGTAACGATGTAGACATTGCAATCGGCAATTGCAGCCGGATCATCGGTCACCTCGAGGCTCGTTGCCGCGGCCAAGGCCTCGGGCGTTAGCTCCCGTGTCGCATCATGGCCGCGCCGCAGCTGCGCCACACGCTGCGACTGGATGTCATACCCCACCGTCGGCAGGCGCTCACCAAAGGCCGCCGCCAGGGGCAGCCCCACATAACCGAGGCCAACCACCGCTACACGGACATTCTTGAGATCAGGGACGCTCACTTACACTCCTTTTGCGCTGGCGCACAGCGATGAGCCGATCAAAGGCATTGCGGGTTTAACTCGAAACAGCAACGCGCACCGCTAACACGCTCCGTGAGCAACTAAGGC
>Ga0207714_1001037_pt1 | contig 18518 bp, 21 predicted proteins | sample PonA232FremontCA_2_FD_187270 | JGI IMG/M metagenome (GOLD analysis project Ga0207714, IMG submission 187270) | Marine sediment microbial community from Fremont, CA, USA - Pond A23 Sediment 2 (SPAdes) | ecosystem: Environmental > Aquatic > Marine > Unclassified | place: USA: Fremont, California...
GGTAAGGGCGTGCAGACGGACGAGAACAGGGAGCGTATAGAGAGTGTTGTGTCATCACTGCCTCTTGAACCCACGACGCCGTCGATATCCCGACGCGCAGGAAGGATAGAGGGAGAGTTGCAGGCGGACGGTGAGGCAATCGGTTCCGTCGACGCCCTTGTCGCCGCGACCGCGTTAGACTACGACGAACCTGTTGTAACCGCGGATATCGACGACTTTGAACGTATCTCTGGTATCAGAGTACAGACGTACTAGCTCCGTTATTTAGCAAAGGAATTTATCTGGTATAACCTAGAACGGTAACTGCTCAATCGGAGTGGTAGATATCACGGAGTTTCTTCAGCAACTCCTCACGAGAGCATGCCTTCTGACCGGACCCCCCTTATCCAGCGTGCTCTCTGCCGATGTAAGTGGCGACGGCATGGAAAATGGATTATCGCGGGTATCAGAAGTAACCTTCGCGGATTAACTGGGTCTACTCATTTGGGGACGAGATAAGCCAGCAGGCTGTGAGTAACTTACTCTAACCAGTGTGTCAATTTTCTATCCAAGTCACCGGGAGATATCTTCGATACAGCACTCGCACACATGGCTTAATTATAGGAATCTGCTTTTAGCTATAATATAGACTTTATTTGAAGACCATATTATAGATATATGCCGAATGGTTTAATATGCACGACTCGAATAAAGGTAATATATGGGTGCGGAACCATTCCAGGAGGAAGAAGCCCTAGGAATTGAGTATATAGGGTACAAGAGGTGTTCTCAATAATACAGAAACCTGCGGATGAATTAAAATATAGTTAATCCATCAGTATGGCTCCTCCTACGCGTACTCACTCGTTCGTCTCAGTGTACTTCAGGTAGTCAGACACAACTGACTCCACGACGGACTCCTTCCGGTCTCTCGGAATACTCTTGGCTTCGTTCCTACCCCTCTGGAACCTGTGGCGTGTAGACACAACGTCTTCAAAGATTCCGTCTTCGATGATACGGTACTCGGAAACGTAGTCGTCGACATCGGCGACTTGGTACCGACCCGTATATATCTCGTTCTTGAGGATATCGCTGACGTGCTTTGTTTTCCACTCCTGCCTGTCACAGTTCTCCGGAGTCACTCCTTCTTGGTTCAGTTCGTACGCTACCTGGGGCATCGATTCGAGTTCGAGATACATCCGGTAGATGCGCCGCACCAGTTCGGCGTCCTCGTTGACCTCCAACTTCCCGTCTTCACGTCTATCGTAGCCCAGCGGCGGCTTGTCGTTGGGCCACTTGTGTTCGAGAGCCATCGCGTGGTGACCCATCTGGGTGCGTTGACGTATCATCTCGCGTTCGAACTCGGCGGCGTTCGCGATGTTACGGAAGTTGAACCGCCCTGCCGGGGTCGTCGTATCGATCTGCTCCGTCACGCTGTGAAGACCAACTCCGAGGTCACTCAGCTCTTCCTCGAGGTTGACTGTATGCATCAGGCTACGCGAGAACCTGTCTAGCTTCCAGAAAACCACCACGTCGAAAACACCCTTCTTAGCCGCTGACATCATCTCCTGGAACATCGGTCTGTCGACGTCCTTACCGCTCTCAACCTCGTCGCGGAACACTCGGACGACGTCCCATCCCATCATGTCGCAGCGCTCCCAACAGCTACGGACCTGTTCGTCAATCGAGTATCCGTGTATCTGGTTTCTTGACGATGTCCTCGCGTAGATCGCCGCTCTCTCAGCTTCAGACTCCTCGTTCTCAGAGGCGTGCGACTGCGCGGAATTCGAACTCGGTGAGAGGGACATTAGCAAGTACCCTCTTGATCCCCCAGATTCCCTTTCTGTCTATCCTCTTCGAGTTCGCGTAGCCGCACCCGGACTGTTTCGGTCGTTATTCCGGCTACTACAGCCGCCTCGCGTTGCGTAACCTCTCTTCCGGAAGCAAGATACAGGCTCGCAGCCGCGTAGCTGATAGGTGATTTTCCGGACATGAGCATCGGGTCAACCTCCTGTAATATTTCGACGGCTTCCTCGACCCCTGATTCGCCCACACCAAGTTCGCCCGATAGATAGGTTAGGTAATCCCCAGCCACCGGTATCCTCTGCGGTATTTTGAGTTCCCTGTGCAAGGCTTTGGATGTGTTCTTGAGCTTGTCGTGGTTGACTCCTGTGGCGTCGACGATCTCTGAGTCAGGATATACCTCTGCTTCTTTGTGGGTAGCTATCCGCACACAGGCGGCTACGACGTTTTTCATCTTTCTCCCCTCCGTGAAGTCCTCAATCATAGCTTCGGCGTATAACTCCGCTGAGTGTTTCTTGACGCCTTCTGAGACCGAGAGTGCGCTCGCTACCGAGTCCACCTGTGCTAGGGCACGAGCTATGTTGGCTTCCGTACCGTCCGAAACAGTAGAAAACCCCGACCAAGGCGACCCTGAGTCGGTGATCGTTGAAGCATCGGGTTCAAACCCCACCCGAGGATTTTCACCAGCGATTGGCGAGCCGAGTATATGACCGCATTCCTCGCAGACTTCCGTATCCTCTTCATCCGAGGTACCCGAGAGGCGCGAAACCCCTGTCTCACCACACTGTGGACACTCGGGGCTCATCCGTCCACCGTTCCGACCGCGCTGTCCACCTCGTAACCCATGCCTTCGACCAGTTTGCGGATCTCGTCGGCGAGTTTGTCGGCTATCTCGGGGATGTTGTCGAAGATCCTCGATTTTTCTTCGAGTATGTCCTCGTGGCTATATCCGTCTTCTCGGTTGTGCTGACAGCTTTTGAGAGCACAGTTTCGGCACTGGAACCGTCCGGGTATTCTCTTGTCTAAGCTACCGAGTTGGTTGAGGTCCCGCTGGTGGTCCACGAACTCGTTCAGATATCTCGGTGCTATCTCCTCGTCGACGTGGTGCACATCGCCGGTCTGGACTTCGGCTGTCAGGACGGGCACCCCTTCGCGGTACGAGTACGCCGCCGCTTGGAAGGGTTTGATATTGCCGGTCTTCACCTCTATTATGGCAACGTCGAGGTTCTTTTCCCCGTTCTGTATCTCCGCTTTACGGTCGTTGATCTCTATCCCCGCGGTTCCGTCGAGGCTGTAGCCGTCGCGTGGGCTTTCCCCGGATATTTGGAGGTCGCTGAGTCTGAGCTGTAGGTTGACTATTATTCTTCCTTGAACCGCGCTATGCAGAGCACTATACGCCGAGGTCAGGTTCGCGTCTTCGGATACGAAATCAGGACACGTTCTTTCGACTATCTTATCGAGGCTGCTCGGTGGATGTTCCTCTAGGAGCTCGTCCAGTATTACGGGTTGCTCTACCGCTTCCGGTTTACTCATCTACTCATCCCGATGGCTTTGTAAGTTGCTTTCCAACCATCTTGGATATGTACTTTTCAGGAAAATATAACCCTTTTGGATGGTAGTTTGGAAACGGTTAGCCAATGGTAGGTAAATCTACAGGGAAACTAGGAAGAGTCGGGAGTACTAGGACTATGCGTCTAACTATACCTGCGGACTTGGCGTCGGATACAGCATTTCCTTTTGAGGAAGGCGATGAGGTTGAGATAGAGATCGTTGACGACGAACTAAGGATAACGAATCCGGACGAAGATAGCGACTAACAGATCTCTGTGGGGCATGCGCCAGGCGTACTAGTTAATTGACGTAAATAAGAAATCCAAATTTCGGAAATCGTAGTTTCCAAATCCGAAGCTATTATACTGTCCGGACTTGACCATCACCTGTGACAGGATTTGTCGACAGAGAAGACGAACTTGAACTCCTTGAAGAGAGGTACGACTCCGAGGATGCCGAGTTCATCGTCCTGTACGGGCGTCGACGGCTCGGTAAGAGCGAGCTCGTACGCGAATCGATTAAGGATAGGAACGATGCGGTCTACTACCAGGCGGTCGAATCGACGGCACAGAACCAGTTAGAGAGATTCGTCGACGCCGCTACGAGAGCCTTCCCGGAAACGGAGAATATCCGACGCGACTGGGAGACGCTCTTAAGCTATTTGGGTGAGCGGGACGCCGTCGTGGTTATCGACGAGTTCCCGTTCCTCATCCAAGAAGACGAATCGCTTCCGTCGAGGATACAGCGCGTCTGGGACATGGACCTACAGGACACGGAGATGACGCTCGTTCTCGTCGGCTCTTCCATCAGCGTCATGGAAGACAAGGTTCTCGCGGGAAGCAGTCCGCTCTACGGGAGAAGGACGGCAACAATAGACCTCAAACCCCTCTCGGTAGGGAACGCGAGGAGGTTCTTCTCCGAGTACGACGATAAGACGACCGTTGAGGCGTGGTCCGTCTACGGAGGTACGCCGTTCTACCTCCAGACAGTAAATCCCGACAAGACGCTCGCTGAGAACGTTCACGACTCGATACTCTCCCAGAACGGTCTTCTGCATTCGGAGCCCGAGTTCCTACTGCGCACCGAACTCCGCCAGCCCAACACCTACTTCAGCATTCTACGAGCTCTCGCACATGGGCGAAGGACGCCGAACGAGATAGCCGGTATGGCTGGCGTGGATTCATCGTCGCTCAGCACGTACCTTCAGAAGCTCCGCCGCCTGCGTCTCATCGAACGCCACATACCGGTCACGGCGTCGCCTACGTCGTCGAAACGCGGACGGTACCGTATCTCCTCGCCCCTGTTCCGTTTCTGGTTCAGGTTCGTCTATGGAAGACAGGACAGCCTTCGCATGCTCGGTGAGGACGCCTACGACGAGATTGTGGCTCCGGAGTTCGCCGACTACGTAAGCCCGCTGTTTGAGCGTCTATGTCAGAGAAAGCTACCGAACCTCGTCGACCGACAGTTTCTGAACGTCGGTCAGTGGTGGCACAAAGAAAACGAAATCGACGTCCTCGGACTCACCAAGGAAGGGCTGGTAACGGGAGAGTGCAAGTATACCTCCTCACCGGTTACTGAGGGGGTTCTCCACGAACTTGAACGGACGGCTGAGAACGTCCGCTGGTCCGAGGAGCCGGCGGACTCGGAGGCGGTTTACGTCCTGTTCAGCCGGTCGGGGTATACGGATGCCCTCGAAACCCAAGCGGAGTCAAGGGATAACATCCGTCTTTTCGATTTATCGGATGTCGTTGTTGCATCCGAAGGAGAATGACATAAACGGGTTGATGGCGTTCTCCCTTGTCCATCGAAATTTCAAATCCGGTACCAGCACCTCACCCAACCTACGTTTTCACCCCATATCGTCCAGCGTATCCCGACGCTCTTCCGGAGTCGCGTCGGCGTAATTCTTCGTGGATTCGTCGGAGTCTACGGATGTAGGAGGAGTTCGTCTTGTCGCGTACTTGGATGACGGCGGTCGTGTGTACCGCACGAGAATGGATGAGAAGATACTGTTGGACGACATACACGGCGGGAATGCGTCGAGTGACTGGACGGAGATAATCGACCAAGCCATGGAGAAGCTGCATGGGAGATACTGTACCGTGTCCGGATATTTGAACGAGGATGTGGATGCGAGTTCGACCGGTTTCAGCGGTCTCGTGGCGGGCGAGCTCAGATGGGGTGTGCGCGGCGAGTTCATGTCGGAGACATCTCCTTCCTTTGAGGTCAGGCCCAAGCCGCACGTCCGCGTTTTCAACACGGAACTAAACCGGACTACAGCGGCTACTGACTACGGCGGACAGGAAGGTCGTGTCAACTACGCTCTTCTACCGACCGGGCACAAGGCGAACAAGGTTTTGGTGGTCGGAACGTTGTCAAGGATTCGTTCGACCGGAAAAGCGATAGGTGGTCGTCTCACGGATGCGACGGGTTCGACGGTGGAGTTCTTCGTCCCCAAGGAAGAGCGTCCGCAGGTAGCTAATTCGCTACTTGATCTCAGAGAATCAGGTCTTCCGTGTAGGTTAGGTATCTTGGCGAACGTGCGTCCGGGAGACAACTCCGAGGTAATCGTGAGCCTCCAGAACTTCTTTGAGGCGGACGAGTTCGTCGAGGAAACATGGATACGTGAAACCGTGGAGAGGACGCGTCAGCGTGTCCTTGAGAAGCCGTACGAAGACGAAACCCAGTCGGAGTACGGCGTTCCACCCGAGAAGGTATGGAACGATATCAAACGTAGGTTGGTAAAGAACAGCAGAGTAGGAAGTCAGGTCGTCTGAGTTCGGCTAGTCGATTCTGTCCAGCAGTTCGCCGAGGGCATTTTGGACGTTGTCGAGATACTCCGGGTTTCCGAGGCTGACCTGCTCGTCGACGTCCTTCACGAGAAGGTTTTCTCCGTCGGCGGTCTCGCGCTCCTCAACCCTTCCTTTACGGAATGATACGTACTCCCATTCCTCGTCCTCGCTTCTACCTTCAATCAAGGCGACGGACTTGAACGTGTCTCCTTCTTCCATCGGCTCCAGTACGTGTACTTCTTCTTTTATTTCGAACTCTTTCTCAGACATTCCGGTTGCATAATGAACAGCATTACACATCTTTCTTATCGTATCAGATGCTTGCGTGTAAGCTACCACGGGCTAAAGCCCGTGGCATTTAACGTGGATTCCGGCTCTAACCCGATAAGGTACGGTAATTGCCGTTCGGCTTCAACATCCCGTTATTCAAGCGCACGCCTACGGGTGCGCCTCCGCCGGTCGCTTTCTTGCTCCGACGGAGTGACTTCATGGCTATGTTCTTCGCCGCGTTGTAGTCTGCATGGTTCTCGTAACCGCACTTCTGACAACAGAAGTCCGAACCACCTCTATTCTCTCCGTGCGTAAACCCACACTTAGAGCAACGCTGAGATGTGTATTCTGGATTCTCCCGCGTGACTGCTATTCCGCGTTCTTCAGCTTTGTACTCGACGTACTCGTACAGACGGCGGTACGCCCAGTCATGCCAGCGGTTCAGGTCGTCGCGTATCCTTTCTAAGTCCTCCATAGCTATCACCGAACAGTCGTTCTCCTCCGCTTCCTCAACAATTTCCTTCGCTACTCGGTGGAGGTGGTTCTTGAAACGACCTGTCTCCTTACGCTCAGTTCAGTGTGGTGAGTCCTTCTGGTATTTGTTGAGAATATGTCTAATGAGGGGGGAGTAACTTTAGAGCAAAGTCTTTTATATATTACTTCGTATTTATGTTATAATGGTGGGTAGAGCAGAACTCCGGGTCTTAGAGACCGTACACTCTGACATATCTCTATCAGAGCTGTCCGATGAGCTTCAATATAGCCTGAGTTACGTCTCCGAAGTCACCACCGAGTTAGAGGAGAAGGGGCTTGTTGAGACCCGAAAGAATGGTAGACGTAGGCTTGTGTCTCCTTCGGAGAGCAAGGCGACCGAACTGTATCAACACCTGGTACAGAAGTACGACCATATGGACTGGGACAAGCTACTGTCTGGTAAGGCGTTGGAGATACTTTACTATCTCAACGACCCCACCTCCGTTTCCGAGCTAGCGGAGAAGAGCGACAACTACCGTGCTACGGTACATAGGATTCTAGAGAGGTTTCTTGATAGAGGTATTGTCGGGAAAGCTGGAAGCGAGTACCGTCTAACTGGGGAGTTCACGATATTGAATGATTTCGCGAGGGAGTACTATCGTCAAGTACACCGTAAGAGGGTGGCTTCCTGCGTTACTTCCGGTGGCTACTCTGTGATTTGGGAGAGTCCGCATGAGTTCTTGGCAAGCGTCGGTGGAACATTATCTGGCGAAGCTAAGGACTTCCATCCTACAGGACCGGAGAGGTTCCAGGAGTACGGAATAGAGTTAGTTACGACCGACAGGCGGTACTACTTCTACAGCGAGGAGATTAACGAGATTGACCCCGAAGACCTCGTCTGTCATACTCTGCTCGTAGACGACGACGTTAGGTACAGGACGTACTGCTTGTTGCTGATACAGAAGGAAGGTATCCGCGAAGAGGCTGTCAAAGCGAGCAAAAAGTATGGGATAGAAAGCACCGTCGAGGAGTTGGTTAGGTATCTGTCGGGTGAGGAAGTTGAAGAGAACATGCCAAGCAGAGAGGAGTTTGAGTCTACGGCAGGTAAATATGGGGTAGATGTATGAGAGAGCAACAGTTCGGTAGGGAGTATATCGAAAGGGAACTCCGGGAGTTAGGCGAGGAAGTGGAAGACTATCTTGAGATTTACCTCATCGGTGGAGGAGCGATGTCTTTCCTCAACTTGAAGGACGCTACCAAGGATATCGACGTGGTGGCTTCTAGCCCGTCCGAATTTTCCAGACTTGTAGAAACACTCGAAACGAGAGATTACCTGCCAGTAAAACAGCCCGAATCCGAGTACGAGCAGCTTGGAGCGTCAGCTATTCTTGAAAATGAAGATAGCTGTAGGTTCGACGTATTCGACAGGCAGGTTGCGAACAAGCTTATCTTCTCCGAGGGGATGAAGAAGAGAGCCGATAAAGTGTTGGAGTCAGGTGGTCTGACAGTATGGCTGACCTCACCGGAGGATATCTTCCTGTTCAAATCCGTGGCAGGGCGCTCCACGGATATAGAAGACATGAACACGCTCGTACAGACCGGCTTGGAGTTTGAGACCATTGAAGGGGAGATGCGGACGCAAACAGAACTGCTTGGGGAGGAAGTCTTTGTTACTCATATCGGGGAAGCTTTGACCGAACTCCAGGAGCAGTATGGTGTGACTATACCACTGACCGACTACGTGGAGAAACGTTCCGAGGAAGCGTACGAAGGGTTGGAGGTTCTGATGCTTATTGAGAACGAGGGTCCTCTGTCTACCGAGGAGGTTGTGGAGAGAACGGAGATAGAGAATGTATCTGAAAGGCTTGACCGTCTTGAAGAGATGGGGAAGATACGACAGGAGGGCAGGTCCTGGGTAGCGAGCTAATTCTCGTTGTCTTTGCCGAGTACGTTTCTTATTCTTCAGCTTCTCCGTAGTAGTCGTCCCCGGTGGATGTGGAGCCTGCGGCTTCCTGAGCCGCGGCTGAAACCAGCCTATCGTCTTCCTCAACAGTCCAGTACTTTCCCTTATGGCGAACGAGCCCTCTGTCTTCGAGACGCGAAAGGACAGCTCCGACGCTTCCTCGTTTGATGTCAGTAGCTTCGTGTATCTCTTTCTGTGTGAACGCTTTGTCGTCGTTCTTAGCTAAGAAGTTCAGTATTGTATACGGTTGTGTACCTTTCTCTAGGTCCAAGACTTCCTCCGGTTCGTTCTCGAACTGGTCAATTTCTATCGGCATGTGTGTACAAAAGTAATAGAATGTAATAGGAGCGACGGCTGTGGCATATCGAGACGCAGCCATAACGTTCAGAACTCCTCCACCGTCCGGTAGACCGTTTGTACTGGTTGAACCGGTTAAACTGAGGCTTTTCTACAGCACCTTTTCCGTACCGTCTGGAACTTAGTTACTGGTCTACCTACAAGGAGTCATCGGAGGTTTCCGATCCCTTCGCGGTGGTGTGTGGTGTTACCTACTTGACGTATCGGTTGATACTTCACCTGTTTCGACGAAATTCGTGATCTGAAACCATCTTCTGAGGTCTGTGGCAATCTCCTGTGTTTCAACACGAGTCTTTTCACTCTTGCATCCGTTTTAGTAACGATATTCTTCACAAGGAAGCCTTACGTCGGACCCACACCAACACCAAGTATGAGTTCGGTTCCTACACGTAACGAGATAGACGAGGAGTACAAGTGGGATCTGAGTTCTCTCTACGTCGACAATGAAGACTGGGAAGGTTCATACGAGAATGCGGAGTCCCTGATAGACGAGGTTTCGGACTACGAGGGGCGCTCGACCGAGGACGCAGCGACGTTGCTGGAGACGATGGAGAGGTACGAGGACCTGATGCGTACCGTCTCTAACGTCGCCTCGTACGCCCGTATGCGCAGGGACGAGGACACGACGGAGGACAGATACCAAGCCATGGCGGCGCGGTCGCAGTCGCTCTCGTCCGAGGCGAGCTCCGCGGCGTCTTTCATAGAACCCGAAATTCAGGAGGCAGGACGCGACAGGTACGAGCGGGTGCGTTCGAAAAAGCGTGAAGACGAGACGTTTTCGGAAGCTATCGACCGTCTTACGAGCGGTGCGTGGCTGCTTGACCTCGAAGGAACCCTTACCGACGAAGAAGCCGACGACGTTCGCGAGGCTATCGACAAGAGTCGAGAAGCCGCATAGAGGAGTCGAAGGAGATAGTCGACGGTTGATTCTGGATACCTCGTTCATGTTTCGTTCCCGTCTACTTCCCAACTCCGGTGGGTTCCGGAGCCGTCTTCTCCCCGTATTTTACCCATCTCCTCAAGCCCTTTGAGCCTCTCGTCTATATCGTCCTCATTAACTTCTGTCTTCTCAGCAATCTCATCCGTTGATAGAGGTGCTTCTTCCTTCAGAGTCATCAGTATCTCCAGCTTCGTATACGTCCTCGGAACGGCTCTCCACGTAATCCATCAGAGGCGTGGTCACGCCGTGTCGTTCCTGGAGGTCGGCTAGCGATTCGGCGATATGCGTGATGAACAACTCCTCCCCAAGCAGTTCGGTCTGAACTTCCGTCTCCTGCTTCACCGCTTCAAACTCCAAACCTGTCTGCACCAAGGTGTTCATCTCGTCTATGTCAGCCGGGCGTCCAGCTACGGAGTTGAACAGGAAGATATCCTCGGGAGAGGTGAGTTGGACCGTCAGACTCCCGGACTGTAGGAGCTCGTCCGCTCTCTGTTCCATACCCTCGGAGAAGATAAGCTTGTCCGCAACCTGTCTGTCGAATATGTCGAACCTACATCTATCAGGGTTTTCGAGGATTACTGACGCTCCGAGCTCCTCATACTCAGTATCCAGTTCGTTCACCTGTTCATAGCCCCGGGATTCGAGAGCATCCGCGAGCCCCGTCAGGTCTGAGGTATCGGTAACTACGATGTCGATGTCTTTGGTGGCGTCCTTCAGACCAAGGAAAGACATAGCCCCTCCACCGATAAGGTATACCCGAAGACTCCCGTCGATACCCTCTCCTATCTCGCGGAGTTCCTCTTCGATATACCCTCTACTGAACCTTTCTCTCATACCCTCACCCCGTATTTCTCCGCCGCTGACTCAAATTCGGCTCTGCTGGGCATGTCTGGCTCGGTTTGTTCGCCCGCCAAGTAATCGACCAAGGACTCTACGAGGCAGTCTATACCATATCCCTTACTCGCCTCCATAACTTCCTCAGCGATACTCTCTTTCTGTATCAGCAGAAGGCAGTACGTCCTGTACCTCACACCGTCGTCTATGAGAAGCATATGGCAGACGAGGTCTTCGGGTTCGATTTCGTCGATATCTTCGCTGTAAAAGTAGTATCTGTCATCGGTAGTAATCAGTTCTATGCCGTACTCTCCGAAACGTTCAGGTCCTGTGAGATGGAAGTCCGAACCGTCTATACGGAGGTTCTTGTCGGTCCTGACTAAGAACGAGTCGATGCTCTCCCAGAGGATATCGTAGGACTCGGAGCCATACGTCTGGACTTGCTGAAACCTTGTCTCAGTCTGACTATCTTTATCCTGGTTAACGAGCAACGAGGACGAGGTTACACCCCTGTGTACCTGATGGAAGTACTCCTTGGCGAAGTCGTTCACCAGACGGAAGTCCTCCTTGAGCCGGTACTGGCTGTCCCGCTTTTGGATTATACCCCTGTTGGTGAACCTGTCGAGGATTCTGTGAACGGTAGCACGGTAGTTGTCCGTCTTCTCGGCTAACTCCGAGACCGACGCCGGTTCGTCAAGGTAATACAGCACCTCCAGAGCTTTACCCGTCAGTAGCTCCTCCCAGTCCACGTGACTGTGCTCCTGTATCAGCTTTCGATAGAGCTACGTAGCCTTGCTTTCTGAAGGTGATACGAGCCTGCGTCTGCCCTCTTTTCGGGTGTCAACCAGTCCTTTCTCCTCAAGTTCGACTACCACCTCAGACGTGTAGCTCAGGCTGTACCCTATATCCTCCGAGAGCTCTGACAGGCTCTTCTCCTTGACGAGTTCCTGGAGGGTTCGGAGTTCGGCTTTACTCGGCACTGTAACATATATACGGGCTGAGATGAGATCACTGGACTTGTTCGATGTCTTCGACGGAGCCAGGAGAATCCGAAGAGTCGTCGTGAACTCAGAGGGAACAGACATAGCAGAGATCTGAATGAGTGGGTGAGAGTATATCAGGTACCTTCACTGTTCAACAGACGTTCAGGATGCAGATCCGAAGCCATCCCTATCAGCTGGTACTCAAGATGCTCCAGAGAAACCTCGAAGTCGTAGTAGAGACCCGTGTTGTCGTGTCGCCAGGCTTTCGTCCGGAAGTAGACAGGCTCCTGGATCTGGAGACCCGACTCGAATAGCTCGTCCGCCCACCTACGGTACTTGTCGTTCTTCCTTTCGTCGTCGTGATCCAGAACTAAGACGCTGAGGTCGTCTATGTGGTAGTAGTGGTTGTCGCCCCAGCGCGCGAACTTTCCCGTCGAGCTCTTCCCCTCCTCGAAAGCCTGGAGGTTAGCGATGAGCGACTCGCCATCCTTACCGTACTTACCCGCCTTACCGAGGTACACGGGACGAGGTCGTCTCCTTGTAGCTGGAGAACAGCGACAAGGCGCTCAGGCAACGTGAAGTCGTAGAGAACGTGGATGTTCCGGGGAGAGCGTAGGCCCCACCCTCTCACGTCTCAAACAGCACGGTCCGGTAGAACACAGGGACAAGTTCTGGTCTATCTCGGATGGGGAACACGCCGTAGTCTCCGCCGGAACTCTGAGCGCCCGTGCTGCCGACGAACGTGACGGTGGGTTCGATGATGAGGATATAGAAGAACCGACAGCACCGGGACAGGAGACCCAGCCGGGCGCACCGGCGGCTTTCATCGCCATGGTACCTCCGAACCAGTATAGGAGGAATACGGTTACTCCGAATACTGAAGTCGGCTAGGTAGACGTTTCCGGGGGTCTGTAGAACTTCAGCACACGTACATCTATATATACCCATTACAAAGCTTTATTTTTATACGGCTTTTATACGAGAGCGTAGGTGGAACTGCCCCACACAAACCGCCTACGTTTCCTCGTCATTCCCCCACGTGGTCGGACCACGGTTTGGAAAGAGGGCTTTCCTCTTGGGGTCCGACTACACTAAAGAAAAGGGTAAACAGAACATGAATACTGAAAAATTTGCTTCTCGCCTCGACCACACGCTGCTCGACAAGGACCATACGGCGGCGGAGGTAGACCGTGTCGTTGAGGAGGCTACGCGGTACGGAACCAACGTCTGTCTGCCGCCGTCGCGTCTCGACCGCGTTCCCGACGGCTTCGGTGGTGAGGTAGTCGCTGTCGTCGGCTTTCCGCACGGGACATCGACCCCCGAAACGAAGGCGTACGAGGCGCGTGAGGCTCTCGACGGGGGTGCAACAGAGGTGGATGTTGCGTGTAACGTCTCGGCTCTTCTGTCAGGTGAGAAAGACCGCTTCATCCGCGACCTCCGTGAGGTAGCCGAGACAGGTGCGACGACAAAGGCTATCCTCGAAACCGGACTTCTCGACGACGAACAGAAACGCCGCGCCGCACGTCTGTCCGTCGAAGCGGGTGCTGACTATGTAAAGACCTGTACGGGGTACGCGCCAGGCGAAGCGACGGTTGAGGACGTTCGTCTCCTGTGCGACGCTGTCGGCGATGAGGCGCGCGTGAAGGCGAGCGGCGGTATACGTGACGCGGAGACGGCGTTACGCATGCTCGAAGCAGGCGCGTCACGTATAGGGGCTTCTTCAGGAGCCACTCTAGTCCAGGAGTACGAAGATATCTAAATAGAGGTCCTTACGTTAACATACGTATCTTACAAAGAAAAATAAACTCTCAGTGGTAATTCTATCCATGCAAGAAAACAAAAAACCAGATAGACCGGTATTCTCCGACAGTGTCGAGCAGTACCACAAGCGTATCGACGCATCAAACTGGGAGAACGTATACGTTGTCGGGGATGTACACGGCTGTGCCGAAGAACTGACCCGTCTCCTGTCCAAGATATCTCCGTCGAGGAACGAACTCGTCGTCTTTGTAGGTGACCTTGTCAGAAAAGGACCCGAGAGTGAGGCGGTTGTCGAGAGGGTGAGACGGATGGAAAACGCCGTAAGCGTCCGTGGGAATAACGAACAGAAAGTGATAGACGGAGAAAAGAGCCCGGGGTTGAGTGAGGAGAGTCACGAATACCTACGATCGATGCCTGTTGTGGTCTCTTGGGGACAGAACATCGTCGTCCACGGAGGAGTTTCACCGACCAAACCATTAGAAGAGCATACGAAAGAGGAACTTCTCGAAAAGAGGTCGGTGTACGGAGACGGTTACAGCGGTATACTCTGGTTCGAGAAGTACGACAGTGACTCACATGTCTTTTTTGGACACACGGTACTTGATGCACCCGTTCAGGCTGGCAATACCATCGGACTCGACACCGGGTGTGTGTACGGAGGAATGCTTTCGGCTTATGACTGTGCGAGTGGCAGCTTTCTCACGGTTGATGCAAAGGAGACATACAGACCCCGGAGCCGCAGTAATATAGTCTCAACCCAGCGTGTTAGATAATGTCAGAGAAGGTATACGGATACAGCAGAGACGGATTCCTCAACAGAGAGTACAGTAGGCTAGAGTTCGAGAGGCGTGTGTTACACGAAGCGTTAGACGGTACGAATTCATTACTGTACCGTGTTCGTTTTCTCTCGATATTCACGAAGAACCTCGATGAGTTCTTTATGAAACGTATCGGCGGTCTAAAACAACAGATGGATGCCGGGGTAACCGAACCTACACCCGATGGACTCACCCCGGAGGAGCAGTGGCGAGGTTCCTTGGAGAAGGCGAGAGAGATGATGCAAAAGCACGCAAGCTGTTATACGGAGGATATACAACCATCTCTCGCTGACGAAGGCATAAATATAGTTAATTACGACGAACTGACAGAGGGCGAAAGAAAGGAGACGCGTAAGTACTTCGAGGAAACTGTTCTGCCGACCCTTACTCCGCTAACCTTTGATCCGGCACACCCATTTCCGTTCATCTCAAACCTCAGCCTATCACTCGCTGTATTAACACGCGAAAAGGAAGGCGAGGAGCCGAAGTTTTCACGTGTAAAAGTCCCAGGAAACATACCGAGGCTGGTTGATATAGACGGTCAGAAGTACGTTCCGCTGGAGTCAGTCATTGAGGCGAACATACAGCTTCTTTTCCCCCATGTCGATGTGATTGATTGCTCTTCTTTCCGTGTAACCCGGAACGCGGAGGTGCGCAGAAACGAAGAAGTCGCCGAAGACCTGATAGACATGATAGAGGAGGTACTGCGACAGAGGCGTTTTGCGACAGTGGTGCGTCTTGAGGTAGAGAAGGGGATACATGAAAAGTCCCTTTTAGTCCTCAAGGACCAACTCGGTGTTGAGGACACAGAGGTCTACCGTCTGCCTTTTCCACTTGACCTCGGAAACCTGGAGGAGGCTACTGACCTAGACAGACCCGATCTCAAGCCCGAAAGCCACAACCCACAGCCACACCCGAGGCTCGTGGACAAGGAGTCGGTACTGGATGAGACTAACCGCCGGGATATGCTCTTACACCATCCATACCACTCGTTCGATGAAACAGTACAGCGTTTTCTCGATGAGGCAGCGCATGATCCGGATGTCTTAGCCATAAAGCTCGCCATCTACCGCACGGCACCTGACTCCGAGGTGATAGAGTCTATAATAGAGGCGGCACAGAACGGAAAACAGGTTGCCGTCATGGTCGAACTCAAGGCGCGTTTCGACGAGGAAAACAACCTCCGATGGGTCGAACGTCTAGAGGAAGAAGGTATACACGTCGCATACGGTACCCTCGATTACAAGACCCACACGAAGACCGCCCTTGTCGTCCGGCAGGAAGGAGATGAGGTACGTCTTTACTCACATATATCGACGGGGAACTACCACTCGGAAACCGCAAAGAGGTACACAGATGTCGGACTCCTGACGGCTGATCAAGATATAGGTCAGGACCTCGTCAAAGTCTTCAACTTCTTCACCGGTCACTCTTACCACGACGACTACAGGAAGCTCCTCGTCGCCCCAGGGAACATGCGCGAGCGCGTCATCGAACTCATACGGCGCGAAGCCGAACACGCTGATGACGATGAGGAAGGCGAAGGACGTATTGTTGCAAAGATGAACCGGCTTGAGGATCCCGAGATAATCGCTGAACTCTATGATGCGTCCAAAGCGGGTGTAGAGATAGACCTTATCGTACGCGACATCTGTCGCCTCCGGCCGGGCGTAGAGGGTCTAAGCGAGAACATATCCGTACACAGCCTCGTCGGACGGTTCTTAGAACACTCTAGGATATTCCGGTTCGGGAACGGCGGCGAGACTGAGCACTACATAGGTTCGGCGGACTGGATGACACGCAACCTTGACAGTCGCGTTGAGGCTGTTACACCGGTAGAGGATGAGGGCCTGTGCGAGGAGCTTGATTTTATCCTGGACGCTACGTTGAGAGACACGGAGAACCGATGGATAATGGACGGGGACGGGGGATACGAAAAGGTCAGCTCAGGCGACGACCCATTCGACACACAAGAGGTACTTATAGAGCGCGCACGCGATGCTTTACGGGAAGACAAAAACGAGTAATACCATACTCGGATACAGATATACTAACTTTCTATACCTCATCAAACTCGCCAAACAGATCTTCGGAAGTATCGAAGTTGGTGGTTTCCAGTATCTCAGGTTCCCCGGCGACGTTGTTCGTCGCGTCCTCAACGCCGGTGTCGTTGAACCCTACATCCGCATCGACAGCGTTCGCGATTTCGTTCAGCTTACCGAGGTGCTCCGACCGGGAGTCACCGACGAGTACCAACGAACCCCCTCCGTTCACGAACTCACGGACAGCGTCTAGCTCCTCCTCCGTGTACCCGGTTGAGGGTGGTGAGATGATCAACGCTGCGGCGTCAACCTCCGGGAGAGTTCCGGAGACATCGTTTAGCTGTCGGAGCCTCCTTCCGAACCCCTCCAGGTGTCTCCCATAATAGGCGGCGTCTTCCTTCGACAGTGACCCCTCTGTGCTGAACTGTCGGTGACCCCCCTCGAAGAAAACGTCTCCGTCCCTGTCCGAAAGCCGATACGCCAGGTTCGTCAGGAAGGTGTAGTTGCCGTAACCGGAGGTGTCGACGCTGAAGTCCTCTTGCTGTTCGTAACTCTCTTCCATTATAGCTCCTCCGAGGGCTGTTACTCCAGCCTCTTCGTCGACAGCCGCGAGAGGTGATCCCGGCGGTTCCGCGGTGTCTTCCGCGCTCACGACCGCGTCGCCTTCGACGGAAACCGGGTGTGGGAAAAACAGCTCTCCAACATCGGAGTTACGGAACTCGCTCATAGCGTCTATGTCGCTGTTTTCCCACAGACCACGCCCGTTCTCTATCGCTTCCTGTTCCGCGCGGGCGAACTGGTCGTGTTTGCCGAACCCTGACGAGTAAAGCCGGGCGTACCCCTGTTCCACCATACTGAGGCTGACGTTCGAACCTTCGTGCCGTATGTACGCGAGAAGCCTTCCGTACTCACCTCGGACGGGTTCTACCTCATCAAAGACTAGGGTCACGTCTTCGTTCTCTATACGCTCTTTCGGGAATTCGCTCGCTTGGTCCGCCCAGTCGAGGAGAGGGTCGCGTTCGTCTATCCCAGGCCACTCGGCGAGCCTTTCGTCTACACCCTCTACCTCGGGCGTATCCATCCCTAGGAACCTGACCGTCTCGACGGTCCCATCGTCGAAGGCGACGTCCGCCGTGTCGCCGTCCTCCACACCGACGACGGTCACCTCGTACTCCTCGCCCTGTTCTACGTCCGCGCCTTCGGGTTCAACGGAGGATTCGCGCTCCCGGAAGTACTCGGACGGACCCTCGAAGTTGGAGGTGACAGGTATGAACTCTCCGCCGTTCGAGTTGTTCTCGTCGTCGTTTACCTGATCGCTGTTGAACCTGAACCCGAGGTCCAAGGCTTCGGCTATCTCGTTCAGGTTTCCGGTTTCGTCGTTCCCTTGGAAGTCGGACTGGTCGTGCAGGAACAACGCACCCCCGCCCTCGACGAACTTCGCGAGGGCACCGAGCTCCTCCTGGGTTAGCGCGGAGGAAGGTGATGTCAGGACCACGGCGTCAGCCTCAGAAACGTCCGAAGCCAGTGACGTCGTCGTAGATATTTCGTACCCCACGCCTTCGGCGTATTCCTGAAAGACCGAGTACTTATTTAGGCTCCAGTACTGATCGTGTCCTTCGTCCCAGACGATCCTATCTCCCGAAACCTTAGCGTCCCAGATGTTCAGCAGGAATTCTTCGTTCCCAAGATTAAATCCCCCGTTCGTGTCGCTGACCAGTTCCGTGGAGCCGAAGCCTACCACTCCGCCGTCCTCGGACACCAGAGGCGGTTCTTCACCCTCCTCGTACATGTATGGGTTACTGTCCGTCGTGTCTATGCTGTAGCCGGTTTCCTCAGCACGCACCACCGAGTGTTCGCCCCCGAGAGAACCGCCCTCCGCGGACACCTGGCTGGCGGGTGAGTAAAAGGCTAGCTCGGAAATCCGACCGCCCGAAGAAGTCGGGGTTTCGTC
>Ga0207714_1001038_pt1 | contig 18504 bp, 19 predicted proteins | sample PonA232FremontCA_2_FD_187270 | JGI IMG/M metagenome (GOLD analysis project Ga0207714, IMG submission 187270) | Marine sediment microbial community from Fremont, CA, USA - Pond A23 Sediment 2 (SPAdes) | ecosystem: Environmental > Aquatic > Marine > Unclassified | place: USA: Fremont, California...
GCTCCTTGAGGATCTCGGAGATTTCCGAAGCGCGGATGTCCATCACCCAGCCCCTTTCATCGCGTGATGCAGTCGATTGAGCTTACTGCGCAGGGAATTGTCGATCATACGGCTGCCGACGCGGACCACAATCCCGCCGATGAGCGAGGGGTCGACCTCGGCCTCGACGTTGACCTTGCCGCCCACGCCCTGGCGCAGCGCCTGTTCGAGCTGTTGGCGCTGGCGGTCCGAAAGGGCCTGGGCCGTGGTCACGCGCGCGGTGACTTCGCCGCGCCGGCGCGCCAACTCGTTAAGATACGCCTCGGCCATCTCGGGCAAGGCGAAGATACGCCCGTTGCGCGCGGCGACCATGGCGAAGTTCACCGTGATCGAATCCGCGTTCGCCTGCTCCAGGACGCTGCGCAGCGCCGTCATCTGCTGATCCCGTCCCACCAGCGGCGAGCGCAGGAATTGCCTGAGTTCCGCGCTCTCGCTCACGAGCCGCCGGAAGTCGCGCAGATCGGCTGCCACCGCATCCAGCTTGTTCTTGCTCTCCGCGAGTTCCAGCAGCGCGTGCGCGTAGCGTGCTGCAAGACCGCTCACGGGCGACGTGTCGGCTGTCACCTCGAAATTCCCCCCGACAACGGAACGCACCCAGCCCGGACGGGCTGGCGCGGCTGCGGGCTCTCGTGCTGCTTACGAGCCGCCCCGGATCGAAAGCGTCGCGGGGATAACACAGGGTTCCGGGCCTTGCAACATGGCCGGCCCGCGCCCGCACACACCGTTCTGTTGCGCCCGCCGTCCCCGCGCCGGGATGCCTGTGCCACATATACGTTTCGTCTCAGCGACCGGTATGCAAGACTGCCCGAAAGAACAGCCCCATCGACGGGATAGCGGGAGGCAGCAGCCATGGCGCTTTCCAGGACCTTCAAGGAAACCGTCTGCGCGCGGGCGCAGCACGATCCGGCCTATCGCGACCGTATGCTGCAGGAGGCGGTCCAGACCCTGGTCGCGGGCGACATGGAAACGGCGAAGTCGCTGCTTCAGCTCTACGTCAACGCCACCGTGGGGTTCCAGGAGCTGGGCCGGGCCATGGACATGGCGCCGCAGAGCCTCACGCGCATGCTCGGCCCCGACGGCAATCCGCGCGCCAACAACCTGTGCGCCATGCTGGCGTTCCTGCAGGCGCACGCGGGGGCCGAAATCACCGTGGACGTGCGCCGGACCCGGGAATCGGCCGACGGCGGCGACCCCGCCCCGGCCGAAGGCGGCAGCGAGCCGGTTGGCGCGGCGTAAGCGTCACAGGAAAACGTCACAGGAAATTGTACGGGTCCACGTCGACGCTCAGGCGTGCCTTGGCCGGCACGCGTACCTCAGCGAGCCAGTCCCGGAGCACCGTCTGCGGCGCCAGATCGCGCCGCGTGCGCAGCAGCAGGCGCCGCCGGTAGCGCCCGCGCAGCACCGCCAGCGGCGCCGGCGCCGGGCCCAGGACCTCGACCCCTTCCCGCTGCGGGGCCGTTTTGGCCAGGTCGCGCGCCAGGGCGTCGGCCGTCTCGGCGTCCGGGCCGGACACGACCAGCGCGACCAGCCGGGCGAACGGCGGCATGCCCGCTTCGCGGCGATTCTGCGCCTCCACGTCCAGGAAGCGATCGCGGTCGTGCGCCACCAGGGCCTGCATGACCTCGTGATTCGGCTCGTAGGTCTGGAGAAGCACCTGCCCCGGCCGCTCGGCGCGTCCGGCACGCCCGGCGACCTGGTGCAGGAGCTGGTAGGTGCGCTCGCCCGCGCGCAGATCGCCGCCGGACAGCCCCAGGTCGGCGTCGACCACGCCCACCAGCGTCAGATCCGGAAAGTGGTGGCCCTTGGCCACGATCTGGGTGCCCACGAGGATGTCCACCTCGCGGTTGCGCACGGATTCGACGAAACGCGCCGCCGCATCCGGCCCGGTGACGGTGTCGCTGGCCAGCATCTGCACCCGCGCGGCCGGAAAGAGCGCGCTTACTTCCTCGGCGACGCGCTCCACGCCGGGGCCGCAGGCGGCGAAGCTGTCGGCCGTGCCGCACTCGGGACAGGTTTCGGGGCGCGGCTGGGCAAAGCCGCAGTGGTGGCACTGCAGCCGGCCGAGCAGCCGGTGTTCGACCAGCCAGGCCGTGCAGTAGGGACATTGCAGCCGGTGCCCGCAGCCCCGGCACAGGGTCAGCGGCGCATAGCCCCGGCGGTTCAGGAAGAGCATCGCCTGCTCGCCCGCATCCAGCGTCGCCTGGATCCCCTGCCGCAGGCGCGGGGCGAGATACGAGGTGCCGTGCCCCTGGATGGGCGGCGGGCGCTCGCCGCGCATGTCGACCGTTTCCACCTCGGGCAGCGCCGCCCCGGCGTGCCGGCTGGGCAGGTGCAGGCTGTCGTAGCGCCCGGCGCGCACATTCGCCACGGATTCGAGCGCGGGCGTGGCGGAGACCAGCACCGCCGGGATGTCGCCCATGCGCGCGCGGACCACGGCCATGTCGCGCGCATGGTAGGGCACGCCCTCGTCCTGCTTGAACGAGGCGTCGTGTTCCTCGTCCACGACGATCAGGCCCAGATCGGGAAACGGCAGGAACAGCGCCGAGCGCGCGCCCACCACCACGGGCGCCTCGCCGCGCGCCACGGCACGCCAGGTGTTGCGCCGCTGCGCCGTGGTCAGGTCGGAGTGCCAGACCGCCGGCTCGGCGCCGAAACGCGCGGCAAAGCGTTCCAGAACCTGCGCCGACAGGGCGATCTCCGGCAGTAGCACCAGCGCCTGCCGGCCTTCCCGGAGCGCGGCGCGCACGGCTTCCAGGTAGACTTCCGTCTTGCCCGAGCCGGTGACGCCGTCGAGCAGGGTCACGCCGAATCCCCCGGCACGCACCTTGGCCTGCAGGTCCTCGGCGGCGCGCCCCTGCGTCCCGGAGAGGGCGGGCCCGTGGCGTTCGACCGCCTCGGGCCAGACGGCCGCCCCCGGATAGAGCGCGACGCGCTCGAGCACGCCGGCGTCCGCGAGTCCCTTGACCACGCCGGTGCTGCACCCCGCCTCGCGCGCCAGGTCGGTCGCCGTCCGCGGCGGACCGTCGGCGAGGACGTCGAGCACACGCTTGCGCGCCGCGGTCATGCGCGCGCCCAGCGTCTCGGGATCGGCACCGCTGTGCGCATAGGCCACGGTGGGCGGCGGCGGCGCCAGCGCGGCGGGCACGGACAGCGCCATCTTGAGAACCGCACCCAGCGGCGCGAGGTAGTAGCGCGCCACCCACTCGACGAAGCGCCGCGAGACCGCCGGAAGCGGCGGTGCGTCGAAGCAACGCTGGACCTGCTTGAGCTTGTCCGCCGGGACCTCGCTGTCGGGCGGGTCGCAGGCCCAGACGACCCCGGGGAGGTGCCGGCTCCCCAGGGGTACCTCCACGATCGCCCCTTCCGCGATGGCCATGTCCGGCGGCACGGCGTAATCGTAGGGGCCCTCAACCGGCACCGGGAGGGCCACACGGGCGCGCCGGGCCGCGTCCGCGTCGGCGGCGAACAGCCCGGGCGGCGTCGCATGGGCGTCGGGGGACGCGGCCTTGGCGCGTCGGGCGGCCATCGGCTACACTCTCGATCGTCGCAGCACGCGGGCGGGTCAACCGTCCGCGCCGCGAACTCTAGATCAGGACACGCACACGCATGAAGTTCTTCATCGATACGGCGGACGTGGCGGAGATCCGCGACCTCGCCGCGACCGGCCTCGTCGACGGCGTCACCACGAATCCCTCGCTGATCGCCAAGACGGGCCGCGATTTCTTCGAGGTTTTGGGCGAGATCTGCGGCCTCGTCGACGGGCCGGTGAGCGCGGAGGTCGCCGCCACGGATGCCGAGACCATCGTCGCCGAGGGGCGCGCGCTCGCCGCCGTGGCACCCAATGTCGTGGTCAAGACGCCCCTGACGCCGGACGGCCTGAAGGCCTGCCGCACGCTTACCGAGGAAGGCACGCCGGTCAACGTGACCCTGTGCTTCTCCGCCGCGCAGGCGCTGCTCGCGGCGAAGGCGGGGGCCGCCTACATCTCGCCGTTCATCGGCCGGCTGGACGACATCGGTGCCGACGGCATGCAGCTCGTCCACGACATCACCGAACTCTACGGCGCGCAGCCCGAGATCGAGACGCAGGTGCTCGTCGCCTCGGTGCGCCACACCATGCACGTCGTCGATGCCGCCAAGATGGGCGCCGACGTCGCCACCCTTCCGCCCAAGGTCCTGCGCGGCATGTTCGACCATCCGCTGACCGACAAGGGTCTGGAAGCCTTCCTCGCCGACTGGCGCAAGACCGGGCAGTCCATCCTGAGCGGCACGGCCAAGGGACGCGCCGCCGAATGACCCGCAAGCGCCACGACGAAGCCCCGGAGACGGCCGTCGAGCCGGCGGGCCTGGACGACGCCACGGTCGCCGCGTATCTGCGCCGCAATCCGGAGTTCCTGCAGCGCAATCCGGCGGTGCTCGACGTGCTCCAGGCGCCCCGGCGCGACTTCGGCGAGGGCGTGGTCGACTTCCAGAGCGCCATGATGGAGCGCCTGCGCGGCGAGCTGGCGCGCCTGCGCGAGAGCCGGGACGACCTGATCCAAACCGGCCGCGCCAACATGAACACCCAGACCCGCATTCACGAGGCGGTGCTGGCCCTGTTGCGCGCCAAGAGCTTCGAGCACCTCATCGAGACCGTGACCACCGACCTGGTGGTCATGCTCGACCTCGACGCCATCACGATCTGCGTCGAGCACGCGCCCGACGCGCCGACCGCCCAGGTGCGCCGCGGCGTACGCCAGCTCTCGCCGGGCACGGTGGACCGCCTGCTGGGCGACGAGCGCGACCACCTGCTGGTCGCGGAGTTGACGGGTTCGAGCCAGATCTTCGGCGAGGCGGCCCAGTTGGTCCAGTCCGCCGCCCTGCTGCGCCTGGAGATTCCGGGTGCGCCCACGGCCCTGCTCGCCCTGGGCTCGCGCACGCCGGGGCATTTCGATCCGAGCCAGGGCACCGAATTCCTGCGCTTCATGGCGAGCGCACTGGCGCTGACCATCCGGCGATGGCTGGAACTGCCGGCCTAGACGGGGTTCCCACCGTCACCACGCCCGTCCAGGGCGACCTGCGCGCGGCGATCGACGCCTGGCGCGCCTGGCTGACTTTCGAAAAGCGCGCCTCGCCGCGCACCCGGGACGCGTACATCCGGGACCTCGACAGCTTCCTGACGTTCCTGAACGCATACCTCGGCGGACCCGTCGGCCTGGCCGAGCTGCGCGCGCTGACGGTGGCGGATTTCCGCGCGTGGCTGGCGGATCGCCAGCGCCGCGGCTTGAAGCGCACCTCGACCGCGCGCGCGGTGTCCACGCTGCGCCAGGTGTTCGCCTGGCTGGCGCGCAACGACTACGCCGCCAACACCGCCATCAAGGGTGTGCGCGCGCCCAAGCAGCCGCGCCACGTGCCCCGGGCGCTCACGGCCGATGACGCCAACGAGGTCCTGCGCAGCATCACCGAGCTGGCGAGCGCGCCCTGGATCGCGAAACGCGACGTCGCGGTGCTGTTGCTGCTCTACGGCTGCGGCCTGCGCATCGGCGAGGCGCTGAGCCTGAGCCGCGGCGAGGCCCCCACGGAGGCCGACGAGGTGCTTGCGGTCACCGGCAAGGGCGCAAAGGAACGCCGGGTGCCCCTGCTGCCCATCGTGGGCCGGGCGGTGCAGGCCTATGTCGCCGCCTGCCCCTATCCGCTGCCTGACGACGGCCCGCTTTTCGTGGGCGCGCGCGGGGGTGCCCTGTCCGCGCGCCGGCTCCAGGAACGCCTGCAGCAGATCCGCGGCATGCTGGGGCTGTCGGAATCGGCGACCCCGCACGCCCTGCGCCACACGTTCGCCACCCAGTTGCTCAGCCGCGGGGGCGACCTGCGCGCGGTGCAGGAATTGCTGGGCCACGCCTCGCTGTCCACCACCCAGCGCTACACGGCCGTCGAGGACGCCCAGCTCAAGCGTATCTACGACAAGAGCCATCCGCGGGCATAGGGCGGGGCCACCTTGGTGGACCCGCCATCGGGTACGTCATGGTGGACGGATCCGCGGAAACCCGGCCCGGCGCAAGGCCGCCCCTGCATCACCACCGAAGCGCCGGCAGCGCGGCGGTGGGCCAGACGCCCTCGCCGGCGCAGAGTTCCGTGAGCGCGTGCCCGCTGGGCCGTTCGCCCATGCGCACGCCCAGCGCCTGCGCGTGGATGCCCCCGGTCACCAGGATGCCCGCCATGCCCATGGCGTTCGCCCCGGCCATGTCGGTGTGCAGGGAGTCGCCGATGGCCGCGACGCGCGCCGGATCGGGGTTGCCCAACAGGTCGAAGCAGGTGCGATAGATCGGCGGGTGCGGCTTGCCGTGATAAACCACCTCGCCGCCCAGTTCGGCGTAGTGCTGCGCCACTGCGCCGGCACAGAGTTCGCGCACCTCGCCGCGCATGACCACCTTGTCCGGGTTGGCGCAGATCATGGGCAGCCCCCGGCTCACCGCGCGCTGGAGCAGTGGGACGAGCGGCGTGGTCGTGCGCTCGTCGTTGGGCGGACCGGTGTTCAGGATGAAATCGGCGTCCTCGATCGCCGCCACACGTTCCGCATCCACGGACTCGCGCATCTCGCGATCGCGCTCGGGGCCCAGATGGTACATGCGCCGGCCCAGCCGGCGGTACCAGTCGGTGGACCGGTGCGCGAGGTGACGCCACGTGTCCTCGCCCGACGACATCAGGTGGTCGTACGCGTCATCGGGAATGCCCAGGTCGCGCATCTTCGCCGCCACCTGGGCCGCCGGGCGGGGCGCGTTGGAGAGCACCACGAGCGGCTTGCCGCGTGCCTGGAGCGCACGCAGGCACGCCACCGCATCGGGATAGGCGCGCACGCCGTCGTGCAGAACGCCCCAGAGATCGAGAATGAAGGCGTCATAGGCGTCCGCCAGGGCGGACAGCCCGTCGTGGACCGTCAGATGATGGCGCATGAGCAGGCGTGATCAACTTTCGAAGCACGGTGAAAGACAGCCCCGTCCGGCAGTGGGTGCCGCGGGGCCCGCGCCTCGATACATGACCCCCGTGCGCCGCCATGCAACCCCGGCCGTGTGACACCCCGGCCGCGGCGCCGCCGGCGCGCGCGATCAGCGCTCCTCGTCGTGGCCGAAACTGTCGGACAGCGCGGTCAGGACGTACTCGGCCCAGTCGCGCTCGAACGCGGACATGCGATTGAGCATGGTGACCACGCTCGTCAGCGGGTCGTGGCGCATCAGCGCCTCGCCCTCCTTGGTCAGGTTCACCGCCCCGCGGAAGCTGTGCTTTTGTAGATAGCCCTTGCCCACGAGCGTGGAGACCGTTGTGGAGGCGGTGCCCATGGTGGTGTGGTGGGCCTTGGCGAAGCCGGTCAGGGAGCGCGCTTCGGGCGGCGCGAGCTTGAAGTAACGCAGCGCCGACCACTGCGCGGGATGCATGCCCTGGCGGTAGTTCTCCCGGATGTAGCGGCGCAGCAGGGTCTCCATCCGAAGCGCGATGCGCTGGCTCTGCGAGACCTCGGCACCGCCGGCCGGGGCCACCAGGCTCTCCAGCCTGCGGTCGATGACGATGAGCACTTCGCCCTCGGCGTCCAGCTCCGCCCAGGCGGGTACGCGCACCACCGTGCTTTCCACGCGCAGGTATGTCCCGTCCTTCTTCAGGACCTCGCGCGTGACCACGGCGTACCCCGCCTGGTCCAGGCGCTCCTGCAGCGACTCCCGGCTGCTTCCGTCCGCCTCGGCTTCCAACTGGGGCATGCGCACGTTCTGCACGTCCGCCGCCGCGTAGCCCGTCATATCCAGCCACGCCGCATTGGCACGCAGAACGCGCCCGAAGATCGCTGAGCCGGCGAGCTGGACCACAAGCGCGGGCTGACTGAGCCCGTTGGGACAATCACGCAGGGCTTGCGGATCGCTCAGACATTGCCGGAATATCTCGGAGATGAGCTTTGCGGTGTCGTCGGTCGTCAGGTCGGACATGGACAACGTGGTTTTGTTTTTTACGCCGTGAACCTTGAACAGCTTGGCACATACCACGAGACAAAAGAAAGTCCCAAATATTTTTCCTCTCAAAAATTTAGTAATGTGTGATACCGCTGAGACGAAGGAGCCGGAAGATGACCGCGCTGAAACGAAGTCACGGCGGGAACAATACTGCATTTAATTTGAAGGCCGGGGAGTGACGCGTGGAACCATCAAACCCCGAAAACGTTTGGCGGCCTTATGCGTCGCGTCCGACCAGTGCCGCAACGCTGGAACAGTTCGCCGAACGCATGTCTTTGGAGAGACCGTTGAGAATATCCGTTATCACCTCCGGACCACGGTAGATGAAACTTGTGTAAAGTTGCACCAGCGACGCACCGGCGCGGATCTTGGCCAGGGCTGTCTCGGCATTTTCCACGCCACCGACACCGATCAGCGGCACCTGTCCCTCGGTGAGCCGATACATGTGGCGCAGACGATCGGTCGCCAGACCGAAAAGGGGGCGCCCACTCAGCCCGCCAGCCTCAGCGGCATTAACATCGGTTAAGTCGTCCGGACGGGTGACTGTGGTATTGGAGACAATCAGGCCGTCGAGGCTCGGTCCCCGAGCCGTTTCGGCAATCGCCTCCATGTCCGCCTCAGTCACGTCCGGCGCCATTTTCAGCAATAGCGGCGGCTGCTGGCCTCGCGGCAGTGCGTCCCGCGCTTCGCCGACCCGCGCGAGAAGCGTATCCAGTTGCGCGCGCGATTGAAGGGCCCGCAAGCCCGGCGTGTTGGGCGAGGAGACATTGACCACCAGGTAGTCCGCCAGCGGCCCCAGCCGGGCCACCCCGGCGGCATAATCGGAAGCCGAATCGGCCGTTTCCTTGTTCTTCCCAAGGTTGATGCCGACGATGCCGCCGGGATGGCGGGCGCGGAAGGCGCGGAGGTTGCGCTCGGCCACGTCCAGCCCGCGGCTGTTGAAGCCCAGGCGGTTGATGACGCCACGGTCCGCGGGCAGCCGGAACACCCGCGGCCGCGGGTTCCCGGGCTGCGGCCGCGGGGTGACGCTGCCCACCTCGACGAATCCGAAGCCCAGGTCGAGCAGCGGCCCCACGGCCTCGGCGTCCTTGTCGAATCCGGCGGCCAATCCGACCGGATGGGGAAACGGCAGGCCCCACAGGGTCTGCGCCAGCGCCGGGTCGGCGGGCACGCACGGACGCGGCACCACGCCATGGCGCAGCGCCCAGACGGTCAGGCGATGCGCGCGCTCGGGCGCCAGCCGGTGAAGCAGCGGACGGGCGAGCGAAAACATGGCCACGGGCCTAGGCCTCCCTTGCCACGCTCGGCCGCAGGGCGGTCGGGGTATTCCTTCGGGTCATCACCGTCCGCATAGCGCAGCCGGCCCGGCAGCGCCAGCGCGGGCAGGCCCGCCGGCCCGGTAGAAGACGAACCCGGCCACCTCGCCGAGCGGCTTTCGCCCATCGGCCCATGCCGGCCGCGCGGTCTCCCGGTGATAGGCCGCCGCCCCCGCAACCGGCGTGGCGAGCGTTCCCGCGAGCGCGCGCCGGGCAATGCGCCGGCATCGCGCGAAACGTTCGGATTCCGCACGGTCAAGCTCCGCGGTCCGGGCGAAGCGTGCCGGGTCGCGCCGCGCCAGCCGGTTCGCCTCGGCCGCGGCCAGCGCCTCCAGGGTACGCACCGATTCGCCGTGATACGCCGTGGCCAGGCGCGCGGCGATGCGCGTCGCCGCATCGGCGGCGTCGGTGTCCGGCGGCCCGGGATACAGCGGGGTCAGCTTGCGCGGGCGGGTGGTTGCGGCTGCGCGCGCGACCATGTCAGTTCACCCCCGTGTGGAAGCCCACCGAATCCAGCTTCTTCTCGATGCGCACGAGATGGCTGGTCAGCCGGCTCTCGGTGTCGCGCAGGGTCTCCAGCGAGACGTAGCTGCGCGCGACGTCTACCTTGTGCCGGGCGAGTTCGTCGCGAACCGATTCCATCTCCTGGCTGACGCGGGTGACGCGGGTGTCCACGGCCGTGGTCAGCTCCCCGCGCACACGCCAGATCAGCAGCAGCAGCCCGGCGAGCGCGGGCACCTCCACCACCGTCAGCCACCACACGATGTCCAGGCTCCAATCCGAAGGGGGCATGGTTCCGGGTCCTTCACGTCGATTCACACGTCGAAATCCTGGTGCGCCGCGCCGCCGGCCTGGCCGGGACGCCACGCGGGCCGCGCCGCGGGTGCGGCGAAGCGCGGCAGGCGCACCGGCTCCATGGCGAGGCAGCCGGCCACCGCATCCAGGCCGTCGTCCATCGCCCCGGCCGCGTCGGGACGCCACTCGCGCATCTCGCGCAGGAACGGCGTCTGCCGGACGCGCGCGTGGGCGTGGATGGCGCCCGCGGCCAGCGGCGCGTCCAGGGCGTCCAGGATGCGTTCGGCCTTGGGCCGCCGGTTGGCGACCTCGCGCACGGCGCAGGGCACGGCCGCCCGCGCCAGTTCGCGCCGGAGCAGACCGGGCAGGAAGCGGCCCAGACCGTTGGTCTCCAGGGTGATCGCGGGCAGGTAGTAGCGCCCGGCGAACGCCGCCGCCTGGCGGCAGAGCTGCGTGGCCTCGTCGACCTCGCCGCGCCGGTCCGGCGCGTGGGTCATGTACGACAAGGCGTGCAGGTAGTACCGGCCCTCGCCGTCCAGGAACACCGCGGCGATCACGCTGGAGTCGCCGCGCCCGGGGGCACCATAGGCCGGATCCCACCAGCAGCATGCCGAGACCAGGCGCCGGCCCATGAGGCTGAGCACCGACTCGCGGTTGCCCTCGGTGTAGACCAGCTCCGCGTCGTAGGGCACCAGCCGGTCCGGATCGAGCCGGCCCTCGGAAACCGCCACGGGCCGGAGCTGCATCTGGCTGGCGAACTTGTTGGGCCCGGTGCGCCGGCGCAGCCGGTCGATTTCCGCCGGCGGGTAGCGCGCGGGCCAGGCCGAGTCTCCCCGGTCGTCGAGCAGCGGCACTTCCAGGCGGTGAAAGCCGTCCAGGAAGGGCGCGTCCTCGTCGGCCTCGGGGCGCGCAGACTCGGCATAAATCGTATAATAGGTGTGCGGCGTGCCGACGTAGAGCTGCACGCCGCCCGGGGTCAGGACGTATTCGATCTCCGCCAGCCGGCGGCGCAGCTCGGCGCGCTTCTCGGGCGTCTCACAGGTGTTCGGCACCTCGACGTCGTCGCAGATCACCACGTCGGCGCGCGCACCGGTGACGTTGCCCGTCACCCCGCGCGCAAGCACTGAGGGATCGCGCAGGTCCAGGGCGCGCGCCACGGTGAAGCGGTCCCCCGCCCACTGCTCATTTTTCGCGGGTACCAACGGCGCCAGGAATGGGTGCGCCTCGACGATGCGCTTGACGTTGCGCACCATCTTGACCGCCAGCGCCTGCTCCGCCGCCAGCACCAGGATGCGCAGGGACGCATCGGTCCCCAGCAACCAGGCGCAGAACAGGCCCACCAGGGTGGACTTGCCCGCCCCGCGGAAGGCCATGAGCAGCCAGTGCGCCGAGCCTTCGCGCCAGCGCGCCTCCAGCCAGTCGGCCATCCGCAGGTGAATGGCGGGCGTGGCCATGCCCTGGCGCCGGTACCAGACCCAGACGAACTCGGCGAAGCCGGGGACGTTCACCCGTCGGTCCGCAGCCGGGCCACCGCCGTGCGCGCCTCGCGCACCAGCTCGCCCAGGGCCGCCCGTTCCTCGGCGGCGTCCGGCGGTGTGCGCGACTCCGCCGGGGCCGCCTGTTCGAGCAGCTTGAGGGCCGTCTCCACGTGGCCCAGCGCCGCCTTGCAGCCCGCCTGGAAGTTGGCGAAGGCACGCGCCTCCTGTGGGGGTTCCGCCTGCGCGAACTGGTCGTAGTGGTCCATGGCCCGTTCCAGGGCGGCCGGCACCCGCGCCGCCACCGCGCGGCGGGCCGTATCGGGGTCGGATGTCATGGGAACGTGCCCTCTCATTGCGATTGAGTCGGGTTGGGTATGGCGAACACACGACCTCACCTTGAGCCTGTCGAAAGGTGAGGCCCTCATGCCTCGACAGGCTCAGCATCAGGGCTGGCCCGCTAAAGCCGGCGCATGGCGCCATCACCCGGTCACCGCCGCGAGCTGGCTGTCCGACAGCTTGGCGTTCCAGACGGCGACGCGGCGGATATGGCCGCGCCACTGCTCGCCGCCGCTGTGGTGGTTGCCCAGGCGCAGCATGGTGAAGCCCGAGGGATCGGTGATGCTGTCGGCGGCGTGCGCGCTGCCGTCGACGTACAGGGTGCGCTCGCCACCGCCCAGGCGCAGGCCGAGGGTGTGGCGCACGCCGTCGCCACCCCAGCCGCCGGTCAGGCCGGAGATGCTGCCCTGCCCGCTTCCCGCGGCCTTGGTGTACCAGGACAGCTTCTGCGCCCACTCGGCCCAGTACAGGGTGTGCCGGTTGGCGTCGCCGCCGTCGTCGAGGCTGAACAGGCGCGAGCCCTCGTCCGTGGGCACGTCCGGATAATCCACGGCGAGCACGAGGGTCGCATGCGCCGGCGCGAACCAGGCGAGATCCGTCGCCGAAACCACGTCCGCGGCCCGCGTCGCACCGTTGTCGGCGGGCGTTTCGATGAGGCTGGTGGCATCGCTGCCCGCCTCGCACTGGAACGCCGTGACCCCGCCACTGGGCGTGAAGGTGACCGCGCCGCCGCTGGCCAGGGTGAAAGTGAACGGCGCATCCGCGGTCGCCGTCCCGGACGCCGCGCCGGTAATCTCGACCTGCCCCGTCCCCGCCATGGCGACGGTGTGTACCCCGGCGTTCAGCGTCCGCGTCTGGGTCGCCGGGTTGAAGCTGTCGTGCAGGACGTTGGTACGTTCCGCCTCGATGAGCGCACCCAGCGGCTCGCCCGTGGCCGGGTCGTGGTCCAGGCGCAGCGTGTCCGGCCCGGCGGTCACCCGTTCGCCGCGCGCGTCACGATAGGTGGCGGCACCGGCCCGGGTGACGCGTAGCGCGTCGAGACCCAGGCCGAGCAGGCCGTCGAAGGCCCAGGCGGGCGGCACGGCGATGCCGGGGAACGCCAGGCCCCAGCGTACCTGCTGCACCGCCAGGTCGATGCGCCGGCGCTCGCCGGGCATGGTGCCGGTGACGCTGTCCGCGGCGTCCTGCGCCGTCTGCGCGGCGTCGCTCGCGCTGGCGGCGGACCCGCTGGCGTCGGCGGCACTGGCGCCGGCGCTGTCCGCGGCCGATTGCGCCGTGTTCGCCGCGCTCTGGGCCGTGTCGGCGGCCGTCGAGGCGGTGCTGGCGTCCGTGCCCGCCTGCTCGGCGAGGGTGCGCAGGTCGGGCAGGGTCTCCGGCCGGCCCTCGGTATCGAAGGCGAGAACGGTGTCCGCGCGCGACGCCTTGTCGGGCAGCACGAGGTCGTCCGCCGCATCGTGCGGCGCGCGCCGGATGGCGCGCCGTGCCGCGGCCTCGACCTGCTGCACCATCATGGCGAGGTGGTCGAGGTCGGCGTTGAGCGCGCTGGCGCGGAAGTCGCCCGCCGCCGTAAAGTCCCCCGTACGCGCCACCGGCATGTCGCGGTACAGGGTCAGGCGCGTGCCCGCGGCCGGTGGGCTGGCGAAGGTGACGGTGCCACCGTCGGACTCGCCCACGCCGCTGATGCTGTAGCCGCCCGGATCCGCGCCGCTGCCGTCGCGCACGGCGAGATCGCCGGCGGCCGTGACGGGGAACGGAAAGGTGAACACCGTCTGTGTCCCGTCGGCGAGGTATTGCACGACGGGCTGGGTATCGGGGACCGTAAGCTCGGTCATCTGCGCCCTCCTTTCGATACGGGAAGATGGGCGAAAAGCGACGGCCGGGATTCCCAGATCCCGGCCGGCAATGAACCTTGGCCGTGGCTGAGCCCTACAGGTTCCGCGTCCGGAGCTGGCGGGCCAGGCCCAGCTCGGCCCGGCGGCGCGTTTCGGCAACGTCGAGCAGGTTCGACTTGCGCTGCTGGGAAATGGCGTCCAGGCGCGTCTCCGTGGCCGCATCGTCGAACGCCTGGTCGCGTTCGCTGTGATCGTCCAGGCCGGCCTGGACGGCTTCGCTCGACGTGCTGCCGGCGACACCGTTGGCCGCTGCGCGGGCGCGCTGGCCCGCCTTCGCCTCGCGCAGCCGGCGCCGGCGCTCGACCATGCGCTCGTCGCGTTCCAGCAGGGTCTTGTCGCGCTCGCGCTCGGCCTCCTCGAGGATCGCCTTGACCTCCGGATCCTCGTCCAGCGGCGGCGGCTGAATTTCCACGGGGCGGTTCATGCGCGCCTCCTCGACACGGGCGTCGGCGCGGATCTCCGCCTCGCGCACCTGGGCGCGCGTCTGCGCCCGCTGGCGCGCCATGGCCGCCTGACGCTCGGCGGCGGCCTTCTGGCGCTGGAACTCCAGCCGCTGGCGTGCCAGCTCCGCCTCGCGCTCGGCTTGCCGGCGGGCCTGGCGCTGTTCCATGCGCGCCTGACGCAGTTGCGCGTTGGCCTGCGTCTGCGCCTGCCGGTATCCGCCATAGCTCTGCACCCCCGAGGTGAGAACGTCGCTGCCCCCGCTGACCAGGGAGGAGGCGACACTGCTTCCGATCGAACCCATCAGTCGTTCACCTTCATTTCCGTTGTTACCGCCAGAAGCGTGAAGGGCAGCGGGCGCGTGCCCAGGATGCGCCACACCGGCTCGCGCCCGGCCGACCGCCAGCCCAGGGCGCGCACGCTCGCGTCGCCGGTGACCGAGGGCGGCGGCGCGTCGAGGACCTGCTCGCCGAATTCCCGATCGAGCACGGGCTCCGGCCCATCGCCCACGTCCACGCGCAGATCGGCCGTCTCTTGGACGCGGAACGTCGCCTGCACGAGGCGCGTGCGCGTGGCGTAGCTGAGCCCCATGGCGTTCTCGGGCAGCGGCGGCAGCGGCGCGACCTCGTGGGTGAAGCCCAGCCCGGCGGTGACCGCGGCGGCCGGCTCGTCCAGCTCGATTTCGCCGTTGCTCACGGTTTGCGGCGGCTTCACCCGGCCGTCGGCAAGGATCTGCACCTGCTGCCCGTCCAGATGGTCGAGCCCGGACCACGTCGTGGTCGCCGGGTCGGCCGTGCCGGTCATGGCGCTGTCCAGCGCCACCTCGGGCTCCAGGACCTCCAGGAAGGCACCGTTCTCGCGCGCCACCATGAGGTAGACGAAGCCGCCCACCACCGCGAGCGAGATGACCTGCCCCTGGGTGACCTGCGCCGTCCAGGCGGTGACCTGTTCGGCGCGGTACTGCGTGAGGCGCGCGATGGTGCCGTCGGCGCGCACGCCATAGACCAGTCGCCGGTCCGGCTCGTAGTCGAGGTCGATGATATCGTCGACCTGGTGCCGGGCGAGAAGGCTCAGGTCGCTCGTGGTGAAGCTGTGCTCCACGTCCGCAACGGTGAACTCGCTGACCTTGTTGCCATTGCGCGAAACGAACAGGGTCGCGCCGTCGACGTCGCGCGGCGGCACATACCGGTCGGTGCGCGAGCCGATGCGGGTCTGGCGCCTGGCCTGGACCGTCTTGGGCGTGAGCGGCTCGCCGGTGATGAGCCACTCGCCGCCGCTGGTGAAGACCTGTAGCTCACCGCGCGAGAGCATGCCGCGGACAGCATTGACCTCGCCGGAGAGCAGCTCGAAGTGAATCGCCTCGTCGTCCAGGCCGGTGCCGGGGTCGAAGTTGAAGATGTCGTTGATGTGCGACATCCAGACGTGGTTCGGCAGGCGCGCTGCCCCGCCCAGCACCAGCCGGCTCTGGTGGAAGGCGATCGTGTTGGGCCAGCCGCGCGCCGGCGAGATCGCCGCCTCGCTCCAGTCGCGCGTGGTATTGGCGGTGTCCAGTTCGGCCTGAACCGCCGCTTCGGCCTCCGTCGCCGCGGTCACCGAGGCGATTTTCACCTCGCCGCCGTTCAGGCGGAAGGGCACGCCGATGTGCGTGTCCGCATCGAAGGTCGGGTGATCCACGGTGATGGTGATGGTCCCGCTGGTGCCGCTCGGGGTCATCTCGGATTCCGGCGGGGCGAACTTGTGGTGGGGGATCAACTCCCGGCCTTTCGTATCGAAGGCGAAGCGGATGTCGTCGATGCGCCAGTCCCCCGGCCCCTGCCGGGTGATCTTGCGCGGGCGCAGCTCCGGGTGCGCGATGAACAGGGTGTCGGCGCTCTGCACCCAGACGATGTCGTGGAGCATGTGCTCGCGCCACGGCGCGCTGATGTTGCCCTGGATGAGCGTGCCGTCCTGGTAGACGTCGAGGCGCTCGTGGGTGAGCACCAGCAAATAGAACTGCGCCGTGCTGAACTCGAAGCCGATCAGCCGCCCCTCGCCCGGCAGCTCCGCCAGGAACTGCATGCCCCGGCGCCGGCTCACCCCGCCCGTGGGATGGAGGAGCACGTTGCGCAGCGTGGACGCGCCGTTCTCGTAGGCGCGCAGGTCGGCGCGGCCGAGCAGCATGGGGTCCAGCTCGCCGGCGGTGAAATTCGTGTGCAGCTTGTATTGCCGGGTCATGCGCCGCGCACCTCCACCAGCGGGAAGTCGCGCACGCGCGGCGGGGTGTCCTGCTGCGCGTCGACGTGCCGGGCGCGCCGGCTCGTGTCCTCGGCCAGGCGGGCCAGCGCCTCCGCCCGGCTGGTGCTCTCGGTCAACGGCAGGCACAGGTCGGCCGCCAGACGCGCCGTGAGCGCGCCGTCGAAGAACGGCGGAAAGTCCTGCTCGTGCGCGCGGAAGACGTAGGTCAGCACCACCGCCTCGGCGTCGGTGTGCAGCCGGCCCGCCGCGATGCGGTACGCGAGGCCGCGTCCCGACCCGCCGTCGCCCGCCGAAAGGGCGCGCAGGAAATCGTGGGGAAGCTGATAGGCGTAGCGGAAGTCCGCTGCCGGCTCGGCGTTCAGGCGCGGCAGGCGCGCCTGCGCCGTGGCGAAGGACCACGGATGGGCGGAGAGCAATGCATCCCGGATGCCCGGATACAGGCGCCGGCAGACCATCGCCTCCGTGCCCGTCTCGTCCAGGCTCGCGATGGGCCGCGCACCCAGCGTGATCAGGGCGCGCGCGCACAATGCGGCCGCGGATTGGGCCATGGCGGTCGTCTCCTCGATCGTGGCGTGGTGTAACGAAAGGCCGGAACGCAAAGCGCCCCGCCGGGCGTGCCAGCGGGGCGCTTTGCATGCTTTCGGCCGAGGGCGCGGTCGCCCGTCAGTCGGTGTCGGCGTCGGCGAAACGGGTCATGTCGGCGACGTCCACGGTGCCGCCGCTGTTGCTCGTGACCACGAACATGCCGGCGCTGCCGGCGCCGTCGGTGTCCGCGTTGGCGAGGATCATGTCGCCCACACGCAGCATTTCCTCGGCCGCGTTGAAGTAGCCCTGGGTGTCAACGTCACTCGCCGGGTCGACGGTGGTGTAGTGCCACAGGGTAAAACCGTTGGCATAGGCGAGTACGCTCAGGTTGCGCGCCTTGAAGGCCATGGCGCGTTCCTCCTTGCGGATTCGGTTCCAGGTTCAGGCGATCTTGGCGTCAGGATTCGAGCGCCGGCATCTTGACCACGCCCGTGTCGTCGATCAGGCACGCGCCCTGCGACATCATGTTATTCACGAAGTGCGCGGCGCGGTCGCCGTGCCAGGTGATGTCCGAGGTCACGTCGGCGCCGCTGGCGTGGCCCACGGCCGTCTTGTGGTACCAGTAGCAGGTGCGCACGCCGGTGCTTGTGTCGATGGGCAGGCCGGCGTGCGGAATCCACAGCGTGCCCAGCCAGCGCTTGGCCTGGGTGCCGCGCCAGGGCAGCTCTTCCGCGCCGACGTAGTCGGCGTTGGCGAACTCCTCGAGCAGCAGCAGGTCGGACCACTGCTTCCAGCCGATGACGGCGTAGCGCTCGCCGTCGTCCGGCACGTTTTGGTCGCCCAAGATCTCGAAGGCCTGGAGAACCTTCGCCCGGGTGAGCCCGTCGGTGCCGTCGCCGGCGGTCTTATCGGCATCGGCGAGCGCATCGATGATGAGGTCGTCGGTCTTGCGGCCCAGGGCGTAGGCGCCCGCCTTGGCGATCACCATGCGCTCGTCGATGTTGACCTTGAGCTCGTCCAGCTTGTCCACCCAGTCGCCGGCGTAATAATCGACCAGCTCGCACTCCACCGTGGCGTGGTCCATCTGCATCGGGGGCACCGGGGCGTTGCGCGCCTTGGTGGTCGCCTCACCCTTGCCCACCTTCTGGAAGGTCGTGGTGGCGCCCTTGATGTTGGACTTGCTGCGCACGGTCTCACGCAGCTTGGAGCCCTGGCGCTGATAGGCCTGGTGCACCTCCTGCTGGAAGTGCTTGATGAAGGCCTTGTCGATCTGGTTCGACATGGTCGCTCCTTTCGCTATTCACGATTTGTTCCTTCCGGCGGTGCGGTTCTCCCGGAACGTCCCGGGGCCGCCCCGCCGGGCGGTCACCGACCGGGCCGCGTCCGTGCCGGACCCGGTTGACCGGCGGCGGGCGATCAAAGGCCGTGTCGGGAAAGAAAGGCCCTAACGAAAAACGCCGCCCGAGCGGGCGGCGTG